>Ga0255758_10001132_pt1 | contig 28305 bp, 8 predicted proteins | sample 011ome_24_FD_179958 | JGI IMG/M metagenome (GOLD analysis project Ga0255758, IMG submission 179958) | Coastal salt marsh microbial communities from the Groves Creek Marsh, Skidaway Island, Georgia - 011513CT metaG (version 2) | ecosystem: Environmental > Aquatic > Marine > Intertidal zone > Salt... | reverse complement strand
TCTTCTCTCTTCTCTCTCTCTGTCTCTCTCGCAACGCGCGAAGCGTTTCAACTGTTTTTAAAGCGCACGTGCGTTGGGAATATTCTCCGTCCGTCCGTCGCTCTCAAACGTTCGCTTTCGGAGCGCAAACAGAGAGGCGCTTCATTCGAAATCATCGCGAAAAAAAGCACCTGTTCTTTATACGCACTCTCTCTTCCTCAAACTTTGTCGCTCACGATGCGCTTTTTCTTCTCACGCAGTATATACGTCGTCCTGTCCGTGTGGATGATGCGAAAACTTGAGGGGGTGACGGCGTCTCGAGAGACAAAAATTGCATTCGGAAGCTGCAACAAGCACCAAAAAATGAACGCGACTTCAATATGGACCTCGATCGAACGGACACACCCGAACGCATTCGTATGGCTCGGAGACGCGGTGTACGCGGACACTCGGATTACGTTCGAGAAGAGGAAGTATTTTGGAGAGAAGTTCCACGCGGAAGCGTACGCGGCGGTGAAGCGGTTCCCGGCGTACGAGAGGCTGGCGAAGAAAGCGCGGATTTTAGGGACGTGGGACGACCACGATTACGGCATGAACAACGCGGGGAAACATTGGGAACACAAGGAAACGGCGAAAGAGTTGTTTTTAGATTTTTTGGACGAAGGGAAGGAGACGGAGCGACGGTTGGAAAGAGACGGGGTGTACGAGAGTTATTCCGTGTACGAGGACGACGAGGCGAAACGAGGCAGGGAGGTACAGATTCTATTGTTAGATACTCGGTGGAACTTCGTCGACGGATCGACGCCTGAAGATGGAGGAGAAGCGGATATTTTAGGTCCAAAGCAATGGGAGTGGTTGGAAAAGGAGTTGATGAAACCGAGCAACGCGGAGGTGACGTTGATTGGGTCCTCGATACAAGTGTTCGCCGAGCTCAACCAGATGTATAAAGCGGTGAATTATAAAATCGCGAGAGAATTCGGGAAATCGATAGAGAATTGGGGTTCGTTTCCGTCGAATCAAAAGAGGTTAATGCGTCTCGTCTCCAAGGCAAAAGAGAGAAGGGTTATATTCTTATCCGGCGACGTGCACGTAGGGATGATTGACGTTCGAGCGCCCGGATGTCATTTACCGTACGAGAGCATAGACGCGACCAGTTCTGGAATCACGCACGTCGCGGTGGAAGAAGTCCGACCAAAATGGGTGACGTATTTTTACAAAAAGATGACGCCGTCCAAGTTCATGCCGAGATGGTGGTACCCGAAGAATATCGTTCCCGATATCTACATGGGGTTAAACTTTGGCGAAGTTTTAATACATTGGGATAAAAACAGCCTAGACGTGAACATCTTGGGCGAAAGCGGTGAAGTCGTCGTATCCAAGGAAGTCTTATTTTCCTCGCTCGAAGCGCCAAAAGGAGGAACGACGGCAGAGCAACCCACATACGAGGAATGTTTCCGCGAGCGTTCGATGTCCGATTTTCAAAAACAATGGACCTTTCACAAAGCGGCGTTTTTCATCGTGTTCCCGTGGATCGTAGTTTTGGGTTTCGGCCTTTGGGCGTGGTACGTACTCGTCGTAAAAACAATCTGTTGCAACCCGAATATAGGTCGACGAAAACGACGTTCGAAAATAGATTAAAAACAATGGCATGCGGTAGCAATACTAAATATTTGGATGTAGTAGCAATACTTCACTTTCATTTTGCAACGATACGATATATGATACACGTTACTAGTCATTTCTAATTTTTGTCTCTGCTATTTTAAAGCCTCGCGCTCACCTCTAAATCCTTCTTCAACTTCTTCACGTCCCCTCTCTTAATCTTCCAATCCCCACCACTGGTTTTCCCATCCGCACTTGGCGCTAAAAACCTCGGCACTTCTTTCGACGGATCCAAGTTATACGTCTCCCGAATCTCTCTCTGCGACATCCCCAATTTCGCCAAATACAAATCGTCAATCAACGTCTCCCCAGTCGTCCTCGCGTCTCCGCACAACTGCACCACGCAATCCGCCAATATGCTCGCTTTTCTCCACGTATCTCTTTCCCCTAACTTAAAATTCGTCGCCGCTAAACTTTCGATAATCGTCGCCGGCCACAACGCGTTCCCGGTAATATTCGATCCCTCGCCTTCCGCCGCCGCGCCGAGCGCGACCATGGACATCCCACATTTTGACATGTAATACGCCGTCTTCCCTGCATATTCCGTGTAACTCTTCGGTAACGGTGGTCCCATGCTCACGACTCTCCCCCACTTATTCTTCAGCATGTGTTTCATGCACTCTCTCGTCATGATAAACGCGCCTCTGGCGTTGATGCCGTTGATCAAATCATATTTGCTCGTCGGCGTGTCGATCATGTTTTGCCACCACAACGCGCTCGCGTTGTTCACTAATACATCTACTCTGCCGAAATGTTTCACCGTCTCTTCCACCGCTTTGACGCACGCGTCCGCGGATCGTAAATCCACCACCACGGGTAACGCTCGAACGTTTGGATATTTCGATTCGATTTCCGAGCAGACGGTGTAAATGGTTCCCGGTAAAGTCGGGTGCGCTTGGACGGTTTTCGCCGCGATGACGACGTGACATCCACGACTAGCTAACGCCAAAGCGACTTCGCGACCGATACCTCGGGAGGCGCCGGTGATTATGGCCACTCTGTTCGTCAAGTCTGGGGCGGAGGGAAGTGGCATTTGAGGGAGAGATATTAAGTGACGTCGTCTCGTTATCCAAAACTCCTTTCAAGTCTTGTGAGAAAAATGTGATAAAAATTGTACGTATCGCGCAAGATGTTTTGTATTTATCACACGGCATATTCCTACTAAAAACTTTCTCTCCAACAGCGTTCGTTATTATTATTATTCAGTCGTTTCCATCGGCGAGGACCCGGATGATGGTGATGATGATGCTCTGAGATTTTCGTCCTCTTCGCTGAGCGGCGACAAACCGCTCCCGCTCGTTCTCTTACGCAAAAGAGGCGAGACGGAAACGTTTTGACCGGCGGCGATTTGCGCGAACACGTGCGAGGATAACGCGTTGACGTCGATGGCGTTATCGGTGTTGTTCGTGGAGAGTTGAGTGAGAAGTTGTTGGAGTTGTTGCATGCTCAAACCGCCGGCGCCGTTGTTCGCTTTTTCGGCGTCGTCGGAGGAGGTGCTCGTGTTCAAACTCGCCGCCGCTTCTTCCGGGCGTAAATACGGGTGTCTGAGAATATCTGGAACCTCTATTCTATTCTCCACTCGCCGCTCTAAACATCGCTTCATTAAATCAATCAAGTGATCGTTTTTAACCGGTAACGGAGGGAATTCGATGGTATGGTTCGGGTCGGTGATTGCGTGGAGCTTTTGTACCAAGCCGTTTATTTTGCTAAACGGCGTGTGTCCGTATGCCATTTGGTATAAGATGCATCCTAACGACCAAATATCGCTGGCTCTTCCAACTGGAATCATATCACCGTAGGCGGATTTTTGTCCGTTGAGAATAGCTTCCGGGGACATGTAATTGATGGTACCAACTTGATGGTCGCGAACGATGTTCGTGTGATTCGGCGCTTGGTTGTGATTGATAGCCTTCGCGATACCGAAATCGATAAGTTTCAGAGTTCCTTCGACGAAGAGAAAGTTAGCAGGTTTCAAATCTGAGTGCACGATTCGAGCTTCGTGGATAGTTTTCACCGCTTCGACCATTTGCTCGAAATAGAGACGCATGAAATTGTCGTCTACGAGTTGCGCGTGGCCGCTCTCCGCGCGTTGGCGCTCGCGCTTGTTCAACATTTTCGCTAAATCAATCTCCCCAAACTCCAAAACCACTAAGATTAACCCTTCGTTTGGACAGACTTCCGCGTCGACGATTTGAACGATGTTATCTTTCCCTCGAAGACGTTTCAAGAGTTTGATTTCATCGATGAAGCCATCCACGGTTTCCTTCTGCTTGCCTTGTAAACGAATCCTCTTCAACGCCATGATCTTCCTCTTTTGCGAGACGACTTTATATACCTTACACGTGCCGCCTTGGCCGATACACTCTAACTTGGCGTATCTCGCGCCATTCACGACTATATGTTGATCGTCTTCCCGCTTTAACGGCTGTTTGGAAGATGATGATGTTGGTTGCTTCTTGCTCACCGGCGCTTGCGCGTTCGATGTTGGATGCGCCGCCGAGGAGCTCGATTCATTCTTATTCTTACTACTATTACCTTCTGCTGCTGCTGTTAGTGTTGTTGCCATGACCGGTCGCGTGACCGTAGTTGTCGTCGTGGCTGATTTTTTGCTCGATTCTAATGCCGCCGCTAGTCGCGCGCGCAAACTTTCTGTTTTCTGAGCCGTGAGCGGATTATTATTATTATTGTTGTTGTTGGTGGTGGTGGTAGGCGTCGCATGCGCGTGATTATTCCCCACTGTTGCTGCCGTTGTGACCGTATTGCCAGCATTGGTGCGGTCGCCGCTCAAACTCGAACTCGTGGTGGATGTGTGATGATGCGTCGGTTGCGTCATCGTCGGTTGCTGAGAAGTCAAACACCCCGTGGTGGTGTTCATCAGCGTCGGATCGTGCACGTACCCACTCTGTCGCCGTCTCGCCGCGGTGTGCGACACCATCGGTTTCGAGTCAAACGTCAACGGTTTCATCGCCGACGGTGGTTTCTTCATCGCGCTCGTGGTATTGTTGCTCATCATTCTCGCCCCGCCGTGCAACGTCGCCGTTCTTCCGCCTTCCGTCACGTCTCTCACGTAGGGCGACGGAATCGCCGTCGTAAAATCAATATTCTTCCCTTGCACGTCTTCCAGCATAATCTCCAACGCCTCTTTCGGTTCACAATTCGCTTCTAACCCTTTCTTCAAGATTTTAATCGCTTTCTCGTCGCCTTTCAATTGCCCGCCAAACGCCGCCCACTCGCACCAAAAAATCGCGTGCGTCTGCCCGATGCCTTGCGACTTCAAAAACTTAAACGTATCTCTCGCGTCGTCCGTGTTGTGAACCATTTGTTGTCTCGCGTAACCTAAATACACTCTCAAATAATCTTCGTTCTTCGCGTTCCCACTTCTTGGCAGCGTTTTCGTCGCCAACTCGTACAACCGATACAGCGATACGCCGTTTCTCGATCCGGTCACCACGTTTACTTTCCCAGTCATTTTCTCCGCAAACATGCCTTCCTCCCCCTCTAAAAACTCCAACCACGCTTGCGGTGACGTCGGGTTCGCTCTCACCGCCGTCGCTCTTTCCACGCGACTCGATTTCTCTCTCCACGGCGTATCGCCTTTATGTTTCAAATACTCGCCTAAAACGCCTTCCCACGAGCCTCGGTCGCGCGAGGAGCGCACGTTGGTCGTGATGGTTTGCGTCATGTTTTCCCGCTGTCCTTGAGCGTTGTTCAAAGAGATGGTCGCAGTAGTAGAAGAACCACCACCGATTACTTTTGGAACGTAGTCGGATAAACCTTTATCTTTCTCGTCGTTCGTAGTATTCTTCGTTGTATTGGTCTCTTCTTCTTTGAAACTCTTCCCATCAAAATTCTCCTTGTTGTTGTTGGTGTTGTTCTCGTTGGTCGTGAACAAAGTTTGATTCTTTCGATCGTCGTAAACGCGACGATCGCGGTGACTGCTCATCGCGAAGAATCACACGTTCGTCGCGTGTATGTGCGTCACGAAAAGAAGAGTCTCGTTTTAAAAGAGCTTCTCGACCAAATCAATCCACACGGGACGCACAAACAAACGGTTCCAAAACTCTTTCAAAAATGAGATATCCTTTTCACACGAAACACATGCACTGCTCTCCGACAAACAACAACAACAACACCACTAAACCTTTCTCTCTCTCTCTCTTCAAAAAAGGAATACTATGCCAGCACTGAATGCGAAAGAGGGAAATGTGCGTTTAGAATACTATGTGCGCGCGCTTTAGAGAGAATGTGCGGTCTCTGAAAGATTTAAAAATTTCCCTTTTCCCCCTCTCGCGCGTCAAAGGAGCGGAGGCACAAAAAAATACATTTAGGGTCACAGTCATTTTTTTTTTGGTCTCGAGTGCCCAAAAATTTTTGGTCTTCCTTTTCCGCCACTTTGGAAAAAAGAAGCAAAAAGAAGACATGAGACGAGCACTGTGAATCAGCAGCTTTTGTCTTTAAGTTGTGTTGTTCTCGCGCGAAGAGGAGAGACTTTGTTTATCATAAAAGGCTTTGGTGAAAGAAAGGGAGCGGAGTTGTTGTTGTTGTTGACACGCTTTATTGAGAGGACAATTTACCTTTTGCGCTTTAAAGCAGATATTCCTCTTCTCTTTTTTCTTCGCTGTTTTTAGGAAATGATGATTACGACGGCGTTGACGAAAGCGCTTCTTTCTCTTTGTCTTCTTTTACACGTCTTCTCTGTTGAAGTCGAGGCGATTCGACCGATGACGACGGAAAGGATGCCGTCATCACCACCCAAAAACAAGTATAAAACGAACGAGGAGTTACGCGACGCGTTCGATGCAATCGCGAAGAACTGCGTGGAGACGTCCCAGGGGAAACGGCACGGAGAGGTGATTCCAATCGGCAGTTCGGTCAACGGGTTCGAGATATTCGCGATGCGAGTGAGGAACTTATACGATGACCACCGAGACAAGAGCAATAACGGAGAGAGGACGACGAGCGAAAATGAAGAGGATGAGGACGAGAATGTACAAACGACGCCTTCGTTTGGATTCATCGGGAATATGCACGGCGACGAACCAGTCGGGAGAGAAATAACGTTGCGCTTAGCGGAGTGGGCGTGCGGAGAGGACGACAATCATCGCGAGAACGAGGAATCCTCCTCGTTTTTTGGGAACGATATCGAGAAAGCGAGTAAAGTGAAAACGAAAGCGACGTTGTATTTCATCCCGACGTTGAACCCGGACGGGTTTGCCAAACGGAGACGAGAGAACGCGAACAATATCGATTTGAACAGAGATTTTCCGTTTATCGAATTCGCGAAACCGGAACCGAGGAGAGTGCCGCATCACGTGAAGATGGGGGCACCTCACGTGCAAAATAGGAGGGTGAATGATTTATACGACAATACCTTGAGGCAGTTACAACCGGAAACGCGGTCGATTATTGAGTTCAGCAAACGAGTTAATTTGACCGGCGCGTTGAATTATCACGAAGGCGCGTTGGTCGCGAATTATCCCTGGGACGGGAATCTCGATGGATCCACGAAGTACTCGCGAGCGCCGGACGACAAGATTTTCAAACGCGCGGCCTCGTTGTACGCGGAATCGCACGGTGAAATGAAAGAGTCCAAAGAGTTTGTCGGAGGCGTGACGAACGGCGCGCAATGGTACCCGTTGTGGGGCGGCATGCAAGATTGGCACTACGTCAAGACGCAAACTTTAGACATTACGATTGAAGTGAACGATCGCAAATGGCCTTTGGAGGATGAAAAACTCGGGGAGATTATCCGCGCGCACTGTCGAGCGTCTATTGATACCGCACACGACGTCATGTTTGTTTCCGCTCGCGGGTTTGTGTTCGATAAGAGTTCGAACGAAGCGTTGGAGAAGTGCGAAGTGCGCGTCGAAAATTTAGATTTCGATCGACAACTTCGCAACGATGGGCAAACGAATAAACCACCGCTGCCGGTGTTTACGAATAAGAGAGGATATTTTGTGAAACCAGTTTTTATTGCTGGCGAGACGAGCGGAGGTACGACGAACACGTTTGAAATTATGGTGACGTGTCCGGACGCGTCGCAGACGCATCGGCAAAAGATTACCGACGTGGACGTCTCAAATGGCGTCGATTTGGTCGTTCGCATCTTAACTTCAAACAGTAAAAAGACCGTAGACGTGAAGCAAATGGCTGCTTTGAGAGCTTCTTCTTCTTCTTCTTCTTCTCCTTCTTCTTCATCATTCCACGGTGGGGCGCGCTCGCAGCGCGGCGGCGCCACTCGAATATCGCCAAAGAGTAAGAAAAGTAAATACATCCTATTTGGCGTAACGTTAACTATTATCGTTATTCTCGTTCGCCGCCAACGCCGTCGACGTGCTAAATTGAACGCAGTGAGGAAACTAGAAACGAACGGGCAAACGTTTTTGAATTCGCCCGTACCGAAAGCGAGTAGTTTGATATCTTAGAGATTGTAGAAGTAGTAAACGCGTTGAATATATTAATAATATAGTAGTAGTAAACAGATAGCATTAAAATAAAAACAGGCTCTATCTTTAAGCGTCCTCTGTCGTTCTCCACCGCGTGCGCGCACACATTTGAAAATACAATTAAAATACAGTATATGTCGCCGCGCGCGCTTGAGAGCGTGGTGAGCCTTCTTCGTCCGTTCGTTCTTTGATTTTTTTTTTCGTTTTCTTCTTCGTTTTCGTCGAACATGTATATACCTGAGAGCAGCAGTCGCATTCTTTATTGAATCATCGCGGGATAACTCCCGTGTCTCTTCAAATCGTGCACGTCGATGACTTCTCCGATCATATCAGAAAAGGACTCCACGCGGAAGACGTTGCCGCACATTTGCCCGGACGAGTTCACTCTCGGAATCGATCTCACCGGCATCGTCCCGTACTTCCTGAAGCCTCTCATGGCAGTCTCTCCAGACTTTGTCGGTCCACACGCGACGCCTTTCTCCCCGGGAACCCACCCAATGGTCCCTTCCGCGACGAACACCGCCCCTTTGGGAAACGGACTCGACGCCGGGAAACACTCGGAAAACAACTCGTTCTTCTCCTCGGTCGAAACGAACAAACAATCGCCTTTTTCTCCATCCGGCGCTAACCCCCAATACAATGGCATTGGATTCCTCGTCGAATCTCTCGCCACGATTAACCTGTGCGCCTTCTTATCGTAAATCACAAACGCGAAGCCTCGCTTCCCTTCCGCTTCGTTCGCCTCGGCGAGTTGCTCCAACTTCGACGCGATGAAGTCCGTGTTCAGCGCCGGATCGCACTTGTGCGTTCTCCTTTCGTGTAAGCGAAAATTGTTCGACCAGCGGTAGAAATCGAGCATACGTTGCGCGTTGGAGACTTGCGCGTACGCGTCCACGTGTTCGCCTCTGTTTTTTATATTGTTCGGAGAAGTATATGTAAGTATTTTTAAACTCTCTTCAAAAGTGGTGTTGTTTTGGCGTTTTCAGGGACACAAAATGAAGATATTTTCACACCATCTGTGCACCTCTTTTCCGCGCGCGCGAACATTACAAACGAAGAAGACAAAGAAGAACAAAAAGAAGAACAAAAACGAACCTGACGAAGGCCGAGTGCATGTCGTCCAGCGTGTGCAAATTCGGCACGCAAAAGTCCCCGCAGAACATCACCGTCACCTCGTCGTCCGAAACCGCCGAGATGGCGTGTTCGGTGCTCACCCAGGTGGCAAAAGCACCCAAACCGAACGTTTCGTACGTCCTCGTCGCCTCTTTAAACGCGTCTGATTTAGAAACGCGTCGCAGGCGAAGTTCGCGTTTCGCCCGGAGCAGTTTGACGCGTTTCGCGTGTTCCGCGATCGTAAATATTCGCGCTTTATTCGAAGAGTCGTGGCTTAACTCTTTCGGGTTGCACACCGACGAGGCTTCGTCCAGGCACATGAAAAACGAACCTTTCCCGATGGATGCGTTCGAGGGAGACTTTGGTTCTCGTTGATATTTTCTCGCGTTTTCTTGGTGACTGCCGCCGCAGAATGTGTTTATGAATCTTTGCATGTTTGTTTGTTTCGTTCGTTCGTTCGTTCGTTCGTTCGTTCGTTCGTTCGTTCGCGCGCGTATCTCTATTATGAGGGATCTTTTTCCCTTACATGTTGACCTAATTTAGATATTTTCAGGGAAAATGCCAGCTCAGCATTCTTTATTTTTAATTCTTTACAATACATTCATCTTTCGTGAATAAAATACAACAAACCTTGTTCATAAACGAACGATTTCCGCCGCCAAAGGAACAACGAGTGTAACTTCTACATTAACTAGCGCCTTTTTCGTACAACTGGCGGAGGCGGGTGTTTCCACGCCCAATTATTTCTTAAAACAGTTTTGGGTTGTGTAGGAACGCCGAACGGGGGGCCGGGCTTGGCGCCGACGGTGCTGGAGGAGTTCTCGCCAGATTTCCCGGCTGTCGACGTCGATGAAGCCGCACCAACGACAACGACTGGTGTTTCACCGGCCGCTGGAGAACCCGAACTAAACACATACGGGTTTCCAGGTGTACCAAAGCTAAATCTTGGTGTTTCACCGGTTGTTTGCTTCTGAGAACCAAAGGTAAAACCTGGTGTTTCACCAGTTGCTCGAAAATTTTCGAAAGGCGGTTTTGCAGGTGTACCAAAGCTAAATCTTGGTGTTTCACCGGTTGCTTGCTGCTGAGAACCAAAGGTAAAACCTGGTGTTTCTCCAGTTGCTCGAAAATTTTCGAAAGGCGGTTTTGCAGGTGTACCAAACCTGAAACCTGGGGCATGCCCAAACACAGGCGTCGAGGACGGCTGGCCAAACCCTCCGGACGGAGAAGTAGACACACCTCCGACGCTAGATCCACCGAATGCACCTTCGCCGCTCGCACCGAAGGCTCCAACCGTTTGTGCCGATCCAAATCCACCTTGCTGCCCATTCGCCTGTCCCGGCTCTCCCGCTTTCGACCACGCGTCGCATCGCATCTCCTCCACGCTCCGTTTATCGTGATCGGGCATCGCCGAAATCGACTGCAACATCGCGCTCCTCTTCGACACTCCTACCACCTCCGTATCTACCACCCTCGTAGCTCGATATCCGGCAACGCCCGGCGACATCGAGCAATTCATCGCCGTGCCATGACCAACATAAATCGGTCGATTCCGTATTTCTTCCGCATCAATCGCCGCCTGAACTTTTTCCTTGTGCGCTCTATTCTTCGCCAAGAATTCGGCGCTCCATAGGTTCACCACAACATCCGACTTTGCCGTGGTTGCTTCTACTTCTTCTTCTCCTATTTCAGTTTCTCTTCGTTCTTGTTCTTGTTCTTGTTCTTTTGCCGGTGGCAATAACTCTTTCGGTTTTCCTAAAACGGAACTTTCCACTTCCGAGTGATCTCTATCGCTGACAGATGCGGACGTCTCGTCTAAAGCTTTCAGTCCTTGCAAGTAAGAGACTACAGTCGTCGGCACGTTCGCCGTGTCGTCCGCGAGTACCGTCGCCGTGGTTGTCTTGGCTGTGTGCTCCGAGTTGCCACACGTCTTCGAGGAAAGATTATTCACAGACGTCCCTACATCACTGTCACGTACATCCATCTCTCCTTCTGCCTCTCTCCCGACGAGCGCATCATCATCATCATCATCGACGGAAACGACGCAAGTGTCGTCTCTTCTCTCCGCTTTATTATTCCTCGTCGCGTTCTTGCGCTCTTCCAGTAACATCTCCTTCACTTCCGCGAACTGCTCGTTCAAGAGTTTTAATTGTTTCTCGATCTCAATCACGCGCGCTTCCCCGGGAAAAAAAGTCATCCGTCGTTCTTGTTCTTGCTCTCGTTCTCGTTCGCGCAGCGGCTCCTTCTCCTTCTTTTTCTTCTTCTTCCGCGAGGAGGAGTTTGAGGATGCGTTTCCCATAGTATCCTCCGCCGTTTCTCAATCAAAAGGTCGATACAATGAACGAACTCTCTCTTGCGAGTTTTCCCCAAATAATTCTGAAATAGGGTTTGAAACCCTAACTAATTTCTTTTGTCAAAAATTCTCTGCGACGAGCGAAAAAAGAACAAAGCGCGGCCTCTTTTCCTGCACATTTTTGTTCGGAAAGGACGCGCAAGAGCTTTGTGTACAGCACGCACACGCCTACATCGCATCCTTCGACAAACACACAACAAAAAGATGTTCTCTCGTAAAGGCACCGGTGGTACTACTACTGGTCCCACGAGCAGCAGTAAACTTATCATGAAATCCAAAGGATGGAAAGCGGACAAGTACGAATTCCAGGTGACTGTTCGCTCGGTGTACAATCTCCTCCCCGGCACGAAACGAACGCAATTGCTCCTCAAACGAGGCTCGAAAGTTGCGAAAACACAAATCGTGGACGCGTCGAACGGCGAGTGCGACTTCAACGACGAAGTGTTGAGTATTTCCACCTCTCTGTTCGTCAATCCGAGAACGGGAGAGTACGAGAGTAAACCGATGTTGCTCACCGTGAAGGAAATCATGTCCAAGACGAAAACGCGAGTGTACGCGGAAAGCAAAATCGATCTGATGGATTTTTGCCTCCAACCAGGGAAGGAAATCACGAAGACGGTCCCTTTAAAAACCGGGAAAGGAGAGAAGACGGTGCAACTGACGCACGTGCAATTTTCGGTGCGAGCGGTACCGGTGGCGGAAGGGGTGGCGTTTTCGGAAATTTCGAGCGACGCGTCGATCGCGAATTTGAGCGATTTTGACGAAGACGACGTCGCGGAAGGAAGGAAGAAAAAGAGACGAGAGCAAGACATTAACGCGGAACTGGAATCTGTCCTCGAAGAAGAAGAATTTGAAGAAAGTTTTGTGCCGTCGGTTTCGGAGGATCTGTCGCCGCCGCAGAGAGGGTCGGATCCGACGGCGTCCTCGGACGTCGGCGGAGCGCGAGCGTACTCGACGGCGAAGAAGAGGTCGAAGAAAGCGAACGTTTCGTACGGTGATGATGATGATGATGATGATGATGACTACCAGGAAGATAAAGAATCTATGTATTCCAGCGAAGATGATGTTCGTGTAAACAGTGATGAGAATAATAAAATTCAAACCGGAGCGCTCGGATACGATTACAACGCCGACAGCGCTTTTGTGTACAGAGGCGAAGGTCAAAACAACGAAATCCAACAAGCGCCAATGCAAGGACAGTTACGTTTTGAAAACGTCGACGGCGGCGTGGAAGCGACAGATACGTTGGTTCCGGGTAACCGCTCGTTGCGATTGATGGTGAACAGAAACTGTAAAATTAACGTCCGAGTTATCGATCGATTCGGCAATCCGCGCGCCCGAGGAGGGGACGATGTCGAAGCGGTCGTCGTGCACACGGAAACGAACGAACGTGCGAGCTGTAAAGTAACCGATCATGGTGATGGGTCGTATTTGCTCGACTTTTCCTGCCCTTCCGCGGGTGTATGGATGCTTCGATGCGCATACAACGGACGTTTGAGCAACGAAGTGCACAAACTCGTTGTCTCACACGGACCGTTGACGGCGACAGATTTGATTTTGGATTTGCCGCAAGGTACGCAGCCGTGTGGTGGATATGCCCCTGTTCGCGTGCGCATTGCTCGACCGGAAGATGGACGCCAGTTTTCCGGTGCGGAAGGGTTCCAAGTGAAACTCACGGCCCCGTCGGGCGTTTCCGTCGGCATTCCCATCGAGTGTCAACCAGGGTCGATTGAAGCCGTTGGAACCATCTGCTGGCCAGAAGTTGGCGAAAATTGGGTTTCGGTCACCTTAGACGGTCGTTCGTTACCTGGTGCGCCGCATGCGGTACAAGTTGCCCCGGAGGTTGCGTGCTTGGCCGCCTCGCAAATCACCGGCCCGGGCGCGCACAAGTGCATCGCCGGCGAACGAGCCACGTTCATCATCGAAACGAGAGATCAAAGAGGCAACCGCTTACGAGAAGGCGGGTTTGACTTGGAGGTCTCCCTCAAGTGTAAAACAAAAGCTGGAAACGACGAGCGATTCCGAGGCGAGATTATTGATTTCGGGAACGGTTCCTACGAAGCGTCGTACGTGTGCAAAGTAGCTGGAAATTTCGAACTCGTCGTTGCTTTAGGCGAAGAAGAATTAAACATGAAAGCTATTTGCGAACCAAATGTGGCGGTGATTCAATCGTGCGTCTTACTCGGGGACTCGAATCTCGATTTAATCGTCGGTAAAGAAGGTCGAGTGACTATTCAAAGAAGAGACGCGTACGGGAACGATTGCCCTTCGAGGCAAGGTCAATTGGCGTTTCGGTGTACCATCGACGGCCCAGGTTTAGCGAAATGCGACGTCATCGACGGTTCTTACGGTCGATCAGACGTCGTTGTCAAGTGTACGATTATCGGTCGATACTTTGTCTCCGTTTCGGGAGGTGAACACATGGATTCGTTACCGGGCGCGCCTTTTGAAATTGTCGTCACGCCAAGCATTGCCGCGGGATCTGCGTGCGTAACTTCAATTTATGGTGCACAACTCGCCTCTCCCGACAGCGACGCCTTAGTCGCCGTTGCGGGCGATGAAGTCATCGCGAACGTTTCCCCGAAAGATATCTACGGCAACGCGACGTCGTTTACGAGCGATCAGTCGATTTTTTTCACCGCCGTCATGGACGACGAAGAGTACCACTTTGAAAATCGCGGAGGTCCCAGAGCTGAAGCTACCTTATCGGCGAGTTTTCAAACCGCAGGTTCGTACTTGCTTTCTGCCGATGCTGCCGAGGAACCGTTAGCCGGGTACCCGCGCATTCTTATTGTGGTTCCGGGAGCAACAGATCCGAGTAAGTGCATGGTATTTGGCGAAGCGGCCGCTGGCGTTCGCGTCGGACGACCGAGCCATCTCACCATTCACGCCGCGGATAAGTTTGGCAACTTGAGAGCTACTGGTGGCGACGTGTTAGACATGACTTTAGTTTCGCCGGATGGACGATCTGTCGTGACGGCGAAAGTTGTAGACCATTCCGACGGCACGTATGGGTGCGAATTCAAACTGGACCAACCGGGAATGTGGGATTGTCAATTAGTCGTCAATGGCCAAACTGGTCGTTCGGACGTTCAATCGATTTTAGCAGAATACGGTCCAGTTATAGCGCAAGAATGTTCGTTCGTTGGACTCGGCTCGGATAATTTAGGTGGCGTCGTTTGCTTCGAAAACGGCACGATTACGATTTACCCGAACCATGCCGGCAACGGAACCGTGAACGATACTTCAGTCGGTCGCAGATTTAACGGCACGGAAGCTATGACTACTCGAATTCTGTTACCATCTGGTGAAGTTGCCGAGGTGAAATTGACGTTCGAGAACGGCGTGTATACCGGCACGTACCGCTGGACGCAAGTCGGCATGCACACGATTTCGGTCAATTTAAGCCAAGAAGCTATCATCGGGTCGCCATATAACGTCGAAATCCTCCTGTCGTTGCCGCAAATTCCCGAGAACCTCTCTGCCAGAGAGATTGCGGACATGTTACCGAACCTTCTTCCGGAAGGCGCCGCGCAAGCGCTTTCGAACTTGTCTCCGAAGGACGCCGCGGACGCCATCCAAGGCCAAGACGTGGAAAACGTCGCGAGAATGTTGAGTGGCGTCATGCCTGGAACTTGCGCTGAAATTCTCTCCGAACTTCCTCCGAAAGATGCAGCGGATATTTTAGGTGCTATGCGTGACCCAACAGACGTTCTCCTCGCTATGAGTACGGAAGACTTGGCAAAAATCTTAGCCAACGCGGATCCGGAAGACAACGCCAAATTCCTCGACGCTTTGAAGCAATTAAGCCCGGGAGATTTAGGACCGCTTTTAAAAAACTTAGACCGTGGGAACTTGGAGAAGCTATGCGAAGACATCGATATCGCCGATGTCGTCGGAAAATGTAAAGATAAAAAGGATAAAGCTGGTATTCTAGCACGATTACCGCCGAGGCTCGTACCAAAAGCCATGCGAACTCTGGACGTGAAAGAGCGCGCGGAAATGTTAGAGATGATTGAAACTATGCGGAGAGAAGCTGGATTTAGCGAGTCTACGAGTGGAGACGGTTGGAACTGGATCGATTTAATTGCCGGGTGTTCCAACGCTTGGCTTTCGGATCCTTCCTTGCCGGCCCACGAACGACAAACTAGACGACAAAACGCTTTAGAACGCTTAGAAAATTTAGCGCCGGTGATGATAGACATATCCTGTAAAGGCGGATGTGCGCTGTATGAAGCTGGCTTTGACGATGCCGACGGCGAAGACGTCGCAGTTGTCGTATATGCCTTACTTTTAGCGGACGATACCGGGGGGGTCATGCAAACCAAAGACGAGACGAACTCGAATCACGCGTTGCGTTTTTTCCGATGCTGTCGAGAAGATCAACGCATCGTTGCGTTGCCCTTCTTATTGGATAACAAATCCTTTGGTCGATTAGCGTTGGAAATGACACCGGAAGAGCTCGCAGATTTGCTCAAAGATCAAGATTCATCGACCGTCGAACGCGCCTTTTGCCAAGTGTGCAAGCATAAAGGTCACGAGCTGGCGGCGAATGCGGCCAACTTGTTAGACCCGGTGCTGGCTGCAGAAGCCATTTCGATTTCTTTACAACCCGATAGTAACTGCGACTTGTCCGGAATGTTCCAGTTTTTGATTGCAGAGATTTTGGCGCTCATCGACCCTTTGGAAGCTTTGGGTAAAGCTTGCGAAGGTTTGATGAACGCACACGATATTTTGGGAAAGCTTTCTCCGGAGGACGCGTGTCGCGCGTTGCGCGGCATGTCGCCGGATGAGGTGACTAAAATGTTACGTAATCTTAAAGGTGGCGATTTGGACTCTGAATCGTCATTGGCTAACGCCGTCGCTTTATATGCGGCTGGTTTATCTCCGGAAGCTGCGGCAGCTTTGATCGAAGACATCGATCCAAACTTTGCTATTTCCTTCGTTTCTTTGATGCCGGAGCAAATGATTCAAAACATAATGAAGCACTTGAAAAGACGCGACTTGAAAGATCGCATCTTGAACCGCTCGACATTATGCTTACCGCAATGCACGGTGAAGTTTGCTGAATATCAATGCATTGCGGGCATTCCGGCGAAGATTGTCATCGAAGCGAGAGAAAAGGGCGGTTCGCGCATCCCCCACGGCGGCGCGCAACTCTCCGTTTTCACGCGACCGGCTGATTCAAAGCTCGCGTCCCAAATGGAACCCATCGAAGGTGAGATTAAAGACAGAGGTAATGGTGATTATGAAATCATTTACGTTTCCAAAACCGCTGGTCCGATTGAAGTTGTTGTCCTCGGCAACTCCGAAGAGGCCATTTACGATTCCACGTGCTATGCCGGTGACTGCGACGTGCTCAAATCTACTCTTGATAAGTCAGGGTTAGACGAGTGGAAAGCCGGCGAAGGCGGGCTGTTGCGCTTGCAGCTCGTTGACGCCTACGGTAACAAAATCGACGCGAACGATTGCGTCTTGGACTTCAAGGTTCGTTGCGTCGGCCCCGGGACGGTCAAGGCGAGCAACAAACGTTTGCCGATGCCGGATGGTCGAATCGAGTTTGAACTCGAAACGAACACCACCGGAGTGTATACCATCACTGTTTCGTGCGTGGATACGAATGAAATCATTCCCACGACTCCCTTTGAAGCGGCAATGGTGACTGGAAAACTCTCGCACGCCGGTTGTAAAGCCGTGTTGCAAACCTTGACATCTTCGACGAAAGGCTTCAAATTGGACAACGGATTCAACGGCGCGAAAGGAGATAAGAGTAAAAAGTCTCCGCTCGTTTGCGCCGCAATGGCTGGTGAAGAAGTCACCGCACTGGTTGATGCGTGCGATCGATACGGGAACCCAACTGTCTTCAAAGGCGAAACGGTGACGGTATCTGCATCCGGTCCGGCGCATTTACCTCAAGAAAGAGCGTTTGAAGTCGCGGACATGCGCGGCGGTCGCGTCATTTTGCGAACGATTTGCCCGAGAGCTGGAAGCTACGTCGTCCACGTTGCCGTCGATGGTATTCCCATCGCCGCATCTCCGTTGGCATTGCATGTGTTCCCTGGACCGTGCGTGACTGGACGAGCGACGTTGCGTGGGGATGCGTTAGCCGGCGTCTTGGCCGGCCACGTCTCCAGGCTTACGGTGCAAACCGAAGACAAGTATGGGAACAATTGTCACGGGGGTGGCGATCGCGTTGATTTGAGCATTATTTCTTCGGGTGGGAACAAATCGACGTGTTTGGACGTCCACGACCACGGCGATGGTTCGTACACCGCGGAGTTTGTAGTCCCCACGGCGGGGAGGTACACGTGTTCCGCGGTAATCAACGGGAAAGTCGCGAAAGAATCCACGGTCGAATTGATTGCTACTTACGGTCCAGTTTCAGCATCTGGGTGTATTTTACGCGCTGCACCGGGTGTGGAGCATTCGAAACATGTCGATCGCGTCGCCGGGTTGATTGGCGCGGGGAATAATAACGACAACGTCGTTATTGATACGTGCGGCTTGTTGCGAGACATTTACGTCCAGTCTTTGGAATTTGAAGCGACTGGGAGAGGTATGTCTGGGAAAGAAGCGTGTTCCGTGCATTTAATCGCCCCTTCTGGTGCTTCGCACACGTTGGCCGTTTCTTTTGCCGAGAGAGGCGCTCGCTACAAAGCCTCCGCGAGGTGGTGGGAAGTTGGGCGTCACGAAATCGTAGCTACGATTAATGGTGAGCCCATCGTCGGATCGCCGCTAATTGTCGACGTCGAAGCGCAGAACTTGAGCTTGCCAATGTGCCGTCTCTCCGGTCCGGGTCTGCAAGGTGCAGTTGCCGGTGAGAAGGCGACGATTTTGATCGAGGCGAGAGACGCGAGAGGCAACCGATTATTCACCGGAGGCGCTTTATTAGGTTTGGCCATCCGAAGTGGTGGCGATACCACGAGAGGTAAAGTATTCGATTTAGGCGACGGGACTTACGAGGCAGCATACGTCGTCGAACGTGCCGGTCCGTTTGAACTGTCGCTCTTCCTCGGTTCAGAAGCAGCAACTTTTCGCGCGAATTGCGTTCCGGGGAGAGTCGATTACGCCAAGTGCCGAGTGGATGGCGCTACGCACACGAGATGGATTGCTGGACAACAACTTGCGTTTACGGTTACGCGTGTCGATCGATTTGGTAACAGGGTCCCGCGACGTGAAGGTTTAGCGCCTTTGTATGGCTACGGCGTTGGACCGAACAACGCCGAAGTGGCTGTGGAGTCCTTAGAACTTGGTAACGGCACCTGTGAAATCAGATACACGGCGACGGTTGCTGGAACGTACAACTTGGGCGTGTACGTCGCCGATGCGCCTTTACTGCCATTCATGAACGAAGAAGCGGAAGAGTTGATGCATTACGGACGCACAGAAGGCAAAACGAAAGCCTTGCCTGGCGTTGAAAGTCACGAAGGTGAGGACGTTTATTCCAAAGCCGAAAGACAAAAACGCATCGAGGCGAAAACGACCGAGTACGATGAACACGCGAAAACAATCATCGATGACAAGGGTAAAACCAGGCGCATTTTAATCGCAAACAAAGCTTTAGAAAGAGACGACGCGTTAGCAGGCGCCGTGAAATCTGCGCAAAAGAAAGGTTACGATGAGCGCAACTCTAAAATCACCTTCGAAGAGCGCACGGCGGTAGCTATTGCTGGCGGCCAATCCATCAGCGAGTTGCCAAAATCGTTGCAAAAAGTCAACGCCGCGGATGGTACGATGCTCTTCCCTTTACCGAGAGGCGTATTCGAAATCCCGTTGGTCGCCGCGGTTGCGGAACCTCAGAATTGCGACTTGATCGTCGTTGGCGCGCGTCAGCGTAATGGCGACGATTACGACACAAACGGTGGCTCTAAAGCGTCTTGGGTTGCACCAGCGGGAGAAAACGTTCTCGTTTGCGTCACTGCGAGGGATCGATTCGGCAACGACACGTCCTGGGAGGAAGGCCAGGTGATTCAAGTGCAAGCTCAAGGTCCGGAATTCTTCGCTTTTGATGTCACGGGGGCAACGTCGCGTCAAACCGATTTCACGTCAAAAATGACTCGAGCTGGTACGTTCGAGCTGCGAGTCTTGTGCGACGGTTTACCGGTATGTTGGAGAGTTGTCCAAATCATCGCTGGACCGACGCACCCGGATCGATGTTTCTTATCTATGGAAGGTTTGAAAGACGTGAAAACGGGCGATTTAGTCCGATTAACGTTAAGAGCGGTGGATCAATACGCCAACTTGAGAGTACAAGGCGGAGATGATGTGCAATTGGCGCTCGAAGGTCCGAACGGCGCTTACGCTCGTGGTGCTTCCGTGGTCGACCATGGCGACGGCACGTACGCTCTCGAGTTCGGTGTCACCGTCGCCGGTCGTTGGATTTTATCCGTCCGCATCAACGGCCAACCATTGATTGAAGGCGGCATCGCCTTCCACGTCGCTTTTGGTACGTTGACCGCGGAAGAGGCCGATATTACGCTGAACCCAGCGCTTGACGCGCGAGGCGCGGCAGAGTGCGGGACGACGACGGATTTAATCATCGTTGGCGCCGGTTTCGAAGTTAACAAACGCTTAATGACTGGTTTAGAAGCGATTTCGGTTGTTTTAACTTTACCGTCAGGCGTCTCCGAGTCGCTCCGCTGTACGCTCGCGAAAGATATGACTCGATACGTGGCCAAAATTCGTTGGCTTCATCCGGGTGTTCATCACATTGCGGTTTTGATCAATGGGATTCGCGTTCCGAAAACTCCCATTCGCGTCATCGCCGAAGGTCGGGAAATTTCCTTGTCCGCCTGCGTTGTCTCTGGCGAAGGTGCGACGAGGTGCATCGCCGGCGAACCAGCTAAGTTTCGACTCCACGCGAGAGATTACGGTGGGAATCCGATTAACTTTGGCGCAGCAGAGAAGATTCACGTCGAAGCGAGGTGCCCGGGAGAAAGTCCGATCGCCGCTTCATTCGTGAATAATCAAGACGGGACGTACGATTTCGAGTATGTGTGCACGAAAGCCGGTAAAGTTGATTTGTTCATCGCGTTGCAGACAAAAAATCCGAGCAGTCGCACTTTAAACTGCGTATGCGAAGCGTCGTGGTGCGAACCGTCCGAATGTCGCGTGGACGCCTCCAAAATGCTCGTGCAATGGCTCGCCGGTGAACCCGGCATCGTTCGCGTTCAACGTCGCGATCGGTACGGAAATCCGACGAGACGAAGCGCGAAAAACGGGTTGAACCGATTCGCCGCGGAAGTTGTAGGCCCCGCCGTCGTGGATTGCGAAGCGTTAGAGTTAGGCGACGGAACGTGCGAGTTGCGCTTGAGAGCGGCGGCATCCGGCGTGTACGAAATCGACGTTCTTGCGGTTGCCATCGATGCTACGAATATCGTCGACGACATCGCCGGTGGTGGTGCCATCTTAGGAGAAGCCGATCCAGAACTCGTTGCGACGTTCGTCGCGGAGTGCGAGTCTACTCAAACCTTCCCGGCGGCATGCGTCGCGAGAATCGCGCTACAAATCGATCCTCTCGACGAATCAGCCGGTGAAGAGCGCTTGGGCGAGCACGACTCCGATGCCTCCTTACCGGCCACAATCGTTGCCGGCGACAAAGTCAACGTCTACGTCTTGCCTCGAGATGCGCACGGGAACAAAACGCAATGGACTGGCGGCGAACGCATCGCTGTTCATGGCAAAGGCCCGACGGAGATTGCATTTGCGCCTGGTGACGATGTCGGTGCATTTTCAGCAACCTTTACGGACGCGGGTACTTACTGCGTTTCCGCGTTAGTCGGCGACAGCTCTTGCGCTGGATGGCCTCGTACCGTCCAAGTTGTTGCTGGTCCGGCGGACGCCAACGCGTGCATCATTTCTGGCGAAGCTTTATCGCGCTCCACGACAGCCACGGAAACCACGCTCATGCTCCAAGCTGCCGATGTTTTTGGCAACATGCGATCTATGGGCGGTGATTTAGTCGAAGCTACGATCAAAACCGAACAAGATGGGTACGTTGACTGTTACGTCGAAGATGTCGGCGACGGCACGTACGTTTTACGATTTGAAATGGACGAACCGATTCGACACGACGTGCATTTAAGCGTCAACGGCGTCAAGGAAAAAATTTCTAGGTACTCGCTCTCGCCATCTTTAGGTGTTTTAATTGCCGGCGAATGCGTCGTTCGCGGCGTAGGTGGGGAACGTCCAGAGCTACACGACACGCAAACGTTATTCGTCCAACCGGCGAATCCGTCTCGAGTCATGTCCGGACGCGAGGCCATTGTGTGCACGGTACACACGCCGTCAGGGTTGGCGTTTAATACGCCCGTGGTGTTCAATCCAGAATCGAGACACTTTTGGTCTAAATTGTTTTGGGTCGAGCTCGGGAACCACTCGGTTTGCGTTACTTTAGATGGTGACATCTTACCCGGCTGCCCGTTTGTCGTTCGCGTGCGGGACCCGAACCAGGAAGCGTACGACGAGTTCATGCTCGACGCTCGCGAACGCGCGCCGTCCTCGGCGGTGCGTGCGAATAACGCATTTGGCTACGTTTACGGTACAGATACGCACGGCCCATTTCCGGATTACTTCGATTGGGCCGATGATAACGACGATGACGACGAGATGAGCTCCACAGAACACCAAGTCATCTTTGGGAGTGCGAACAGTAACGAACCGAGAATTACCGCGCAACAAGCCGAAGCGGCGTTACACGCGTTGCGCAGCCAACCTTCGTTGGAGGCAGCGGCGGAGATGCTCTGTGGAATGAAGCCAAACTTGGCTGGTGCGTGCTTGGATATGATGGAGCCAGAAGAAGCGGCGAGCGTATTGGCTGCCATGCAAGACGAACGCGCCTTGGCGGCGGCGTTCGTCGCGATGGAGGAAGATAACGCGTCGGCGGCGTTATACGCCGGGACGGCTGAAGAAAGAGAAAAGATTTTGAACGCAATCTCACCCATGGCAGCAGCAACGTTACTCACGCGAATGACGGCGCAAGATGCGGCAAATATCTTGTCCGACGCGTCTGCGGAAGCGAGAGCGAACATTTTACGTTCAATGTCTCCGAAGAAAGCGGCAGAGATTATGGCTCGTTTCTCGGAGGTGTACCCGCACTTGATGCGCGAAACCTTTGGCGCTCTAGATGCAAATTACGCGGCGAGGCTTTTAGCGTCCATGCCAAACTTGACTGATGTGGACCCAGAAGTAGTCGCCTTGGTTTTATCGAGAGTGGATTCCGATGTCGCATCGAACTTATTGTGGAAATTGCAATCGACGCCGGCAAACGCGGAAGTTGCAGCGGCGGCACTGTGCGTCATGGCGATGACGGATATTGACTTGGCTGCGAAACATTATGCAACGTTGTTGGTTTCTGGGAAACCGAAATCGGAACGATTGGACGAAGCTTTAAGAGCGACGAGTATTGGGACGAAGATTGCAGATTTGGCGGAGAATTTGGTTGCGACTGGGGCGGTCACCCCGCCGCCGGTGAATTTGAGCGGCGAAGCGCTCGGCGGCAACGCGGCTTCATCTGGTGAAATCAAAGAACACAGGTGGGGCGCAAACGGTGTAAAACCGTCCAAGTCAGCCACTCTTCGAGCGGCCAAATCTTTGGAAGGTGTCCCACCCAAGGTTGCCGCACAAGCGCTCGCCGATATGCGGGCGGCGGCGGCGGGTGCCGTGTTGGCGACCATGGACGCCGAACGCGCCGCGCAAATCATCGCTAACATGAACCCGAAGAAACTTGCAGAAGCTATTTCACAAATGGAATTGGACGATGCCAAAAGAGTCTTCGCGTCCTGTAAACGAGGTGACCGCGCGAATATTTTGGAAAACTTGTCTTTGGAAGCCTCCGGCTCCTTAGTTGGCGCTTTAGATCCACAATCCGCGGTGGAAGCGCTGAAGATGATTGAAGACGAAAATAAAGTCATGGACATTTTACGACGCGTAAAACCTCCGTCGGCTTTAGCTGCAATTCTTATGCAATATACCGCGGATAAAACTGCAGAAATCTTCTCAAAATTGACGCCGCAACAATCCGCGAGTGCGATGTCTTCCATGTTTGCCTCGTCTCAGGAAGGCGCGAGGAAATTGAACGCGGCGTTGGCGCTCATGAAACCAGACGAAGTCGCTTTGCGTTTACAAGCGCTATTACCGTTAGACCCACACGCGGCGAGCGAGTTGTTGTATTCCATGCCAGAACCGACGAGGTCGAAAGTCTATTCGCGCATGGAATCGAAAGATTCAGGGAAAATTTTGCACAACTTATCGCCGAAGCGAGGGATGGAAATCTTGGCCAACGCGTCCGTGATAGAGGCGACGCCGAAAACGCTTTCTTCCTCTTTGGAAAGTTTGTCGAAATACGGTCCAAGTTGGGCGAACCAAAAGCAAGCCGAGCACGAAACGACGAAGTCGAGAGGCGTCGTCGCGGATTGTTTGCTGAAGTTATGGCACGAAAGCAACAACGTTCACAAGCAAAAAGATGCCGAGCAAAAAGTGACATCGAAGAAGGCATGCATCGACTGTCTCGAAACAATGGACGCGAAGGTTGCCGCGCACGCGATTGGGAACATGACGCCGAAAGACGCGGCTGATATCGTTTCTGCGTTGACGCCCGAAACTGCGGCGAGCATCTTGACGAACATGTCGGAGTCGAAAAGAGCTGCGATGTTGTTAAAGATGACGCCGGAAGCGGCTGCGGCGTGCTTGAAATACCTGTCTTTAGACGATGCCTCGGCTGCTATTCGCGCCATCTTGGAAACCGACGACGAGGACGCCATCAAACGCGCATCGCAAATCTTAGCCGCCGCGGATCCATTCAGAGCCGGCGAAATTCTTACGAGCATTTCGAGCAACATGGAAACGGTACGAACGGCGATCAAGAATATGCCATCTTCTGCGGTTGCGAACATCTTTGCCGCCGGTGCCGTGGAACCGGACATTGCGGCAAAAATTATTGACGGTCTCGACATGGACATCGCCGATGGTATCATCGCTGCGTTACCGCCAGCTAACGCCGACCAAATTTGCAACTTAGTCAAGGACGACGAATTGCGCAACCGCGCCGCGGATCGCGCCATCGTCGTCTTGGCGTCTTCCAAGTTGGAAGGCGACGGATGGCAAAAAGCCACGGCGGGAATTGAAGCCGAATTTATTATGCTTTCTACGAACCCAGCGGGCAAACGCATCTTCAAAGGCGGCGCAAAAATCAACTGCGCGGTGTACGAGTTGGATATCGCGAACAAACGAACTTCGAAGATTCCCATCCAAGCGAAAGTTGAAGATTTGCGCGACGGGTCGTACGCAATTCGATACACGTGCTTGAAAGCATCGCCGCACGAGTTATCCATAACTTGCGCCGGCCAAGAACGAAAAGCGCGCATTATCGTGGTCCCAGGTGAAGTCGATCCGAAATCGTGCGTCGTCCTCGATTACGCCATTACGAGGAAAGAAATCACGACCGCCAGTGACGGGAAGAAAAAATTGAAAGCCTCGGGGGATGAAGAAAAGAACTACGAGATTATTAAAACGCCGTTAAAGAAGTACGTCTGGCGATCTGGTGATGTCGTTGAAATCCCAATGATTTGTGCGGATAAGCACGGAAACATTGTGCCGCCGCCGAAACACGAAGATTTGACGTCCACGTTCGCGATCGTCGCCGACGGCGACGGGCCAGGAACGGTTGAAGCAGATATCGGGAGAATCGAGAGCTTTGATAAAAACGATAAGCACGGTCCAACTGCGGTTGCGCGATTCCGCGCAACCGCCTGCGGCTCGTACACTTTGCTCGTTTTCACCGCCGACAACCAAAAGAAATGGTGGGAACGTGGCGGCAAAGCCGAATCGCCAATCCGGGGGGCGCCGATTAAACTCGATTTAGTCGCTGGCGCTGCGGATGGTTCGAAATGTTCAGCCAGAGTTGAAGGCGTCAAAGAACGCGCCGGCGCAGTATTAATCGCCGTCGCCGGTCGAGAAATTGACGCGTACTTGGACGCCTTTGATGCCTACGGCAACGCGTGCTCGTTTGACGCGGACCAAAAAGTTCGCGTGGATTGCGCCGGCGCGAGCGATTTACTCTTACGGGAAGCCTCGAAGAAGGACTTGAAGAAGAAAAAGAGCGCAATTAACGTCAATGAAAAAGCCTTTTCGGGTACGCTTACCAAAGCTGGTTCGTACTCCATGCGCGCGACGGTCGACGGAAAAATCTGCGCCGGCTTCCCGAAAGTATTACAAGTCGTCGCGAACGAAATCGACGCGAAGACATCCGTATTGAAAGGCGACGCGTTGGCAGAGAAGCAAGTCCGCGCGGGCACTCCCGCCCACGCAATCTTCTTAGCGAACGATTCCTTCGGCAACGCTCGACTGGAAGGCGGGGACAACGTGGAGATTGTCTTGAAATCAAACGATTTCATCGACGAAGGTTTGGAAGTTGATGCGAATGTCGAAGATCACGCGGACGGTACGTATTCGGTACGATTTACGCTGCCTAAGAGCGGTAAGTGGACCGTGCACTTAAAATGCTGGCCGGATAAAGGTGAAAAGCCAGAGCAATCCGTTCGCATGTCCTTCAACTCCTTCGTCACCGGTGATGCGGGTACGAAATCGCAAGACGTGTCCAACACCGGCGTCATCGAGTGCCTCCGCGGCAAAGTCAACGCCTTGACGCTGAAATGTTTGGAATCCAAACCGATGTTTTTCGTCGGCGCGGAAACCGCGTTTACCTTACAATCGACTGACTTTGACGCCTCGCACCGAGAAGTTGGCGGTAAAGAAGCCGTCTGCGCGCGATTATTATCTCCATCTGGTGTCTCTTCAATTATTCCTTTGAAGTTAACCAAGGACAAAATCCGTTACCGCGCCGTCGTTCGATGGCCAGAAGTTGGTCGACACACGTTATTTGCCAACCTGGACGGCGAACCGTTAGTCGGCTCTCCGTTTACGTGCGACGTCAAACCGGCTGAAATTTGTTTACCACTCTCTGAAATCACCGGTTCTGGTCGAACCGAATGCGTCGCTGGAAAACGATCCTCCTTCATCATCCGTGCGCGCGATCACCGAGGTAATCGCTTGCGCATGGGAGGCTCTCCGATTGAGTGCGTGGTCACTTCCATCATCAAAGCCGAAGACAAACGCGTGGAAAGGCGCGAGGATACGATTGTCAATACCGAAGGCTCTGTTCTCGATCAAGGCGACGGGTCATACGTCGTCTCGTACTTTGTCGACATCGCCGGTAAGTATGAAATCGAGTTGGTCGCTGACGACTCGAGAAGATCGCTGCATGGTATCTGCGAAGCCGCGGAAGCGGATCCAAATAGATGTCAAATCGACGCTTCTGGCTTGCGCAACTTGGAAGCCGGCATGGTTGGTATCGCGAGAATTTTACGATGCGACAAATTTGGCAACGTTTTGAAAGCGTATCCTGATTCGTTACCGTTCCGCGTGGAAGCGTCTGGCGCAGGACCGGCGGAAATCGAAACAGTGGAAGCTGGGGACGGATCGTGCGACGTTCGATTCGAAGCGAGAGTGGCGGGTAGGTACACCTTGTACGTCTGGTCCGGGTACAAACGAGACCCGGTGAAAGGCGCGCCGATCGAAGTTCGCGTGTCGCCTGGTCAAGCGGCGGCGGCGCATTGCGTTGCCACCGTCGAAGGCGCACACGACGACCAAGGGTTCATTTCCTCCAATACCAATTCGAGTATCACCCCGAACGTGGGTCAAATCAACGCTCGCGCGGGTGATTTTCTCACCATTAAAATGCACGCTCGAGACCGATTCGGCAACGCTACCGTTTGGAAGGAATGGCAAACGCTCGAAGTTCGTGCATCTGGACCGAGAGATGTGCGATTCGAGGAGATCCAGTCGAAGTCATCGGGCGGAGGTAGTCAAATCCGAGGCCAATTCCGATCGATGTTTTCGAAAGCTGGGAGTTACGTCGTGTGGGTCACGGTTGGTGGCCAAGCCGTCGTCGGTTGGCCGAGAGTTATCCACGTCTCACCAAACGTCACGGACGCGGACCAAAGTAAGATGCGTCCGGAGGCGGAAACGTTGGCGTTGATGAGTGAGCTCGTCACTTCTAACCAACGCGGCAACCGAATGCTGTTAGGCGCGCCGGTGAGAGATCGAGGCGCGTTTGGTCAGCGGACGTTAGCGGGCGCGACGATGGCGGAGGACGAAGACAACGTCGACCAACTCAGAAGAGAAACAGAAGCGTTGAAGATTAAATTGGCTGAATACGAGCGAGCGGCGGCGGTCGTTGCCATGGCGGCGCAAAAAGGAGTCGAAGCAGAGTTGAAGCAACAACAACAACAACAACACGTCGTCGTCACAAAGGTGGTGAAAGGAGGAGGAAAACAACAACGACAACTGCGCGACATCGAATCCGAGACGGAGGAGGAGGAATAAAAACGCACGCGTAGCACACATATTTATTTTCATACGATACTCAAGTTATTACTCTTTACAAACAATCACTTCATCAACACCAAAACGTTTACACACTTCTTCTTCTTCTTCTTCTTCTTCGTATAGAACAAACTCCTCACAAACTCCTACGCAGGCAGACGCGCCGCTCTTCTTCGCACAGTATTGACAAAAAAGGAAGTTCAAGAGGCGCTTTGAGCCACGAATTTTGAAAAAATCTCATCTCCAAAAAAAAAAAAAAGGAAGTCGAGCAGTCGCTTTTCCCCTCGTTTCATCCCTCTGCGACCTTCTCACTCAACATACCACGGAGGACACAAAACTGTCCTCTCCTCTCCCACACACCGTCTCTCTGCC
>Ga0255758_10001131_pt1 | contig 28317 bp, 24 predicted proteins | sample 011ome_24_FD_179958 | JGI IMG/M metagenome (GOLD analysis project Ga0255758, IMG submission 179958) | Coastal salt marsh microbial communities from the Groves Creek Marsh, Skidaway Island, Georgia - 011513CT metaG (version 2) | ecosystem: Environmental > Aquatic > Marine > Intertidal zone >... | reverse complement strand
ACTTGACTTTCAAATCTGATAGTGCAAATGAAAATTCAAACAGTTCTAATGTTAATTATCTAGCAGTTGGTATCCCTACAAAATATTTTACGTTTGGTTTTGGTATAATTCCACAAACCTCAGTGGGCTATTTACTAGAAAATAATGATGAATCTGTAAGTCCTGCCATTGTTGACAGATATAGAGGTGAGGGTGGAGTTAATACAGCTTTTTTAACTTTTGGATTTAAAGTTTTTAAAAAAATTGGAGTTGGATTTACTACAAACTATGAATTTGGAAATTTAAAACATATAACAACTCGTTTTTTAGAAGATGTTGAACTGGCAACTAGACTTGAAAGTAATTCTTCGTTAAGTGGAATAAACAATGTATTCTCTTTGCTTTACAGAGAAAAAATTAATAATAAATTAAGTTTGCATGCGACTTATATTCTAAGCCAAGAATTTGATTTAGGATCAACTAACAAACAGACTTTATCAACTTACTCAGCAACTAACTCCTATGGTGGAGATGTTGAGGAAATTGATCTTAATTCTCTTGGATTGGATAAAACAGAAATTGTGGTTCCTAAATCGCAAACAATTGGTTTAGGTTTGGGTGTTGACACAAAATGGTTTGTAGGGGCTGAATTTCAACAGACAGACGGTGGAGGTCTAGACAATAAGTTATTCGATTTAGAGAATGTTGATTTCAGAAAAGGAACCAGATTCACTTTTGGAGGATTCTACATTCCCAAATACGATTCGTTTACTAACTTTTTTAGTACTCTTGTCTATAGAGCAGGACTAAGGGTTGAAGATTCAGGGCTTTACATTCAAAATCAAGCCATAAAAGAAGTTGGTTTTAATTTTGGAGTAGGTATTCCATTTCGTGGATTTTCCAATGTTAATCTTGGTTTTGAAATAGGTAAAAGAGGAACTACTGACTCTGGATTAATTGAAGAAAATTTCTTTAGCGTGAGATTGGGGATGTCTTTGAGTGACTTATGGTTTGTTAAAAACAAGTATAATTAATAAATTGGGCATCGTTTTTGCCTAATTAAAAAATAGATACTTTAGATTATGAGAAAAATTGTTTTTGTACTGATTGTTTTGTTTTTTTCAAACATTCAGTTTTCACAATCCAAGGAAGAATGTTTTGCAAATCTTTCAATTTTCGCTGAATACGCAAAAGTTAAAAATTACAAAGCGGCCTATCAACCCTGGTTGGAATTAAAGAAACAATGCCCAGATTTAAATTCTGCAATATATGTACTGGGTGAAAGGATGCTTAAATCTTTTATAAAATCCTCTGATGATACTGCAAAACTTCAATTTCAAAAGGACTTAGTTAATCTTTACGACGAATGGCTTCAATATTTTCCTAAATCTAAAAGAGGTGTAAGTGAAGTAGGAAAAATTTTAGCAATTAAAGCTCAAACGATGTTAGATTATAAGTTAGCTAGTGATAGTGAAATTATTCAAATTTATGATGATGCATTTAAAAAAGATCCAAAAAGCTTTAAATCCCCAAAGGGATTATATAACTATTTTAAGTTATACTTTAAAATGTATAAATCAGATGATCAAGACGTCTCCCTTGAAGAGGTTTTTGATAAATATGAGGAGTTGACAGAAAAATTTGAATATGAGATGGGAGCTTACACTGCTAAGTTAGATTTAATTTTAAAGAAAGAAGAAAATAGCACTCCATTGTCTTCAAGAGAAATCAGAAATAAAAAGGTTTACGAGGTAAACATGGTTGCATGTAATACATATTTAAATAATTTAAATGCTATTATTGCTAAAGAATCTACTTGTGAAAATTTAATTCCTCTTTACAGAAAGAATTTTGATTCTTTTAAATCTGATTCGGTTTGGCTAAACAGAGCAGCAAGTAGAATGGACTCTAAAGATTGTTCGGACGACCCTCTGTTTGTTGAATTAGTAGAAGCATTGCATGAACTTAATCCCTCGGCAAATTCTGCATATTATCTTGGTTTGTTGAATGATAAAAAAGGTGACTCTAAACTTGCAATTGAGTATTACAATGAATCAATTGATTTGGAGACAGATAATTTAAAAAAGGCAAAAACTTTATATAAAATTGCACTTAAATTTAAAAAATCAGGACAATTTTCCAAATCAAGAACTTACGCTAACAAAGCTTTAAAATATCAACCTTCAATGGGTAAAGCTTATTTATTGATTGGAAATTTATATGCAAGTAGTGCAAATAATTGTGGAACCAGTCAGTTTGAAAAAAGATCTATATATTGGTTGGCCTTAAAGGAAGCAAAAAAAGCTGCATCAGTTGACGCTGCAATTAGAAAATTAGCTAATAAAACCGCTGCTAGTTATGAAGGTAGAGCTCCTTCAAAAACAGATATTTTTAGTGAAGCAATGGGAGGTAAAAAAATATCTTTTAACTGTTGGATTGGTAAATCAGTAACTGTTCCTTCGTTGAACTAATGAGAATTTTTAGCATTTTATTGCTGATTTTTATTTTAGGTTGCGATGATAATTTTCAGGAAATAAAAAACATTAATTTAAAAGACTCATTTCCTGTTGGAGAAACTGAAAATTTAAAGCTTATTTATACCGATTCAGCTAAAGTTAAAGCTATACTTTATTCAAGTCTTAACTTAGATTTTACCAATCAGGTTTTTCCTTATTCAGAATTTCCTAATGGTGTTGAAATCACATTTTTTGATAAAGAGAATAATCAAACAATAGTTAAATCAGACTATGCGATTACCTATAATAAGACCAATATTGTAAATCTAGTCGGAAACGTGATCATAAATAATTATGATGGCTCAGAGTTAAAAACTAATCAATTATATTGGGATCCTGAACAGGAATGGCTCTTTTCTGAGGAAAAGTTTACATTTAAAAATACAGATTATGATATAACAGCAAAAAGATTAGATGCCAATAGATCATTTAGTATATTTAATACTGGTAAACTAGATGGTAAAGTTTTAGTTGAAGATAAATAATTTATAAATGGGAAAGTTTAGAATAATTTCAGAGTTTTTATATTTAATCATCTCCGTAGTCTTAACTCTTGATTATCTTTTTGGGGATAATAGTGATGAAAGAAAAAATTTTATTTTGATTTTTGCGCTTCTATCATTTGGCATGTTTTTGTTTAGAAGACATTACAGAATTAAATTTAAGAACAGAGCTAAGTAGTGAATCGATAGTAATATTTAACTATTTTAAAAATTAAATATTTTTTTTGGCTTTTAAAATTCATGATTTTTTAATTGAGAATAAATTCACAAAAACAATTTTATTAATTGAGTCAAATATTCACAGTTAATTATTAAATGTTTCCCTTTTTTTTATTGCTGAGGATATTGTATTTTCGTTTGCTACAAAATTTAGATATATGGCAATTTTAGGACAAATTCGATCAAGATCAATTTTTTTAATTATAGTAATAGGTTTAGCACTTTTTGCATTCGTTATTTCAGGAGTTTTTGATGGAAAAGGATATCAAGCTCAAGAACCAGTGGGTGTTATTAATGGTGAAGAAATTTTAATTGAGGATTTTAGATCACAAGTAGATTTTTTTGAGAGAAATTATAATCAACAAACTATGATTGCTGTAAATAATGTTTGGAATAATTCTTTGAGATCCGAAATCTTAAAACAGCAATTTGAAACTAGTGGAGTAAAGTCCGGGAAAGATCATATTCAAAATATTTTGAGTATAAATCCAAGTTTTAGTTCAGATCAAAGGTTTTTAAATGATGCTGGCTTATTTGAGATTGATAAGTTCAAGGATTTTATTTTAGAATTAAAGACTACAAATCCTGAAGCTTACGAGCAATGGAAAAGTCAAGAATCTATATTTGAACTTCAGTCCAATGAACAAATTTATTTCAATTTAATCAGTTCTGGAATCAATTACACCAATTTTGATGGTAAAAATGAATACTATTTAAATAACAATAAAATCGATATCGAATTTATTCAAATACCCTATTCCTCTGTAAACGATTCACTTATTTCATATAAAACATCTGATTTTAAAAAATACATGAGTGAGAACGAAGAAAAGTTTAAAGTTGATGCTTCTAGGGACATACAATATGTTCTTTTTGATGAAAAACCATCTCTTGATGATGAAAAAGCAATAAAAGATCGTTTGTCAAAATTGCTTGTTGAAACAAAAGAATATAATGAGGTTTCAAAACTTGAAGAAACTCTACCTAGCCTTACGACAGCTAAAAACATAAGAGAATTTGTTAACGAATTTTCCGAGATAAGCTTTGATTCAATATATCTTCCAAAAGGTTCTTTGCCTACAGAACATGCAAACATGTTGTTTAATCTAAATACGAACCAAACTTACGGTCCATATTTAGACGGAGAATATTTTAAAATTTCTAGAATGCTTGATAAAAAAATTGGAGGATCTGTTAGATCAAGTCATATTTTGGTTGCATATCAAGGTGCAAGAGAAGCCAATCCAGCAGTTTCTAGAACTAAAGATGAGGCAAAAAAAGAAGCTAATAAAATATTGAGAAAAGTAAGAAATTCACCTGAAAAATTTTCTGAATTTGCTCTTGAATTATCTGATGGTCCATCAAAGGTTCGAGGTGGAGATCTTGGTTTTGTTCAAGAAGGTTCAATGTTAAAACCTTTCAATGATTTTATTTTTTCCAGAAGAGTTGGTTCCACAGGAATTGTTGAAACTGATTATGGTTATCATGTAATAAAAGTTGTTGCAAAAGATGACGTTGTATTACTAGCTTCAATAGCTGAAAAAAATATTCCATCTGATCAAACAAGTGATAAGGTATTTAATGAAGCAACAAAATTTGAAATGAATCTTTCTAAAAACCCTGATTTTAAATCGATTGCTGACGAATCTAATTATGAAATTAAAGTTGTTAATGGTGTTAAGATTTTGGATAATGATTTTCCTGGTCTTAAAAATCAGAGACGAGTCGTTCAATGGTTGTTTTCAGATGAAACCTCTATCAATGATTTTAAAAGATTTGATATTTCTAATGGCGGATACCTTATAGCACAAGTCACAGGAACTGTTGAAGAAGGTTTGTCTTCAGTCCAAGATGCATCCTATAGAATATTACCTGAAGTTATTAAATCTAAAAAAGCTGAGTATATCATTTCTAATAATGACAATTCTATGTCTATTGAGGATATTGCAGCCTCAAATAACATTGAAGTTAAAAAAGCACTTGCCGTTAATCAAAAAAATGCTACTATTTCCGATGCTGGATATGAACCCTCAGTAGTTGGCCATTCATTTGGATTAGCTTTAAATTCTATTTCTGATTTTATAATTGGTGAGAATGGAGTTTACAAGATTAAGGTCACTAAAAAAGAAGAATATTCAAACGATAATGAAACTGTAAACATAAGTTTTGTTAACTCCTTTAGAAATCAATTAATTAATAGAAACAGATCTTCAATAAACGCCAAGGTTTTTGAGTCTTTAAAAGAAACATCTGAGATTACAGATAACAGATCTGTCTATTATTAATAGACAAGGTTAGTGTAAATTAAATATATATACAAGCCTAAAAAAGCTGTAGTAGTTAAGAATTTAACAATTGTTCCAGTTACTATGCCAACAAATGTCCCTAAAGCGGGTTTTAGTGATTGTTTTAGATTATTTTTTTGAATATATTCTCCAGAAATAGCTCCAAAAAATGATCCAAAAATTAAACCAAAAGGACCTCCAACTACAAGTCCTATTAAAAGCCCTAAAGTAGCTCCAATTAAACCGTTCTTAGTACCTCCAAGTTTTTTTAAACCCAAAACAGGTAATATTAAGTCTATAAAAAAAATAAAAGCAGCAATTAGAAATGTTATAATTAAAAATTTCGAATTAAAAGGAATAAAGTCTGAAAAGTGAATTATCAAAAGTCCTAACCAGCTCGTGATAGGCCCAGGAATTATTGGAGTAAAGCTTCCAATTAAACCAATTAAGCAAAAAATTAATCCAATTATTATTAAAAATATATCCATAAAATTTTTTTATAAAATTATATTTAATTTTAGAATTAAATAATTGCAGTGAAAATTATTAAACTATTATTTATTATTTTTTTGATAATTGGGTGTAAATACAATCCTGAGAAATCGAATTATTCACCTCCAGATGTCAATTGGACTAGCTCCGATGAAATGCCCTCATTTGAAGTTTGTAATGACTTAGTAAATGAAAGTGAGAGAAAAAGCTGTTTTAATACAAAAATTATAAATTTAATTTACTCAAATCTTAGTTTTGAAAAGATTAGAGTAAATAACAAAATCAATGATACGCTTATTATCTCTTTATTAATAAATGAAAAGGGAAAAATTTCATTAATAGGAATTAAAAATGAAGATAAATTAGTTAATAAAATTCCTGAATTAAAAATATTAATTGGAAATTCATTAGAAAAAATACCTTCTTTATATCCTGCGACAAAAACTAATATGGGTATTCCTGTGAGCTCAAAATTTAGTTTACCTTTAATAATAAAATCAAATTAAAATAGATTTGACATCCACAAACGAAAAAATAATATTAGGGATTGATCCAGGGACTACTATAATGGGTTTTGGTTTAATTAAGATCGTAAAAAACAAAATGACACTTATTCAAATGAATGAGCTGGTTTTAAATAAACTTGATGATCATTATTTGAGGCTTAAACACATTTTCGAAAGAACTATTGATTTAATAGAAAAATATAATCCAGATGAGATTTCTATTGAAGCTCCTTTTTTTGGAAAAAATGTTCAGTCTATGTTAAAATTAGGCAGAGCTCAAGGAGTAGCAATGGCTGCTGGACTTTCTAAAGAAATCCCAATAACAGAATATTCTCCAAAAAAAATTAAAATGTCCATAACAGGAAACGGAAATGCGTCTAAGGAGCAAGTAGCTAAAATGCTTCAAAGTTTACTTAATATTAAGGAGCTCCCTAAAAATCTTGATTCCACAGATGGATTAGCAGCTGCAGTTTGTCATTTTTATAATATTAATAAACCTAAATCCTCCTCAAAAAACTATTCAGGTTGGACAGCTTTTGTTAAAAATAATAACGAGAGGATTAAAAAATAATTTTGTCAGGTATATACTTACATATTCCGTTTTGTAAACAAGCATGTCATTATTGTAACTTTCATTTTTCAACTTCAAAAAAAAATAAAGATGTTGTTATAGAGTCTATGATAAAAGAGCTTGAGGCTAAGTCAAAAGATAATTCTGATATTATTGAAACTATATATTTTGGTGGAGGAACTCCATCAATACTGAGTATTTCAGAAATAAATAAATTCATAAAAATTATTTACAAAAACTTTAAAATCTCAGAAAATATTGAAATTACTTTGGAAGCAAATCCTGAGGACCTTGGTTTAGATAAGGTGAAAGAGCTTTCGTTGAGTTCAGTCAACCGATTAAGCATTGGTATTCAATCGTTTAATGATACTGAACTCAAAATGATGAATAGATCTCATAATTCTAATCAGTCCAAAAATTGTATTGAAAATGCATCAAGGTATTTTGATAACTTATCAATTGATTTAATATATGGAATGCCAAATAGTAATTTAAAATCCTGGGCAAAAAACTTACAAATGTTAGAGAGCTGGGAAATTAATCATATTTCTGCATATGCTTTAACTGTGGAATCAAATACTGCTTTAAAGAAATTTATAGATAAGGAAATTATTGTTCCTCTGGATGAACAGGAAGTATACGACCAATATAATTTTATGTTCGAAAAGCTTTCTTTTTCAAATTATATTAATTACGAATTATCAAGTTTTGCTAAAGAGGGTTATTTTTCAAAAAACAATTCTTCTTATTGGCTTGGAAAAAAATATATTGGTATTGGCCCGTCTGCTCATAGTTTTGATGGAAAAATAAGATCTTGGAATATTTCAAATAATTCTCTATATGTTAAACATATAGGAAATAATAGGCTTTTTTTTCAGAACGAACATTTATCAAAAATTGATCAGTACAATGAATATGTAATGACTGGATTAAGAACAATTTGGGGAGTTTCGCTTGATCAATTAGAAAAAAAATTTGGAAAAAAATATTCTAATCATTTGCTTGCAAAATCAAAAAAATTCATTGATTTAAATATGTTAGAAATTTCAGACAATATAGTTTTTTCAACCAGAAAAGGAAAATTTCTTTCTGATGGAATTGCATCAGAATTATTTATAATTAATCGTTAGATAGGTCTTTAAAATAATAATGAAATTTGGTTATGGTTTCAATTCCGTTTAGAAAATTTGATACTCCATAATGCTCATTTGGAGAGTGAATAGCGTCACTATCCAACCCAAATCCCATTAAAATTGTTTTGCTTTTTAATTCTTGTTCAAAAAGCGCAATTATAGGAATGCTTCCACCGTCACGTGTTGGAATAGGTTCTAAGTTGAAAACCTCTTGGTATGCTTTACTTGCTGCTTTAAATCCAATAGTGTCAGTTGGAGCAACATAAGGCTGACCACCATGATGTTCGGTTACCTTTACTTTTACAGTACTGGGAGCAATATCTTTAATATGATCTGTAAAAAGTTTATTTATTCTTTTCCAATCTTGTCCTGGCACTAATCTCATCGAAATTTTAGCATGAGCTTTACTTGGTAACACTGTCTTAGCGCCTTCACCTGTATATCCTCCCCAAATTCCATTGACATCAAGTGCAGGTCGAATAGATTGCCTTTCAATAGTACTAAAACCTATTTCACCATCCTCTTTTCGAAGTCCAATTGATTCTTTGAATTCATTAATGTCGAAGGGAGAAGAATTCAATTTAATTCTATCATCTTCAGACATTTCAATTACGTTATCATAAAAGCCAGGAATTGTGATTTTTTTATTTTCATCATGTAATGAGTTGATCATTTTTGAAAGAACATTTATAGGGTTGGCAACAGTTCCTCCATAATGGCCTGAGTGAAGATCTCTGTTAGGTCCAGTTATTTCAATTTCCATGTAAGAAAGACCTCTTAGACCAGTTGTAATTGAAGGAATAGTCTTGCTAATCATTCCTGTATCTGAAACTAGAATAATGTCATTAGATAATTTTTCTTTGTTGTTTTTCACAAAAAGTTCAAGATTATCACTTCCAACTTCTTCTTCTCCTTCAATCATTAATTTAACGTTGCAGGGGAGCGTATCGTTTTTGAGTATTATTTCCAGAGCTTTTAAATGCATAAACATCTGTCCTTTGTCATCACATGCTCCTCTGGCAAAAATTGCTCCCTCTGGATGTATTTTAGTTTTTTTTATGTAAGGATCAAACGGATCTTGATCCCAAAGTTCAATTGGATCCACAGGTTGGACATCGTAATGACCATAAATAAGAATAGTTGGAAAGCTTTCATCAACTATTTTTTCTGCATAAACTATGGGATGACCATCAGTTTCACAAATTTCACAATTATCTAACCCTAAGTTTAAAAAATGAGTCTTTAGTAGCTGTGCTGCTTTTCTTACGTCATTATCAAATTCTGATTTTGCACTTATTGAAGGAATTCTTAATAATTCAAATAACTCTTCAATAAACCTTTCTTTATTAAATTCTATATAATTTTTGATTTTGTTCAAGCTAATTATTTTTTGACAAATGTAATTAAAACTACTTTTTACTTATAAAAAATATGTGATATTTCATACAATCTTGCTTATATTTGCCGACCGAGCGGGTGTGGTGAAATTGGTAGACACGCTAGACTTAGGATCTAGTGCTTCGCGGCATGGGGGTTCGAGTCCCTTCACCCGCACAAAAACCTTTGCTTTTTAGCAAAGGTTTTTTTAATATTAAAACAATCCGTTTAATTTTAATGTTATATTTATAATGATCATGTAGTATTGCATGATTTTTGAATTTAGTCTTTCAAAACAAAATCTTTATGAAAAAAATATTTATTACTTTTTTTATTTCAATCTCTCTTGTTTTTATAAGTTGGAAATTCAATGAGGTAAAATTTGATGATCCTAATAAAGATAAATTACTAATAGAATTGTTGAAATACGTTTTAGAGAAGGGTCATTATCAATCTAAAGATATCAATGACGAATTGTCTGAAAAAGTATTTGATACTTACCTTCAGTCAATTGATCCTCAAAAAAAATATTTTCTACAATCTGACTACAGAGAGTTTAAAAAATTTAGTAAATCTTTAGATGACCAATGGATTGATTATAATATTGATTTTTTTAATCTTACTTACAACAGGCTTATGCAGAGGATGAATGAAGTTGAACTTTTAATTCCATCAATATTAGATGAAACTTTTGAGTTTGAGTCTGATGAAGAAATTAATGTCGATTTTGAAAACTTAAGTTATTCTAAAAATAAAAAAGAAAGAATTGAGAGGTGGAGGAAACAACTCAAATATTCAATGCTAGATTTTTATGATATAAAAATAAAAGATCAACAAAAAAAATTAGAAAAAAAATCAATTACAAATAAAAAATCAAATGAAGTATTGCTAGTTGAATCTATTAAAATGGTTTCTGATAATATTAATGATGTATTTGATTTAATGGACGATTTACAAAAAAAAGATTGGTTCTCAACATATGTTAATTCTTTTGTTTCTCAATATGATCCTCATACTGTTTATTTCAAGCCTGAAGATAAAGACCGTTTCGATGTAAATATTTCCGGAAGATTTGATGGTATTGGCGCTAGATTACAAAAAAGAGATGGAGGTATTGAAATAGTTGAAATTATTTTGGGTGGTCCTTTATGGAAAGACAAAAAAATTGAAGCAGGTGATGAAATTATCAAGGTTGGTGAACCAAATAAAGAACCAGTTGATGTTATTGGTATGAGAATTGACGACGCCATTAAGTTAATAAAAGGGCCTAAAGGTACTGTTGTGGAATTAACAGTTAGAAAAAAAGTTGACAATGAGATAAAAACTTATCCTATAATAAGAGATGAAGTTGTTCTTGAAGAAAGTTATGCTAAATCTACAATCATTAATAAAGGTGAGAGGAAATTTGGATTAATTACTCTTCCAAAATTTTATGTTGATTTTAAAGATTACAACGAGATAAATTGTGCAAAAGACGTTAAAAATGAAATTATCAAATTAAAAGAAAAAGGAATTGAAGGTTTAGTTTTGGATTTAAGGAATAATGGTGGAGGTGCCCTGCAAACTGTTGTAGAAATGACGGGACTTTTTATAAAAACAGGACCTGTTGTTCAAGTTAAATCAATTGGTAACAGAAAAAAAGTTTTATTCGATCGAGACCCGTCTGTTACATGGAATGGTCCACTTGTTATACTTGTTAATCAAATGTCGGCTTCAGCTTCTGAAATTTTAGCAGCAGCTCTACAGGATTACGAAAGAGCTGTAGTAATAGGAAGTGATAATACTTTTGGTAAAGGGACTGTTCAAAATGTTCTTGATTTAAACAGATTTATTTCTAACAGTAATTTTGATCTGGGTGCTTTGAAAATTACAACTGAAAAGTTTTATAGAATTAGTGGTGGGTCTGTACAACTTAAAGGAGTTGAGAGTGATATTGTAACACCAAATAGGTTTTCACATATTAAAATTGGTGAGTCTGACGAGAAAAATCCACTTGAATGGGATCAGATTGATAAAGCTAATTATCAGAAATGGAATGGATATTTTAATTATAAAGATGTTGTAGAACTATCAAAACTAAGAATATCTAATAATGAGCTTTTTAATTTGATTGATTTAAATGCTAAATGGTTAGCCGATAAAAGAAAGAAAAAAACATTTACTTTAAATTATAATTCGTACAAGTTAGATCAGTCTAATAATAAAAAAGAGCTTGAGCAGTTCAAAAAAATATCAAATTATAAAAATAATTTAAGTTTTGAATTATTAGTAGATCAATCAAATTCAACAATTAGTAGTGAAGAATTCAAAGAAAAAAGAAATAGATGGCATAATATTCTTAAATCAGATATTTACATTAACGAATCTATTAATGTTCTTTCTAATTTAAAAACTAAAAAAATTCAAAAGAAGAATATTTTGGCAAAAGCAGGCTGATGAAATTAATAAAAGGTAAATCATTAAATAATTTTGGAATTATTTTAAGCTTTGGATTCATCTTTTTTTGTTTTTTAATTTCAATTTTTTCATACTTCATTATCCCAGACAATTCAAGATTTTCTAACCAGATGCACTTGGAGATAAACTCCAAACATCCAGGCTTTTCATCACAGTTTATTATAATACCCAATGAAAATTCCAACAAACAAAACTTTATTAGTAGAATGTTTGTTGGTAACATGTACCCAAACGATGAGATCCTAATTTCTAGCTACAACTTTAATGATAATAGTATTGAGTATAGGGATTTATATGATTCCGAAAAAAAAAGTATAGAGTATAGTAAATTTCCAAAGGGTTCTGATAAAAAAACAATTGAAACTAAATACATAAAAACACGTAAATATATTTTTGGTACCGATAACTATGGTAGAGATGTATTTGGTCGAATAGTTTTGGGAACTAGAGTTTCAATTTCCATAGGAATTATTGCTGTTCTAATATCACTTTTAATTGGTGTTACGATAGGTTTAGTAAGTGGATTTTATGGAGGGGTAATCGATAAATTTTTTATGATGATCATAAATATTTTTTGGTCAATACCAACTTTACTTTTAGTTATTGCTTTTTCTTTAGCCCTTGGTAAAGGGTTTTGGCAAGTGTATGTAGCTGTAGGGTTAACTATGTGGGTAGAAGTAGCTAGAGTTGTTAGAGGACAAGTAATCTCAGAAAAAAATAAAGACTATATAACAGCTACAAAAGTTTTAGGATTTTCTGATTTTAGAATATTTTATAATCATTTATTACCCAATATTATTGGACCCATTTTAATTATTTCAGCTGCAAATTTTGCATCTGCAATTTTAATTGAAAGTGGTTTGAGTTTTCTTGGTATTGGAACTCAACCCCCAATGCCAAGCTGGGGTTCAATGATAAAAGACAACTACCAGTATATAATTTTAGGAAAAGAGTATTTAGCAATAATTCCAGGTTTGGCGATAATGTTATTGGTAACAAGTTTTATGTTCTTAGGAAATAACTTAGAGAGTTATTTTAAGTCTCGCTAAATTTACCATCTGCTTGTTCTTTGTGAATCAAGCTTTATATATATTGAGAAAAGTAAAACAAAAGCCATTAAACTTGATCCTCCATAACTCAAAAAAGGTAATGGAATACCAATAGTTGGAACCAATCCAATAACCATTCCAATGTTTATAAAAAAGTGTGTAAAAATTATCGTAACAGTTGAATAAGAATATATTTTACTAAATAAATTTCTTTGTAATTCTGCTCTTTTAGAAATCCTAAGCATCAGAAATGTAAATAGAATTATTATTGAAGATGCGCCAAGAAATCCCCATTCTTCTCCAACTGTTGAAAAAATGTAATCTGTGTGCTGTTCAGGCACAAAATTTCCTCTAGTTTGAGATCCTTTTAAAAACCCTTCTCCAAACATTCCGCCTGATGCAAAAGCTATTCTGGACTGATTAGTATTGTATCCAGAACCTCTATAATCTTGTTCTAATCCCATTACAATATTAAATCTATCTCTGTGCCTCTGTTCAAAAACATTGTTAAATATAAAGTCGACAGAATAAATAAATACAGAAAAAACTGTTGCGTAAACTAATATTTTTTTAATGTTGTATGACTTTTTTCTAAGAAAATATAACAGTAATAATGTTAAAAAGGTTAGAAAAATCATAACATAATTTGGTGATAATAAAATGGTTGCAAAGAATAAAATTATAAATCCAATAAAAAAGTTCATGTAAATCGAGGGCAGGCCTATTTTATAAAAAACTAAAAAAAAACTAAGAAAAATAATTATTGTTCCTGGGTCTGGTTGAAGTATGATTAAAATAATAGGAATTAAAATAATTAGAAAAGAATAAAATTGAGTTTTTATAGTTTTGATATTTGAATTGATATCGCTTAAATATTTTGCTAACGCTAATGCTGTAAAAGGTTTTGCAAACTCACTTGGTTGTAAACTGAATCCGCCAAATTGATACCAAGCAAGAGCACCATTTATTTCGCTTCCAAATAAAAATAAACCAACCAGAGAAATAATTGATAGTACGTATAATATACTTGAGTATTTTGTAAAAAAACTGTAAGGAAGAATTTGAATGAATAAAAAAATAAAAACTGAAGCAATCACAAAAAATAACTGCTTTGAAAAAGAATTCATTGTAAATATTGAATCTAACAAATAAGCCTGTGACGATGAGTAGATATTACCAAGACCTAGCATTACCAGTATAAACAATATAATTACGCTTGTCCAATCAATTTTTCTAATATTTACATCGTTATTCATTGATCTTAAAGTTTGTTTTGGTGTAAGGCTTTAAATATTCGTTGATTAAATCTCCACTCAATATGTACTTTTCAAGGTATTTTCTTTCAATTTTTTTGTTCAAGTATTTTTCCATCATTAAACTTGCTATTGGTGCAGCCCATCTTGTTCCCCAATATCCATTTTCAATGAAAACAGCAATTGCAATTTTAGGATTGTCTTTTGGTGCAAATCCGATAAAGATAGAGTGATCAGTTAGTTGTTTTCGGACACCATTAATTTTAATAAAATTTTCAGCAGTACCAGTCTTACCTACAATTTTTATATCTTTTATTTTTGAGTTTTGAGCAGTTCCTTTTTCAATTACGTTATACATTCCTTCTATAATATTTTCAAAATGTTTTTTATTTATTGAGGAATGTTTTTTTTGTCGATATTTTAATTTAATTGAATCGTTAGTGATTGTTTTTACAAAATGAGGTGTTTTGTACCATCCACGATTTGCAATGGTAGCGGCAATATTTCCAAGCTGAATAGGTGTTGTTAGAATTTCCCCTTGACCAATTCCATTGGAAATAGTTGTAACAGCTCTCCATCTGTTATTTGGATACCATCTATCATAATAGTTTGAATCTGGAATTAATCCAGGTTGACCTAAAGGGTGATCATAGCCTAAGTAATTCCCAAGTCCAAATGTTTTGACATGTTCATTCCATTTATTCATTCCAGTTTTTGGATCATCAAATTTTTCTAAAGTATTTTTATATATAGTGGCAAAATAAGTGTTGCAAGATGAATATATTGCAGAATTTAAATCATTGATTGTACCTGGTTTACAATGACATTTCATAAATCTATTTTTTGAATAAAAATGACCTTCATTACAAGTAATTTTAGTTTGAGGACTAATTACATTTTCTTCAAGAGCTATTAGTCCATTTATTAATTTAAATGTAGATCCAGGCGGATACATTCCCTGTAAGCCTCTGTCAAATAATGGCTTTCCAATAGTGTCATTTTTTAATTTGATATAATTTGTTGATCTGTCTCTTCCAATTAAAAGATTTGGATCAAAATTTGGAGCATTTATCAATGATAGAATTTCACCACTTTCAGGTTCAATTGCTATTATACTTCCAAATTTATTTACCATTAATGAATCTCCATATACTTGTAAGTTAGAATCAATTGTAAGGGTTATATTTTTAGCTTTTTGAAATAGTGTGTCGTAAATTCCTTCTTTGTATGGACCTGTTATTCTATTGAAATTATCTTTTTGAAAATAACTAACTCCTTTTATACCTCTTAATTTATTTTCGTAAGATTTTTCTATGCCTTGTCTTCCAATTAACTCTCCAGATTCGTAATAACTATTGTCCCTTATCTCATAATCATTTACCTCGCTTATGTACCCTAATATGTTTGATGCAGAATTTAAAATGTAATTTCTATTTGATTTTTTTCTAACAGAAAACCCTTTATATTTCCATAATTTCTCTTGAATTATTGCGTAATCTTTTTTTGATATTTGAGACAAAAAAACAGAAGGTTTTATTGTTGAATAATTTTTTGCTTTTTTAATTCTTTCTATTAAAACCTTTTTATCAATTTTTAAAATTTTACAAAATTCAAGAGTGTCTGTTAATATGATTTCAGATGGGACTATCATTAAATCATAAAATGGTTCATTGCCTACAATTAATTTATTATTTCTGTCAAAAATGTAGCCTCTTTCAGGGTAATTGTATACTTTTTCAACAGAATTTTTATTTGAAAGTTTTACATCATCAATATTGATAATTTGCACCCAAAAAAGTCGTATAATGAAAATTAATGATGATAATATGATTAAAAATGGTAATAATTTATTTTTCATTTTCAATCATAATATAAATTAGAGTTACACAAAAAATTAGAGAAAGTATAGAATTAATTAGGGTTTTGTATAAAATAAGTAAAGTCAAATCCAAACTGAATGCTTCTAAAGAAAACATGGTAAAATGGTGAATAAATACAATTGTGGACAAATAAAGTACTTGTTGATAGAAAGTTGATTCTGAAACATAATCCTTTAAAATTTTAACGCCATGTGGATCGTAAAACGAACCAAAAACAAAATTTAAAACGTAGGGTCGAACAAATGCGGCAGTAATGCATGCTGCTGCATTAATTCCTAAAGAATTTGTAAATAAATCTAAACAAAATCCAAAGCAAAAACTTATAATTAAAAATGTAACTCTATTAATTTTTATTGGAAATGTTAATATAAATACAAGCGCAATGAATGGATCAAATGACCCAAACAAATCAAATCTATTGAATAATAAGCCTTGTAATAGAGCTAAGAATATGAATCTTCTTAAGATTAAAAAATAAATACTAATCATTTTTTTGAATTTCTATAAACTCTTTTTTGTTTAAACTTTCAATAACGTAAACATGCTTTAAAGTATTCATGTCCGTATGTAATTTTATTTCAATGTCAAAGTAGTTTTCTCTAGAGTCAATTTCTACAGATCTTTTATTTTTTTTATTAGTTGAAGTATTTTTAAACTTATCAATTTTGGAAATAACACCAATATTTATGTTCTCAGGAAAAATCAAAGACATTCCTCCAGTAACTATTGAATCACCAACTTTAATGTTTGCTGTTTCCGGAATATCTGTTAGCCTAATGTAACTTGTGTTCAAGCCGTTCCATTGTAAAGTACCAAAATGATTAGTTCTTTTAATTTTTGCATTAATTTTTGAATCAATATTTAAAATGGACATTAAATACGAATAATTTTTTGTTGTGTTAGTAATTATTCCAACAACTCCATTTTTACTAATCACCCCCATTTCTTTTTTTAACCCATCTTTATTCCCTTTATTAATCACCAAATTATTTTTAAATGATGATAAGTTATTCGAAATAATTTTTGCGTCTTGATAAGAAAAGTTAGCATTTGAAATTGAATCAATAAAAGGTTTGTTTTTTAATGATTCAAGTTTATTTTTTAGATTTAAGTTTTCAGCTATAAGTTTTTTATTGGTTTTTTTTAAATCAAAAAAATCATAAAAAAGGATGAATCTTTCAGTTGTGAAATTTGAAATATTGTTTGCTAGAAGTATAATTTTAGATTTATGAAAATAATTAGAGTTAAGTGTAAGAATAATTGAAAACAATAATAAAATAAAATAAACTACAACATCTTTTTTTCTGAATATGAAATCAATGATTTGTTGCATAACAAGTCTATTTCACTAAAACACTTTTGTATCTTTCTATGTTTTTAAGTGTAATTCCAGTTCCTCTAACAACAGCTCTAAGTGGATCTTCAGCAATAAAGACCGGAAGGTCTGTTTTTTTGGATAATCTTTTATCTAAACCTCTTAGCATTGATCCTCCACCTGCTAAGTAAATACCAGTGTTGTATATATCAGCAGCTAATTCAGGAGGAGTCTGAGATAATGTTTCCATGACAGAATCTTCTATTCTGATAATTGATTTATCTAGTGCCTTGGCTATTTCTCTGTAAGAAATTAAAGCTTCTTTTGGTTTACCAGTTAGTAAATCTCTTCCCTGGACTGAGATATCGTCAGGTGGACTTTCTAATTCTTCAGATGCTGATCCAATTGTAATTTTTATTTTTTCAGCAGTTCTTTCACCAATGAAAAGATTGTGTTGTGTTCTCATGTAATAAATTATGTCACCAGTAAAAACATCCCCAGCTACTTTTACAGATTTATCACAAACAATCCCAGATAATGCAATAACAGCTATTTCAGTTGTTCCACCTCCAATATCAACAATCATATTACCTTTTGGCTGCATAATATCCACACCAATTCCAATAGCAGCAGCCATTGGTTCATGAATCAAATAAACTTCTTTACCATTAACTCTTTCTGCAGATTCTCTTACAGCACGCATTTCAACTTCTGTGATTCCTGAAGGAATACAAATCACCATTTTTAAAGCAGGAGTGAAAAATCTTTTTTTAAGTGATGGTATGCTGCTAATTAATGTACTTATCATTTGTTCTGAGGCATTAAAATCTGCAATTACACCGTCTTTTAAGGGTCTAATGGTTTTAATGTTTTCATGAGTTTTTCCTTGCATTAAGCTTGCTTCACTTCCAACGGCAATTATTTTTTCTGTTTTTTTATCAATTGCAACAATTGACGGACTGTCTACAACAACTTTGTCATTGTGAATTATCAAGGTATTAGCAGTGCCCAGATCAATTGCTATAGATTCGGTCCAAAAATCAAAAAATGCCATAATTTCAAATGTATATTACAAGTTAATAAAATTAATGTTTAAAATGACGAATACCAGTCAAAACCATGGAAATATTGTTCTGGTTACAGTATTCAATTGATAAATTATCTTTAATAGAACCTCCAGGTTGAATAACTGAACAAATACCCTGTTTATGAGCAATCTCAACGCAATCCGGAAATGGAAAAAAAGCATCACTAGCCATCACGGAACCGTTCAAATCAAATTTGAAGCTATTTGATTTTTCTATGGCTTGTTTTAAAGCATCTACTCTTGATGTTTGTCCTGTTCCTGAGCTTATGAGTTGTAGGTTTTTTGCTAGGACTATTGTATTTGATTTGGTGTGTTTACAAATTTTAGATGCAAAAACTAAATCGTCTAATTCTAATTTACTTGGAGATTTTGAAGTACAGGTTTTAAAATTAGACTTAGAGTCTGTAATGTTATCTTTATCTTGTTTTAATATTCCATTCAAACATGTCCTGATTTGATCATTACTTGATCTAAATTTTTTAAGCTCTAAAATTATTCTATTCTTTTTAGATTTTAACAATTCAATAGCGGAATTTTCAAATCCAGGAGCAATAACAACCTCACAAAATAATTTATTAATCTCTTCAGCAGTTTGAATATCAATTTTATTATTTGAAATTAAAACCCCTCCAAATGCTGATATTGGATCCCCAGCTAAAGCATCTTTATATGCTTCACTAAGAGAATTTCTGGTTGCCAACCCGCATGCGTTATTATGTTTTAGTATAGCAAAAGTCGGTTTCTCATCAATAAACTCTGACATTAAATTAACAGCAGAGTCTACATCTAAAAGATTGTTATATGAAAGTTCTTTACCATTAAGCTGGTTAAACATTTCATCAAAATCACCATAGAAAGTACCTTTTTGGTGGGGATTTTCACCGTATCTTAATTCTTTCCCACTAATAAAACTTTTTTTGAAAACATCATTATCGTTATTGAAATAGTTAAATATAGCTGTATCGTAGTGAGAAGAAATATTAAAGGCGTTAGACGCAAATTTTTTTCTAGTTTCTAAATTTGTTTCTCCATTATACTTGTTTAAAATATTTAAAAAGTTTGAATAGTCATTTTTTGTTGAAATGCAAACAACGTCTTTAAAATTTTTTGCAGCGGCTCTAATTAATGAGATGCCTCCTATATCAATTTTTTCAATGATATTTTGTTCACTTTCACCAGATTCAACAGTTTTTTCAAATGGATATAAATCAACGATAACTAAATCAATAGTAGGAATATCGTAGTTTTTTAAATCATTTACATCATCTGAATTTTCACTTCTATTTAAAATACCTCCAAAAACTTTTGGATGAAGAGTTTTAACTCTTCCGCCAAGTATGGAAGGATAACCCGTAATATCTTCAACTTTAATAACAGGAACACCTAATTTTTTTAAATAAGTTTCTGTACCACCTGTTGAGTATATTTTAATATTTAAATCGTGAAGTTTTTTTGCTATTGGTTCTAATCCATTCTTATCAAAAACGGATATTAAAGCAGACTTTATTTTAAGCATATTTTGTGGGGAAAAAGTATACTATAAATGTAGTTTTTTTTTGAAAAAAAATTAAAATAAATAAGGAATTTTTAAATTTTTTTTGAGATTAAACTATTTATTTTTTTTAAAAAGTTTAAATCATCATTATTGAATCTATCGATAATATTAGAATCAATATCAATTTGACCAATATTTTTATCGTTAACAAAAATGGGAACAACAATTTCTGATTTGACGTTGATATTACATGAGAGATAATTGTCTTCCTCATTGACGTCTTTAACAATAATTGGTTGATTGCTTTCAGCAGTTTGTCCACATATACCTTTTCCAAAAGGAATAATGGTATGGTCAGTTTTTAGTCCTGAGTAAGTTTTTAAAACTAATTTATCTTTACTATGAAAATAAAAGCCAACCCAATCGTATCCATTTATATTTTTTTGAAGATAATCACAAACGAATTTGAGTGAATTCTCTAAAGAGAGTTTTTTTATGGACTTTTCGATAAAATTATATTGGTTTTGATACATAATAAAAAAAAACTGCCCCTTAGGGCAGTTTGTATTGAAATTTACATCATTCCAGGCATTCCACCACCACCCATAGGTGGCATAGCTGGAGGAGCATCTTCTTTAATATCAACTAACGCACATTCAGTAGTTAAAATCATTCCAGCAACAGATGCAGCATTTTCTAGTGCTATTCTAGTTACTTTTTTAGGATCAATAATTCCTTGTTTAAGAAGATCAACAAATTTTTCTGATTTCGCATCGTATCCAAAATTATTTTTTCCCTCAAGAACTTTTGCAACAACAACTGATCCCTCACCACCTGCATTTTCAACAATTGTTCTAAGTGGAGATTCAATTGCTCTCGATATAATTTGAATTCCAGTAACTTCATCAAGATTATCACTAGTTAATTTTTCTAAAACTTTTCTAGACCTCAATAATGCTACACCTCCACCTGCTACAATTCCTTCTTCAACTGCGGCCCTAGTCGCATGAAGAGCATCGTCAACTCTATCCTTTTTCTCTTTCATTTCAACTTCAGAAGCAGCACCAACATAAAGAACAGCAACACCTCCTGCTAACTTAGCAAGCCTTTCTTGTAATTTCTCTTTATCATAGTCAGAAGTTGTAGTTTCAATTTGGGACTTAATTTGACTAACTCTAGCTTCAATATTTTTTTTATCACCAGCCCCGTTTACAATAGTTGTATTGTCTTTGTCTATGGTAACTCGTTCAGCAGAGCCTAACATTTCAATGGTAGTGTTTTCGAGTGTAAAACCTCTATCTTCTGAAATTACTGTTCCTCCCGTTAAAATAGCGATATCTTCAAGCATTGCTTTTCTTCTGTCACCAAAACCTGGAGCTTTAACAGCTGCAATTTTTAATGAACCTCTAAGCTTATTAACAACAAGTGTAGCTAATGCTTCTCCATCAACATCTTCAGCAATAACTAACAAGGGTTTTCCACTTTGAGCAACGGGCTCTAACACAGGAAGAAGATCTTTCATTGCAGAAATTTTCTTGTCGTACAATAATATGTAAGGAGATTCAAGATCAGCCTCCATTTTTTCAGAATTAGTTACAAAATATGGAGATAAATATCCTCTGTCAAATTGCATTCCTTCTACAACATCTACGTAGGTATCAGTACCTTTTGCTTCTTCCACAGTAATAACACCTTCTTTTCCAACTTTTTCAAAAGCTTCAGTTATAAGTGATCCGATTGCTTCATCATTATTAGCAGAAATAGAAGCAACTTGCTTAATTTTATCAGATGAGCTTCCAACAGTAACAGCATTATTATTTAATTCTCCAACTATAGCCTCAACTGCTTTATCAACTCCTCTTTTCAAATCCATTGGGTTTGCACCAGCTGTTACATTTTTTAAACCTTCTTTAACTATTGCTTGAGCTAAAATGGTAGCGGTAGTAGTTCCATCACCTGCTAAATCGTTTGTTTTGGAAGCGACTTCTTTTACCATTTGTGCTCCCATATTTTCAAGAGCATCTTCAAGCTCAATTTCCTTTGCTACAGTTACACCATCCTTGGTTATTTGAGGACCACCAAATGATTTTCCAATAATTACATTTCTACCTTTAGGTCCTAATGTAACCTTAACTGCATTAGCAAGAGCATCTACACCTTTCTTAAGGCCTTCTCTTGCTTCAACATCAAATTGTATTTTTTTTGCCATTATATTGTTTTTTAAAAGTTAAACTATTGCAAGAATATCAGATTCTCGCATGATTAAATAATCTTTTCCATCCAGTTTTAGTTCTGTTCCACTATATTTTCCATAAAGCACAGTGTTTCCCACCTTAACTGTAACTGGATTTTCTTTTGTTCCAGGTCCAACAGCAACAATATTTCCTTTTTGTGGTTTTTCTTTTGCAGTATCAGGAATAATAATACCCGATGCTGTTTTAGTTTCTGCTTCAAGAGGCTCAACAAGAACTCTATCAGCTAGGGGTTTAATATTTAATTTACTCATAGTTATATTTTTATATAATATTTACAGTTTCCATGCCAAATAAAAATTTGTGACATATTTTCTTTTAAAGGTTGTATTCAGTGACAGGCTGACACAAATTAAGTTATTCTTGAACAGGTATTTCTAAAGGAATATTCTCAGGTAATGTTTCAGGAATGGTTTCTTCAATACTATTGGAATCTAAAAGCTTAGATTCAGAATTTGTATTCCCAGTATCTAGAGTTATGTTAGATAATAAAATTAAGATTAGCAGTAATGATGCTAAAACCCAAGTGCTTTTGTCTAGAAAGTCAGTGGTTTTTTTTACTCCACCAATCTGTTGAGAATCTCCTCCAAATGATGAAGATAATCCACCACCTTTTGGGTTTTGAACCATTATAACCAAAACTAGCAAGAAACACACAATTAATATTAAAGCAAGGAAAATAGAAAAGCTACTCATGTCAATTATTTTAAATTTTGTTTTTAATAGTTTTAATTTGGTCTGCAAATAAACTGATTTTTTCTGGATATTTCAAACTCAAAACTTCATATGCTTTAATAGCTTCATGATATTTTTTTTGATCAAAGTATGTTTTGGCTAAAGTTTCAGTCATGTATTCTTTTTTTTCGGGACTAAAATTTTCTGAAAAATCTTTATTATAATATTCGTTATTTGAGATTATTTTGTGATCTGAATTTAAAAAATTTTCTATTATTGAATCTTGATTGTTTTTTAAAATATCAGATTTATTTGAGACTTTAAGCCAGTTTAAAAATGAATTTTTAGAATTGTCTAAAGAAAACATTTTATTTTCTTCACTAGTTGTAATATTGTCGAGTTCAATTATTTCGTAAAGCGTAGTTCTATTTGATGATTGAATAGCAGTTTTTTTTAAGGCCTTTTTAAACCTAATGTTTTTAAATTTTTTTAATCCAATTAGTTCAATCACTCTCGCTGTTTGAAAAAAAGGATATTTTTTTACTATTTTTTTTAATGAAATACTTTGATCCAAACTAATTTTTTTTGGATTCATTACTAAAGTATTAAACAATTCTTTACTGATATCTACCATTTTGCTAGTGATGCGTTAAAAATATCTTGAGTTATTCTTTCAAAAATTATGTCATGTGCCTCTGATTTTACATTCAACAATTGAACCTCTGCAGGATAATCGTAATAGAATGTAAATCTTCTTTCAAAATTATCTTCCTCTTTTTTAAAGTTAGAGAACCTAACATTAATTCCAACAGTCAATCGATTTTGTGAAGCCTGTAAATTTGATGTAGCAGTCATTGGACTTACTCTATATTCCGTAATTTCTCCTTCATACAACAAGTCTCCATCGGAATTGACTAATTGTAAATTAGTTTGGTTTTGTAATATATCTTGAAGAGCTATTGTAAAATCTCTATCTAATCCAGGTTCAAAAATAGATCCCATGGAATTGCCTGCTTGATTTTCAAAGAAATTAACCTGAAAAGTTTCGGTTCCTTCGGGGATAGAGGCACCTGTAAATGAATAATTACCACAACCATAAAAAATTGCAGATATAATAAATAAAGCAATGAATTTATAATTCGATGTCATGTTGTTTTATTTTTCTGTATAATGTTCTTTCAGAAATACCCAGTTCAATAGCTGCTGCTTTTCGTTTCCCATTGTTTCGTTCCAGTGCTTTTTTAATTAATTCAAGCTCCTTGTCGTGAATCGATAGAGTTTCTTCTTCTTTAATTTCTTCAGCAAAATGATACTTGTCAGAACTTGTATTAAATGTAGTTTCTTTTTTATCAAAATCAATAATTTCGGTTGATTTTTGATTTTCAATAGATGACTGAAAATGTCGTAAATCATTAAATTCATTTTCAACTTTACCAGAAATAGTTTCCTCAGATTTTAAATGATCAGTAATTTTTTTTAGATCATTTAAATCTTTTTTCATATCAAATAAAATTTTATATAAAATTTCTCTTTCATTTGAAAAATCATTAGAAGACTTTGGTTCGTTAATTAATGCTGGTAAATTTGAATGAAAGTCAGGTAAATAAAATTTAAGTAATTCACCAGACACTTCTCTTTTTTCTTCTAAAACAGAAAGTTGTTCAGCCACATTTCTGAGTTGACGAATATTACCGTTCCATCTATAAGTATTTAAAAGATGTTGCGCGTTTTCATCAAGTCTTATGGTTGGCATGTTGTATTTTTTTGCAAAGTCACTAGCAAACTTTCTAAACAGTAAGTGAATATCGTCTTTTCTATTTCTAAGTGGTGGTATTTTAATTTCTACTGTACTAAGTCTGTAAAATAAATCCTCTCTGAATTTACCTTTTCTAATAGCATTTTCCATATCTAGGTTGGTTGCAGCAACAATCCTAACATTTGTTTTTTGAACCTCAGACGCTCCAACTTTAATAAATTCACCATTTTCTAAAACTCTCAAAAGCCTCACTTGTGTTGTAAGTGGTAGTTCACCAACTTCATCCAAAAAAATTGTTCCTCCATCGGCTACTTCAAAATATCCTTTACGTGCAGAATTAGCGCCGGTAAAGGCGCCTTTTTCATGACCAAAAAGTTCTGAATCAATTGTTCCTTCAGGAATGGCACCACAATTTACAGCGATGTACTTACTATGTTTTCTGTGAGATAATTGGTGAATGATTTTCGGAAAACTTTCTTTTCCTACACCACTTTCACCAGTTACTAAAACAGATATATCTGTTGGAGATACTCTCATTGCTTTTTCAATGGATCTATTTAATACTGGGTCATTTCCAATTATTCCAAATCTTTGTTTAATATTCTGAGTAGATGTTTCCATAGTTTCTTAAATTTTAACAAATACTTTCACCTATTAGAGTTGCAGATGTACAATCGTTTATTTTTATTTTAACAAAATCACCTAATTCATGATTTTTTTTTGGAAAAACAACAACTGTATTTTGTTGATTTCTTCCAGCCCAATGACTAGTCGATTTTTTTGATTCTTTTTCAATTAAAACCTCTACAATTTTTCCAAGATATTGTTGAGTTCTATATTTACTGTGAGATTGTTGAAGATCGATTATTTCTTGTAACCTCAATTTTTTTACATTTTCATCAACATTATCATTAAATTTTTTTGCAGCATAAGTTCCGGGTCTTTCCGAGTATTTAAACATGTATCCAAAATCATACTTCACTTCATCCATTAAGCTTAATGTCTCTTCATGGTCTTGCTGTGTTTCATTAGGGAAACCAGTAATCATATCGTGAGAAATTCCACAGTCAGGAATTAATTTCTTAATATTTTTAATTAAACTGATATATTCATCTCTTGTGTGTTGTCTGTTCATTGCTTTTAAAATGACATCGCTTCCCGATTGAACAGGTAAGTGTATGTAGTTGCAAATATTTTTATAAGAAGCCATAGTTTTAATTACATCTAAACTCATGTCTTGAGGATTTGAGGTAGAAAATCTAATTCTTAGTTTTGGGAAATTTTCAGCAACTATTTTGAGAAGTTTAGCGAAATCAACAGACGTCTTTTTTTGTAAATCAGATGCATTTTTAAAATCTTTTTTTAATCCTCCACCATACCACAGATAACTATCAACATTTTGGCCCAAAAGAGTTACTTCTTTGTAGTTTGATTTTTCTAAATTTTTGATTTCATTTAATATACTTTTTGGATCTCTACTTCTTTCTCTTCCTCTTGTGAAGGGAACTACGCAAAAAGTACACATGTTATCACATCCTCTAGTTATAGAGACAAATGCAGTTACTCCATTAGAAGCAAGTCTTACTGGACTTACATCTCCATATGTTTCTTCTTTTGAAAGTAATACATTGACTGCATTTCTCCCTTCATTTATTTCATTTAAAAGATTAGGAATGTCTTTGTATGCGTCAGGACCTACAACCAAATCCACAATTTTTTCTTCATCTAGAAATTTAGACTTTAATCTTTCTGCCATACATCCTAATACTCCAACCTTTAAATTGTTATTATTTCTTTTTAGTTTGTTGAAACTTTCAAGCCTCTTTCTAACTGTTGTTTCAGCCTTTTCTCTTATTGAACATGTATTCAATAGTATTAAATCTGCATCATTTAAGTTAGTTGTTGAATCATATCCTTCTTTGCTGATTATTGAAGCGACAACTTCACTATCAGCAAAATTCATTTGACATCCATAGCTTTCAATGTAAAATTTTTTGGAATTGTTTTTCTTTACACTTTCAGTCTTTCTGATTTTTGTTTCAATTTCTGTGTTCATTTCATTATATAAATATTTGCAAATATAGAAATATATGACAATATGACAGTATTAATTTTAAATGAAAATATGTGTCTTATATCTTGTTTTTGAATGATAAAAAAAAAAAAATATACTTTTGTGATCTTTAAAATCCATTTGAATGTCAAAAAATTTAGTTATTGTTGAGTCTCCCGCAAAAGCAAAAACAATAGAAAAATATCTTGGTCCAAACTATAAAGTTTCTTCTAGTTATGGTCATATTTCAGATCTCCCTAAAAAAGAAATCGGAATTGATTTTGAAAATAATTTTAAGCCAAAATATATTATATCAAATGACAAAAAAGATGTTGTTAAAGAATTAAAAAAGCAAGCTTCAAAGGCTGACACAGTTTGGTTAGCAAGTGATGAGGACAGGGAGGGTGAAGCTATTGCTTGGCATTTGTATGAGTCACTTAAACTGGATAAATCAAAAACCAAAAGAATTGTTTTTAGAGAAATTACCAAAAATGCTATTCTTAAAGCAATTGATAATCCAAGAGAAATCAATTACAATTTGGTTAATGCCCAACAGGCTAGAAGAATTATTGACAGATTAGTTGGATTTGAAATTTCCCCTATACTTTGGAGAAAAGTCAAAGGAGGTCTATCTGCTGGTAGAGTTCAATCTGTAGCACTTCGGTTGCTTGTAGATAAAGAAAATGAAATAAATGATTTTGTTCCAAAATCTTCCTTTAAAATTTCAGCATTATTTTCAGACGCTAATAACAAAAAATTAAATGCTCAATTAACTGGAGCTTTCGATAGTGAAGAAAAAGCAAAAGAAATTTTAGAAAAAAGTTTGGATTCTAATTTTTCAGTGTCATCAGTTGAAAAAAAACCTTTTAAAAAATCATCTTCTGCACCGTTCACAACATCAACACTTCAACAAGAAGCTTCTAGAAAACTAGGATTTTCTGTAAGTAGAACTATGTCTGCCGCACAAAGATTGTACGAGTCTGGACACATAACTTATATGAGAACGGATAGTGTAAATCTTTCAGATGATGCACTAAATAATGCTGCTAAAGTTATTTCAAGTCTTTACGGTGAAAATTATCACAAAAGAAAAAAATTCAGTAATAAAAATAAGTCAGCTCAGGAAGCTCATGAAGCCATAAGACCAACAAATTTTGAAAATAAATCAGTCAATATGGAATCTGATCAAGTTAGATTATATAACTTGATTTGGCTGAGAACAATTGCATCTCAAATGTCAGATGCAGTTCTTGAAAGAACAACCCTAAAAATTTCCTCAAACAAATACGATGATCAGTTTACCTCTAAGGGTGAAATAGTAAAGTTTGATGGATTCTTGAAAGTTTACATTGAAGGCAAAGACGACAATGATAATGAAAAAAGCGAGGGTTTGCTTCCTGATTTAAATAATAATGATCAACTTTTTAACCAGTCTATGGTTGCAACAGAAAAGTTTTCAAGACC
>Ga0255758_10001125_pt1 | contig 28363 bp, 24 predicted proteins | sample 011ome_24_FD_179958 | JGI IMG/M metagenome (GOLD analysis project Ga0255758, IMG submission 179958) | Coastal salt marsh microbial communities from the Groves Creek Marsh, Skidaway Island, Georgia - 011513CT metaG (version 2) | ecosystem: Environmental > Aquatic > Marine > Intertidal zone >... | reverse complement strand
AAGTCCGATAATGTTCACTTTTGTAGTTTGTGAACATTTTACTTCACCACCATTAACTGTTTTAAAATAATGTCCAGTGTGTTCTCCAAGAATTCTTCTCTTCTTTTTTTTAAAAAGTTGAAGATTATACAGCCGTCTTTCTCCCCTATTAGGAGTAGATATTCACAAAACTTTTTCTTGTTGTATAAGGTTTGGATACCTTCACTATCGATGACGTGGGCGATAAAACATCTGAAATACTTTTCTTCTTTGGATAATACCTTTCCAAGGATTTTATTCATTTCTTGAAATGTCATGTCAGGAAGATAGGGATCAATAGTGACATTCCGGAATATATAACAACAAAAGACCCTTGGTGATGAGGGTCTATGAGAATTATATTAATAAAACTTTAGCCCTATTACTCCTTCAATCCCCATCATATTCATAGAATTATTTGACTGGTTATCACTTTGTTTATTTAATAGTGTAAGCGACCTTAGTTCAACGAATAACAATCGAGCGCTGAAAATATTTCCAAATTTTCTAATGTTGGCGCCGATACCAAAGACTCCGTTAAGTTGATATCGATTACTATTGTTTTTTTCGAGATCTAATCCGTTATCGATTCCCATTAAAAGGTAGGGTTTAAAATGGAAATCTTCTCTTATCTTAATCAGATGAGCACATCTGAGGGGATATATTTTTCTCGCTCTTATAGTATTTCCGAACCAATATTTTACTTGAAATTGATGCCTGATTAGATTGATTTTGTTTGTTAATTCATTTTGAAGTGCTCCAACACTTCTTTTTACTCCAATTATATTTTTAATGCTAATGTAGTATCCTCCAACTTCATGAGTTGCATCTAGTCCAAAACTATTTGCACTTAAGCTACGGAGAGTGCTTCCAGTATTAAGTTCTACACCTAAACCAGAAAGTTGAGCAAATGAGTCTTTCGGAAATAAACCGATCAGGAGTAAAAGACCAACTACTAACAGCGAACGTAATTGCTTGTTATAGTTAAAGTATGATTTAAATGTATTGTGCATTTTGTTAAGTTTTAATTATATAATGAAGCAAAGTGATAAGGGAACAGAATATTTAGGATACTACTTCAAAGAAGTCGTCACCACTGAAAATTGATAGACATAACTATGTTTGATATATATGAGTTATTTATGAAGTGTTACACTCTCACCTTCATAACCATAATCAAGTCCATATATTTTATTTAAGTCTCCGTCTATATATGTGTTTTCATGTAATTTATCATCGATTGTGATTCCTCTAACTTTACCGGCCCAACTATAATCAATTTCTACACTGTCATATCTATCTGAATTAGGGTACAGAATAGTCATTCTATAGGCTGAACCAAACTCGTGATTATAACTGTCAAAGTATTTTTTATCAATTCTAAGTATGGTTAAATCTTTGGATCGAACATTTAAATATTTCTTAATGAATTGTGCGAAATATTCTTTGTCCTCACTTAGTTCGTATTGATTACCACTTAAACCATAAAAGGTAATATCATCTTCTTGAACCAAATCTAATAAAGGTGTTACATCACCTGTTTCGATATATTTCACAAGTTCATTTGTGAAAGATGTTTCAAAATTCTTTTTGATGTCTCTTTTTTGGGTTAGTGAGTTTTTACTTTTCACTGTATCTTCTTTCACTTCCGCTGATACACCAATTGATAATCCGATTAAAATTCCTAGTATTAAAATTAATTTTTTCATAGTTTTTTGTTTTTATTGATTTTGAGAGGGTTGATTTAACTCTTACATAGATGTTTAAACACCTTCAATCTCTATTTGAACACCAGTTATTTTATTATTCCAAAAATAAAATATTACTCTGTGATCCCATACAGAACTACCCTCGGTAATTGTGTATCTTATAACTACATCTTCATCATCTAAACCAAAGAATGACTTTTCTTCAGTTGTAGTTGTACCCATAATAAGTGTCTCATTTTTCAGAAATGTATCTATTCTTGAGTAAATCAAATTCATGGTTTCTAAATATGTTTTATTGTAATAAGAATATTCGTAACCTTCTTTGTAATCAGTTACAAATACATTCATAGAGTCATCAAACAAATTCTCTATTTTATCACTACCTACTACTTCATCGTATGAAGTGGAAAAGGATTTAGACAGTAATGATTCTATTTTTTTATTTAAAGTATCACTACTTCTAACCTCATTGTATATAGGTGTATTAGCTATAATATAGGCAGTCTCTATATCTTCTGGTGATAAAACCCCATTTGTTGTCTTTGAGAGGTATTCTGCCTCTTCTTGAGTTAGGGGTTTTACATCATTTTGAGATGATACACCAATTGATAATCCAATTAGGATTCCGATTATTAAAATTAAATTTTTCATAGTTTTTATTTTTTTATTCCAATCCCACAATCTTATTTAATTCCCCATCAAAGTATGGGTCGTTATAGACGTCTTTCCATATGGATAACCCTACCACCTTATGATTGTGGTTATAACTTACAATTACATCATCTCTACGTTGTGTATCCTCATAGTAAATGGAGATTTTGAAAACATCTCCGAATTCATATTCTTTCGTGGTGAAAACATGATGATCATCCTTAACTAAATTGATATTCGTAGTTCTAATGTCAAGATATGTCTTTAAAAAGACTTTGAAAGATTCAATATTTGGATTGTCTTGATATTCTTTTGTGTTAATTAAAGTAAACCCGATTTCATTCTGATTTAGTGACTCAATAAGGAAGTCAGACACATCACCAGTTTCGATATATTTAATCAATTCATTTGTGAAAGACGTTTCAAAATTCTTTTTGATTTCACTTTTAGAAGATACTTTTCTTGTTTTTGTAGTATCTTCTTTCACTTCCGCTGATACCACATTTGTTAATCCAATTAGGATTCCGATTATTAAAATTAAATTTTTCATAGTCTTTTTGTTTTTATTGATTACAACTTTGTCATATGAGTTATTTTTTCTCCGACATAACCGTATTCACAACCATATATTTTATTTAAATCACCATCAATATATTTATACTTATGAAGATTGTCGTTGATTGTGATTCCCATTATTTTTCCTTCATTGTTATAGTTAATGTCAATATTATCATATCTTTCTGAATTAGGGTATAGGATAGTTATTTTGTACATACCACCAGCTGGTGAATAATAATTGTCATAATATTCTTTGTCAATACGAAGTATTGTTAAATCTTTAGATCGAACATCTAAATATTCCTTAATGAAATGTACGAAGTAACCTCTGGTTTGAATTGGCTCGTATACACCACCGCTTAAACCAATGAAAGCTATATCTTCTTCTTGAACCAAATCTAATAAAGGTGTTACATCACCTGTTTCGATATACTTCACCAGTTCATTGGTCAAATTACGCTCATAAGTTTTTTTGGTTACCCTTTTATGGGTTTCACTTCTTGTTTTACCATCCATATATTGAGCTGATACACCAATTGATAACCCTATTAAAATTCCGAGTATTAAAATTAATTTTTTCATAGTTTTTTGTTTTTATTGATTTTGAATAGGTGGTACATTATCGAGATTTCGAATTGATAAAAAAGTGGAAAATACGTTTGTGGGATTCTGAGTTAGAAACATAGAACAGTGACTCCGAGAGTGTCAGCTGGTGTCCTTGTGAAATAAAATACCCCTCTATTATTTGTTTGAAAAAAATGTTGACATTTTTCATAACGAATTAATTTTAGTTTAACAGTTGATAGAGTAAAATATTTACATAGACAATGGTTAGAAGTTTTAGTTTGTAAAGTCTTACTAATTATATAATAAGTAAGGTTAAAAAAGGTACAAGAAAATTGAATTTCATTCCTTGTATAAATCTACGGAGATAACTTCTAAAAGTTTCGTTCAAATAATAGTTGGTGTTTGACAGATAATAAACACTTTTAATAAAATACAATTGAATATTGTTTTACATCATTTTACATAGAATATAAAACTATCGAAATGTATAAGAGATGTTGTTCAGTAGTTGTTCGTAAAAACAAAAAAGACCTAACTATTAAGTAGTTAGATCTTTACGAAGTCGGGGTGAGAGGATTCGAACCTCCGATCTCGCGCCCCCCAGACGCGCACTTTAACCGGACTAAGCTACACCCCGAAAATGTTTGCAAAGGTCGGCGCAAGTTATTCATTTTTATAAAATAAACTACATAACTATTGATTACTAATCGAGTATCAGGTTTCCCAGTAAATCGATTACAACCAAAAAAAGCATCAAATTATTGATGCTTTTTTTGGTTGAGCGGGTGAAGGGATTCAAACCCTCGACCCCCACCTTGGCAAGGTGGTGCTCTAATCACTGAGCTACACCCGCTTTTAAAGTGCGTGCAAATATAAGAACGCTTTTAGAAATACAAAGCTAATTATTGTGTTTTTAAAAACCCCTAACAGAAACCCATGTAAATCCGGGGTTATTTTGTGTGTTCTTACTGAGGAACGCACTCCCATTCAGAAACACCTAGGACGGCATTTTCAGCAGTCTCACATGCTCCTTGTTCGTCAAATCCTTTTTCCGTTCTCACTTCCATTTCTCCAGTAATATAATGTGTGCAATCACAAGAATACGTTTTCTTGCAAGATGAGAAAGCAACAGCTCCTAAAGCTACCACTACAATTAACAGGGCTCTTTTCATGGTTATGTTTTTTACGATTTATTATATTCAACAATATATGAAAAAAAATCTAAAAACCTTCTAAAGATAGATCAACTTAAGTCGTTAGGTTTAAAACCTTTCTTTTCATTTTGCAGAAAGAATTAAGTTTCTATATTTGCAGCCGCTAAAGGAAAAAAGTTTCCGCTATTTAGCTTGAAATACATGCAGTACTTTGGTAAGGCATCTAACGGTGTTTGAGTTCGATTCTCTTTATTAGCACGCCAAACCACAAGTCTTAACGTCCGTTAAGACATTATTGTGAGATTCATCGACTTCGGTCGATGATGATGCTCGAGTGGTGGAATTGGTAGACACGCAAGACTTAAAATCTTGTGTCCTTTGGGACGTGCGGGTTCAAGTCCCGCCTCGAGTACAAAAGCCCTGTAACGTAACGTTGCAGGGCTTTTTTGTGTCTTGTTGAAAGCTACAGCTAACGTCTCAAAGTTACTTGTCCTGATAATTTAATAGCCTCTTCATCAAAACGACATTTAAGAGTGTAGTTATAGATGCCATTCTCTGCTATTGTTCTATCTTTTGTCTTTTCATCCCATATAAAATCTGGATTGTCAGTTCTAAAGATTTCAGTCCCCAACTTATCTTGTAGCGTAAACGAAAAGTTTTCAGGCTTACAAGTGAATTGTGTAAGGAATTATGCCTTCGTTAATCAACCCCTTTGCGATGCAATCAATAAATAGATAACTCTCCAGCTTCTGTTTGGGGTTTTTATTTGTTTTTGCCCCTCATTTAATTATCTCACCTCCATTTCAATTCCCTTTGTATAAAGGCAATAAAACAGGTCTATTAGCAAACAATAAACTTTATATGTTGCAACATATAAAGTTTATGCGTAAATTTGTTACAACTAACAAAAATATAAAATTATGAGTAAGCCAAAAATAGCACAGAAAGCACCGTTTGTAATGGAAGTTACACCCGGTAAATACGCATGGTGTTCTTGCGGAGAAAGCAATAGCCAACCCTATTGTGACGGATCTCACAAAGGTTCAGCATTTACGCCAAAAATAGAAGAGATGACCGAAACAAAAACCGTGGCTTGGTGTGGGTGTAAGCATTCAGAAAATGGTTCTTTTTGTGATGGTTCGCACGCTAAGTTATAAAAATTCGTGTTGAGATTTAATCGAGATGAAAATCGAAGATGAAATACAAAGTAGCTTCAGAAACGAGAAGCATAAGGCTATAGTCAATTTACAATTCACCCAATTAGCTATCACGAACAAATTAGGGGAAATGTTTAAAAAACACGATATTTCCTTGCAGCAATATAACGTTTTGAGAATCTTACGTGGCCAACATCCAAATTCAGCCTCTATAGGACTGATTAAAGAGCGGATGTTAGACAAAAATTCAGATGTGAGCAGAATAATTGAGCGGCTAAAAAGAAAAAAACTAATACTAAGAAAAGAATGTAAATTTGACCGCAGGCAAAAAGATATTACCATTAGTAACTCAGGCTTAGCCTTATTAGAGATTTCAGACAATGACCTTGCAGTCTTGGAAAAGGTAATTGGAAATATTTCCGATGCAGACGCCATTAAGCTGAACGCTATTCTTGATGAGATTAGAAAAAACTTATAATCCAACAATATTTAGTAAATTTGTACGTCTATTAATTTGTAATCATGATATTATTAGCAGCGCTTTCCGCAGAAGGCAGAAATAAAGAAATAAAAGAAAAGTTCGAAAAAGAACGTGGCAAACTATTTGGATTTATTCGTAAAAGAGTAAAAACCGAAATCGATGCAGAAGATATTTTACAAGATGTGTTTTTTCAATTTATCTCTTTTTACCGTGATTTAGAAAAAATTGAAAAAACATCATCCTGGTTATTTACCGTTGCCAAAAACAAAATAACGGATCTCTACAGAAAGAAAAAGAACGTTAACTTTTCTGAATTAAACCAAGAGGACGAAAGTGGAAATAATTTTGAAGATAATTATGCTGATTACGGCGATACCCCAGACACTATATTTTCAAAAGGTCAGTTTTGGGAAAAGTTAAATGAAGTGTTAAATGAACTACCGAAAGATCAAAAGGATGTATTTATGTCTCATGAAATGGACGGGAACTCTTTTAAAGATATCTCCAAACGAACAGGTCTTCCAATAAATACGCTAATTTCCAAAAAACGCTATGCTGTTGTTGCCCTACGTAAAAAATTAGGCGGAGTTCATAACGACATTATATCATTCTAATCAAACAATTTTCTTAATTCATAGGTGGTTTTTCCTATTTTGACGAATACACGAGAAACTTTTTGCGAGTAAAACGTTTCCCGTGTGTAAGTTGTGATTACTTTTGCATGATGACGCAAGATAAAAGAAAAGAGCTTGAGCTTATTGGCTCCGTTGCTCAGCTTTTTATGAGACTAGGTATCAAAAGCCTAACCATGGACGAAATTGCTCGCCAATTGGGGATTTCCAAAAAAACACTCTACAAGTACGCTTCTGATAAAAAAGAATTGGTAACAAAAGCCGTACAACTAGCAATCGATGATGAACAAGCTTGGTTAAGCGAAATGCATCAAGCAAATGGGAATGCAATCGATAAGATTTTTGCAATCAACACGATGATTAGTGAAAAATTGCAGAGCATTCAACCAGCAGTAATTTTCGATATGCAAAAATATTATCCTGAAGCTTGGGCAATAATGGAAGAGCACAAATCTGTATTTATTCATAACCAAATTAAAGAGAACCTTGCAGAAGGAATAAATCAAGGTTTATATAGAAAAAACATGAACCCCGAGCTAGTTACAAGAATTTATGTAACGCTAATCAATTCAATCTTTGATTCTCCTCTATACTCATTAAGCAAACACTCTTTCAAAGAGACCCACACAGAAGTTGCTCGTTATCATCTGCGGGGTATTACGAATAAAAAAGGGGTTGAGTATATGCAACAAATATTTAACAATACGAATTCAGAAATAATATGAAAACGATACTACTATTCATAGTCCTATTAAACAGCTGCACATTAATTGCGCAAGAATCTTTTAGTCTAAAACAGGCTAAGGATTATGCTATTCAAAACAATACAGATATAAAAAACTCACTGTTAGATGTTGAAATTGCACAACAGAAAATTAAAGAAACAACAGCATCAGGATTGCCACAAATATCGGGCACGGTGGCCTTTCAAAATTTTCTAGACGTTCCTACTTCTCTTATACCGGCTAGCTCGTTTGACCCAGCAGCTCCAGTTGATTTGTTAATACCTGTAAAGTTTGGGACGGATTTCAACTTAAATGGAACATTGCAAGTTTCGCAATTAATCTTTAGTGGAAACTACTTAGTTGGCCTTCAAGCCTCTCGAACTTATAAGGATATTTCAATTCAAATGGTAGAAAAATCCGAACTAGAGATTAAAGCGTCGGTGTCTGAAGCATATTTCACCGTTGTGGTTTTGCAAGCTAACTTTAAGGCAATGGATTCAAGCTTAATTATGATTAAACACATATATGATGACACTAAAATTTTAATTAATGAGAAAGTCTTGGAACCAAGTGCTTCACTCCAATTAGAGCTCTCTATTATGGAGCTTGAAAATGGCTTAAAGCAGGTAAACGATCAAATTACAGTTGCAAAAACGCTCCTCAAGTTCCAAATGGGGATTGAAATCAATACTGAAATTAGCATAGCTGATGATTTAACCACTCTCTGTAGCGGATTAGAAGGGGAGATTTCTTCTACTGTTAATGTAGCTGAAAATATTGACTATAAGATGCTACAAACTCAACTTAAGATTAATGAGCTTTTAGTGAAGAACAAAAAAGCAGATTATTTACCAACTTTAGCTGGATTCTTTTCACATCAACAGGTTGCAATGGGAAATGAATTTAACTTCTTTGGGGCTGATGGAAGTTGGTACCCAACAACTGTCTGGGGTTTAAATTTATCCATTCCTATTTTCAGCTGCGGTCAAGGACCATCAAGATTGAAACAAGCCAAAATTGAGACGTTAAAAACCCAAAATAAAATCAAACAGTTAGACGAAGGCCTTCGGTTACAAGCGGCTCAAGCTACAACTGCTTATAACAATTCTTTAGAGTCGCAAAAAACAAGAGAGAGAGCTGTTGAAATCGCGAACGAAGTCTTGCGAACGACTGAAGTAAAATTCAAAGAAAAAGTAGTTTCAGGAATGGAATTAACCCAGGCACAAAGTCAGGTAATACAGTCTAAAACTAACTTAATCAATGCCAAATATGAAGTGTTAAAAGCGAAATTAGCCAAAGACAAATTAGTTAATAAATTATAGAATTCTAAACCTTAATTAATAATGAAAAAGTATACAGTAATCCTTACAGTTTTATCAGTCTCCCTGTTCCAAAGTTGCGGCGAACCTGCAGAAGGTATGGAAAAATTAAAAGGTGAAAGAAAGACAATTGTAACCGAATTATCAACTCTCCAAACACGCTTAGATGAGTTGGATGAAAAAATTGCAGAGCTAGACACAACTACAATTGAGGAGGCAAAAAAAGTATCTGCAATAACAATTAACGAAGAAGTATTTGAACATTATTTCGAAATTCAAGGCTCCGTAAAAGCCGATAAAAATGTAATTGTAGTTCCAGAAGTGGGAGGCTTAATAAGCGAAATAAGCGTTCATGAAGGAGATCAAATTTTAAAGGGAAGTATTATCGCTAGAATTAATTCCGATGTAGTTTCCTCTAACATGAAGGAGTTAGAAGAACAGCGAGACTTGGCTAAATATATGTATGACAAACAACAGTCTTTGTTTGACAAAGGGGTAGGGACAGAATTGGCATTAAAACAAGCTGAAGGTCAATTTAGAACATTAGAACAAACAATTAAATCACTTCAAACACAAAAAGGGAAATTTGTTGTTAGAGCTCCTTTTGACGGCTACGTTGAACAAGTATTTCCGGTTCAAGGAGAAATGGCAGGCCCTGCATCTCCAATTATTCGCTTAATTGCCTTGGGTAAAATGAGCGTGAAAGCAGACATCTCTGAATCTTATTTGAGAGGAATTAATATGAATAGCTCTGCGCAGTTGCGGTTTCCTTCTTTGGGCCTAGAGCCAATTATTGGTTTAAAATTAACGCGAATTGGGAAGTTTGTAAACCCTGTTAATAGAACAATTACGGTAGAAATAGATGTCCCTAAAAAAGTAGAAGGTGTAGTGCCGAACTTAATGTCGGTGCTCAGAATTAGAGATTATGTTGACTCATCTGCTTTAGCCGTCCCGACAAGCGTAATTCGTAAAGATGTAGAAGTTCCTAGCGTATATATAATTAAGAATGGAAAAGCGATTAGAACAGAAGTTGTTCTTGGAAGAAGTTCTGGAGACTACACTGTAATCGAGTCAGGGATTTCTAATGGAGACCAGCTTGTTGACAAGGGCCTAAGAGGGCTAAAAAAGGATATTGAAGAAATAAAAGTAGATTAACTCACTCTACAAATTAAACAGCATGGAAAAGAATAAACCCATTGTGGATAAATTCAAGGAATTTGCGCTTTCAACTATAGCGGTGAACAATAGAAAAACCATTTATCTTGTATTAGCAATATTACTAATTGGAGGTATTAGCTCATATCAAAACATGTCTAGAGAGGCCTTTCCTGAAATACAAATTCCAGAAATTTATGTAAATGTTCCTTACCCCGGTAATTCTCCAGAAATTGTGAGAGATAAAATTATCAAACCACTTGAAAAGGAATTAAATACAATCGCTGGAATTGATGAGATTAAATCTACAGCAATGCAAGATTTTGGAATAATCAACATTAAATTTGATTTTAGTGTTTCGCCGGATGATGCAAAAGATTTAGTAGAAGAAGCTTATAATGATGCTAAAACAGATAAGCGATTTGCTAAAGATCTTCCGCTACCCCCAACGATTGCCCAAATGGACATAACGGCTATGCCAATTATTAATTTAAACTTATCGGGAGATTTCCCTGTTCAATACCTCAACAACAAAGCAGAATACTTAGAGGATTTAATTGAAGCTATTCCTGAAATTAGCGGAATTGAAATTCGAGGTGTACAAGATAGAAAACTAAAAATAGAGGTAAATAAGTTTAAAGCAGAAGCAGCAAAAGTCAGTTTCCAAGATATTGAATCAGCAATCCAGAATGACAACCTAATGATGGGTGCGGGAAATATGAGTATTGATGGAATCGATCATTTTGTTGTAATTGATGGTAAACTTAACTCTATAGACAAATTGAAGCAACTAGTTGTAAAGCATGAAGACAATGATGATGTGTTTCTACATGAGGTTGCTGATATAAGTTTCGGAGATACAGATACCACAAGTTTTGCCCGTCAAAGCGACAACCCAGTTGTAATGATAGACATAAAAAAACGGTCAGGGTCCAACGTAATTAATGCGATTGATAAAGTGAAGATAGTTATTGAAGAGGCTTCAGAAGACGGCGTTTTAGATGGCATCAATTACACCTATACCAATGATCAATCTAATCAGATAAGATCGCAAGTAAGTAATCTAGAAAACTCCATCATTTTCGGAGTCATTTTAGTCGTTGCTGTTTTATTATTCTTCTTAGGGTTAAGAAACGCTCTATTTGTTGGAGTTGCCATTCCTTTATCCATGTTTATGTCTTTCATGTTATTACATCATTTTGGAGTAACCTTAAACATTATGGTTCTCTTTTCTCTGGTACTTGCGCTAGGAATGCTAGTAGATAATGGAATAGTGGTAGTTGAAAACATCTATCGTTTAATGGATGAAGAGGGGATGGACAGCTTCGAAGCTGCAAAAAAAGGTGTAGGGGAAGTTGCTTGGCCAATTATCGCATCAACAGCAACTACCTTGGCAGTATTCATACCCTTGGCCTTGTGGCCGGGAATAATGGGAGAATTCATGCAATACTTGCCCATAACACTTATGATAGTTTTGGGATCGTCATTGTTCGTTGCATTGGTTGTTAACCCCGTTTTAACAGCGGTTTTAATGAAAACAAAAGAGACCCCAGGTAATCATAAGAGAACATGGACAGTATTTGGAATATTTCTTTTACTAGGTCTAATTTCCTATGGCAATTCCATAGGAATGGGGAATTTATTTAGTGTGTTTGCTTTATTGGTAATTATAAATAGATACATCCTACTTCCAGCGACACTGCTATTTCAAAATAGAGCATTACCAAAGCTTGAAAACTTCTACATGAAATTTTTGACCTCAACCATGAAAGGAAAAAGAGCGCTTTACATCTTTATTGGAACTTTTGCCTTACTAATAATGTCCTTTGTTCTGATGGGGTTATTTCCACCGAAAGTTTTGTTTTTTCCCGACAATGAACCTAACTATTTAAACATTTACGTTGAACATCCTGCCGGAACAGGCATCTCTGTTACCAACCAGACAACAAAAGAGGTTAAAGATGTAATTGATGCGGTTTTAGACAAAGAGAGATTAGTAGGAAACAAAACTATCTCCTACAGCAATAGCTTTGATACAGAAAGAAAAAAGTTAACAGCAGGAACCCAAGACATTGATACTATTCGTTTTGTAGAATCCATAATTGAGCAAGTAGGAAAAGGAACCAGCGACCCAATGGAGGGTCCTTCTTTTGGAGAAACACCCCATAAAGGAAGAATAACCGTCTCTTTTGCAGAATTTTCTCACCGCAATGGTTTGAGCACAGGTGATGTAATGGTGGCGATTGAAGATTCTCTCAGGTCATGGCCTTATGCGGATGTTAAAATTATCGTTGGCAAAGAGCCAAATGGACCTCCTCAAGCTCCTCCAATTAACATCGAGATTGCCGGAAGCGATAATTATCGTGATCTTGTAATCGCAGCAGAAAAAGTACAAGCATTTTTAAACGATCAACGTGTCGAGGGAGCTCCTCTTTTATCCGTAGACGTAAAGCTAAACAAAGCTGAAATCAATATTGAATTAGATCGTGAATATCTGCGAACTAACGGGATGAGCACAGGCCAAATAGCGAACACCATCAGGACTGCACTTTTCGGAAAAGATGTCTCCACATATGAATACGAAGATGATTCTTATGACTTAAATGTACGTTTAGGAAGAGAGTTTAGAGGCGGGATAGACGACCTTTTAGATCAAAAGATAATGTTTATGAACAATAAAGGTCAAAAATTAAATATCCCTATAAGGTCAGTCGTGAAAGATGTTAAAGTCAACTATACAAACAGTTCCATCAAACGACTAGATTTAGTTAATGTAGTGACTGTTTTTTCAGGAGTAGAACAAGGAGCAAATGCAAACGAAGTAGTTGATGCATTTAAGTCTAAAATGAAAGAATTTGAAAAAACGGAAGATTGGAAAATATTGGCTGACAACGGCATAGAATATACTTTTACGGGTCAAATGGAAGAACAAGCGAAGGAAATGGCGTTTTTAAGTAAGGCTTTATTAATAGCTGTTTTTTTAATCCTCTTGATTATTGTAACGCAATTTAATTCGTTTTCTACACCTACTATTATTCTTTTATCTGTGGTGTTAAGTTTGGTAGGCGTTTTTATGGGTATTGTAATTGCTCAAGACGATTTCATTGTAATTATGACGATGATTGGAATTATTTCTTTAGCAGGAATCGTTGTAAACAATGCCATAGTATTGGTAGATTACACCAATTTACTTCGCAAACGAAAAAGAGATGAATTGGGGCTTTCCGAAACTGTTCAACTACCAATGGAGGAAATAAAAAATGCAATTATCCTAGGAGGTAAAACAAGGTTAAGACCAGTATTATTAACCGCAATTACTACTATCTTAGGACTTCTTCCAATGGCTACCGGAATGAACATTGATTTTTTCTCTTTGTTTTCAGAATTTGATCCTAAAATATTCTTTGGTGGAGATAATGCAATGTTCTTCGGCCCAATGAGCTGGACAATTATCTATGGATTAACGTTCGCAACTTTTTTAACACTGGTTGTAGTGCCTTCTTTGTACTACCTACTTTATCGTTTAAAAGTTTGGATGTATCGGGTTTTTAAATGGGAATTGAAGAGTAATATCTAAAGCCTTTCCAGAGCTTTTTAAATACATTTAAAATAGTCAAATGGCTCCATACAATCGTTACACTGATAGAGTGATTTGCATGCGGTTGATCCAAATTGACTGATCATTGCAGAGTTGGTGGATTTACATTGTGGGCAAGTAACAGATTTTCTATCGTCCACTAATAACGCGTTTTTGTCTGTCGTTTTTTGCTCAGGTGGGGCAATGCCATAGTCTTGTAACTTCTTTTTTGCTTCTTTACTCAACCAGTCGGTTGTCCACGGCGGGTCGTAAGTTGTTACTATAGAAACTTTGTCATAGCCATATTTATTTAAAGTTGTGACAATGTCAGCTTCAAACTGATTCATAGCAGGACAGCCAGAATAAGTTGGCGTAATAGTAACAATTATTTTATCGTTGATTTCATCAATTTTTCGAACAATGCCTAAATCATGTATAGATAAGACCGGAATCTCTGGATCAGGTATTTCTGCAAGTAAGTTCCATATTTTGTCTTTCACGCTCATTAAATCATCATTAATCTTTAAAGATATTAATTAGAAAAAGAAATGTAATGACTTTTGTCAAGAATTAACCAACTCGGTTAATTTGTCTAAAACTAATCTTCAATGTTTTTTCCAGAAATCGAAGTTGTTTCATGTCATAAGACGTAACTAAACTTAATGAAACCCCCTCCTTTCCGGCTCTAGCAGTTCTCCCACTTCGGTGTGTGTAATACTCATCCTTATCCGGAAGTTGATAATGAACAACATACGCCAGCCCTTCTATGTCTATACCTCTTGCAGCTATATCTGTAGCTACTAAAAGCTGCAAGGTTTCTTTTTTAAAAGCACGCATTACTTTGTCGCGTTCTATTTGCTTCAAATCACCGTGAATAGCATCAGCAGCTATATTTTTTGCAATTAATTGTTTCGCCAACTTCTGTGTAACCGCCTTTGTTCTACAAAAAACTAACCCTCTGTTTTCTCCTTCTGATTTTAAAAACTGTATTAGAACATGTAATTTTTCTGCTTCATCGCAAATAAGATATTGATGATGAATTTTACTATTTACTACGTTTTTTGCATTTACTTCTATTCGATGAGCATTGGCAGACATATGTTCGTTTACGATCTGTCTAATCCCATGTGGAATGGTAGCAGAAAAAAGCCATTTACTTTCAACATTATTTAAAAACCCCAATATTTCGTCTAATTCAGACTTAAAACCCATACTGAGCATTTCGTCGGCTTCATCTAAAATAACTGTTTTTACATTTTGTAAATCAATTGCCTTTCTTTTAACCAAATCTATAAGCCTTCCCGGTGTCGCAACAACAATATGTGTAGGTCTTCTTAGTGCAACGATTTGCTTTTCAATATAAGCTCCACCATAAACAGCTTCGGTAAATATTTTGTCCGTATACTTTGTAAATCGAAACAACTGTTTCGCTACTTGTTGCCCCAGTTCTCTAGTTGGACAAAGAATAAGACCTTGAATTACATCTTTTTTTGCGTCAATTTTATGAAGCAAAGGGAGCCCATAAGCAGCTGTTTTACCTGTTCCCGTTTGCGCTTGTGCAACGATGTCTGTTGTACCTTTTAACAATAATGGTATGGCTTCTTGTTGAACTTGCGTTGGTTTAAAGATGCTTAATTCATTTAACCCTTTAATAAATTCATTCTGTATCCCAAGTTTTTTAAAATTTTCCAAAACAGCAATTTTTAATAAGTAGATGACAAAAGTACTTATTAATCAGGGGGAAATACTATGAAATCCCCCGATTTTGTTTTATATCCCTTTTTATAATATTACATTTGCAAAAAAAATAAAATGGGCGATACAAATCACAAAGTAATTTCACTAGAGTACAACCTATTTAAGGACTCTGCTGAGGGCGAAAAAATTGAATCTACAGTAGGAAAAGATCCTTTGGTTTTTTTATCTGGAAAAGGAATGATGCTTCCTGATTTTGAAATGAATGTTATTCCTTTAAAGACAGGGGATACTTTCTCTTTTGGAATTGCATCTGACAAGGCCTACGGACCAAGATCAGAAGAGGCTATTATTGACTTGCCACAAGACATGTTTATGCAAGAAGGTAAATTGGTAGAAGAGGTGAAAGTCGATAATGTGCTACCGTTAGAAGATCAAAATGGGCAAGTTCACCCTGCAAAAGTTACGTCTATTAACGAGACAACTGTGACTGTTGATGTAAATCACCCACTGGCTGGTCAAAACCTACATTTTACTGGAAGTATTGTTGATGTTAGAGAAGCAACTGCTGAAGAATTAGAACATGGTCACGTTCATGGTCCTGGAGGACACGAACACTAGAAATGACATTAAAAATACGAAAGCCTCTTCGACCAACATTGGTATAGAAGAGGCTTTTTTTATACCTTAAACTCAATTTAAGAGTGTATCTTCTCAGCACTTGAAAAAACTGAATATATTTGTCAATATGTCAGAATCAACTTTTATTAGCCCAAGCTTGCCAACTGCAGAAAAATATCTTTTACTTGAAGAGCAGGTAAAAGCACTTGTTTATGGCGAAGAAGACCTAATCGCAAACTTGAGCAACATTATGGCAGCCTTAAAATATGGCTTGAATTACTTTTGGGTCGGAATTTATAAAGTTGCTGGTGATCAACTTGTTTTGGGTCCGTTTCAAGGCCCTGTTGCTTGTGTTAGAATTCCCAAAGGAAGAGGTGTTTGTGGTACTTGTTGGGAGAGGAATAAGACAATTATTGTAGGTAATGTCGACGAATTTCCTGGCCACATTGCTTGTAGTTCAAATACTAAATCTGAAATTGTTCTACCTGTTAGAAATAAGGAAGGAGAAGTTGCGTTTGTTTTGGATGTTGATAGTATCAACTTGAACGACTTTAGTGATGAAGATCAAAAAGGGCTGGAAAAAATTGTAACTATTATTGAATCGATTCTTTGAAGTTTCTTTTATATATATTAGTGTTAGCGAGCTTATTTGTTTTTAGTAAGTGTGCTCAGCAAATGGCGCCATCCGGGGGAATTAGAGATTTGTCCCCGCCAACATTAGATACCAACAAGTTGAATCCGGCTATTCCCAGCAACTTTTCAACGAATTTTGAAGCTAAGGAAATTGTTTTGCAATTTAATGAGTATTTCGTTTTAGATAAGCCAACAAAAAATATAATCATCACTCCTGTTCCTAGCCAAAGCCCTAATTATCGAATTAAAGGGAAAAAGCTAATAATTGGATTGGAAAGCGAGTTAAAAGACAGCACCACTTATACAATCAACTTTGGAGACGCAATTAAGGATATTACAGAAGGGAATGTGACAAAGAACTTCAATTATGTTTTTTCAACTGGAAGCTATATAGACTCACTCTTCTTCAAAGGAAAAGTATGCGATGCTTTTACAAAATCGGGGGTGGAAAATGCTACCGTAATGCTCTATGAAGAAAATGCCGATTCCATTCCATTTAAAGAAAAGCCTATGTACTTTGTTAAAACGAGTAAAGCCGGGAGCTTTACTATGGAATACATAAAAGCGGGAAACTACAAAGCTGTTGCTCTATTAGACGAAAATAACAATTACCTATTTAACCCAAAAAGTGAAGCTATTGCGTTTTCAGATAGTCAAATTGAAATTCCAACACCAGCATCTGACACTTTGGGAAGCACATTCGTGCTTTTTAAGGAAGATTTAAAAAGGCAATTTGTTATGGGGAAAAAATATACTCCCCAAGGGAAGATAAATTTAACTATGAATAGGTCATCTGACGACTTAGCAATTTCAGGTATTAATGGACTTGAATTAAATTCAGATTGGATTAATTATTCCTTAAAAAAGGATTCTATTGAGTTTTGGCTTGACACGAACAACACAAAGGAAAAGTTTATTTCTATTTTCATTGATGACAAATCAAATGGATATGCGGACACTATTAAAATTACAACTCCTACTCCCAAAAAAGCACAACCTTCTCCTTTTGTCATTACCAACAATGCTAAAAAAGGTTTAGACAATTACTCGGACCTTATCCTTACTTTTAACAAGCCTTTATCCAAAATTGACGACTCAAAATTGAAACTGGAGCGAAGAGACGAGGAAGTGCCTTTTAATGTTACTCAAAACAGAGGCAGAGAAGTGATGGTTACCTCAGAATGGATCCCAGGAAAAAAATATGTACTTACTATTTACCCCCATGCTTTTACAAACTTACTTGGTGAAAGCACCGATACTGTTAAAGTATCCTTTAAATATAAAGAAGAGAAAGACTATGGAAAGCTCTTTCTTAACATCGAAGTTGAGGAAGGTGGTTATATCTTACAACTACTGAAAGAGGGGAAGGTGGTTAGTCAGAAAACTTTTGAAGGGGATTCTTTTAAGCACAATTGCAATCAACTAGCTCCAGGACAATACCAGCTGAAGTTAATCTACGATGAAAATAACAACAAAAAATGGGATACGGGTATTTACTTAAAGCATTTACAGCCTGAAAAAGTCGTTTTCTATGATGGTGAAATTAGTATTCGCCAAGGGTGGGATATTAACCTTACCTGGAAGTTATAGAATATTATGAAATTATTAGAAACACTGTACTGGTATAAATTCCGAACATAAAATGAGAAGAAAATTTCCAATTCTAGAATCTGAAAGGGTAGTCTTAAGACAATTTGTTGATTCGGATTTAGAAAATGTTTTCAAAGGACTTTCTCATCCTGACATTATACATTATTATGGAATTAGTTTCGATAGCTTAGATGCAACGAAAGAACAAATGAAATGGTTTGCTGACCTTGAAAAAAATGAAACCGGAATTTGGTGGGCTGTTTGTTCAAAAGATGATGGTAGGTTTCTAGGCGCAGGGGGATTAAACAACTTGAGTAAAGAAAATAAAAAAGGAGAAATTGGTTTTTGGTTATTGCCGGAAAACTGGGGAAAAGGATTTATGACTGAATCAATGCCGCTTGTCTTTAATTACGGATTCAATAGTATTGGATTACACAGAATTGAGGGATTTGTAGAAACTGAAAATGAGAACTGCAAAAAGGCTCTTGCAAGACTGAAATTCAATTTAGAAGGAACTATGCGTGACTGTGAGATTAAAAATAATGCGTTTATTAGTTTGGATATTTACGCAAAAATAGTTGTTAAATAAAACGATATATAACATTATGTAAATTCATTGAAACACATTTACATTTAAAGTTATACGCAATTATAAGTAGGGTAACTCATGTTTCAAACGGTATAAATTCATACAACCACCTAAAAAAGATTATTATGATAGCAAAAAGGCTTCTTTCACTCTTAATATTTATCACTTTTCTTAGTGCAAGCAATGCTCAAGGATACATTAGCGGAACCATCCAGCATGATGGCTTAACAAGAGAATATAGTATTTATGTTCCAGTAAGTTATGATGGAACTACAAATTTTCCTTTGGTGTTTAATTTACATGGTGGTGGTGGCACATATTCCGTTTGGCAAGCAACTTCCGACATGAGACCTATTGCCGATACTGCTGATTTTATTCTAGTTTATCCCCAAGCACGTCCTGACCCAAGTGACGGAAACTCTTTTAACTGGATTCCTAAAGTGCCAGGCACTTTTGATGATGTGCCCTTTTTTAGTTCATTGATTGATACGATTGCTAGTGATTATCAAATAGACACGAACAGAATATATGCTTGTGGTTATTCCTTAGGAGGAGACATGACCTTTGAACTTGGATGTAAGCTCAATAACAGAATTGCAGCTATAGCTCCAGTAGCTAGAACCATGCAAGCGAATCCAAATAGTTTTTGCTCTCCGGTGCATCCCACTGGAGTTCTTACAATACTTGGTACGGATGACCTCACTTCACCATACAATGGAATCGTATTTGGAGGTATAGAATATTATATTTCCGCAGCAGCAACACATAGTTATTGGGCAACCTATAACCTTTGCAATCCAACTGCAAGCATGAGTGCTGTAAGTTCATCCGTAGAGCGATATACTTGGTCAACTGCATCAGGTTGTGCATACGTGGAGGAATTAAAGGTGATAGGTGGAGGACATGATTGGCCTGGTAGTTTTGGGAATATGACCATTGATGCCAATTCGGAAATTTGGCAATTTGTTTCTCGCTATGATATAAATGGAATAATTGAAGAGTGTACACCAACAACAGTAATAAGTGATGTGAATAGCTCCTCCAATTATTTCAATGTGTTTCCAAATCCTTTTGATAATCAAATTACCATTGAAGCAGATTTCTCGAGCGTCAAAGAATTTACGATCTATAATATGTTGGGTGAAACCGTGATGACAGGGCAATTGAATTCTGATGTAAATTCAATCAACCTATCTTCATTAGCTCCCAATGTTTATATTTTAAATATTGAAAATCAATCCATAAGATTAATAAAAACAAAATAAAAGTGGGTGGTAAAACCTATTTAGATGTGTTTATCCTTCACTTCTTAGTAAAGCATAGGTCTACTCTAACCTATAATCCTCACTTTTTAAAGCTCGCATTAAACGCGTAATATTTCGAGAGTTCGTTCTATATATTTCCAAAATCTTTTTATAATTCTTATTCAGATTTACAAAAGTTTAATACTATTCAACACAACCAAATCGTTGATTGGGTTTTGAAGAATGAATAACTTAAATATACTGTGCCAAAATAAAAAGTCCATTTGACAACATTAAAAAACATAAAAAGTAGTGATAGTAGTATTTTTGAAGGTTTTTAACTAGATTGCAACATAGTAGGATAAAGCACATATGTGTTTTAGCACTACGTTGTATGCCATTGGAAAAAAGAAAAGTCCACCACACATTTAAGCTCTTTTTACGCTCCGTTCCTCCGTGTAAAAAGAGCTTAAATTTCCCCACGCTTTAGTGCAATATTCTCACAAAGATTCTTATATTTGACAATATCTGTCAAGTCTAATATTGAAAAGAAAAAAAATATGATTGGTCAAAAGATTAGAGAGCTTAGAGAAAAAGAAAATATACTGCTTAGACAGCTTGCTGCTAAGTTGGATATGGACACCGCTCTACTGAGTAAAATGGAACGTGGCGAACGATATTTTAAGAAAATTGAAATTGAAAACATATCCAAAGAACTCAATTATCCAATTGAAGAATTGACAACTATCTGGCTTGCAGATAAAATTTTAAAAGAAATAGAAAATGAACCTCTAAGAATAGAGGCTTTGAAGTATGCACTAAAAATGAGCAAAGAATGAATATAACTGCTTACCAAGCTAAATTCTTTGCTCATGAACTAACGAGACGAAGACCAGCAAATGACATAGGGAAATTCACTGCTTCCTTGCAGGATGCTCAAGTGGACTTGAACCCGCATCAGGTGGAAGCTGCATTGTTTGCTTTTAAATCACCTCTATCAAAAGGAGCCATTTTAGCTGATGAAGTTGGTTTAGGTAAAACGATAGAAGCAGGGATTATCATTTCTCAAAAATGGGCCGAAAGAAAACGTAAACTTTTGATTATCTGCCCTGCCAACTTGAGAAAACAGTGGAATCAGGAGCTTGCAGATAAATTCTTTATTCCTTCAATGGTAATGGAATCTAAGTCCTTTAACAAACTTAAAAAAGAAGGGAAAGCAAATCCTTTTGAGCAAGACAGCATCATCCTTTCATCTTTTCAGTTCATTCGTTCTAAGGAGCAATATGTTCAAATGGTGAATTGGGATTTGGTGATAATTGACGAAGCTCATAGATTAAGAAATGTCTATAAGCCCAATAATAAAATTGCAAATGCTATAAAAAATGCGATTCAGCATTCTCCTAAAATCATGTTGACTGCTACACCGCTTCAAAATTCTATTTTAGAACTGTATGGTTTGGTAAGTTTCATTGATGAATATGCTTTTGGTGATTTAAAAAGTTTCAAAAGTCAATTTGGTAGAATTACTACTGATGAAGCATTTCAAGATTTAAAAAAACGGCTTGAACCTGTTTGCAAGAGAACGCTGAGAAGACAAGTTTTAGAATACATCAATTACACGAATAGAATTGCAATTGTAGAAGAGTATTTTCCGCATGATGATGAAAAAGCACTGTATGATTTAGTAACTGAATATTTACAGTCACCAAAATTGTACGCTTTGCCGAATAGCCAAAGACAATTAATGACATTGATCTTACGAAAGCTATTGGCTTCATCTACTTATGCAATTTCGGGCACTTTACAAGCTCTGGAAACAAAATTAAAAGCGATACTGACCGACCAAGTATTTTTAAATAAAAAAGTAGAACTAGGTAGAGAGTTTGAAACCTTTAATGAGTTAGAAGATGAATGGGAAGAAGATGAGGAAACCTCTTTTGAGCTACTTTCTGAAGATGAATTAGACGAAGTTCAAAAAGAACTAGATAATGTTTCCACATTCAAAGACTTAGCTTTTTCCATTTCAAAAAATGCCAAAGGTGAAAAGCTGTTATTGGCATTAGAAAAAGGCTTTGAAAAACTATCTGAATTAGGAGCGAATCAAAAAGCAATAATCTTCACCGAATCTACCAGAACACAAAGCTACCTATCCGACCATTTATCTAAAAATGGTTATGAAGGCAAAATAGTCTTGTTCAACGGTTCAAATAATGATGCTAAGTCCAAGCAGATTTACAAAGACTGGATAGAAGAACACAAAGGAACAGACAGAGTAACTGGTGCTAGAGCCGCTGATATCAGGCAAGCTATAGTAGACCATTTCAGAAATGAAGCAACCATCTTAATTGCTACCGAAGCTGCTGCGGAAGGTATCAACTTACAGTTTTGTTCATTGATGGTGAATTACGATATGCCTTGGAATCCACAACGAATAGAACAACGTATTGGTCGTATTCATAGATATGGTCAAAAACATGATGTAGTGGTTATCAACTTCTTGAACAAAGCCAATGAAGCTGACCAACGTGTTTATGAATTACTAGACCAAAAATTCCAACTATTTAATGGTGTATTTGGTGCGTCAGATGAAATTTTAGGAAGTATTAGTTCTGGAGTAGATTTTGAAAAACGTATTGCTCAGATTTACCAAGAGTGCAGAAAACCAGAAGAAATTAAGGGAGCTTTTGATGCCTTACAAAATGAAATGGATGAAAGCATCACTTCTCGCTTGGACGAAACAAGAGAACAACTGCTAGAACATTTTGATGATGAAGTACACCATAAGTTGAAGGTAAACCTTGAAAAAGGCAAGTCATATCTTAACCAATATGAAGCTTGGCTGTGGAGTATAACAAAATACTATTTGGACGGTTATGCTTCTTTTGATTTTGATAAAGACGTTTTTCGATTAAAGAAAAATCCTTTTCCTAATTTCAAAATTAACGAAGGCCCGTATCAGTTATTGAAAAGTGGTGATAGCGTTAAAAAATCTCAGCAGGAATTGGCTGATGATGCCAACCTCTATCGTGCTGGCCATCCATTGGCGAAACAAATTATACATGCTTGCAAGGAAACTGAACTAGAAGCCCAAACCTTGACTTTTGACTATAGCAATCATCCAACGAATATGGTTGCGTTGGAGGAATACATTGGACAATCGGGTACTTTACAAGTACAGCAATTGAGTATCATTTCTTTTGAGGAAGAAGATTACCTCATCCTTAATGCTATTGACCAAGCAGGAAACAAAGTGGATAGCGAAGTAGCACAAAAGCTATTTAACCTACCTGCAACTATTGAAACCCAAACTGTTATTACTGAAGCAGAAAAAGTGCAACTGGCTGAATTGAACAAAGCCCAAAAGCAAGAAATACTGGAAGAAAACATGCTGCGAAATGCTGAGTATTTTGACCAAGAATATGACAAACTAGACAAATGGGCTGATGATATGAAAATCAGTTTGGAACGCGAGATTAAAGACTTAGATGCTGAGATAAAACTCCGTAAAGCAGAGGCTCGAAAAAAACTCGATTTACAGACCAAAGTAAAAGAGCAACGAGCAATTAAAGACTTAGAGAAAAAGCGAAACGAAAAACGAAAACACCTCTTTGAAGCCCAAGACCAGATTGATGGTAAAAAAGATGATGTGTTAAGTAATATTGAAGAGCGTTTGGCTCAAAAACTAGAAGAAAAAGAATTGTTTACCATTCAATGGAAACTGATATAAAAGATTTTTATGGCAAGTAAAAAACAACAAAAACTAGAACTAACGTGGATAGGTAAAGGTGAAGAACCAACCTTAGAACCACGCATATTAATAGAAAACCCAGAATACAGTTACGGAGATTCAGATTCCGATAACATGCTTATTCATGGAGATAACTTGCTTGCTTTAAAAGCACTGGAACAAGATTATGCAGGTAAAGTAAAGTGTATTTATATAGACCCGCCTTACAATACAGGTACAGCATTTGAGGTTTATGATGACGGACTTGAACATTCCATTTGGCTTGGTTTAATGAACCAAAGATTAAAGTTGTTGAGAAATTTATTAAGTGAAGATGGTTTGTTATGGATATCTATTGATGATAATGAAAGTGCATACCTACAAGTACTATGTGATACAATATTTGGTAGAAAAAACTTTATAGCGTGCTTACCTACTATTATGAACTTAAAAGGAAATCAAGATCAATTTGGGTTTGCAGGTACTCATGAATACACTTTAGTTTATGCTAAAGATAAAGAAAAATGTAACCTTAATAAGTTTCCAATTGACGAAGAAGAAATGGAAAAATGGGATGAGGATGAAATTGGTTATTTCAAAAAAGGAGCGACACTAAGAGCGACAGGTGCTGAGTCTACAAGGTATGACAGAATAAAAATGTTCTATCCGATTTTAGAAAAAAACGGTAACATAGAAACTGTTACAAATTCAGAATTTGAGAATCTTTACAACAATGACAAAAAAGAATTCAATGACACTTTTTTAACTGAATTAAAATCAAAGTATGAAGCATTGGGTTATAATATTATATTACCAAAAGTAGATAGTGAAAATTATGGTAGATGGAGATGGGGATTTTCTGACGAAAACAGACACCGAATGACATATGATGTTATTCCAGTCTATACTAAAAATGGAATTTCGCTCTACAAAAAACAAAGACCTGAATTAGGAGAGCTACCATCAAAAAAGCCAAAAACAATTTTCTACAAACCAGAATATAGCAGTGGAAATGGTACTGGTCAAATAAAGAAATTATTTGGCAAGAATAACTTTCCTTATCCGAAACCAGAAGATTTAATCAGAGATATAATTCATCTATCTACAAATGTCAATGATTTGATTTTAGATTCTTTCCTTGGCTCAGGTACTACTTCAGCAGTAGCTCAAAAAATGGGGCGCAAATTCATTGGAATAGAGATGGGTGAACATGCCTATACGCATTGTTTCCCAAGACAAAAAATGGTAACGGATGGTGAAGATCAAGGGGGTATTACAGAAGCTGTCAATTGGCAAGGTGGCGGTGGTTTTAAATTCTATGAATTAGCACCTAGTTTGCTAAATAAAGACCAATATGACAATTGGGTAATTAGCAAAGAGTACAATGCCAACATGTTGGCCGCAGCTATGGCAAAACAAGAAGGGTTTAGTTACTCCCCAAACACAGATAATTATTGGAAACAAGGCTTCAGCTCCGAGCAAGATTTTATTTACACCACTACACAATTTGTTACAGTTGAGTTACTAGACCAACTACACGACCAATTGCAAGAAGGTGACAGCCTACTCATTTGTGCAAAGAAATTCCAACCAGAATGTGCCAATCGCTTTGGTAATATTTCTCTTAAGAAAATTCCACAAATGCTATTGGGAAAATGTGAATTTGCCAAAGACGATTACAGCCTCAATATTATTAATCTTCCACAAGAAGACGATATTAACGAAACAGAAGAAGACTTAGAAAATGAATAATACTGCTAATAGAATAAAAAACCGTTTATCCTTAAGAGACCCATTAAAAGACTCATTGGATTTAGTAGCCATGTTGGCTGAAGAATTAGAACTAAAAAAGGAAGTTGATTTACAAGCTGAATTAGAAAAAGTAAAAGCACACTACCCAAGTTGTAAAGATTTCGAAAGAGACTTTGTTTCGCTTTGTTTCTCTATAGCTACAGGTGTTGGCAAAACCCGTTTAATGGGTGCTTTTATTACCTACCTACATTTAGAGAAAGGCATTCGAAATTTCTTTGTATTAGCTCCTAATCTTACGATCTATGAAAAGTTGATTGAAGATTTTGGGAATCCGAATCATCCTAAATATGTATTCAAAGGTATTAGTGAGTTTGTAACAGCTAGACCTATAATTACTAGTGGGGATAATTATAACACTCAATTAAGTACAGATCAGGCTGGAGCGATAAGAATTAATGTGTTTAATATTTCTAAATTTAATTCAGATAATAAGGTAGGAAAAGGAAAAGCTGATAAAGGAAAGCCACCTAAAATGAAAAGGCTTTCAGAATTTATTGGTAAATCTTATTGGCAATATTTGTGTGATTTACCTGACTTAGTTATTCTAATGGATGAAGCGCATCGCTACCATGCAGACGCTTCTAAAAATGCGATTAATGACCTAAAACCTGTACTTGGCTTAGAGTTAACCGCTACCCCAACAGATGAAAAAGGTAAAGCATTTAAAAATGTAGTTTTTGAGTATAATTTGGCTCAAGCATTAGAAGATGGCAAGTATGTAAAGTCGCCTGCTATTGCCACTCGTAAGGATTTTGACAAAAAGAACTTAACTCAAAACGAAATAGACCAATTCAAATTGGAAGATGCTATTTCTGTACATGAAGACACTAAGAATGAGCTTGAGCTTTATGCTCGCAACAATAATGTAGAACAAGTAAAGCCTTTTATTCTTGTAGTTGGAAAAGACATAGCACATGCAAAAGAAATCTACGATTACATAAGTTCAACTGCTTTCTATCAAGGAAAATACGAAGGCAAGGTTTTACAAATAGACTCTTCTACCAAAAAAGTAGAAGAAATTGAAAAACAATTTTTAACCTTAGAAAACCCTGATAACGAAATTGAAATTGTTATTCACGTAAACATGCTAAAAGAAGGTTGGGATGTAACAAATCTATACACGATTGTGCCACTTAGAGCTGCAAATGCTTCTATTTTAATTAAGCAAACCATCGGTAGAGGTTTAAGACTTCCGTACAACGGAAAGCGAACAGGCGTTGATAAAGTGGACAAACTAACGGTGTTGGCTCACGACAATTTCGACAAGGTTATTACTGAAGCTAAAAATCCTGATTCTGTTTTAAATAAGTTAACCTATATCGAGCTAGATGAAGCAGAGTTAAAAACTCCTTCTGTTGTTGTTACTTCTGAAACCAAAGTAAATGCAGAAGTAAAGCGCGAACAAGCTAAAATTGATCAGGTTCAAAACCCTGAGAAAAAACAACAGTTAACACATGCTTTAGAAGCCAAAAAAGCCATAGTAAATGCTATACCAACATTCACTGCAAGTGAGGGGGTGAAAAGTGTAAGTGATTTAGCTAGACCAGAGGTTAAGAAGAAGGCCATTGAAAAAATCAAAAAAGAGCTAACCAAAGGACAACAAAACATATTCATGCCTCAAATTGTGGCAGAAGCTGAAGCTCAGTATGATGCAGTAGTTACCTCATTTAAGGCTCAAATTATTGAGATACCAAGAATGGATTTGGTATTAGAAGAAGTAACCACTTGGTTTGAAGATTTTGACTTAGATATTTCATTAGGTTTTGAACTTAACGTGATGCAAGAAGAAATCATCCGTATGGGCTTAAAAGACCAAAAGGTGGATACACTTGGTGTTCGTCAAGGAGCATTTGTGAATGAAACACCAGCCAATCAGGTAATAGCTGAATTGATTAACTACTCTGATGTTGACTATGATGAAAGCGCAGATTTACTAAATAAGTTGGTTCATCAAGCTTTGGACAAAATGAAAGAAGCTAGTTCTGAAGAAGAGCTTCCTGTTCTCGTGCGTCAATATCGTAAATTGATTGCTAGCAGAATATATGACCAATTAAAAGCTCATTTTAAAATGAGTGATCCTGATTATGTTCCACCAAAGATTTTACCATTTGTTAAAATTGAAGATTGGAATTTTACAGTACCAAAAGAAAATGGTTATAAGCATTATACTGACATCATTCAACCTTTAAGTCTAGTCCCTAAATATGTTTATCGTGGATTTGAAAAAGCTTGCCACTATGAGTATAAATTCGACTCTAATACTGAAAAGGATTTTGCTTTTGTAATTGAAAATGATAAATCAGTTTTAAAATGGTTAAGACCTGCTGATAATCAATTTAGAATATACTGGGGGCAAAATTCAAGACGATACGTTCCTGATTTTGTAGTGGAAACGGAAGATTCCATTTTCATGTGTGAACCTAAAAAATCAAAAGAGGTTGAAACAGAAGAAGTACAACTAAAAATGAAAGCTGCCCTCAGGTATTGTAAGTATGCTAATGAGTTCACGAGTAAAAACGGAGGAAAAAAATGGAGATACCTTTTGATACCTCACGACAAAGTTGACAAGACAAGTAGTTTAGAAAGTATGATAAATAGATTTGAAAAGACAGAATAAGCCAACGCAAGATCAAGCACATTGCAATCCTCCTACGTGCGGTTGCAAAGAGCTTTCACGCCAGCGCTAGAAACGAAATGAATAAAATAAAAACGGCATACAACAATGTGTATAGTGCATAGCACCCTTCGG
>Ga0255758_10001122_pt1 | contig 28391 bp, 29 predicted proteins | sample 011ome_24_FD_179958 | JGI IMG/M metagenome (GOLD analysis project Ga0255758, IMG submission 179958) | Coastal salt marsh microbial communities from the Groves Creek Marsh, Skidaway Island, Georgia - 011513CT metaG (version 2) | ecosystem: Environmental > Aquatic > Marine > Intertidal zone >... | reverse complement strand
GGCATACAGGTCCTGGCTATTCCGGATAATGCGCAACAGCTTCATTGACACGCTCCGCCGGGATCGGCGAGCGGCCTATATATTTGAAAACGATGCCCCGGAATCCGGGGCAGTGGAATATTCGGGCGGGGATGAGCGTTTGGTCGATAGACTGAATGTCAAACTGGCGTTCCGGAAACTGGAAATCCGCCAGCGGGAGATTCTGGCGCTTGTCGATGTCGCGGGGCTGAGTTATCTGGAGGCCGCAAAAGTGCTGGGTGTGCCCGTGGGAACGGTAATGAGCCGGGTTTCACGTGCGAGAGGCAAGCTTCTTGCGCTGGTGGAAGAATCGAACGTGCGTTCATTGCCGCAGGGCCAGGACCAGGCCACAGATGGCCGGATTCCGGCGCCGGGGCAACGAATTCTGAAGTGAGTATTTTTTGATGTCTGAACTGACCCGCTGGGAAAAACTTAACGCCTATATTGACGGGGAACTTGATGCCGATGCTGCAGCGGAAGTCTCTGCCGCTGCGGCGCAGGACCCCGCGGTTGCGCGTGATCTGGCGGCCCTTGAACAGGTAAAGGCGACGCTGGCCGACAGTATCGAGGCGCCAGATATTGCGGTGCCCGATGAGATACCGCCGGCCCGGAAAACCCGCCGTGTCAGATGGGCGTCGGCCGCCGTTCTGGCGCTTGTTGTGTCGGCTGGACTCTTTCTTGGCATCCCAACGCCTCATGAGACTTTGGTGTCAGACAACCGGTGGGTTGCAGCTGCTCATAACCAATGGGTGCTCGGGGCCGCATCGGAAGATCCGACGCCCGTCTCGCGAAAAATCGCTTCGAAGGGCCTTGGATTCGATGAGGTTTATATTCCTGAATTATCCTCCGCACGCCTCCATCTGGTGCATGTCGGCCGGACAGGCAGAACAGGGCAGGAATACGCGCTGGTCGCCGGCTATCGCGGCACGCGCGGATGCACGGTCACGCTTGCGGTAACCCGAAGGGTCGATGGCCTTTCAGAGCATCTGGCACCGGTGATCGCGGAGTCCATGAAGGGCTTTGCCTGGCGGATCGGGAATGTTGGTTTCTACGTCGTTGCGCATGGCATGGACCTGTCGCGCCTTCAGGGCATTGCCGAGGGTATTCGCGAGACCAATCTGAGACATCTCCCCCTGCGTTCGGAAACCCGGGTGGCGCTTGCAAAAGGGCGCGCCGAAAGCCCGCCCTGCCGCGCCTGAAAGCACGGAAATCGAAATAATCCTGTCCCCGATGGAATAATCCGGGACGTTCGGACGTCTTCTCCTTATCCGGCGACTAAAACGCCGGAGTAAACAATTCCGGAGGGGAAACGATATGTCTGAACCAATCGATGACAAGCGCGCCGATCTCTTTGAATTATATGCGGAAAATCCCGAGAAGGCCGACCAGGTCGTTTTCGGCAGGGAAGCTCATAAAGACCGGCGAGGCTTTCTGAGGGGTGCCGGGCTTGCCAGCATGGGCGCATTGATCGGTACCGCCATTCCGTTTCACCGCAATATGCCCGCCGGTTTCATTCCTGAAGCACTCGCCGCCAATCCGATGAAGATCGAGGGCAAGGACGGCCTGACGATCCTGAATGACAGGCCCGTGAATGCCGAGACACCGGCGCATCTTCTGAATGATGACGTGACCCCGACGCCACGCCACTTCATCCGCAATAACGGGAACATGCCGGAAAGCCTGGATGCTGCGACGTGGAAACTCCGGCTTGACGGGCTTGTCGACAACCCGATGACCCTGAGCATCAGCGATCTGAAACAGAAGTTCGAGGTGGTTACCGAGCGTCTTGTGATCGAATGCGGCGGGAACGGGCGCGCGGCATTTAATCCGCCTGCGAGCGGCAATCAATGGACCCTCGGTGCCGTCGCCTGCTCCGAATGGACCGGCGTACGGCTTGCCGACGTTCTGAAAGCCGCAGGCGTCAAGAAGAATGCGATTTACACCGCCCACGAGGGCGCGGATACGCATTTGTCGGGGAAAGAGGGCAAGTTCCCCCTGTCGCGCGGTGTGCCCATCGACAAGGCGATGAATCCGCATAATCTCATTGCCTTCGGCATGAACGGCAAGGAAATACATCCCATGAACGGGGCGCCGCTGCGTCTGGTCGTGCCAGGGTGGCCCGGGTCCTGTTCGCAGAAATGGCTCACCCGTGTCTGGCTCCGCGATGTTGTGCATGACGGCGCGAAAATGACCGGGACGTCCTACAAGGTCCCTGGTTATCCCGTTGCTGCCGGCCAGAAAGTGCCGACGAAGGATTTCGAGATCATCGAGGCAATGCCGGTGAAATCGCTGATCACGACCCCGCAGACCGGGCTGACGATTTCAGAACGGTCAATGTCTGTCGGCGGTCATGCATGGGCCGGCGACAATGCCGTCGCGCAGGTCGACGTTTCGATAGATTTTGGCGCGACGTGGGCGAAAGCAAACCTGAAATCGGCGCCCAATCCCTATGCGTGGCAGAGATGGTCGGCGGACCTGAAGTTTCCGAAACCCGGCTATTACGAGGTCTGGGCGCGGGCGACAGACGATCAGGGGCGCGGGCAACCGTTTGCCATTGCCTGGAATCCGAAGGGCTATCTCAATAACTCGATGCATCGCATTTCCGTACGGGTCAGCTGATACCGATGAAAACCAAACTACGGTGGGTGATGGTCGCCGCTGCGGCGTGGGTCTGGGCAATAGCCCCGACCCATGCCGTGGCGGGATCGCCGGTTCAGATGGCCGCAGAGACCGGCGCGGCGCAGGAAGAAGACGAGTATCAGGGGCTGCCGCCGGGCAAGGGTCGCGACGAAACCCTCGGAATGTGTGGCGCATGCCATTCCATGAAACTGGTGGTCCAGCAGGGGTTGTCCCGGTCCCGCTGGATTGCGGTCCTGCAATACATGGTCGACGAGCAGGAAATGCCCGAACTCGAGCCGGAAGATCACAAACTGATTGTCGATTATCTGACGAAGTTCTACGGACCGGACCGGCGCGCGCAGCAGTGATTCAGGACACGAGTCGCTGACCGGGTATGCCCCCATTTACCCGGCACGTCCCCTGTATCTGATATCTGGAAGCAACAGGACGTCCGGTCAGAAGAGGGCCCCGGAAATGCCGCTGGTGCGTCTGCCGCCAACCTAAAAACCGCTCCCCAGTCCCGCGCATCTTCTATAGAATCGCGCGATGGGGCCTATCAAAATCCTGATCGTCGGACATTGTCATCCGGAACTTCCGCACGTTTGCGCACTGCGCACAAAAGGCTTCGCCGAAGGCCTTGTGCGGCGCGGTCACGAGGTGGTGCTGATGACCGGGGCATTGCCGGATGTCACATCCATGCCGGCTCCCGATACTGTTATCGACAGCCTTTCAAAGGAAGCCGGAGCCGGCCCGCTGGTGCTCGGTTGTCTGCCGCGGGGACATAGCTGGTCGCGCGGCGCGCGTCACGGGCGGTTTCCGTCAATCCTGAACAAGGCGGTTCTCGCCGGCAGTTTCCTGTTCCGGCGCGGGCTTTTTGCGGACTGGGTAAGCGGAAGCCGAACCTACTGGCCCGTCCTTGCCGATCAATGGCGCCCGGATATCGTCTGGGCGACATTCGGTAATACCGGTGCCTGGCTGATCGCGCAGGGTGTTTCGCGCCGCGCCGGATGCCCGTGGGTCATGGATATGAAAGATCCCTGGTCCGATTTCATTCCCGGCCCGATGCGGCGCCTGCTGGCCGCCAGGTTCCGCGATGCCGCCGCCGCCACCGCGCTCGCTGACATTCACGGCGACGATCTTCGCCGCTGGTTCGGCGGCGACCCGGTGACGGTGCCGAGCGGTGTCGATATGCCCGTTTCCGATCCCGCTCGTCCCGACCCTCAGCCCGACGGGGCGGCATTTCGTCTTTCACTGGTCGGCAGTCTCTACGATGATGAGGACCTGACAGCGCTTCTGGCTGGAATCCGGGCATGGGGCAAAGAGAGACGCAAGCAGACTGCACGCCCCGCGGTGCTCGAATATTTCGGGGCTGAGGAAGACAGGTTGCGGGCGGCAACGCAGGACTGGGGCGATATCTGCGGGGTCCGGATGGCAGGTTTTGTGCCTCCCGCCGAACTGGCGCGCCGGCTGCGGTCCTCGGACGTCAACGTGTTCGTCAATGCGCGCAGCGGCTTTCGCCACAAGGTCCTCGAATTTGCGGTCGCCGGCCGGCCGATCCTGTGCCTTCCCGGGGTTGGCAAGGATGAAAGTAATATCGTCCGCGATGCCGGCGGCAGGCTCTACAATTGTGAGACGGCGGAGGATGTCGGAAAAGCGCTCGATGCCCTGGACCGGCACGAGAACGCCGATGCCGTCATGCCCGTCGATGTCGAAAAATTTTCATGGGATGCCCGGTCCGCCGCCCTGGAATCGGTATTCGCGCGGGTGTTGAATTGAGCAGTCTCAGGGTCTCCATCGCTGTCCATGGGCGCTATCATGCGTTTGATCTGGCGCGGGGCCTCTATGAACAGGGATGTCTCGCGCAGTTGGCGACGACCTATCCCGGGTTCGTGGCGCGGCGTTTTCTGCCCTCCGGCCTCCGCATCCGGTCGGCTGCCCGGTTGGAAATCTGGCGGCGGTTGGCATCGCGCTTTCCCTTTGTGCCCCGGTCGGATCCCGCAGTCTCGATCGCGTTCGGCAGGTTTGCCGCACGGACCCTGCCGAAGGACGCCAGCCTGCTGGTTGGCTGGAGCTCGGCGATCAAAGAGGCAATAGAACCGGCGCAGGCGCGCGGTATGAAGGTATGCGTCGAGCGGGGCTCCACGCATATCCAGCATCAGGACCGGGTTCTTCGCGAAGCGGCGGCGCGCACCGGCCTTGCCCCGCCCGACACGCCGGCTGAGATAATCGACCGTGAGCTTTGGGAATATGACAACGCCGACGCGATCGCCGTGCCGACGCGATACGCCGCGTCTACATTCATCGCCGAAGGAGTCCCGGCGGAAAAACTGATCGTCAATCCCTATGGTGTCGATCCGGATGCGTTCGAACCGCCGTCAGGACCCCCGGCCGGTCCGTGCCGGATTTTGTTCGCAGGCTCCGTCGGTGTACGAAAGGGCGTTCCGGACCTCTTGCAGGCATTCGATAAGATGCCGCCCGGCACGGAACTGCATCTTGCCGGCCCGCTGGAGCCGGGAATGCCCGAACTGATTGCCGGACATCACCGACCCGGGCTGATCGTTCACGGCCCGCTGGCCTTTCCCAGGCTCCGGGAATTGTATCGACTATCGAACGTGTTCTGCCTGCCGTCGATCGAAGAGGGGTTTGCGCAGGTTCTGCTGCAGGCGATGGCGTCGGGGGTGCCGGTGGTGACGACCGATGTTGCCGGCGGCGCGGAACTGGTCACTGTCGGAGAGAACGGTCTGATCGTTCCTGTTGGAGATCCCGATGCCCTTGCCGCGGCGTTGTCAGACCTTGTCGCCGATACGGGGCGCGCCTGGGAAATGGGGCGCAACGCCCGGCACCGTATAGAGACAGACTTCCGCTGGTCGCACTATGTCGACCGCGCCGTCGCCACATACGAGAAACTCCTCTCGGGAGAGACGGCATGACCGTGCGCGCACCCGGCGTGCTGATTGTCACGGCGCCGCCGACCATATTCGGCGGGGTCGCTGTCCAGACACGCGGACTGGCTGTGTTTCTGCGGGCCCGCGGGTATCGCGTTACAATAGCCCACTACGCGGCGTTGCGGACGGAAGGGGATCTGACAGTGCCGGCGCGGCGTCTGATTGCCGGTGGGCGTCCTGGCGTTCGCAGCTACAAGGTCTGGGGCGGATTCGACTGCATCGCGATCGGATGCCGTTTGCCGGAACTGGAAGCAACGTATTACGGCGATTCGCCTCTCTGGCGCGATGTTATTGCAGCGCATGACCGGCATATAGCGGTCGGCGGCAATATGCTGGTCGCCGCGCCGCTCGCCGCCTCCGGGCTGGGGCATCTTGTCTGGTGCGCGAGCGACGTGCAGGGCGACCGCGCCGATCGTCAGAACGCGATGTCTCCGGCGAGGCGTGTTTACGACCGCACCATCGTCTCCCCGCTGCTCCGGCGTCTTGAGCGCCGCGTCGTCAGGGGAGCCGGGACATTTGCGACCATCAGCGGCGCATCGGCCCGTTCGCTAAATGCGATTGGATCGTCCGCAGGAAAGGCGTTCGACGTATTGCCGATCCCGGTCGATGCGGCGCGGTTTTCGCCGCCGACAACGCTGCCCGAACCCGGGGTTGTCGGCATCGCCGGTCGGCACACCGATCCCCGCAAGAATGCCGCGCTCGCATTGGAGGCGGTAGCCGCGGCGCGGCGCCGCGGTGCGAATATAACTCTCCGTGTGGCGGGCGACGTTTCGGACGAACTTCGCGCGCAGGCAGGCAGGCTCGGCATTGCGGATTCCGTCAAATTTCTGGGAACGCTCGGCAATGACAGTCTTCCCGGATTTTATCGGGGGCTCGATATCCTGCTGATCCCGTCGCGGCAGGAGGGTCTTAATATCGCGGGTCTCGAAGCGGGCGCCTGCGGCGTACCGGTTGTCACGACGCGCTGCGGCGGGCCTGAAGATTATGTCACGGAGGGCGAAACGGGTTTCGTAACTGGGTTCGATCCGGTGGAAATCGCCGGCCGATTTAGCGATATCGCCGCCGGCAGGGCGCTGCGCGACAGGCTGTCGCGCAATCTGCGGGCACGCGTGACAGCGGAATACAGCGAAGCCCGATTCGTCGATCGACTTGGAAGCCTGTGGCAAGCGACCTGGCAAGAGCCGCTACCGGTGGATTCTCAATCTGCTATTGTCGAACCATCCCGATCAGAAGTGCACACCCCCTGATGATGCAGTTTCCCCCAAATTTGTTTGCGGCGACGCCGTTGTCACAGGCCATGCGCGCTTATCCATGTACCGCCATCGATGTCGGTTCGGCGGGCGGTATCATTGCGGATCTGAACCCTATCGCATTTGCCGTTGATGCCATCGGCTTCGAGCCGAACCCCCAGCATTTTGCGGATCTGTCTACCGCGGATCATCACTGGCGGTCCCTGCGGTATCTGCCTCATGCTATCGGCGGCGACAACGGCACCAGGACGCTGTATCGGCCAAGGTTCGGGAATTCTTCAACCATCCTGCCGCCGATTGCCGAGGTTGGCGAGGCTTTCGACAAGCGCCAGTTTTTTGACGTGAAAGAAACGATGCAGGTCGATGTCGTCCGTCTCGATGATGCCATGCGCGACTTCGATATTCAGAGGCCTGATTATCTGAAACTTGATGTTGAGGGCGCCGAGTACGAAATTCTCGAAGGCGCATCGGACACCCTGTCGAAACTCTCGGCACTCCGAGTGGAAGTCTCTTTCATAGAGTTGCGCGAAGGACAGCGTCTTGCGATGGAGGTCGGGCATTTCCTCGAAGGAAAGGGGTTCCGTCTGATGTCCATGCCGGAATTAAACCCGTGGCGCGTGCGCGGCTACGTTGCCCATCCCGCCGTCAGCCGGGAGCCTATCCGTTACAGCCGGGGACAACTGGTGCACGGCGATTTTCTTTTCATGCGTGACCCCGGATTGTTTATCGACGCCGAACAGCGTGTTCGCGGGGCATTCCTTGCCATGGCATACGGCTTCTTCGATCATGCAGAGAGGCTGCTCTGCGATACGGAAACCAATGCGTTACTGCGGTCAGATACCGGCAACCTGGACCTGTCCGACGCGCTGGACGCGGCATCGCGGCGCATGGCGGCTCACCTTTGGCGCGCCCGGGCGTTTACTCTGCCGCGCCGCGTCGTCAGATTGACACGCGATGCTTTGAAACTGCTGAAGCGGCGGCAGAAGCATTTGAATTCCCGGACGCCTGAGACGTGAGAGCACAGCAGTCAGAATTCGATGTCCGGACGCGTCCGGTGAAATCGCGCGTGGTTTTGCTTGTTGCCGCATCGGCGATGGTGATCATCGGCGCGATTCTCTACCAGACCAGGCCAGAAATGATCTCCCCCCTCGGGGCTTTGCTTGCCTTGGCGACCTGCGTCATCGGGATGCTGCCAGTGTTGTTCTATTTTCTTCGGGACGACAGGACGATCCCGTTCTTTCCGGCAGTGGGGCTGTTTCAGGTTTTCTGTTTCGGGTTGTCGCCGTTTCTCCTGCACCTGGCCTGGGCAGATGCGCCGCCAATTGTCTATTGGGGCGGCAGGCTGACACTGTCGGAGGAATCGATCAAAACGCTCGTTTTGGTATTGGCGGGGACGGCGTCCCTTGTCGGTGTATTCTTTCTCGTGCGCCGGCATGCGCTCGGGTGGTTGCCTGTTCCCCGTATCCGTGAGCGGGCCGGCGGCAATGCAACGCTGCTTCTCCTGTGCGGCCTCGCCTCGGCGCACCTCGCCTATAAATTGATCCCCGGCGTGTCCCGTATCCCATCCGCAGGACAGTTTCTGGATCCGGTTGGCTACGTTGTTTTTTCTGCGCTCCTGGTTTTGCTCCTGAAACGTAAAACAAAAGGTTTCTATGGGGTCGTCGCAGTATTTCTCCTGTTGATGCTGGCGGCGGCGCGAATTGAGACATTCAACTTTACACAGGTGATGCTGTTGTTGCTGTGCAGTATCGGAGCGCTGGTCTATGCGCGCGCCTTTCGGATGGCATCATTCTGCGCGCTGCTCGTTGTACTCAGTCTGCCGGTCTACGAATTCACGGCCACTGTCAGATATCTCGACGGCGGTTTTCTGACAAAGGCCGAAGCGCTGTTGACGACGGTCGATGGCTACCGGAAGGGTGTGCGCCGCGATGGAACGCGCGAGGATGGAACCAGCGCTACCGAGACTGCCGTGCGGCGGATATCTCACACATGGCTGTTTGCCCATGTTGTTGCGAAATCTCCCTCGGAAGTGCCGTTCTGGGGGGGCGAGACCTACAAGCCGTTGCTGACAGCCATGATTCCGAGAGCGGTGTGGCCCGGCAAGCCGCTTGAAGTTACAGGCGGTCTGTTCGGCAAGCGGTATGACCTGCTTGAACCGACGAGCGTGACCTCCCTGAACCTGCCGTGGCATATCGAAACCTATGTCAATTTCGGCAGTGTCGGCGTTGTGATCGGCATGGCTTTGATCGGCGCCTTTCTGGCCTTGATGGACAAGCTATTGAATGCGCCGGGAAGGCGGGAGCTTGAAATGGGAATCGGTCTCGGCATTCTGATGCCGCTGACGTTTCAGGATTCAAATTTCTCGGTCATGGTCGGGACGCTGCCGCAATTCGTCCTGTGCCTTTACCTGTATTTCCTGGCTGGCGAATTCGTCCTGCGGCGTCTTGGTATGGGGCCGGCGCAAGCGGAAGGCGTTGCGCGGGATTAACGGCAAATCGGCACGCGCGGTTCAGAACGAATTCTGTCGACAAAATGCTGCATCCACATTTCGGTGATGTAGGGCATCCACAGCGGTGCTGCGAGATGTGATTCCCCTTTTCGCAGGCGTCTGAGAGCCGACTGCCACCAGCCGACGCGCCACCAGCCCCTATTGGCGAATTCTGCGGAATGCAGGACATCCTGCACCGCTTCATACATCGGGTCAGACATCCAGGTATCCTGGGGAGGGCGGAAGCCCTGTTTGTTCCATCGCTCCCGAACCGGGTCCGGCACCGTTCCCCTGATGCTTTCGCGCAGGAGTCTCTTCGTCTGGATATCCCCCATCAGAAATTCAGGGGGCAGGGAAAGCACGAATTCCGCAATTCGGTGATCGCAGAACGGAAGCCGGACTTCACGCGAATGTGCCATGGAGTTCCTGTCGCCATAGCGCAGGAGCGTCGGCAGCGTCGTGACGAATGAGTCCTCGATAAGGCTTTCAGCAAGCGGGTTTATGGAAAGCGCCGACAGGCCGGTATCGACTGCAGCGGTCGCGCCGCCCGGCGGCGCGGTCAACCCGAAACGAACATCGCTCCCCAAACCCATAATGCCGGCGATGGCGCGGCGGATGCCGGCGGGCATGCGGCTTTTCAGCGCTTCGGCATCGTCTGCCAGCGCCAACGGGTAACGCCGGCGAATGGCCTCCGCTTCGCGGTGGGCGGTGTCTGCCTGTCCGCCAGCGCGCAGTGCGGACAGGTAGTTTCGAAAATACTGCTCGTATCCGCCGAGGAGTTCGTCGCTTCCCTGCCCATCGAGCAACACGGTGATGCCCGCATCCTTCGCGCTTTCAAATACGGTCCATTGCGCAAACTGGCTGGTGCTTGAGACCGGGAGCTCGTTAAACCAGGAGAACTCGCCGATACGCGATAGCAAGTCAGTGGGAGACGGTTCGGAAACGTGCGCAATGGCGCCGGTATGTTGAATGACCTGCTCGGCATATACCCATTCGTCGGCCGACGTGCCGGGGAAACGGCCACAGAACACGTGGTAAGGCTGATCTCCCAGAATTTCCCGGGCGAGACAGACGATCGCGCTGGAATCGAGGCCGCCCGAGAGGCATGAGCCGATCTCCACGTCGCCGCGCAGACGTAACCGGATGGAATCCGACAACAGATGGCGAAACTCGGCGACCGCGTCATCGAATCCGATCTTGCCCGCCTGGATGTCCGGCGCGGGAGACCAGTATCTTTCGGTCTTCAGGCGCATCGACCTGAGATCCAGCGTCAGGAATTCGCCCCCGCGCAGCTGACATATACCCTGGAAAACGGTTTCGCGTTCGCCGTCCAGACCGGAGCGTCCATCGGCGAGGAACCGCATCAGGCGCGGCTCGTCGATCTGAAGCGGAATATCGGACAGCGCGAACAGCGCCTTGCATTCCGATGCGAAGGCAAAATGCTGGTCGGTGGCCGTGTAGAGGAACGGCTTTTCCGCGAACCGGTCCCGGGCGCAGAAAAGCGTCTGATCACGCGCATCGTGGATACAGAAAGCGAACATGCCATTGAGCTCCGAGAGCATGGCGCGTCCCCAGCGCATGTAGGCCTGAAGCAAGACCTCGGTGTCGCTGCTCGAGCGGAGTTCTACACCCTCGCTCCGCAGTCTCTTGGCAATTTCGCGGTAGTTATAGATTTCTCCGTTATAGACGAGCGCAACCTTGCCGGATGGATCGAGCATGGGCTGCGCGCCGCCGTCGGTTGTGTCAATGACGGCGAGACGAGTATGGCCGAACACAACGTGATGATCATGAGAGTGCCATATTCCTTCGCCATCCGGTCCGCGATGTCCGATGCGCGCCATCATCGCGCGGATGGCGCCATCGTTAATTGCGTTCTTTGCAGCGACGCCGGCTATCCCGCACATTCTACCGGTTCCCGATCAGTCAATTAAGTACGGTTGCGCAACAGCACGCCTATCACTACCAGAAAAGCTGCAGCGCACCCCAGGGAGATGCCGATAGCCAGCGCTGTGGTTTTGTCTTCCACCAGACCGATACCAACCAGAACCGGCAGAGCACCAAGCATCAGATACTGCGCGACGCGGCCCATAAACAACGTTCGCATCGATTGCGTAACAAAGCAGTAGGATTTCAGATACTCAAACAGGCTTGTGAACAGGATCACGCCGGCAAATGCGATGAGCAGTTCTCCGGATTTTATCCAGGTTTCCCCGAATACCCATGTCACGACGGGAACCGCGAACAGGATTGTCGCCGCCGTGGCGATCAGGAGTATCGGTGCCAGAATCATCAATTGCCTGTTTCGCAGGCGTTTGCGGCTATCCGGATTGTTTTCGCGGCCAAAGAGATTTACAGCCAGCCTGCTGACCAGCGGAGAGAGTAACTGGTTTGGCAGGATGGCAAGTCTTTGCGCCTGAAAGAAGAAGCCGGCGCCGCGGTCGCCGCCGACGAGTCCGGCCAGCAATATGGCGATACGCTGGTAGCTTCCTTCAAGCACGCTGTCCAGCCAGATGCCCCGTCCTTCCCGAATCAAAGAAACCCATTCGATCCGGGACAGCCAGCGAAATCGCCGCCAGGTGATTCCACCGACGAATGAGAGCGACGCAAACATGGTCAGCGTCAACAGCGCTTCGCGGAAATACAGAGCGGCAACTCCCGCGCCGGCCAGTGCGACGAGCACTGTCGCCAGGTTGGCGAATACCGCACATCCGGTTTCGATAACACCGAGACGGACATAGGGCATCCCACGTTCGAAAAAACTTTTGTTCTGATTGATCCAGTGTTGCAGGCAGATAAAGACGACGAGGGAGAGTTCCAAAGCGCCCGGATTCCCTGCCAGTCCGACCCACGCCAGTCCTATAACAAGTGCGACGAGCGTTTCGATCGTCAGGTAGCTGAAATACCGTTCTTCCAGAGATAATGTGAGGTCGCCGTCAGGCACCCGGATGATCAGTGAATTCACACGGATAGAGACAAGTGAAAGTATCAGCGAGGCTGTTGCGAGCGTGATTGCGAACCGGCCGAATCCTTCCGGCGCGATATAGCGAACCAGCACGATATTTGTGCCAAAGGCGATGGCGACCTGAACGACCTGGCCGATAACCAGTGCCGTCGCGCCGGCCTTTACATCACGTCGGGTGACCTTGGCCACAAAATCCCCTTTCCAAGGCTTTCCGAGAATTTGGGCAGCATACCGCTAATTCCGGCATCGCTATGAGAGATTTGCAGCGCCTTTACGGCCAAGCGGATTGTCGTCGGTTAATGTTTCGCCCAGACTGGAGACGCACTCGCCCAATATCTGTATGTGGCGCGACCATCCGTACATATCGCTGGCGCGTGCATGCCCCCGTCGTACCAGTGTTGCCCGCAGTTCTGGATCTTTGTCCAGTTCCATCAACTGCCGCGCAAGATCCTCGGAATCACCGGGCCGGAAATACAACGCCGCATCGCCACAGATTTCCCGGTGGATGGGTACGTCCGTCGCGACGACGGGTACACCCGCCGCCATACTCTCGACGAGCGGAAATCCGAAAGTCTCGGCCAGTGATGTAGAGACGAGTACATCGTGCTGTTTTAGTTCCGAATCAACCTTCTCATGAGGGATGCGATCCAGAATTACAAAGTCACGGTTTTCCGGTGCCTGCATTTCTTTCAGTTCGCGGGGACCCGATGACCAATGCGTAAAGTCCTGATCCTTCATCGTGATCCTTGCGGTGGCGTTGGTCCCGGAATCTCTCAGCTTCTGTATTGCGCGGACGAGGGTGAGAGGATCCTTGTGGGGATAATAAACCGAAATGTAGAGGGTCTTCAGAACGCCGTCCTCCCGCCATTCCCGGTCATTTTTCATGTTCTCCGGTCCATCTTCGGCACATAGGTAGTTTACCCGCGATTTTGTGATCAATTCCGGATCATTGCCGACAACCGACTTCATCGACGTTTCCGAAGGAAACAGAACAATATCGGAATGGCGCATGGACCAAAGGACGAGGCGTCGCCGGAGCGCAAAACCGAGGCGTTCAAGCCTGCTAAGCCGCGGCAAAACCGCTTCCTGATAATAGGGATTGAAGCTGATTTCGCCCTGGATCATCAGAATCTGGGGAATAGGCGGGCGAATGAGCCCATAATTGGCGGAGGAATAAAGTACGCGCGCGCCACTTTTCCTGACGATTCGTCGCCAGTTCAGCTGTTCCCAAAAAAGCCTTTTCAGACTGGCCAGGCCCGACAGGTCCACGTCCATGAGGTCGACGCCGTCGCCGGCTTTCTGGTCCATTCGTTTAAGAAAAGCGGGCGGTACATATACCGTTACCGACAGGCCCGCTTTCCGCATATACCGAATGAGGTTCAGCGTGTATGTGACGATCCCGCCCTGTTGGGCTGAAATGGCATTGACGATCAACTCACTTTTTACGCTATTGGGACGCGCAGGGCTCAAAACCTTGGTACTCCTCCGGCATTCAGGACTCTTTTGCCCGAACTGATCTCGGCATTCACAAAGATAATTTTCAATTCTCGAACGCGACCGCATTCGAAACTATAAATACCGAACATAACACCGGGCACCAATGAATGATTTCAGGACTTCGTATTTTATTTGTTGCCGATCTCAATGCGTATTCCAGAGGCCTTGGCCGGCTCCGTGCGCTGCACGATCTGGAGGTTCAGGCAACGGATTTGTCTCATACGGCGATGGGGGGATCGGAAAGCGGCTTTGCAAAAATCTCGTTTCTTGATCGCGTGCTCTGGAAACTCGGTATCGAGAAGGACAAGACGCGCATAAACCGGAGTCTGCTCGACGCGGCGAAAGTGTCGGCGCCTCACATCGTCTGGATCGAAAAAGGAAATATGATCCGGCCGTCCACGTTGAAGCGGCTGCGCCGGATTGCACCCGATGCCAGGCTTGCTTCGTATTCCGAGGACGACATGTTTCTCGCGCATAACCGGACGCGGGCCTATGTCGCAGGGTTGCCGCATTATGATTATGTGTTCACGACAAAGGCTCCGAATGTCGATGCGTCCGAGTTGCCGTCACTTGGCGCGCGGCGCGTTATCGCCGTGGACAAGGCGTACGATCCGCACATGCATTGCCCGGTCGCTGTTTCCGAAGCTGATATCCGGCGATATGGCGCGGACGTTGGTTTCGTCGGGACCTATGAGGAAGCCCGTGCACGCAGCCTGGCCTATCTCGCAGCAAACGGAATAGAGGTCCGGGTGTGGGGAAATGGCTGGGAAGCCTGGAACGACCGCCCGCCCGGGCTGATGATCGAAGGCCGGGCCGTTGTGAATACGGAACGCGAACAGGCCTATACAAAATCTCTTTGCGCGACCCGGATCAATCTCGGTTTTCTGCGGAAGCTGAACCGGGATACCCAGACCGACCGAACGATGGAAATTCCGGCATGTGGGGCGTTTATGCTGGCTGAACGGTCGGATGACCATCTGCGTCTGTTTGAGGAAGGGCGGGAAGCGGCGTTTTTTGCTTCGGACGATGAATTGCTGGAGAAGGTCCGTTATTACCTCGCCCATGAAGACGAGCGCGCGGCCATTGCGCGGGCCGGACGGCAGAAGTGCCTGGATGCTGGCTACAGCGAGACCGATCGCATGCGTCTGATGATCGATAAATGCCGTTCCTGACGGGGAACCGGATTTCGGAAATATATTGCAGGCGATTGATATCCGATGCCGGATCGGTCTTTCGACGGGCCACCGTCCGTCACATCGGGTTGCCCTGATTCGTCAACGTCCATATAGAGTAGCCCGATGCATCGCCATGTCCTTGATATCCTCGCGTGTCCGAAATGCGGAAACGATCAGCCCATCGAACTGGACGTCGCCGAACAGGCCGGTGACGACGTTATCACCGGTTCGCTGGTCTGTCCGGCGTGCCAGACGCGTGTGCCCGTGACAAACGGCATACCCCGATTTGCCGGTGCCGATGCGGAGGACTTCGACAACTTCGATTTCCAGTGGAACAAATGGTCGGCGATTCAGATCGACCGTCTCTCAGGACACACCCTGTCCGAGGACAGGTTTCTCGCGGATTCGCGCTGGGACCGGGAATGGTTGCGGGGCAAGTGGATTCTCGATGCCGGCTGTGGCGCCGGCCGGTTTGCCGATGTTGCGGCCGGTCTGGGGGGCGCATGTCGTCGCCTGCGATCTCAGCGGCGCGGTAGATGCCTGCCGCCGCACAACGAAAGATCACGACGGGCGCGTCACCTGCATACAGGCGTCTATATATGATCTGCCGCTTCGGTCAGGGGTGTTCGATGCGGTGTACTGCTTCGGGGTCATTCAGCATACGCCGGACCCGGCACGGACGATCACGACACTCCCCCGCTTCCTCAAGGAAGGCGGTTCCCTGGCCCTTAATTTCTATGAGAGGGACTGGCGTGCCCGTGTTCAGCTGGTCAAATACGCGCTGAGGGCGGTTACGCGCCGGCTGTCGACGCGGCGAAACCTTGCGGTATCGCGGGCGCTGGTTGCCGTTTTTTTCCCGTTGACGGCCTTCCTGTCCCGCATTCGTATTATCCGTCAGATCAATCACTTTATGCCGATCGCCGGTTATCATCCGCCGTCGCTGACCCGCGAACAGCAGAAAACCTGGACGCTGCTGGATACGTTTGACTGGTACGGTCCCAAATACGAGATAAGGCAGAATCACCGCGAAGTCGCCGATCTGGTTCGTAAAACGGGGCTGACCGGGATCGAGTCACGGCCAGGCCTTGTCTGGGCGCGAAAGGCCTGAAATTCGGCGCGAAAATCCGGGCCCACGTGCCCCGGATCGGACGATGGAGCGGTTTCGTGCAACGGATTCACCGGTTCTATCGCGTGTCCACTGTGAACACCCGAAGATATAAGGAGAAAATCATGCAGCGATCCATTTGGAGTTTGCTGGTCGTCGGCGCATTGATGCTGGGCTCGGTCGGCGCGGCGATGGCCCATCACGGGTGGCGCTGGACAACCGGCGGGAATATCGAGGTGACCGGTATTATCACCGCCGCCCAGCTCGGCAATCCCCATGGCGTGCTGACCGTCGATGCGGAAGGCGAGGTCTGGCGCGTCGAGGTCGGCCAGCCGTGGCGCAACGAACGCGCGGGCCTGAAAGATGGCGATCTGAAAAAAGGCGTGGAGATCCGCATCATTGGCGAACCGTCTGCCGACATCAAGGACAAGCGGGTAAAGGCGGAACGTCTCTATCTCGGCGATAAGGAATACAAACTCTATCCTGAACGCGACTGATCATGGCGGCCGTCTGGTCGGCGCTTCAGACGTCGGACCTTGCCGTCTGGATAAATCTGTCGCGCTGGCTCTACGCCGGCATTGCGACCGCGCATGTGCTGGCTATCGCCGTGCTGATCGGCAGTATTCTGATCCTCGATCTGCGCCTGGTCGGGTTCGCGGCGTGGTTGGATACCACGCAGCTTGCGCGGCTCGTCGTGCCCGTCGCCGGGACGGCGCTCGGCTGTGCGATCGTCAGCGGTTTCCTGCTGTTTATCGGCCGAGCTGCCCAATATGCCGGTTTCGGCCTGTTCCAGCTCAAAATTGCCCTTATAGCAGCGGCCCTTGCAACGACCCTGACCGTTCACCGGCGCTACGGCCTACGGCTGGAACGGGCGACGGCGCGCCAGCGCGCGCGGATCGGGATCGCATCGATCTGCCTGTGGCTTGCCGTCGCCGTTTCGGGGCGGATGATCGCCTTCGTCCACGGCTGACCCACCCGAAGGCGCCGCCGAAACCGCTGCCGATCAGTCCTTCGGCACTTCCTTCAGATGCGCGTCGCGGCGCTGGTACAGGTCGTCGTCGGCGTAGCCCATGGTTTCAGGGCGGCCCTTGCCGAGCATGACCTGGAACCACACCGGCTCCAGGCTGTTATTGTCATAACCGTGGATCACGCCGGGTGGGCAGGTGATGCAGTCCCACGGGCCGAGCCGCGTCGTGATGCGCGCGCCGTTATCGTCTTCGACGAAGGCGTCCAGATGGCCCTTGAGCACGAAGAAGGTCTCTTCGACCTCATGCGTATGCGGGGCGTTTCCCTGTCCCGGCTCGACATACATGATGCTCAGCGTGTGGGCGCGGGCGGGAATGACGGTTGCGTCGTCATGCTTGCCCGATCCGCCGGCGCCGATGAAACGGTGCTGGGCGCGTTTGTAGCCTTCGATTTTCGCGTCCTCGAACGCTTCCCAGTCGGCGCGGCGTTCGGAAAAACGGGCAACGTATTTATCGACGATCTCGGCGGCGGACACGCCTTCAAGTTCCGGCGGTCTCGGGTGTCTGGCAACGCTCATCTGGCAACTCTCCTGTTGAAACGGGCATCTGTCGGGCGGTCGGTGGTTGCCTAAAATTGAGGCAGGCCGGTCGATTGACGCCAAACTGATTAAATGTGAAACAATAATTGTAAGGCCGTTACCGCAAGGGGACAATGGGAATGAAGCCGGTGAGGTTCGACCACCTGCTGCCATCGACACTGGAGGAGGCACTCTCGATGCTCGCCGAGCACGCGCCGGATGCGCGTCCGCTCGCCGGCGGACAAAGCCTCGTCCCGATGATGAACTTCCGGCTGGCGCGCCCGACGGTCCTGGTCGACCTCAATAAAATCCCGGAGCTTGCCTATATCCGCGACGCCGGCGATCACCTCGCGATCGGCGCGATGACCCGCGAACGTGCCATCGAGAACAGCGATCTCGTCCGCGCCGCGTCGCCGCTGCTGCACGATGCCACGCTGAATATCGCCCATCTGCCGATCCGCAGCCGCGGCACCATCGGCGGCAGTATTTCCAATGCGGACCCGGCGGCGGAATATCCCGCGACCGTGCTGGCCCTCGATGCGACACTGGTGGCACGGTCGGTGCGCGGCGCGCGGGAGATTCCGGCAGCGGCGTTTTTCGACGGCGTCATGACCACCACGCTGGAACCGGATGAAATTCTTGCCGAAATCCGGGTGCCGAAGGCCCCGCCCGGCAGCGGTGGCGCCTTTGTAGAGATCGCCCGCCGCCACGGCGATTTCGCGCTCGCCGGTGTTGCCGCGCAGATAAACCTGGACGGCGAGGCCGTGACCGATATCCGTCTCGCCGCCTGCGGCGTCGGACCCGGCCCGATCCGGCTGACCGCGGCAGAAGATATACTGCGCGCGGGCGGCCTGACGGATGCGGCGCTGGCCGAAGCGGGCCGTGCCGCCGCCGAAGCCGCCGACCCGGAGGGCGATGTTCATGCAACGGCCGCCTACCGGCGCAAGCTGGCCGGTGTCATGACCCGGCGCGCCGTTAAAAAGGCCGCCGGGCGGGCGAGGAAGACCGTATGACTGACACCCGAAAAATAACCGTCACCGTCAATGGCGAGCGCCTGACCGGCGCGGCCGAACCGCGGATGCTGCTGGTGGATTTCCTGCGGGACGAGCTGCGCCGGACCGGCACCCATGTCGGTTGCGAACACGGCGTCTGCGGGGCGTGCACGGTGATCATCGACGGCGATGCGGCGCGGTCCTGCCTGATGTTCGCAGTCCAGGCCGACGGCGCCGAGATCAGTACCATCGAGGGCCTGGCGGCCAATGGCGAGATGCATCCTTTGCAGAAACTGTTTTCCGAACACCACGCGCTGCAATGCGGTTTCTGCACGCCCGGCATGCTGATGACGGCGATGGATCTGGTTCATAACAGCAAGGATCATTCGCCCGAGGCGATCCGCACCGGCATGTCGGCGGCCTTGTGCCGGTGCACCGGCTATGTCGGCATTATCGAGGCGGTCACAGAATACGCGCGCCAGGTGCACGGCGACGCCGCGGTGGCCGACCGCGATAGCGGGGAGAATTCCCATGGATGACGGCGTGCGCCGGGAGACCGGCGGCTATATCGGCCAGTCCGTGCCGCGGCGCGAAGACAAAAACCTGCTGCTGGGTCAGGCCAATTTCGTCGCCGACATGCAGCTGCCCGGCATGGTGCATGCCGCCTTCGCACGCAGCCCGTTGCCCCATGCGAAGATCCTGTCGGTCGACGTCACGGCGGCGCGGGCGATGGAAGGCGTGGTATTCGCCGCATCGGGCGACGACGTGATGGTGGCACTGCCGCCGATAAACGGAATGCAGGTCGTCACCCCGCAGGGCTGGCGCGACCGTGTCGATACCGACATCCTGATTCCCGACCAGCCGCTGATCCCGAACGACAAGCTGCGTTATGTCGGCGAGGCCTATGCGCTGGTCGTCGCCGACAGCCGCTATATCGCCGAAGACGCGCTGGAACTGATCGAACCCGACCTCGAACCGTTGCAGCCGCTGGCGGATGCGGAAAGCGCGCTCGCGGACGATGCGCCGCTTCTGCATGAACATCTCGGCCGCAATGTCGCCGCCTTCCTGCACACGAAAAAGGGCGCCGGGGGCGCGGCGATGGAAAACGTGCCGCACCGGATCAGCCGCCGTTTCGTGCATCATCGCTATGCCGCCATGCCGATGGAATGCCGGGGCGTGGTTGCCGATTACGATACCCGCACGGACACGCTGAACGTCTGGTCGTCGACACAGGTCGTCCACTGGGTCCGGCGCGAGGTCGCGACCGCGCTCGGCATGCCGGAAGAACGCGTACGTTGCATCGCGCCCGATGTCGGCGGCGGTTTCGGCGGCAAGGGGCATGTCTATCCGGAAGATATTCTCGTCGCCTGGCTGGCGCGGGAAATCGGCCGCCCGGTCAAATGGATCGAGGACCGTCACGAACACATCCTCAACGCGGCCCATTCGCGCGACAATATCTATGACGTCGAAATCGGGTTTGACGATGAAGGTAAAATCCTCGCCCTGACCAGCTCGTTCCTGGTCGATTCCGGCGCCTATACGCCGGTCGGCGCCGGAATCGCGGGCAATTCCATCGCCCATATGCTGGGCCCGTACCATATCGAAAACTACGAAACCGACTGCAGGGTCGTCCTCACCAACCGCACGCCGAACGCGCCCTATCGCGGGGCGGGCCGGCCCGAGGTCGGGTTCGCGATGGAGCGCTCGGTCGATCTGGTCGCAAATTATCTCGGCCTCGATCCGGCGGAGGTCCGGTTCCGCAACATGATTCCGCCGGAAGACATGCCCTACGAGGTCGGGCTGACCTACCGCGACGGCGTGCCGATGGTTTATGACAGTGGCGATTACCCGAAGGCGCTGCGCCGCGCGCTTGAAGAACTGGGCGGGCTGGAGGCCATCCGTAAGCGCCAGAAGGAAGCGCTGGCGGAGGGACGCTATATCGGCCTCGGCCTCGGTTGTTATGTCGAAGGCACCGGCGTCGGCCCGTTCGAGGGCGCGACCGTCAAGATCGACCCGACCGGCAAGATCATGGTCGCGGCCGGCGCCTGTCCGCAGGGGCAGGGACACGAGACCATCTTTGCGCAGTTCGCCGCCGACATGTGGCAGGTGCCGATCGAGGACGTCTACGTCACCGTCGCCGATACCGGCCATGTCAGCCAGGGCTACGGCACCATCGCCAGCCGCTCCACGGTGACCGCATCCGGTGCGATAAAGCTTGCGACAGACGAAGTGCACCAGAAGGTGTTCGCGATTGCCGCCAACATGCTGGAAACCGCCGAGGCAGACCTGGAACTCCGCGATGCGGGCGTCGGCGTGAAGGGCGTGCCCGACATGCATCTCAGCTACCGCGATATCGCGACCGCGGCGAAACCGGGCTGGGGGCACCAGCGGCCCGAGGGCGTGGTCGCGGGCCTGGAATCCACGTCCTATTACGAACCGCCGACCGTCACCTGGTCCTATGCGGCGAATGCCTCGCTGGTCGAGGTCGATGTCGAGACCGGACAGATCAGGATCGAGAAATATGTCGAGGTCCACGATGCCGGCGTGCTGGTGAACCCGAAGCTTGCCGACGGTCAGGTCAAGGGCGGGCTGGTGCAGGGGCTCGGCGGGGCGCTGCTCGAAGAACTCGCCTATGACGATCAGGGCCAGCTGCTGACCGGCAGTTTCGCGGATTACCTGATGCCGACTGCATCCGACGTGCCGCCCCTCTCGGTCGTGCATCAGGAGACGCCGTCGCCGCTGAACGCGTTCGGCGTCAAAGGCCTCGGCGAGGGCGGGGCCATCGCGCCGCCGGTGGTCATCGCCAATGCGGTCTGCGATGCGCTGCGTCCGTTCAGGGCGGAGCTGAACTCGACGCCGGTCCGCTGGAGCCAGGTCGCGGCGTTCTTTGATCGGGATTGATTTTCGTCAATACGATAGCGCTTCAAATTTCCTAAGAGAATCTCCCTATTAAGAGAGATCGCCGTGAAGCCTGAGCTGCAACTCAATCGTTCCCTGTCGATGGGCCTGCTGACCCTCTATGGCCTCGGCACGACAATCGGCGCCGGCATTTTCGTGCTTATCGGCAAGGTTGCCGGCACAGGCGGGGCACTCGCACCGCTCTCTTTCGTTATCGCCGCCGTGATCGCCGGCCTGTCCGCGCTCTCCTTTGCCGAACTGTCGTCGCGGTTCCCCGAAAGTGCGGGAGAAGCGGTCTACGTGAAAGAGGCCTTCAACAGTAATACATTGGCGTTGCTCATGGGGTTGGCCGTCGCCGCGGTTGGAATTATCTCCACCGCGACCATCGTGGTCGGGTTTTCAGGCTATCTTGCGGACGTCGTCGCTGTGCCGCGCGCGGCGGCTCGGGTGGGTATTACGCTTCTGCTCGTGGCGGTCGCCATCCGGGGTATACGAAGCTCGGTGACGCTTGCGGCCATGATTACGCTGATCGAAATAGGCCTGCTGCTGGTTGTCATCTTTTTCGGGGCGAGTCCGGAACTGGGACGGGGCGTCGAAAATCTGGTCGCGTCGATCGGAACGTCCTCGACGGCCGCCTGGTATGGCGTCGTCTACGGCGTGATCCTGGCTTTCTATGCCTTCATCGGTTTCGAGGACATCGTCAACGTCGCTGAGGAAACGCGAAATGCGTCTCGGGTGGTGCCGCGGGCGATCGTCTGGACGCTGGTGGTCACCACGATCCTCTATCTGGCGGTGGCACTGGTCGCGGTCGCGGCGACGCGACCGGACGCCCTTGCCGCAAGCGGAGCGCCGTTGACGCTGGTTTTCGAGAGGGTCAGCGGTCTTCCTGGCCACTGGGTTTCGATTATCGCGATCCTGTCTGTCCTCAACGGCGCGCTGATTCAGATTATCATGGTCTCGCGCGTCCTGTTCGGCCTCAGCCGCCGGCTCTGGATACCCGGGATGCTCGGATATGTGCATCCGAAAACGCGTACTCCGGTGAACGCCATTCTGGTTGGCGGCGCGGCCGTTATCCTGCTTTCGTTGACTTTGGATCTCGAACGCCTCGCCGCCGCGACATCCCTTCTGACGCTGATCGTCTTTGCCACTGTCAATGCCGCGCTCCTGAGGATAAAGCATCTCCAACGGGCCGTGCCGGATGACACTTTTCTGGTTCCGGCGATCTTTCCTGTTTTGGGAATTCTGTCGATCGCCGGAATCGCTGTCTTCATGCTGGGCTATGCGCCCGGCATTTCTTCCTAGGCGTTTTCTGCCTCGTCTGCGCTATTTGACGGTAACGCAGGTGCATTCACACAGATGGCTGACCCTGTGCGATACGCTGCCCATAAACACATCCGCAACCCGTCCCAGGCCACGGCTGCCCATAACGATCATATCGGCGCCTTCATGCTTCTCGGCCAATAGAATTCGATCGACCGGCGCGCCGTCCACCGCGTAATCGCGGACGTTCGTGATCCCTTTCGCCGCCAGCCGCGCCTTCCCGTTAGCGCAGACAAGTTCGCCGATTTTTTCGACGATGTCATCGGGCGCGGGGATCGAGATAATGCCCTCATAGGCGGAAGCCGCTGCCTGAACGGAAGCGTCGGTCAGTTCTTCAAGCTTTTCGATGATCGCTTCATCGGCCTGCAGGTTTTTGGCAAGACCGAGAAGATCGAAAACGGTCTGGTCGTGCAGCCGGACATGCAACAGAATGATCTCGGCCGAGTATTTTTCGGCAAGATCTGCCGCCAGGTCCAGCGCCTTGTTTGCATGCTCGGACCCGTCCGTCGGCACAATTATCTTCTTGATCATCCGTCTATCCTTTTTGGTCATTGTAAGAGCCATTACCGTATCGAACCGGCTTAGGGCCGCTGGTTTTCAGCAACGCCAGACTAGACCGCGTCCTGGTGTGGGTGAATTGATCTGGATCAGGTTTTTCTGTCATCGAAATGTCATATTCTGTCGGCGGGACGGGATTGCAGGCATCCGGTCGACGCGAACGACAACGGGTGATTGTCGTTCAATCCCGGCAACGGGAGAGATCGGCTTACCGGTATTATGAGGAGACTCCGTGCATGTTGACCTATCAGGACTGTGTTGGCCTTTGCGAACTCAGCGAGGACGAAATCCGTGCAATCGCGGAACACGAGCATCTACCGGAACTGGTCGCCCTGGAGCTCGGCCAGTATCTGGTGCAGTCATCGGATGGACAGCTCAGGATCCGCAGCATGATTCTGGAGGACCTCGATGCCGCCGAAACCGCCGGTCATTCCGCGGATGCGCTGCGGCTGAAAGCGACGATAAAGCATTTCATCGACACCCATCCGGAAAATCCGAAACCCGGGGCGCCCCGGAAATGACGGGAATACCGGATCGCAGCGGCCTGTCGGCCCGATGTCTGGCGTGGTCCCTGGCCGGAGTGGTTTTTCTCTCGATAGGTGCGGCACAGGCCGGCGACGCTGTCGAAGGTCGGAAACTTGCGGAAATGTGGTGTGTTTCGTGTCATACGGTTTCACCGGCGCCGATGGCGCGCGATGCTGCGCCGCCCTTCGCGGTTCTCGCCCGCGACAGGGTCTACGACCGGGACCGGTTTTTACAGGTATTGTCAGATCCGCATCCGCCGATGCCGCGGGTGCATCTGTCGCGAGATGAACTCGAAGATGTCATTTCGTATATCAGGTCCCTGCGTCCTGCGAACTAAAGTATCGGCCTCGCGACGCCCTCTGTTCTAACGACTATTTTTCCTGGATTTCGTTCAGCCAGCCCAGGAAATCGTCGATCTCAGGCGGCGAAAAGGCAAAGGCAGGCATCGCCGGGTGGCCGACGACGATTCCTTCGGCGAGTGCTTCCGCGAGGTTCTCTACGGGCCATTTCCGACCGAGATGACGAAACGCGGGTGCGGCATCGACCGGGCTGGCGCCGGTGCGGCCCACAGCATGGCAACCGGCGCAGCGCGTCTCGGCAAGTGTCTGGCCGGCTTTAATATCCGGTTCTTCGAGTCCTCCGGCCCGGACCGTCCCCGCAAAAAGGGCGCCCGCGACCAGAAAACCGGCAAGCATCCCGGCAAGCACCACGGTGCGGAAGAAAGAGAACCGGTCAGGAGGTGGCGCGCATATCATCGGTCGTAAATTCGCAGAAAGTTCATGACATGATTACCGTAACTCATCTCATCAAGCAGGGGAAACCCATGCGCGACGGGGCCGTATGCTGAACGGAAGAGTCAATTTGTCGCAGCTTAAAGTGCCCGTCGGCGGCCTTTGGGTTGATTTCGATCAAGTCGGTCGAATGTGCGCTTGAGTAGCTTCCGGCCTATGTAATGGGGAGAGCGATATGCTGGGGCTAAGTCCGTGGTTATGGGCGGTGTTTTTTGCCGCTGGTGGGGTTTATGCCCAGCAGATCGAAATGCGTGCGCAGGATCAGGCATTTTATATCCACGGTTTCATCTTTTTTGCTTTCTGTGTTGCGGGGACGGTTCTGGCTCTCCGCGAAGCGCTCCGCAGCGACCGGTATGTACGCCCTGCCGATCGCAATGGCGTTCCTGTCTACAATGAACGGATCGTGCGTGCCGGCGTTATCGCATCGACTTTCTGGGGTATTGCCGGATTTACCGTGGGTCTGTGGCTTGCATTGCAGCTTGCCTTTCCGGTCCTGAACTTCGATCTGCCCTGGACCAATTTCGGCCGGCTGCGGCCGCTTCATACATCGGCGGTTATTTTTGCCTTCGGCGGGAATGTTCTTATTGCGACGTCTTTCCACGTTGTACAGCGCACCTGCCGGACCCGTCTCGCCGGCAATATCGCGCCGTGGTTCGTGTTCTGGGGCTACCAGCTGTTCCTCGTCCTCGCCGCATCCGGATATGTCCTCGGGGTCACGCAGTCCAAGGAATATGCCGAACCGGAATGGTACGTGGATATCTGGCTCACGCTCGTCTGGGTGACCTACCTTCTGGTTTTCATGGCGACCCTCGCGCGCCGCAAGGAACCGCATATCTATGTCGCCAACTGGTTCTATCTCGCGTTCATCGTCACGATCGCGATGCTGCACCTCGTCAATAATGCGACGATCCCGGTCTCATTCTTCGGCTCGAAAAGCTATATCGCCTGGTCCGGCGTGCAGGATGCCCTGACGCAGTGGTGGTACGGCCATAACGCCGTCGGCTTCTTCCTCACTGCCGGGTTTCTGGGGATTATGTATTACTTTATCCCGAAGCAGGCGAACCGGCCGGTCTATTCCTACCGGCTGTCGATCATCCACTTCTGGGCGCTGATCTTTCTGTATATCTGGGCCGGCCCCCATCATCTGCATTACACCGCATTGCCCGACTGGGCGCAGACGCTTGGGATGACGTTCTCGATCATGCTGTGGATGCCGTCCTGGGGCGGCATGATCAACGGCCTGATGACGCTTTCCGGCGCCTGGGACAAGCTGCGCACCGATCCTGTTCTGCGGATGCTCGTCGTCTCCGTGGCGTTCTATGGAATGAGCACCTTCGAAGGACCGCTGATGTCCATCAAGGCCGTCAATGCGCTGAGCCACTATACCGACTGGACCGTCGGCCACGTGCATTCCGGCGCGCTGGGCTGGGTGGGGTATGTCAGCTTCGGCGCGCTCTATGCGATGACGCCGGTGCTGTGGAAACGCGAACGGCTGTATTCGCTGAAACTGGTCGAGTGGCATTTCTGGGTCGCATCCACCGGAATCGTTCTCTACATCACCGCCATGTGGGTGTCGGGGATCATGCAGGGGCTGATGTGGCGGGCATACGACTCGCTTGGTTTCCTCGAATACTCCTTTGTCGAAACCGTGGCGGCAATGCACCCGTTCTATGTCATTCGCGCCTTGGGCGGCCTGCTGTTCCTCGCGGGCGCGGTGATCATGGCCTACAATCTCTGGCGGACCGCGCGCGGCGATGTGCGGGAGACCGAGCCACTGACCCGGCCGGACGGTTCGCCCGTTCCGGCGGCAGCGTGACGGGAGGCTGATATGGCTAAATTCCGTCACGAAACGATCGAGAAGAATTCGATCCTCATGGTGGTGCTGACCCTGATCGTTGTGTCGATCGGCGGCCTGGTGGAAATCGTGCCGCTCTATTATCTCGACAGCACGATTGAAAAAGTTCGCGGGATGCGTCCTTACACGCCCCTGGAACTGGCCGGCCGGAATATCTACCTGCGTGAGGGCTGCTACAACTGTCATTCGCAGATGATCCGGTCCCTGCGGGACGAGGTGGACCGATATGGTCATTACAGCCTGGCGGCCGAGAGCAAATACGATCACCCGTTTCAGTGGGGGTCCAAACGGACAGGGCCGGATCTCGCCCGTGTGGGCGGACGGTATTCCGACGACTGGCACCGCGAACATCTGATCAAGCCGACCAGCGTCGTACCGGAATCGATCATGCCCGGATATCCCTTCCTCGCGAAACGGCCCGCGCGACTGGATGACCTTGGCGAACATCTCAAGGCGAATGCCGCGGTCGGTGTGCCGTATGATGCGGACATGATCGCGAATGCCGCAGCCGACGCCGCGGTGCAGGCAAATCCCGAGGCCGATGGCGGCGAAGCGTTGCTCAAACGCTATCCTAAAGCCCAGATTCGCGATTTCGACGGGAACCCTGCGGCGGTGACCGAAATGGACGCGCTGATCGCCTATCTGCAGATGCTGGGTACGCTCGTCGATTTCGAGTCCTATCGTGCCGATGGCGAAAACCTGCGCTGAGGATGACTGATGGATTATGAAACAGCACGTGTCTTTGCCGCGACCTGGGGTCTGGTCGGATTGTTCTCCATGTTTGTCGGTGTCCTCGTCTACGCGCTTTGGCCGCGCAACCGGGACAAGTTCAGTGATGCCGCGAACATCCCGCTGAAGGAGGACTGAGGATGACAACTGTGGATCTCCCTCCGAAGAGCGCGGAAGAAATTCCTCCCAAAACCCCGGCGGCGCGGCTACCCGATACCGGCCATGAATGGGACGGTATTCGCGAACTCGACAATCCCTTGCCGCGCTGGTGGCTGTGGACGTGGTATGCCTGCATTCTATGGGCCATCGGCTACTGGATCGTGATGCCTGCCTGGCCGCTTGTGAGTGGTTATACGACCGGGGTGCTCGACTATTCGCAAAGGGCTGTGGTCGAACAGAAGATTGCCCGGAATATCGAAGCGCAATCGGTTTATCTGAAACAGATCAGCGCCAAATCCCTGGCCGAGATCCGCGCCGATCCCGAACTCCTGTCATTCTCGATGGCGGGCGGTCGTTCTGCCTTCGCTGTCAACTGTTCCCAGTGTCATGGATCCGGCGCGCAGGGTGCCGTGGGGTATCCCAACCTGAACGACGATGCCTGGCTCTGGGGTGGCAAACTCGACCAGATTGCCTATACCATCCGGCACGGCATCCGGAACGGCAGTGACGATGCGCGGGTGAGCGAAATGCCTGCATTCGGCCGGGATGAACTGCTCGAACCCGCCCAGATTCGGGATGTGGTGGAATATGTCGTATCCCTGTCGGGACGTCAGGCGAGGGCGGCGGCGGTGGAACGGGGTGCCGCGATATTTGCGGAGCAATGCGCCGCCTGTCACGGCGAGACCGGAAAGGGCAATCAGGAATTCGGCGCGCCCAACCTGACCGATTCGATCTGGTTGTATGGCGGGGATCGCGCGACACTGCAGGAGACGATCCATAACAGCCGCCGCGGAGTCATGCCGGGCTGGCAGGATCGCCTGACGCCCGAGACGATCAAGCAGTTGACGGTATTCGTTCATTCGCTTGGCGGCGGTCAGTAACGGGCTGATCCGTATAATGGCCCCCAAGGATCATTCCGGCCAGACACACAATGCCGGAGACCCCTCCGTCATCGAGCGGAT
>Ga0255758_10001106_pt1 | contig 28643 bp, 40 predicted proteins | sample 011ome_24_FD_179958 | JGI IMG/M metagenome (GOLD analysis project Ga0255758, IMG submission 179958) | Coastal salt marsh microbial communities from the Groves Creek Marsh, Skidaway Island, Georgia - 011513CT metaG (version 2) | ecosystem: Environmental > Aquatic > Marine > Intertidal zone >... | reverse complement strand
AAAGACAGCCAGTAGTGTTACCTGTGTTGTAGAAGATTGGTTACGTTATAATACGTTTAACAGTTCAGGCGGTAGTGGTATTTTTGGTAACGGAGCCGCAGTGGTATTCAACATCAATGAAGATGGGTTACCTATGCTAGATCCATTTCCAAGTACTATTGCCAGTTACAGTTTTTATCCAAATGTTATGGGTAGATTCCAATATCTTAATCCTCAACACAATTATGTTTTAGATAAAACAGCACACGGATTTGCAAAATCTGATGTTATAGCAGTTGCGTCAGATGGCTCATATGTCAAAGCAAACAGTTTAAATTTAAGTAAAACATTTGGTATTGTTACAGAAGCAGGCCCAGGACCAAATCAATTTATAGTTCAGCCTTTTAACAAAGTTGTTGACTTTAATCCTGCTTTGCCAGGTTCATCAGGAGATTATATCTATGCAGATACTGATGGCGATTTAACTACATCAGATACTGGAAAAGTTGTTTTCTTAAAAATTAAAGATGCTGTACCTAGTATAGCAACAGGTTCTATTGGTAATCCAACACTAAGTGGAGCATCTAATCTATCTGTAAATGGTTTTGATATTACATTCAGTACTGGTGCAAATATCAGTACTATTCAAACAGAATTAAATAGTCACACATCTAATACTACTGTAACTGCAAGTACAGTTGTTGACGCAACCACCGTACAAAGTTCTACTAGTGCAGGTGGACTAAGTTATGGTGTTGTGGGTAGTTATGTAGACGGTGGCTCGGCGCCACAAGCCAATATAGACAGCGGCAATGGTAATACCACAATTACATTTACCACAACCACAGCAGGTGTGGCGGCAGGATATTCGGGCATTGCATTGGCAGAAGATTTTGTAACAGATATTAATGCCGCAAGTATAGATAATTTGACTGCATCAGCAGTAGGTACAGGTACAGGAGCGGCTGTAAAACTCACAGAAGCAAATGGTAATGCTATAAACATTTATGCTGTCGCAAATGACAAAAACGGTAATCCGTTTGTGGGTGGTTCAGCAAACACTTCAGGGTTGGTTGCAACAACAAGTGCCAGTACTGCTCAAAAACTTAAACTTACTAGAAGCGACGGTGGTGAGATATTGCTGTTTGATAACAGTGGGTCATTCACAGGTGATGTTGGGATTTTCAGTTCACACACTGGTTCATATCCTATTGCAGTAAACATTGAACAGGGTATACGTCAAGCAACAGTGACAGTATATAATAATATTGCCGCCAGAGACGCCTCAGGAACTGCCGCTACAGGTGACCAGGCTTATGTGTTAGACAACGGTGTTGGCGAATGGGCATTGTACCTATATGATGGTAGTGCTTGGGTTAAGATATCCGATGAAGATAGTGCTAATACAGACGCACAGACGCTCACAGCAACATTTGTAATGCCAGACAGTGGATTTGGCAACAGTAATACAGTTGTAATGGGTAATATATCTCCCGGTGGTAAGATACAAAGTGTTAGTGTCGACGTCCACACAGCATTTAGTGGACAAACAGCAAATACTGTGCCTATTGTAGAAGTTGGCACAACATCAGATCCTGATTTAGTTGCAGGCAACGTAAACTTTGATTTAGAAGAAACAGGTTCGTATGTAGCAACTCCAGAATATTTGTATCCTGACAGTAATTCAGATGAATTAGTTTTAAGAGCAAAATGCACTCATTTTACCGCAACAAGTGGTAATATCACAATCAAAGTAACGTATATCTAATACGGTTCTGTATAATTTTCTCTAAATTAAGATAAATATTAAGAACAATACAGCATACACACATCTATTGTATACAAAAAATAGAGAATAATTTAAGCCTTAAATAAGGCTAACAACACAATTAATTGGAGAAAACAAAATGGCCGATGTCAAGAATTTTGGATTAAAGGGAATCGGTGATGACGTACAATTAGGTAAAAGTGGTGGTAGAACGAAATGGTCAAGTGGTAACACTAGATTTGAATTCTACGAATCAGACGGATCAACATTAGCGGCAGTTAGAGCGGCTAACGTAGACGTCCAAGGCACACTTTTATCAGATGATATCACAGCAAGTGCAATTAGCATTTCAGGTGATGCGACAATCACAGGTGACCTGACAGTCAATGGTAGTACAACTACCGTTTCATCAACTAACACAACTATTGCAGACTCATTGCTAGAATTAGCAACGGGCACAACTGGCACGCCAGCAAACGACGTAGGTTTAGTAATCGAACGTGGTGACAGCAATAACGTGTTTATTGGATGGGACGAATCAGAAGATAAAGTCGTAGCGGCAACAGGATCCTTCACAGGTTCTAGTTCCGGCGCATTAACATTAACAGTCGCTGACTTTGAAGCGGCAGAAGTAAAAGGTTCATCATTTAATGATGGTACTTTAACAATGACTTTCGTAGACGACGATACATTTGCGGATAACGCCGCAAACAAATTACCTTCACAGCAATCTGTAAAGGCATACGTTGATACTGCGAATACAAACTTAAAAGCATACGTCGATGGCTTAGACAGAGACGATGACTTACAATTTACAGGTGACGATGGTACCGGTAGAACTTTAGACTTAGATAGTGGTACATTAACTATCGCAGGTGGAACTGGTATAACATCAGCCTCCGGCGCAAGTGCTGTAACATTAAACCTAGACGATACTGCCGTAACAGCAGGTGACTATGGTGATGCAACTAACATTCCATCATTTACAGTAGATGCTCAAGGTAGAATAACATCAGCAAGTAATGTTGCTATTCAAACCAGTTTCACATTAAGTGATGGTTCTTCAACTAGCACAATTGAGGGTGGTGACACTTTAACAGTTGCAGGTGGTACAAACATTACTTCAGCAGTAAGTGGTGACCAAGTAACTTTAAACTTAGATAGTTCTATCTCAGGTTTAACAAGTGTTAGTTCAACAACATTAACAGACGGTACAGCAAGTCTTAGTTCAGGTTCATTAACAGGTGCAGTAAACGTAACTGCTTCAGGAATTGTATCTTTCGGTACATTAACTGACAGTGGTGAAAGTATTGCAGTAACTAAGTTTGTTGACGAAGCAGACGGTATTGCAAATAACGACAATGATACCACAATCCCAACTTCAGCGGCAGTCGTAGATTACGTTGCCAATAATGCTGGTGATGGGTTATTATTAAGAGCAAGTTTTACAGCAAACAGCAGTGATGCTACTTTTAATATTGGTACAGTACCTAACGTATCAGGAAGAACTTACTATGCAAGTAGAGTTATACTTAATGTTTCAACAGAAGTAAGTGGTGGCTCAGTTGCAGGTATGCTTGTTAAAGATAACGCAGGTTCAGGTAACACATTAGCGGCGGCTACAGAAAATGATGTAGCAGTTGGTACTTATGTAATCGATATAGACTATGCAGATGCTTTAACTAAGAATGCGGCAATTCAAGTTGCATTTGTTCAAGCAGACGGTTCAACATCAGCAACACCAACAGGTGGAGTTGTGAACGCACAAGTAGAATACAAGTTTGTATAATATTTGATAGTTAGACAATAACAATATGAAGGGGCCTTTTTAGGCCCTTTCTTTTTGAGCATAATGTATAAATATTATATGTAACAGAAATGTTACATCGTTCATTCACTCTAAATGTAGCAGTGAACGGAAGTAGTCAAGTAGACGAAGGAACGCATCTTCGTTCATCTCGCAAGAGACGGAAGTAGGTGAAAACTGAAGGAACGCATCTAACTTTAATTAGGAGGATGTTATGACAACATATCAATCAAGGCTCTTTATAAGAGCAGTCAAAAAATCTCTTAAGGAAAAACACTTAACTAATAATGTGAAAAACAGTATTAGAGAAAGTAAGAAAAGCGAGTTACCTGCATATATAACAGATAATCCTTTCTATCCTTAAGATGAAAAAGGGAGCATCGATGCTCCCTTTTTATTAGGTTATTGTTTAATCTCTTAATAAATGAACTACTCGGGTAAATCTACCTGCTTTCATTATGTTATCAAGTGTATTCCATATTCTCTTCATACCAGTCTCTCCACGTTTTTAAACTTACAGGTTTGAAATCCGGAATTGTGATACACAACAAAACTATTGTGTATTTTATCGTCAAAACCGTACTTTACCCCTTTTGGTTTAATGGGACAACTTTGTGGTCTAATAAGGTCTCCCTTGTATATAGACTCATCTTTCATTCTAAAGAATATTTGTGTTTTTGTAAATTCAACTTTGTCTATTTCAGATTTGTTGATATGATTGTCAGCCAGAACTGTTCCACTTGAAAAAAGTATGAGCAATCCGGCTACTATTCCTAAGGACTTCGCCATTTTATTCTCCTGTTTGATGAACATATTGAAACATTTTAACAATTACTTTATCCCTTTGGGACCTGTAACGTTTGTGTTAAATTTATGTTACGATTATGTTACAAAAGTATTTATACAAATTGTTCCAAAAACACTTGACTTTTCTGAATATTTCTGTATAATTAGTTATGTAGGTAGGTAAAAATATGATTAATAAAGATAAGATAATATTGACAGACTGCGATGGTGTGGTCTTAGATTGGGAAGAAGGATTTTCAGTTTGGATGGAACATCACGGACATTCGACTGTTGAAGGTTACAAAACAATGTATAATGTTGGTGACCGTTATGGTATAAGCAAAGAGCAAGGTTCCCAAATGGTAAAAGTATTCAACGAAAGTGCGGCAATAGGATTTCTTCCTCCACTTAGAGATGCTCAATACTTTGTTAAAAAATTACACGAACAACATCAATATAAATTTATTGCTATTACAAGTTTAAGTTTAGATCCTTATGCAAAAGAGTTAAGAGAAAGAAACCTCAAAAAGTTGTTTGGAGATGCCTTTATAGAAGTAGTGTGTTTAGACACAGGTGCAGACAAAGATGAAATACTCAAAGAGTACGGCGAAAAGTATAAAGGTAATTACTGGATCGAAGACAAACCTGAGAACTTAAATTGGGGTATAGAAGCAGGACTCAAAGGTATTTTAGTTGAACACGGTCACAATATGAACTACACAGGCAATGCAAATGTAGTTGTTAATTGGCAAGAAATTTATAATTTAGTTACAAAGTAGAGCAAATATGATAACAGTTAGAACAATAGACAGCAAGAATCCAAAGTTTAAAAGTAATAGTAAATTTAGTTTTACAGATTTATTAATTGTTGCTAATGCAGTATTTCGCAAAAATGGATATGTTAAAGCAAATGAAGTTCCTCAAGTTATTTCAGATGACACAAAAATTGATAAAGTTCCAAATGTTCTTATTGTTAGACATATTTTGGGTGTGGGCAAGAAACATCATTCAAGCATACTAAATTTTATAGATGCTCTCGAAATAGATACCAATCAAGATGATGCTGATATGACAACACAACAAATTAAATTTTTTAAAGGATTACTTATAAAAGGTATGAAAGGTAATTTAAGTGACTTTGAGCAAAAAATCTTAAAACTTATAAAAGATGAATATATAAGTTATCCTGATATTGGAGTTGTATCGAGTTTACCTTTAATCTATAAAAATGCTTTAAAGTTTAAAGAAACAGAAAAAATGGAAAAGGAAATTGGCTCTAAAAGCGAATTTATAGGCACCGAATATGAAAGAAATGATTTCGAAGATGTAAAATTAATTATGAGGAAATATATACACAGAACTCAAAGTTGGTTATATGTTGGAACCAAAGATAATAATATTATCAAGTTTTTTTCATCTACAGATTTAAATGTAAATGACAGTTATAACATTTCTGGCTATGTAAAAGAGCATAGAGTAAACGACAGAACAAAGGCAAAAGAAACAATAATTAATCGAGTTACCGTCAACTAAGTCAAAAATTAAAATAAGATAAATACTTAAACATATGAAAGGTTTAAGTAAATGGCAGACGTCTTTAGAAATTTAAAAGGTACTAGTAAAACAGAATTCAGATTGGGGTTATCCAACAGAGGTTCTGGATTATACAGTGGTGCATCAGATCCTTCAGGTAGTTATACAGTATCGGCAGGTGATATTTGGTTTGACAAAAATAATCAACGTTTAGCAATTAGAACTTCTGGCGGTGCTTGGACTGATGTAACAAACACTTCGGTTGTAGATAATCAAATATCAAGTACATTAAGCAGTGATGTAACATTTGGTGCAGATGTAACTATTACAGGCGATTTAACTGTAAATGGCACTCAAACGGTAATTAATACAGAAACTCTTAACATTGCTGACAATGAAATTGTATTAAACAGTGATTTAGCAAGTAACCAACCCGCAACTGCAAACGCAGGCATTTTAGTTAATAGAGGTAACGAAGGAAACGTTTTTCTACGTTGGGACGAAGGCGAAGGTGAGTGGACAGTAAATGGTGAAACATTTAGTGCTGGTGCATTAATTGGTAACCTAAGTGGTAATGTAACAGGTAGTATAGCACCTAATGGAGCACCTAACGTTGTTAGAGCAAACACACTAATTGTAAATGGTTCTTACACAATGCCCACATCAGATGGTACTGCTAATCAAGTATTAACAACAAATGGCAGTGGTGTAGTAAGTTTTGCTACATCTAGTACAAGCAATATCACAGAAGGTACAAATTTATATTTCACAAACGCAAGAGCAGATGCTAGAGTACAAGCGGCAATTGATACAGATACTTCTTTTGCTAGTGCTTCAGATACTTTAGTACCATCACAATTAGCAGTTAAAACATACGTTGACGCACAAGTTGATACTGTTGATGCCTTAAGTGAACTAAGTGGTGATACAGATGACGTCACAGAAGGTTCAACAAATCTTTATTACACAGATGCCAGAGCAAATAGTGCCATAGATGCAAAACTCACTGGCAATTTAACATTCGGTGAAGTTGATGCTAGTACTGTATCATCGCCTATATTTGAAACAGTAAGCGATTACGGATCGGTTGCTAGTTCAACAACAAACACAATTAATTATGGTAATTTAACTGATACCGTTGTAGCACTGGTTAATAGTGATTACGGTGTAGTGGAATCAAGTGGAGGACCAGTTGAGTTTCCACAGTATGAAGTTGCATCAGTACCTGATGCATCTGCATATACAGGGCATATGATATTTGTGCCTAACGAGTCAGGAGGCGCAGTAATGGCATTTAGCGATGGCACAAACTGGCGTCGAGTGACAGACAGAACAGTCATAAGTAGTTAGTAGGAGAACATAAATGACAGAAGAAACAAAAACAGCAGTACACCATCCGGCTGATACAAATGGAGATGGAAAGGTTTCAAAAGCAGAAGAGCAAATGTACCTAGAGTTCAAAAGAAAAGAACTGGAAGATTTAGATGCAATGAGAGATGCACAAAGAAGTATGGCTTGGTTTGCACTAAGTGGTATGCTTCTATATCCATTTGCAGTAGTATTAGCAGTTCTATTTGGATTAGAAAGTGCTAGTAAAATACTAGGCGATATGGCGGCTACATACTTTGTAGCAGTAGCAGGTATCGTTGCCGCATTCTTTGGTGCTCAAGCATTTAGCAAAGGTAAGTAATTGTAATGGAAGATAAGTTTATAAAAAACTTTTGCAGGCTCATAACCAAAGAGAAGTTGGCTGGGCCTGACATTACTAAGTATTTTAATATTGTAAACAGTTTAGCAGACACTAAAAAGATGATGCAAGTGTCTAGTGGTGAAGAAGATAAATTTGATGTATTAGTTTATCAAGAAGAGGATTTGTTTGCATACGAGATACTACTACAGGACGATATCTCATCATCTGAAGGTGAAGATATTTCAGAAGAATTATTAGAAGAATTCCCAGAACTTGACTTCGAATTTGAAGCAAGTACCACAGTTTAAAAAATATTTATTGACTTACCAATTCTTAGACTATATAATAGTCTAAACAGATAATTACATACACAGGGAGAAATAAATGGCATTTAATAAAACATTTAATCAAGAAGAAGTCGCAAGGCTAAAGAAATTAGTCAACGAAGGTATGCAAGTTCATTTTGAAATGGACGCCCTCAAAGAAGGACTTCGTGATACAGTTAAAGCAATCGCAGAAGAAATGGATCTAAATGCAGGTACACTAAACAAAGCAATTAGAGTCGCCCACAAGGCTTCCTTAGGACAAGAAAGAGATAAGTTTGATGAACTTGAAACTATCTTAGAAGTAGTTGGCAAAACATTATAATTGACAACCGTCAAAGTTTTTGCTATAATTAATTTTTAATATTTGGTATTGTGCCAGCCTGAAGTGGTGCTCGGAGTTGATATATGAGTTACGTTGATGCGTATTATGACAAACAAAAGAATAAAGTAAATGTTGTCGAACGCATAGATGGTAAACGTAAATATGTAGAACATCCGGCTAGATATTATTTTTATGTAGAAGATCCAAAAGGCAAATACAAAAGCATTTATGGTGACTCTGTAACCAAAATTACTTGCTCTACTCACAAAGATTTCCAAAAAAACATAGCATTCAATAGAGGTAAAAAACTTTTTGAAAGTGATTTACGTCCAATCAATCGGGTTATTTCAGACCACTATCAAGGTGTCGAAGCACCAAAACTACATACTGCATTTTTTGATATTGAGGTAGACTTTGACCCTGAAAGAGGATATAGTTCCCCACAAGACGCATTTATGCCCATCACAGCGGTAGCCGTTGTGTTAAACTGGTGTGATGCTATAGTTTGTCTAGCAGTTGCTCCTAAGTCGTTAGATAACGAACAAGCAAACAAAATTGCAGACAAAGTAGGCAACACCATTATATGTAAAGACGAAAAAGAACTGCTACAAAAGTTTTTAGTATTGATAGAGGATGCTGACATATTGAGTGGTTGGAATTCAGAAGGTTATGATATTCCTTACACAATAAATCGTATTACCAAAGTGTTAGGTAAAAGCGAAACTAGAAAGATGTGTTTATGGGATATGTTACCCAAGGAAAGAAAATATATCAATCACGGAAGAGAAACAGAAACATATGATTTGATTGGTAGAGTTCATTTGGACTATTTGGAACTTTATAGAAAGTACAACTATGAAGAAAGGCACAGTTACAGATTGGACTTTATCGGTGAAATGGAAGTAGGTGAAAAGAAAGTTCCGTATGAAGGAAGTTTAGATAGGCTTTACAATCACGATTTTGAATTGTTCTTAGAATATAACATTCAGGATACTATGTTGTTGAAAAAGATTGATGACAAACTACAGTTCATTGATTTAGCAAATACTATTGCACACGATAATACTGTATTACTGCCAACAACAATGGGTGCGGTAGCAACAACAGAACAAGCAATAATTAATGAAGCACATAGACGTGGTGTGGTAGTTCCAGATAGATTAAGAGAACGTCCAGAGAACACACAGGCGGCAGGTGCCTTTGTTGCTTTCCCACAAAAAGGTTTGCACGATTGGGTAGGTTCAATGGATTTAAACAGTCTATATCCTAGTGTGTTTAGAGCATTAAATATGGCACCTGAAACAGTAGTAGGTCAGTTGAGACCTGATCATACTGAAAAAGAAATTAATGACAAAATGACAATCGAAGGCAAGAGTTTTGCTGATGCTTGGTTAGGTAAGTTTGGTAGTAACGAGTATGAACTTGTTATGAGCAAAGATGTTACTAGACCTATTATACTTGATATGGAAGATGGTACAAGCAATGAAGTAACTGGTGCCGATGTTTATAATTTGGTATTTAACAGTAATCAACCTTGGTGTTTGAGTGCCAATGGCACTTTGTTTAGAACTGATGTACAAGGCATTGTGCCTGGATTACTTGAACGTTGGTATTCAGAAAGGCAAGAACTACAGGCTAAAAAGAAAGAGCAAACAGATCCAGAGCAAATTGCATTCTATGATAAAAGACAATTGGTCAAAAAGATTAACTTGAACAGTTTGTATGGTGCGATACTTAATGCAGGTTGTAGGTTCTTTGATATGAGAATAGGACAAAGTACTACACTTACAGGTAGACGTATCACACGTCATATGGGTGCAGAAACAAATAGACTGCTCACCGGAGAATACAATCATCAAGGTGCAACAATTATATATGGTGATACAGACTCGGTATATTTTACAGCCGCACCTGCATTGCCTGAAGGAACAACAATGGATTTAGAAATGGCAACTGAGTTGTATGATACTATTTCTAATACTGTTAGTGATAGTTTTCCTAATTTTATGAAAAATGACTTTAACGTGCCTACACATCAAGGCGATGTTATTAAAGCAGGCAGAGAAGTAGTTGGCAGAGCAGGATTGTTTATCACAAAGAAAAGATATGCTATTAATGTACTAGACTTGGAAGGCTGGAGGCCTGAAGGTGGTAAACTAAAGATTATGGGGTTAGATATCAAGCGAAGTGATACTCCAGAGTTTGTTCAAGATTTTTTACAAGATATACTTGCTAAAACACTCGACGGCGGCGACGAAAAAACTATAATGGCAGATATTCGGACATTCAAAGAAGAATTTAAAGGTATGGACCCTTGGCGTAAAGGTATGCCTAAACGTGTTAATAATTTAACAAACTATACATCACTTTATAACAAAACAGTACAAACACCAGGCAACAGCCAGTCTTTATTTAGGTTAGAATCAATTAAAAATGATGGTGCAAAGAAAAAATCAACAACAATTCCAGGACACGTCAGGGCAAGTATAAATTGGAATAATATGTTACAAGCACAGTCAGACAACTACAGTATGAAAATTACTGACGGTATGAAAGTAATTGTGTGTAGTTTAAAAACAAACAATATGGGATTCAGCAGTATTGCATATCCTACAGATGAATTACAATTACCTGAATGGTTTAAGAAGTTACCGTTTGACGAAGATGATATGGAGAAGAAAGTAATAGACAAAAAGGTACAAAATTTATTGAGTGTATTAAAATGGGATTTCAGTCAAATACAGACTAGTAACACATTCCACGATTTGTTTACATTCTCAGACTAAAATTATGGGGGGAAAGACATTGACTTTTCTAAATAATAAATGTATAATATCTAAATTACAGGAGTGAACTAATGATAAAAGATATTTTTAAAGACATCCTAAAGCATACCCACGCATTAGGATTTGTTGAAATGGTGAAAGTATCTGGTACAGACACAGAGACCACAATCTCTGCTATGGATCAAGATAAAACAGTCATCATACAGGGTAAGTTACACAGTCCTATCAGCGACTTTATTGACGCAACGGTTGGTTTGAGTAGAATGACAGTTATTGATGGACTATTAAAGTTTCCAGGCTTTGATAGTGACGACGCAACTGTTAGCATTAATAAACAAGAAAGAAACGGAGAAGATATTCCAGTTGAAGTTGAGTTTAAAAGTGCAGAAGGGCATAATGCAAAGTACCGCTTTATGTTAGCAGACGTAGTTAACCAGCAGTTAAAAGACGTTAAAATGAGAGACGTTGATTGGGACGTTAGTTTTGTGCCTAGTCAGAAGAACTTAAAAGACTTAGGCTTCTTTAACAACATCTTAGGTGTGTATGAAAACAGTTTTACACCTAAAGTAGAAGATGGATTACTACACTTTATTATAGGACAACAAAATGGCGACAGTTCTAAAATACCAGTCAACGATAATGTTGAAGGTGAACTAAAAGGCACGTGGAGTTGGGAACTATCTAAAGTTATTACTATCCTTAGATTAAGTGATAGCAGTAATTGTGTAGTAAGTTTCAGTGAAGCAGGAGCAATGCAAATCGATATCGACAGTGGTATAGGAGCATATACATACATCTTACCAGCAAGGAGTTAAAATGGATTTATCCAAACACATAGGTGATTCAGCAGTCTATTTGCCTGCTATTAGTGGTTTCTATACAGAACTGCTTGGCAGATGTAAACATATAGAAGGCTATATCCCTGAAGGTAGGATTCCAGAAGGCTTCGAACACGGCTTTGAAGGTCTAAACTTTTTAGACTATGACAAAGGTTACTTTAAGTATAATATGGGTTTATACTCGGCAGGACACGCCTACTTAGACATAGACAGAAGTAACGAATTAGAATACATTATTCAAAAACGTGATAGAGAAAACACTATGATACTAGGAGACTCAGGCGGTTTCCAAATTGGTAAAGGTGTTATTAAATTCGACTGGGAGAACTTTTTTGAAAAGCCTGGCGATCCTGGATACAAAGGTGATGCTGACAAAGTTAGACACAAAATTTTAAACTGGTTAGAGCATACAGCAGATTGGAGTATGACACTTGATGTACCTAGTTGGGCAAGTAAGCCTGAACTAAGGGAACGTACAGGACTTAAAGATTTTGATGAATGTTTAAAATGTACATTACACAACAATGATTTCTTTGTACAACACAGACAAGGCAAAACAAAATTCTTAAATGTGTTGCAAGGCACACATTGGGAAGATGCTAGTATATGGTATGACGCAGTAAAAGACTATCCGTTTGAAGGGTGGGCAATGGGTGGTAACCATATGAGAGATATGAAGATGTGTCTCAAACGTCTTATTGTGATGAGAGATGAAGGTAAAATTGAAGGTAAAGATTGGATACATTATCTTGGTACAAGTAAGTTGGATTGGGCAGTAATGTTTACTGTGATTCAAAGAGAACTTAGAAAGATTAATCCTAATATTACTATTAGTTTTGATAGTGCAAGTCCGTTTATCAGTAGTGCAAATGGTTTAGTTTACTCACAAACTGTATTAAGTGCAGACAGACAAAGTTACTTAATGGACAAATGTTTTGATAACAAACTTAATAGTGAAAATATTGGAGATTTACCATTTCCTTTTGAAAGTCCAATTGGTCTTAGAACAAAAGTTAAAGATGTAAACTGGTACAAGCCTGGTATGTTAAACAAAATTGGTAAAGAAGGTAAAACAAGTTGGGATAGTTTTACATACGGTATTTTAATGATACACAATGTTTATATGCACATCAGAGCAGTTCAGAGAGCAAATCAATTAGCATTAATTGAAATGCAAGAGTATCAGCCAGATTGGAGAAATTGGGAAAGAGTTAAAAGAAATGATAAAAGTAAAGAGTTTAGTCAATGGGTTCCTAGAAACATTCTATACTTTAATACTTTCGTACAAGAACTTTTTGCTAGTGAAGACCCACACGGACTACTCGACGAAGCAACATTATTCTTAGAAGCACTAAACAATAATCCTCATAAAGATGGTAATAACAAATTATTCCAAAGTTTGTTCGAAGAGGAAGTTACTGAAGCAGATGATAACTCATTTGATGAGAATGATGAAGTGTTAGCAAATTTGGAGGCAGAATTAAAAAATGCCTAAAGCAGTATTAGTAGGACTTGGCGGTATAGGTTATAACGTATACTTACCACAACTGAAAAAAGTTGGGTATGAAGTTGTAACTGTTGACAAGCACAATGTTCTTACTAATCCTGATTATGAGGACTTAGATGATGCAATATCAAATAATGATTTTAAATTGGCTGTAATTTGCACTCCTAATTACACACATTTAGAATTATTAAATCAATTAGGCGAAGCAGGTGTTACAAATATATTTGTTGAAAAGCCTGGTTTGCCTAGTGCCCAACATTGGCAAGATGCCATAGACAGATTTCCTAACAGCAAAATTATGCTAGTTAAAAATAACTTGTATAGAGAAACGTATGGAATATTAGATGAGTTTGTGGGGCAGTATGATGTTACAGATGTTACTATAAACTGGATTAATAAAGACAGAATACCTAATCCAGGTAATTGGAGTACAAACCGTGAATATGCTTGGGGAGGCGTAGCACACGACTTGTTCCCACACTTGTATTGTTTTATGTTGCATTTATTTCAAGAAGATCCTGCAGAGTTTAAACGAGTATCTAGTTGGAAAGTACAAAAATGGAACTTAGATAACATAAGTGGTACTGCATATGGAGTATACAAAGAAGATGGTGTATACGACGTCTGCGATAAGGCTGTGGATATTTACAGTTTAAAAAATATACCTATCACAATAGATGCAAGTTGGAAAGAAGGAATAGATGACCAGTCTATAAATCTTAATTTTGCAGATGGTTCTAGTCTTAGATGGCCCTTTGGATTATGTCCAAACGAAGCATACGGAAATATGCTAGAGTTTTCACCAGATGATCCATATGAATGGCATCAACAAATTGACTTATGGATACACAAACAATTAGAGGAATTTAATGAGAAAGAAAAATAGATTATTCTATACCACAGGAAACCAAGATATAGTAGAAACTACATATAAGTTACCTAAATTAACAGGTGACGATGTTAAAGTTAAAAGCATTTATACAGGTGTCTGCAGAAGTGATGTTGCTATGTATAATGGAGACTTTATTACATTACCAAAAGAAATTCAAGGACACGAATGCTTGGGAGTAATTACAGAAGTTGCAAATCCTGATATAGGTTTTAAGGTGGGAGATTATGTTGCTACAAGAGGAGAGCCTGGATTTGCAGATGAATATATTGCAAAATATGGCACTTATGTTAAAGTTCCTGAAGCAGATCCTAAATATATCATAGAGCCAGTTGCTTGTGGTATTAACATAGTAGATAACTATTTGAGAATGTTTATGGGGCAACCTAAAACATTCTTTAAGAGAAAGAAATATTTAATTATTGGGACTGGCTTTTTAGCACAGGTAGTGTATAAAACTTTAGAGTTTGCATTGCCAAGTAAGCCAAACGTTTATGTAATTGGTAAAAGTAATAAAAAATTCTGGAACAAAACAAAATGTACATTTTTAACACAAAAAGATTTAGACAATGGTAATTTTATATTTGATGCTGTATTTGATATCAGTTCAGATCCTAAATACATTAACGAATTAGATATGTTAAAAACAAATGGCGTACATCTGATATGTGCAGAAAAAACAGAAAATATGAATGTTGATACTAGTAAAATGTTATGGGAAAATAAAAAGATACTATTCCCTAGTCCTAGAGATGCAAGTTTTATAGATTCGATGGTATTAGGAGTGGAACTAGTTAGAGACGGCACTATAGATACTAGCACACTATGGACAACAGAATACGACAGAGACACGCAACTAGAACAGGCATTTGAAGATGCAAATGATAGAAGTAAAACATATTCACGAGGTTATATAAAATGGCAACAATAGATGGTAGAGAAAACTTTGGCGAAAACCCAACTTACTTCACAGGCGTAGAAGTTGAAAACACTCCGTTAAAGGGTGTTGAAACTTTATTTGTAGTTGGGTGCCAAAGTGCTAAGGATATCGATAAACGTGCTAAAAAACACAAAGTGAATCACATTTATTTAGGGTGTGGTTATTGTTTTGCTCCTGAATCTAGAGATGATTGGTTAGAATGGAATAAGACTATCTTGGACTTATTGGCATATGGTTATTGGGTAACATTGGATTACAATGTAAAATATGCCGAAGACGTTTTACAAAATAGTTGGACAGAATACAACAAGTTTGTTAGTATGATTAGTGTACCTCTACCATATATAAACCAACACAATTACAACGCCACAATTAAACTAGATGATAAACATTTTAAAGGTTCTAACAGTGGTGTATGGTGTCACAGTTTACACGATTTAAGAAGTAGAGATGCATACACAGACTTTTCAGAATATGTGGGAGACAAAGTTGTCAAATAAGGACTTGACATCTGCCAAGAATTCTGGTATAATAAATGATAAGTTACAGTTTTGGTATCACGATTGCAAAAGCAGTGGACCTACACAAACTGAAAGAGGGTTTGAATGTAATGACTGTGGTGTCACTGAAGATGACGTTGAGACTATAGAAGTTGCAGACAAACATCAAGGAGATTTAGATAATTTTTATGTTTGAAGATATAACAACATTCGATATTATAGCAATAGCAATATTTTTAATTACTGTAAGTGTACTGGGTTATTTGAATTATAAAAATGGCGGACCTATAGAAATTAAAGTTTGGGGTTCCAACAAAAATTATCCAGCAAAGTTTGATAAACAAGGTACTGTAAAGTACACTAAAGGAGATAATACATAATGCCTAATTGGTGCGATAATCACATACATATAGAAGGTCCTGCTGAGGAACTTAAAAAGTTACAAGAAGATTTTTCAACTAAAGGTATGTTGGAAACACTTTGCCCTATTGGAGAATGGGACTACAATGAAGCAGTAAACACTTGGGGAACTAAGTGGGAAATTAGTGAAGACGAAGTGCAACATTTCGAGTATGATCCTGACGGTCCAGACCACGCACATTTAACTGGTAACTTTCAAAGTGCTTGGAGTCCGCCTACAGGAGCAATTAGAACATTCTTAGAAAACAATCCAGACTTTAGTGCAGACTTGATGTATTATGAACCATCAATGGATTTTGCAGGTACATTAGAGGAAAGTATAACAATATCAGATAAAAGTGATGATTATTGGATAATGGACCCAGATGGCATAGAGTTAAATGAAGCATTTGGTATATTAGAAAGTAGGTTAGAATGGGCGGCTGAAGAGGAAGATTTTGTGCTAGAAACAGCAGAAGATCTAGAGCCAATAGAAAAGGAACATTTGGAATAATGAGCAGAATTAAAAAAGCAGTATTGTTTATATTTGCAGTTGCGGTACTAACTTTAGTATCATTAAATGCTTATGCAACTGGTGGTGTTAAACTTGGCGGCACATTTATTAATAGTGACGATGCCACTTTTAAATTAGCAATTGATAATTCTGTAGAAACAGGCAAATGGCAAAGGGGGATTGAAGTAGATTATATGTATCAAACCCAAAGTGATATAGAAACTACCAACGAGTTATATGTAAATACCAAGTTAATTTATACTTTTGCTCCAAAACATTATATAGTTAATACATCTACATACGATGTTGACAAGTTCAGAACAGACGAACAAAGAATCAGTATGGCAATCGGTTATGGATACAAGATACTGAGAACAGAAAGATTTAAAGCAAGTAACGAATTTTCAGTAGGTTACCTAACAAGTGACTTAGTAGATGAATTAATTTACAGAAATAGTTTATGGTTTTTCTATAAACTGTCTGACAAAACAAACTTTACCAACAAATATCTAGTTGAGTTCGGTGATGAAGCAGATGACTATGTGAGAAACGAAACATCACTAAATTATAATTTTGATAATGGTTTAGTTTTAGGATTAACAAATACCTATACGGAAGATCCGATTGACAATAATATATTAGGTGTTACAATAGGTATTAAGTGGTAAAAAAGGAGATATAATGGCAATATCAGATGAAATGAGAGAACAACTAGAACAGATTGTTCAGTATGGTGACCAAATAAAAGCAATGTTCAAAGAACAAGATGACGTTGACTATGAAATTGGTGACTACGATGAACCTATCACACAACTATTGGGTCATATGAATGAAGTGATGGAAACTATTGACGGAGGTTGGTAGTGAGAAGTATATGGGTAACATTTAGTAAAGAAGGTATACATTACTACCCTGGTGCAGACACAAACCCTGCAACCGCAACAGGTGATGAATATGATGTATCCTTTTTAGGATACAAGCACAGACACATATTTCACTTTAAAGTTTGGATTGAAGTGTTCCACGATGACAGGGACATAGAATTTATACAGTTTAAGAGATGGCTTGAAAGTTTGTATAACGAAGAAGTTATACAACTTAATAACAAGTCCTGCGAAATGATTGCAGACAATTTAGCAGAACAAATACAGGATAGATATCCTGGTAGATTTGTAAAGATTTCAGTAGCCGAAGATAATGAAAACGGTTGCGAAATGGATTATCCAGTAGAAGAATTGGATGGTCCAAATTTGGAGGGTACAGAAGACAATGATGGTCCAGACCAAGCATTAGTTGATGTATTCGAAAGTTTAAAATAAAGAGGTATTAAATGGCAAGAATTACAGGAATGGATGAAAGTAATGGTAATTTAGAAATTACTATAGAATTTTCTGAGGAAGAAGCCGAACAGATTTTTTCTAATGCAATAAAGGATTTTGTATTAGAAGAAAAATCGCCAGAAGTACTGGCAAAACTTGTGATGCAACAGGCTCAACAACAAATAGATGAAGAGTTTGAAGCAGAGCAATACACTCCTAAACCCAGAAGGCGTAGGAGAAAACCAAAAGGTAATCGATAACCAAAGGAGAAAAATAATGGACAACTTAGAAGTACATTTAAAACTAAAAACTCTATTTGCAGAGTATGGCGAAGAGAACGAAAAGTTCGTTGCTAGTGGTAACAAAGCCGCAGGCACAAGAGCCAGAAAAGCACTAATGGAGATTTCAAAACTTTGTAAAACTAGAAGGAGTGAGATTCAAGAAGCGAAGAACAATGCCTAATATTAAAAAACAAGGTTTTACTAAAATGGACTCCGATAAGGAAACCGTTAAAATAACACCAGATAAGGATTATAAAGAGCCACAAGATTCAGGCTCATTAAATGAACCTGTAACTGGTGTTGTTGACTATGGTAGTCTTGGCGACAAAAAGGAAGATAAATGATTTATATAGTTGAGTTAGAACCAGTAGAGACTAGATATACTGCTCAGTGGAAACAGTATTTGCCTAAGCAAATGCGTGATGCTGGATTGGATGTTGAAGTTATTACTGGTCCTGCAGATGCTCCTAAAGATACTACTCCAGGAGCATTCCTCAACTTTAGTGGCACTAACTATTGGAAAAGTGAACAGTTAAAGACTATTAGTCAAATGTTTGCTGATGGCACAATACAAGATGGCGACTACTTTCTTTATACAGATGCTTGGAACCCTACAGTATTGCAGGCAAAGTATATGGCTAGATTACTAGAAAAAGATGTTAAATTCGGAGGTATGTGGCACGCCGGTGCGTATGACCCTGCTGATTTCTTGGGAAGACTTATTGGTCATAAAGAGGAATGGGTAAGAGATACAGAAAAGGCAATGTACAATACCTTCGATGATAACTTCTTTGCTACACAATTTCATATAGATATGTTTCTTGAAGCATTTCCTGAATTGGATAGTAGCAAAATTCATCAAGTTGGTTGGCCTATGGAGTATTTGGATACAGAATTATCTGAGTATAACATACCAGCAAACAAAATGAATATGGTGATATTTCCACATAGACTAGCACCAGAAAAACAAGTCGAAATATTCAAAGACCTCGCAAAGTCTATGGATGATGTGGAGTTTGTGATAGCACAAGAACACAATTTTACTAAAGATGAATATCATCTTGCACTTAGTAGAAGTAAAATAGTGTTCAGTGCTAACTTACAAGAAACATTAGGAATAAGTTGGTATGAAGGAGCCATTGTTGGTGCCGCACCTATTGTTCCTGATAGATTAAGTTATAGCGAAATGGCTATACCGCCCTTTATCTATCCAAGTATTTGGACAGAAAATTGGGAAAATTACCTAAATAATAAGGATAAACTTATTGCATTTATTAGAAATATCTTAGATTCTGATGATGTTGTAGACAAGGTAGAAGACCAAAGAAAGATTCTTAAAGAACATTTCTTTGATGGTTCTAAGATGTATAATATATTAAAAGGAAAGTAAAATGAGTGGAACAGTAATAGTAACAGGTGGCGGTGGATATATCGGTCACCAAGTTTGTTTGGAATTACAGGAAAAAGGATACACACCTATCAGTATAGATAGAAGTCCTAGAAAATTTACAGGTACAAGTGGTATAACTAATTTTCCAGAAGATATTAATAATAAAGGTGTAAACGCAATTATGAAAATGTTTAAGCCTGTAGCAGTTGTACATTGTGCGGCTTCTACAATGGTAGGTAACAGTTTTATAGAACCACACAAATATTATGAAAATAATATTTCTCATCTTATTACACTAATTGGTTCTTGTATGGAACACGAAGTTAAAAACTTTGTTTTTGTAAGTTCAAGTAGTGTGTATGGTGACATTGAAGAAACTAATGTAGATGGTACTATATGCGAAACAACTCCTTTAAATCCAGTTAGTCCATACGGAAAAACTAAGATGTATGGAGAAGAAATTTTAAATGACTTTGCACATTTTGGATTAAACATCACTCATATCCGTCCTTTTAATGTAGCAGGAGCAGACTTAGATAATAGAAATGGTTATACAACAGAACCTAAAATGCATCTTATTCCAATATTAGTTGATTGTGCAATCAATGAAAAACCTTTTACACTTAATGGTACAGATTACAGTACAATTGATGGCACGCCTGTTAGAGATTACACTCACGTAGTAGATGTTGCAAAAGCAATCAGAAAGAGTGTAGAATTAATGGAAGGTTTGGAAGAAACTGGAAACATACATCAATTTAATGTTGGCGGCGGCAATCCTAAAAGTATTAGAGAAGTAATTAAGGTTGTAGAATCTATTACCGGAAAACAGATTGAAGTAATCGAAGGTGATAGAAGAGAAGGAGATCCAGACTACACCAGTGCAGATTTATCACACATTGGTAAAAAGTTAAACTGGAGTCCAACACTTGATTTAGAGGAAATGGTTAGAACACATTATAATTGGGTTAAGAAATGAGTGTAATTAAACAAAGAAAAGCAGGTGTAGTAATCGAAAGAAGTGCTGTGCCAGTTATGGATATTGTAAAAGCAATTGGTGTTGGTAATGAGATAATAGATTTAAAAGAACTATATCCTGTTAATGATAAAGAAATATGGGAAAGTGTAAATTACTTTTGTTTGAACACAACATTCGATGCTAGAAAAGAAGTGTTTAATGTAGCCAAAGTAATTTTTCATCCAGACACAAATACAGTAGAATTAGAACTACTTGAAATTTCAGGTGAAATTTATTTAAGATGTGTTAATAGAGGTAAACTACTAAATCCTAAAATTAGAAGCATTAGCAACGCATTTACAAACGGTCTTAAACACGTTGTAATGCAAATGATTAGGGCATATAAGAATAGTACACCAATTGAAAACAATTTGCAAGAAGGCAACTTTAACACAGCAGTAGACGTAAACATTGCACAACGTATATCTAGATGGTGCGAGTTTAACAATATAGATATTCCGGAAGTTTGTAAGAAATACACAGACACAGATAATTACGAAAATTTAGTTGTAATACTTAAGGAGATTGAATGAGCGATAAAATATATGTCTCTTGGAAAAAGTGGAATTCTTATATGGCTACTATCACAAGAGAAATGGCAAAAGAAGGTTACAGACCCGATGTAATATTAGGGCCTGGTAGAGGTGGATATACTGGCGGAGTTATGCTTAGTCATTACTATGATGTTCCGTTTGAAGGTTTCAGATGGCAAACTAGAGATGGAGACATCAAAGATGCAGAAACATTAAAACATATTTTAACTCATTATATTGGCAAAAATATTTTAATATTTGATGACATTAATGATTCAGGAGCAACACTTCAAGGTATACACGATGAAGTTGAAAATATACCTCAAATAATGTTGCACGGAGATGTAAAGTATGCTACAATATTTGCTAAAGAATCCAGTAATTTTGATTCTGTAAATTTTAGAGCAGTTAATGTTTTACCAGATGAAGAAAATTGGATAGTATTTCCATATGAGGATTGGTGGGTATGAATAATATAATTAAAAAGGCAGAAGTGGTTGACAACCCAGATGGATTTGTAGTACACTTGTTTAAAAATTACGAACCGTTTGGTATAGTTGATGTTCGTGATAAAAGCATACATTATGCAAATGATGTGTGTGAGAATTGGGAAAACGGTATTTTGAGGGAAGACAATGAGTACATCAAAAAGTCTCAGCAATCATCTTAAGGTTCTTGAAGAAAGGCATAGAGCATTAGATGAAAAAATTATTATATTAGAGGACGATTACACTTCAAACGAAATAGTTAATCCTCTAAAACTAGAAAAATTAGAATTAAAAAGAGAAATTGAAGAATTAAAAATACAAATTAAGGAAAAGCAAAATGAAGGTGAGTGATAAAATTACACAAAGAATTAAAGAAGCCGGAGCAAAGTATTGGGCAAGTGATAATGTTGCACAATTTATGGATGAAGGCGATGACCTAGCACTTATTGAAGAACTAGTTCCTCATTTCGAAGGTGTACTAGATACACTTATTATTGATAGACACAATGACCCTAACAGTCAAGGTACTGCAAAACGTCTTGCTAAAATGTATATTAATGAACTTATGTGGGGCAGATATAACAATATGCCAGATGCCACAGCATTTCCTAATGACATAGAAGAAGGTTACAAAGGTATGTTGGTTGTGAGAAGTGAAATACAAAGTATGTGTTCTCATCACCATCAGCCTGTAAAGGGTGTAGCATACATTGGTATTATTGCTGGAGAAACACTAATTGGTTTAAGCAAATATACAAGAATTGCACAATGGTGTGCAAGACGAGGTACATTACAAGAAGAACTTGCCAATGATATTTCTAGAGAAATAATGAAAGCAACTGGCAGTAAAAACTTAGGTGTGTACATACAAGCAACACACGGTTGTGTAGAAAACAGAGGTGTGTTAGCACATAGCAGTTTAACACAAACAACTGTATTAGAAGGTGCATTTAAAGAAGAAGCAAAAGTGCAAAAAGAATTTATGGACAATATTAAACTGCAAACACAATACGCCTGCGGAAGATAATGACATTAAAATATAGCGAAACATTTTATTCTGCACAGGGCGAAGGCAAGTATGTAGGCATACCTAGTCTGTGGATGAGATTTTTCCTATGTAACTTACAATGCAATGGCTTTGGACAAAAAGACCCAACAGACCCTAGCACATATGAACTACCATATGAAACAATTGATATATCAGATATAACAAATGTGTTTGATTTACCTGTGTTTGAAAAAGGTTGTGATAGCAGTTATACTTGGAGTAAAAAGTATAAGCATTTAATAACAGATAAGACGGTAGAAGAGGCAGTAGACGAACTTACAGCACTTCTACCGCACTCTAAGTTTGTACACCCAGTTACACAACAACCTGTGCATATGGTGTTTACAGGCGGCGAGCCAATGCTTAAAAACACACAGCCTGGTATGATGCAGGTTATAGAAGAGTTCAAACGCAGAGACAATATGCCAATGAATGTTACTGTGGAAACAAATGGCACAAAGCCTATTACAGATGAGTTTGCTGGTTGGGTACATCGTAATTACACAGGTTGGACTGGCAGAGAATGGTATTGGAGTTTATCACCTAAGTTATGGAGTACTGCTGGTGAGAAGCCTAAGAAAGCAATACAGCCTGAAGTAATTGGTAGATATGCTGAAGTAAGTCCAGTAGGACAGTTGAAGTTTGTTGTTAATGGCTCAGAAGCAAGTTGGCAAGAAGTAGAAGACAATGTTAAACTGTTTAGAGAAGCAGGTTGCGACTTTCCTGTATGGATTATGGGAGTAGGCGGCACATTTGAAGGCTTAGTACAAACTGAAGCCACCATTGCCGACGAGGCTATACAACGTGGATATAATTATACAAGTAGAGTTCACGTACACATTTATGGTAACGCAATAGGAAAATAATATGGATGAATTTGATAAAAACTTTATAAAAAATATGAGTCCTCTTTTGATTACAGCAGTTGTAATGTTCTTTTTAATGGTAGCATTTGAAACAAAAGCAGATGAAGATAAAGTTATAGGATATACCGAACACGGTATTGCTGTTACTAAAGAAGATTTAAAAGTTAAATCATTTAATTTTAGTAACGTAAGAGGTACGTGGGATTGGGATAAAAAGGCTAATACACTAAGATTATCTATAGGAAAATATAAAAAAGTAGATATAACATTCTTTAATAGATGTTGGGATATGGAATATGCAACTGGATTAAAATTTGTTCCTTGGATGAAAGGTTCTAGTTTTATTAGTAAAGGGGATAATATTATACCTATAAGTTGGACAAATAGAAGAGCATTGTATCCTTGTACTATTAAAGAAATATACTTGGTTGCAGATGTTGGATAAAGATGTTATACTATATACATAGAGAGATTATATGAAAAAGAAAACAAAATTACCTTTTAGTATGATGCCAGCCAGTTGGGGACTTAAAGGTAAGTCTAGACTTGTTGCAGAAGCAGAATACTACTATGAAGGCGCAGACTTAGACAAACGTCTCGCAGAAATTAATGACCCTGATAATTCAGAGGTTATTAAGTTAGAAATTGATTTAAGAGAAGGTGTTATCACTGAACAGCAATTTCACAAACAAAAAGCAGAAGTAACTAATGAGCCTTATGTAAATGTTCTTAAGATGGATGTAGATCCTGAAAATCCTAAAGCAGGTTTTATGGAACTTGATTGGAATGATAAATTTGTACAGATGTTACACGACAACGGTTACAAAGGCGAAAGCGATGAAGTAGTAGTTAATACTTGGTTTAATGATTTATGTAGAACAGTATTACTGCAAGAAAGAGCAGATATGGATTTTGGCTTACAGAATAATCCAGATGTAGATTTTGTAAAAGAAAAAGAACAACCAGAAGGGGAAGATAAAGAGTGAAATATATCCTTGTAGACAGTCTTAATATGTTTATGCGAGCCAAACACGTTGGCGGTAGAGGGCAAAGTATCGATATGAAAATTGGTATGGCAATGCACATTACTTTAAACAGTATTAGGAAAGCCTATAGGGATTTCGGTGGCGACCACGTTGTATTTTGTTTAGAAGGCAGAAGTTGGAGAAAGGACTTTTATGCACCTTACAAAGCAAACCGTAAAGTTATTGCAGACCAAAGAAGTGTTAAAGAACAAGAAGATGATGAATTGTATTTTGAAGCATACAATGACTTTATTGAATTCTTACAAGAAAAAACTAACGCAACTATTCTGCAGAACAAACAAGCAGAAGCAGATGATATGATTGCAATATGGATACAAGAACATCCACAAGATGAGCATATTATTGTTAGCACTGATAGTGACTTTTATCAACTATTAGCACCCAATGTAACGCAATATAACGGCACTACAGATGAACTAGTTAGTTTAGAAGGCTTTAAAAATGTTAAAACAGGCGAATGGGTAATAGATAAAAAGACCAAAGATGTAAAAGCACCAATAGATCCAGAATTTGCATTGTTTGAAAAGTGTGTTAGAGGCGACTCTAGTGATAACATTTTTAGTGCATACCCTGGTGCTAGAAAGAAAGGCAGTAAGAATAAAACAGGTATAATGGAAGCCTTCGAAGACAGAAAAACAGGTGGGTTCAACTATAACAATTTTATGTTACAAAGATGGACAGACCATAACGAAGAAGAACATAGAGTTAGAGATGACTTTTTGAGAAACAAAATACTTATAGACTTAACTGAACAACCAGACGAGATAAGACAAAGTTGTATAGAAAGTATTAACGAAGCACTACAAAAGCCACGTGCTACTAATGTAGGATTTGCTTTTATGAAGTTTTGTGCTAAATGGGATATGCAAAGGTTGGCAGATGATGCCACAGAGTTTGCTACTATGTTAAATAAAGGAGCGATGAAAGATGAAAGCAAAATTGAAAGCCATAACTGATAACAGTTGGTTAGTTTTAGACGCAGGTAAGAAAGGTAATGTTGGTATATTAAGCCAAACAATACAAGGAAAATTTGACTTACTTGATAGAAGTGGAGAAAGAGAAACATTCGAAACTAAAAAAGATTGTTTGAGATTTTTAGGAACAACTAAAGATGTTTTTAGTACTCATTTAGAAAGTGTTAGCGAACCTGGTACTTTCTTTATTCAAGGTCATCCTATCAAATATAAAAATCCGTTTCCGATTGATGAGTCGCATCCAAGTTACAATCCAAAAATACCAACTTTTGCAAAAACATCGAACAGTGATGTATATTATGCGGCAGGTTGGTATTGTATAAATTTTGATAAGGCTTGGAAACACGGTAATTGTCCCAAACTATCTACTCTTTTAGAGTATGGCTATGAAGGTCCATTTGCTAACAAGATTGAATGCAGAAGAAGACTCAGGGAACTTAATCGTGAAAAGCGAAGTACTGACCAGTCTTAAAATTCTCATAGAGCAAAAAGCAAAAATCTCGCCAACCGCGAATTTAGATTCCAATTGGTTGTTACATCAACTAACAGCAATTGAAAATGAAATCGAACAGTTTAATAAACCAGACGATTCACTTTTAGATATAGACGCAGATGGCGGACACTTCTAAAGATTTTGATTGGCGTAAAGACTGCGGGTATAATAAGATATTCCAATATAGAGTCGAATGGGCCAGAGGTCCTGATGAACCTTGGGAAGGTATTGGTATACCATCAGGCGTATTACGTCGTATTAATGATAGATGTAAAGGTAGATTTGGTTGGCATTTCAACGTAGTTGATAAAACAAAAATAGCATATATAACATTTGAGAGGCGCAGAGACGCAGGATTGTTTGGACTCCTAAGAAGTAAATATTAAATAATTAACAGTAGTTTTAATTAATTTTTTGATAAATAAGTATACAGGAGACAGACAATGAGTAGACCTAAACCTACAATTATTTTAGAACACACAGATACTGAAACTCATAAAAGTGAGCAGATACTTAAAGCACAATCTATCTATAGTGTATTTTTTGATGGTGAGCCTATCAACTTACGAGTCAGTCATATCTTTATGGACTACCCTGGTCCTAAATACAAAAAGGTATCTTTTTCAAATCCTGGACACGCATTTAACCTTGCAGAACGCCTTAACAAAAAATTCTCTACAGACAAGTTTTCTGTGGTTAGATTAGACCAAGGAACTGAGGTTAAGGAAAGTGACATCGTTAAAAAATAGCATACAATACAAAATAACCAATCAGTTACGAGAAGAACTTGGTATCGAAGAATATGAAACTGAGGATCTATTGTACCAAATATTCAAAAACTTTAGGTTAAGTCCAAACAATGTAACTGGTTTAAGATTGAGTCCATATGGTCTTAAAATAATGAAAAAGGTGTATGACTATTATCAATATAAAATACAAGATATAAAAATTACCAGTAATATTGTTATTAAGATGGATAAAGTAATGAAATTTCCATATTATGTAGACGGTAAACAAATGGTGTTATTCAGCGGCAAAGACGCATTTATGTTAAAGTTAAGAGGCAATGATTTTAACAAATGGTTAAAAAGTTTAAAATAATTACAAAATATACTTGACACTACCCCGATATCGACGTATAATAATATATGTAGGTAACATTAAACAAAGGAGTAAAAATGTCACAAGATACAGTAGTTAGAAAAATTAGACTTTCAAAGGCTAAATCTTATGTCAAGAAGGCTTTTGATAAGAAAAGACCAGTATTTTTATGGGGTCCTCCCGGTATTGGCAAATCAGAATTGATGCAACAAATCACAGAAGAAGACAATGGTTTTCTAATTGATTTGAGATTGCCTCTTTTAGATCCAACAGATATCAAAGGATATCCATACAGAAACCCAGAAACAAATACAATGGAGTGGGCCTCCCCTGCAGAACTTCCTACAGAAGAACTATGCAGTCAGTATGATAAAGTGGTGCTTTTCTTAGATGAATTGAATGCGGCACCTCCGGCAGTACAAGCCAGTGCATACCAGTTAGTATTAAACAGACGTGTAGGACAATATCATTTGCCTGAAAACGTTGTAGTTGTTGCGGCTGGTAACAGAGAGACTGACAAAGGTGTTACATACAAAATGCCAAGTCCGTTAGAAAACAGATTTTTACATTTCGAACTTGAAGTAAGTTTTGATGATTGGCAAGGTTGGGCAATCAATAACGGCATTAATGCAGATGTTATTGGTTATCTTTCAGCCAACAAAGCAGACTTATTTGACTTCGATCCAAAAAGTTCAAGCAGAAGTTTTGCAACTCCAAGAAGTTGGACTTTTGTAAGTGAACTTATTTCAGATGGTGACCTTGAAGGTAACGACTTACTAGAAATGGTTGCTTCTGCAGTAGGCGAAGGTATGGCGGTAAAATTTATGACACATAAAAAGTTTGCCGCAGACTTACCTAAGCCGATAGACGTTTTAGAGGGTAATGTTACTGAACTCAAAGTAAAAGAGATTTCAGCCAATTTTGCTCTTACCGTTTCATTATGTTATGAACTTAAAGAAGTAGAAAAACAAGGAGATGAGAAAAAACTTATCGAATATGTTAATAATTTCTTACAGTTCACAATGAAAAACTTTGAAACTGAAATGAACGTATTAGCCGCAATTACTCTCTTCAGAGACTATGACTTAGAGTTTGACCACTACAATGTTAAAAGTTGGGACGACTTTAGTGACAAGTATATCCAATATTGGGTAGAAGACTAGTAGGCTAAACTAATTTTGCTCGGTATGTTACTCCTACACCTACATACTACAATCGAGCAAATAGGGGGAAGGCAACTTCCCCCATCCTTATTTAAAATGGACCAGAAAAAACGGTTGACAATTATACAAAAAGAAGTATAATTATAATTGTAGGAGAAACAAATTATGACCACAGCAGTAAATCCAAAACAAGAGCAAGAAGCACATAAGTTCGATAACCTTATTGGTGAAGTTAGTCAAGCAGAAAAAGACGAAGCATACGATAAGATTATTAAAGCAAGAGTAAAAATGCTTATGAGTCACGGTTTTTTCGGAAACTTAGCAACTAGACTAAAAGT
>Ga0255758_10001105_pt1 | contig 28668 bp, 28 predicted proteins | sample 011ome_24_FD_179958 | JGI IMG/M metagenome (GOLD analysis project Ga0255758, IMG submission 179958) | Coastal salt marsh microbial communities from the Groves Creek Marsh, Skidaway Island, Georgia - 011513CT metaG (version 2) | ecosystem: Environmental > Aquatic > Marine > Intertidal zone >... | reverse complement strand
AGGTTTTGGTAATGCAAACTTTGCTGAATTGCAAGAACGTTTCCCACGTATTCAACGTGTATCAACTACACATGCGTTAGAGTTACACAACTACGCACGTGATAATTCCACATACAATTATTATTATATCGTAACTCCTGACACTAAAGTGGGTGACTTCAACTTTGATTACAAGTTTGAATTCTCCATGACAGAAGAAGGACGACAGCAAATCGTTGTGTGGCAGCGTAGCAATACAGATGGCGAAGCACGTGAATATTACGGTGTTGGTCTATTCAGAAAAGACTATGAGAAATTTGATGAAAAGCAATACGCTAAGTTCAACTTCCGTAGACGTGCGTTATACATTGAAACAAAAGAGTTGACAGATGTACCGTTTGATGTTATACGTGTTAAGGACTTGTTAGATGTATCGCAAGCAGTAAACGCTGATACAGAAATGGCATGGTTGGTAGCAGATAATGTAGAGTTTGAACAGCCAAACTTCTCTCCGTTCTCTTATGACAGACACTATACTCACAACTTTAATATTCGTGTAGGTGAGCGTGAGGTTCGCAATGGTGTTCGTCTTGTGCCTCGTATCGATGCGAGTGAAGACTCACAAAAAGATATTGATATGATTGCGGGTTCTCTGCAACAGGTAGAACGTGTTGAAGCACGTACAGTAGCAGAAGCAGTAGAACTTGCTACACAGGATGTGTTCTGGATGGTTAATCCTGACTTAGAACTAACTGACAAAACAGTTGATGAATTTTATCCTGATTTGTACAATACATCTCCTACACATATCTTCTCATTCGAGTCACGTAAGGGTGAGCGTATGGGGCATGGTGGTCTTGCATTAGCAAACAAAGCATATCATCCTGAGAATGTTCAGTACCATGACGAGATTGTAGCACGTGTTCCAGACAGACACAACATTAAGAAATACTTTACACGTGACCCATACAAAGCATACAAGCAAGCTAAAAAGCATGTGTTCTATTGGGTTGTTGATACAGCCGTAGACTTAGTAGAAGATTGGGACTTTGATTTCTATCCTGATATTCACTCTATTGAAAACGTATTTGCGTTTAAGAGTGAAGGTGATGGTGAAGCAGGTGTATATCTTGTTCATAGACCTCATCTGGAACAGTTTAACCCAAGTGAAGAAGACTTCTCATTCGATAGATTTAAGAACATCATTCGTGTAGATAGAGTTGCTTCACGTGTTGTAGGGCACCCTGCATTCTACTTTGACGAGGGAATGTATAAAGCAAACACAGAACACTTTACAGAACACAAGAATATCGATGTCATTGATGCTACAGATTTAGCAGCAGCATATCGCAAAGCAGCAGACATGACAAAGACAGGATACTTCTGGGCATTAGATAATGATGCTGAAATGATTGATGACTTTGAACGTTCATTCTATGTTGATAGACACCACAAGTCACATTTCCATCTATGGCCTAAAGAAAATCCATATACAGGTTTCGTTCACCAATACGGCGGTCTGAAACTTATTCCAGCAGCAGCGATAAAAGAGTTAAAACCTGACGCTGATAAACTGAGAAAAATGACATTTAAGAATAAGAAGCCCGTGAAGAAAGCAACAGCAGCAACACGTGACATTCCTTATGATGTCGTATTTCTAAGTTATAACGAGCCGTTTGCCGATCAAAACTATGCGAAACTTTTAGAAAGAGTTCCTAATGCAAAGCGAGTTCACGGCGTAAAAGGTATCTTTAATGCTCACAAGCAAGCAGCCGAACTGGCAGATACACGTATGTTCTACGTTGTTGACGCTGATGCTATTCTACTTGAAGATTTTAAATTCGAGTATTTCCCAACAGTTTGGGATGAAGACATTGTACATACATGGAAGTCAAAGAACCCAATCAATGATTTGATTTACGGTTATGGTGGTTTGAAGTTGTTCCCAACTAAACTACTACGTGACGCACAAGATTGGCGAATTGACTTTACAACATCTGTATCAGAGAAATTTAAACCTATGCCGATAGCAGCAAACTATACAGCGTTTAATACAGACCCATTCAATACATGGAAGTCTGCTTTCCGTGAATGTACAAAACTAAGTTCAAGTATCATTCATCGTAGTAAACAAGATGAGAACGATGAGAGACTTGAAGCATGGTGCACCAAAGGTGCTGACCGTGAATTTGGAGAGTACGCAATTGCAGGAGCTAATGCGGGACGTGAATGGGGTGCTAAGTATTCGGAAGACGATGAAATGCTAGGAAAGATTAACGACTTTGCGTGGTTAGAAGAAAAATTTAAGGAACAAAATAATGGCAAGTAATATTAGAGAACGTAGAGCAAGACGTTCTGCTATCAAAAAGAATGATGAACTTTATGATAGCATTGGCGTTGATCCAACGCTAACAATTACAGATGAAGAACCTGAAATGTTAGCAGAACATAACATTGAAGAAAGTACAGAGTTTAAACGTGTTGACAGAAATCGTAAGAAAGCACGTCCTCTACTTCAATCAGAGTATGACTATCAGACAATGGCAGTCGAGTATTCTAAACCTAATGTTGCGCAACAGTTGGGTAACTATAGACAATCGATGGAGTTCTTGGCAAATATTGTTCCGGGACACGAAGATAAAATCGTAGAACGTTTACAAAAAGTAATTTATGATTTTCCTAATATTGATATTTCATCATTTGTTAATCGTGAAAATGCACGTTTATATTCATGGATTGCACAACAAATGATACATGCATTTGGTGAAAAATATCTTGGATCTATCTATGTATTGGGCGGTGGCATGGGAATTCTACCTGCTATGTTGTTTGATACAAAGTTACGGTTTGAAACTATACGTTCATTTGACATTAACGGTTCATGCCAGTTCCTTGCAGATGAGTTGATGAGCAAAGAGTTGTTAGCAGATTGGCGCTTTAAAGGGTGTACGCAAGACTTGTTTAATTTGGGTTATGATGAACATCAGTTTATTACACAATTACAAGACGGTAGATTGAGTGACCCTTTCACTGAAATACCCGGAACTCTTATCAATACAAATGTGTCTTATTTGAAAAACTACGATGACTGGTATAAGATGATTCCAGAAATGCGCAGAATTGTCATTGTTGGTGAAACTGGAGATGTTCCTAAACCGTTTGCAAGCTCACAGGCATTTAATAGACGATTCCCAATGTCTTTTGAAGTTTACTCAGGTGTATTAAATTTTGAAGGTAAACACTTCTATATGAAAATAGGCTACAAATAATGAAACCATATCAGATAGTTGACCGTATGAGTTTGTTGTATGGTCAACAACAACCATTACTAGCAGATTTAGAACGAGTAGTGAATACAGAAGAACTTTCTAGTATATTCACTCTGTCAAATTATATATTAGGAAAAGAGCATAGGGCAACAGTGAATGCTCTAATGAACCTTGTATATGAACGTACAGAAGACGATAATGTATTCGTTTTGTTTAAAGTAATCAATGCTATTTCACAAGACGAAGATGCGCTAGATGCATTACGTAACTTTATGGCAGTTGATACACCCGATAGACAGAAATTATATCTCATCTTTAGAGTTCTTAATGGTTTATATCCTGATGATACAGATTACCTAAGTGATTTAAAAAATATTGTATGTGCAAGTGAAGGTGATTTTACACGTGACCAAATCTTTTTGTTGTTCAATGTAATTGAAGCAACATTGGGCGAGAGTGAAGTACTAAGTGCGCTAAAGAATGCATGTGGTGCAAATCGATTTGTTCTTCTACAAACAGAACTTTTGTTCAGATTAGTGATGAGTTTACCTGATCCAGATGAGGAAATTTTAGATGCTATCAAAAATATTGTAGCAGTAGAAAATACACCCGACTTGTTTTTACTGTTTAAAGTGATTCAAGCTATTGATCCATATAACGAAAACATTGGTGTTCTAAAGAGTTGTACAATTCTAAAAACAAAGATGCTGGATATGACAGATATAATGACAGATGAAAAGTTTGTCATTCCGATGAATTTAAAGAAACTTGTAAGGGATCATGCGAGTGAATACCTAACAGATGCGTTTTCACGAGGCCAGTTACAGTCTAAACTTTGGTTAGTTCAAACAATAAACGATCTTGAATTAGATTTAGGTGAAATGATATATGTATGTGCAGGTTGGTATGGAGTGCTTGGTGCGCTTCTATTCGAACGGTATGATGTTAAAGGATCAATTCGCTCATTTGACTTTGATGATAGTTGTGCGTTTATTGCTGAAACACTCAACCGAGTATATGTACAAGACAATTGGAAATTCAAAGCAAGTACAGTTGATGTCAGAAAGTTGACATTTGCTGGTGATGTTTATGAGAGTAAAAAATATAATGGAGATATAGAAACTATCACTGATATTCCTCCAACATGCATCATCAATACTAGTTGCGAACACATTGAAAACTTTGACGAATGGTGGAAGACTATCCCAGAAGGTATGCTAGTAATTATGCAGAACAATAACTTTGTTGAACACGATGATGAAACAGTTGTTAACACAGTTGAGAGTTTAGAAGATTGGTCAACAAAACTAAATCTTAGCGAGACATTGTTTGAAGGTACATTAGAGCTAGAAAAATATAATAGATACATGTGTATCGGGAGAAAATAATGACAAAGAAAATGAAGATAAAAGACTTCAAAGACTCTAAGGTCTTTTGTCCTGCCCCATTCGTTCATTTTTTTGTACATAGTAGTGATGTACCCAAACCATGCTGTGCGGCAGAAATTTATGACACCTGGAAGACACCTAAGGTGGTAAGGGGCTTACGGGACGAATGGGAGAGCTACCATTACACAGAATTAAGACAGGCAATGATCGATGGTAAAAAATCTGACATTTGTAAACGATGTTATGCAGGCGAAGAAACCGGCGGCATTAGTGATAGAACAAATTTTATGGATCAATATAGTCGTGTCGCACCAGATTTAGAGATTAATGTTGAAAGAGGAAATGAATACGGTAGCCCATTAGACTTGGACTTACGTCCCGGAAATCTATGTAACTTACAATGTCGCATGTGTGGACCTGCAAGTAGTTCTCAATTTAATAAAGAAGTAAAAAAAGATAAGAAATTATTGAACTTTATTGATCCATTTAATGAAGACTATGAATCTGTCTGGGCGTCTGATAGAAATTTAGAGTTCTTGCTAGAAAATATTGATAAGGGCATAAAAAGAATTAAATTTCTAGGCGGTGAACCTACTATCATGCCAGAAGTTGACAGAATAATGGATTATCTTATCGATATTGGAAAGACAGACGTTCAGTTATTTTTCACAACTAATCTAACAAATTCAAATAAAAAATTTCTAGATAAAATTTCTAAGTTCGAGAGTGTTATGTTTAATTTAAGTATGGATGGAATTGAAAAAACTCTTGAATATATTAGATATCCAGTTAATTGGTATTCGTTACAAAAGAACTTAGCAAAGATTTCACAACTTACAAATGTAGAACAACGTATCGATATGAGTTTTACATTACAGGCATATAATTTGTGTAATATTAAGGACACGATGGAGTGGGCTATTCAACATAATGAAAGACAAAGTGATTCAAAGGTATACATTGCACCAGAAAACTTAACGCATCCAGCTAGATTTTCTTATCGTTCCCTGCCCAAAAAATTTAGAGACAGCGTTGTAAAAAATATTATGGACAGTGATGCATACTCTCATCCAGATACCCATGTTACGCATAAACTAAAATCGCGCCTGGAATTTATTCTTGCAGATGATGAAGAATATGATTTGTTTGATTTCGCTGATGCCACATTTAGACTTGATGCTTCTCGTAAACAGCATATTAAGGATTACATACCGGAATTATGGGATGTGATAGAACCATATTATACTGCGGCATCTAAGAGGTATTATAGGAAAGCGTAATATGGTTTACTGTATGGCTCCGTTCGTCCATTCATATTTTATGAGTGGGGAAACAACAGAAAGAGTCTGTTGTGTGGCTAACCCACATAGTGATACTATAGATACAGATTTAAAAGTACGTTGGAAGAACAAAAACTATCAGACGATTAGAAAAAGAATGATGTCTGATACACCAGATGATACTATAAAAAACATATGTAGTAATTGTATCAATATAGAAAATTCTGGAGAAGAAAGCGATAGGCAACGCTTCAATCGCATGTATAGTGACATAGATGTAAATGTTGTCACAGGTAATCAGTTTGGTTCTCCTATCGATTTAGATTTGCGCCCAAGTAACTTGTGTAATCTACAATGTAGAATGTGTTGGTCTGGATCAAGTTCGCAAATAGAAAAAGAAATTCAAAAATCTAACAATAGAATATATTTCATGGGACCAGAAAATGTTACAAACCATGAATTGACAAATACTAGTATTGATTTTATTTTAGAAAATATTCAACATAGTAAGAGAATTAAATTTCTAGGCGGTGAACCTACAATTATGCCAGAAATACATACGATGTTAGATTTGCTAATTGATAAAAACTTAACAAATATTCCTATACATTTTACGACTAATTTGACAAATACAAATTCGTCTTTTATAAAAAAGTTGCAACAGTTTAGTAACATTTCTTTTAACTATAGCATAGACGGAACTGATAAAACATTAGAATATATTAGATATCCAGTGAAGTGGAAATCGATACAGAATAACATAGAGAAATATAAAGATATAGCTACGCATTCTAATATTACATTTACATTACAGGCATATAATTTACATAATCTAAAAGAGTTTATAGATTGGTCCGAAAGCATTGGCGTGACTATGCGTATTAATCTAGTAGGACAAGAACATTGGGACTCAGTATTGGCGTTACCTAAATCATATCGGGATGCATATTTAAAGAATATAAATACGAATATAACTAACAATCTATTGCATAATAGTAAAGAATGTAGTATAATTGAATTTATACGGCATACAAAGATTTTAGATAATAATAGAAACCAACACATTAAAAACTATATACCAGAAATCTGGGAACTGATAAAAGAGGATTACGATGCTATACAAATATGAAGATGTGCGAGTTGTACATTTGGAAATCACAGAGAAGTGTCAAGCTACTTGCCCAATGTGCGACAGAAATCAGAATGGTGGGGCAGATAATCCTAATCTTGGTTTACATGAATTGTCACTAGAAGACATTCAAAATATCATGCCGCCAGAGTTTGTAAAGCAGCTTGATAGAATTTATATGTGTGGTAACTTTGGTGACCCTATCGTTGCTAAGGATACCCTAGAAGTTTTTCAATATTTTCGTTCTCAAAAGAAAGAACTTACACTGGGTATGAATACAAACGCAGGTGCAAAGAAACCTGAATGGTGGCGTGAACTTGCGAAGACACTCGGCAACTGGTCATATCTAAAGTTCTCATTTGATGGACTAGGTGATACTAACCATCTGTATCGTCAAGGCGTGAACTGGGACATCGCTTGGGAAAATGCACTAGCATTTATCGAAGCAGGTGGCAAAGCAGAGTGGGACTATCTAATCTTTGAACACAACGAACATCAAGTAGAAGAAGCACGTGCGCTTGCTGAGAAAGTAGGCTTCCGTAAGTTTATCCCAAAGAAAACAGGTCGCTTCTTTTCTACTATGAAAGTAGCAGGTAAAGAAGAACACCAAGCAGTCAATCGTAAAGGTGAAAAGCAACAGTTGCTTGCAAAGCCAAAAGAAGTAAAGTATCAGAACAAAGCACTAGATAAGATTAATGAATTAAAAGAAAAGCATGGTTCATTAGAAAACTATTTTGATAATGTTGAGATTTCGTGTAAAGTCGCCGCAGAAAAGAATATGTATTTGAGTGCAGAAGGTCTAGTTCTGCCGTGTTGTTGGGTAGCAGGTAATATGTACAAGTGGTGGCAGAAACCCGGACAAAACCAAGTTTGGGAACTTATTCAACAGAGTGGCGGTAAAGATGCGTTTGATGCCAAGACACATGGTCTACGTGCAGTATTAGAGAATGATTATTTCTCCCGCAATCTAGTTGACAGTTGGAGTAAACCTAATACGCACATGGGTAAACCAATGGTATGCTCACAGAAATGCGGTAAAGAATTTGATGCATTCAAGGCACAGTTTCAATAATGCAAGAGTTAAAGTTTATAACAGAGCCTGATCTATCAGATAACAATGATTATAATATGCTGGAAATGGTTTCTGGTAACGATTATGTCATGATTGATTGGGTAATCGGTACTACTTGCAACTATAGTTGTACATATTGTGATCCAGAAGTTAATGATGGTACATATCCTTGGCCCGAATACGATGTTGCGTTAGAGTTTGTTAAAGAAACAACCAAACATTATAAGAAGTTGCGCAAACGTGTGTTATGGAACTTACTAGGTGGGGAACCGACTGTTTGGAAAGAGTTTATCAGATTTGTTGAGGCTATAAAAGAAAATGATCCAGATAGTGTTGTTCGTATATTAACTAATGGTAGTAGAACTGTTAATTGGTGGAAACGTGCAGCAAAAGTGTTAGATGACGTTATAATTTCATTTCATCCAGAGACTGCAAAGAAAGAACATGTTTTAGAAGTATCAAATGTTTTATATGATGCTGGCGTACAACATTCGTGTATGGTATGTATGTATCCTGGACACTTAGACTATTGCTATGAAACAGCACAATATCTACATGAAAATTCTAAAATGAATAGTGTGATAGTAAAGTCATTAAAGAAAACATTAAAATCACCAGAAACATTTGATTATGATGACAAGTTTTTAAAAGATGTTATGCAGTTTGACGGTGAACCTCTATTCTTAAAAGAAGAAAATAACGAAGCAAATAATATTATAAAAAAGAAGAATAGAAAATGTTACGGTAAACATTTACGTTACTTTAATACCGAGACAGGTAAGCAGAAATTTGTATGGAATGCAAACATATTAATGGCAGAAGGAAAAAATAGCTGGGTGGGCTGGGATTGTAATATTGGATTAGAAACGTTAGCAATTACTCCAAACGGTGGTGTTAAAGCTGGTAGTAGTTGCAATCCAGATAGTCTTTTTGGTTTTATACATAACCCGAAAGAAGTTAAATTTCCCACTAAACCTGTCAGGTGTCAATGGAAGTGGTGTTCGTGCATTGCTGACATTGAAGTGACTAAAACAAAACCAATATAAATACGTATATAATACGTGGAGAAAACATGTCAGACGAACTAGAAAAGAACCTAAACGAATTTATCCGCAGAACAGGCGCACCCACAAAATCATTCTGTTTACTACCGTGGATACATCTTTCAACGAGACCTAACGGACACATGCGTGTTTGCTGTACAGCGAATGCGTCAAGTGTTGGTCCAACAAACGATAAAGAACATGGGGGCGAAGTTGGAGTTCTAAAACAAGCTGACGGTAAACCTGCTAACTTGAACGTTACAGACTTAATGTCAAGTTGGAACAATGACTACATGAAGAACGTGCGTAAGCAGATGTTGAGTAATGAAAAGCCAGCGTCATGCTTAAAGTGTTACAACGAAGAAGATGCGGGTCACATGTCTAAACGTTTCTGGGAAACAGAATACTGGTCAAGACGTGTAGATATGAAAGAAATTCTCGCTGAGACAGCCGAAGATGGTTCAATCCCTCCGAAGATCCGTTACTTAGATTTGCGTCTGGGTTCTAAGTGTAATCTAAAATGTATCATGTGTTCTCCTCATGATAGTTCTATGTGGGTTCCTGATTGGTTGAAGTTGCACCCTACGATTGAGAATGAATCGTTGAAGGAAACAATGCAATGGGGTAACAAAGGACAGATTGACGGCGCAAGTTACAACTGGCATAAGCGTAACACTGAATTCTGGGATCAACTATATGAACAAATCCCACACATGAAGCAATTATACTTTGCTGGTGGCGAAGCAACAATTATTGAAGAACATTATACTCTACTTGAAGAAGTTGTTCGTCAAGGTTATGCGCCTGGTATCGAACTACGTTATAATTCAAACGGCTTAGAAATGCCACAACGTTTGTTTGACTTGTGGAAACAGTTCAAGCGTGTACGCTTCCATTACTCAGTGGACAGTATAGGTGCTATGAATGACTATATACGTTACCCAAGTGAATGGGAACACACAGTCAAGCAATTTCATTTGTTAGACAACACAGGACCTAACGTAGAAGTTACAGTAGCATGTGCTGTTCAAGCACTAAACATATACTACTTGCCTGATTTTGTCAAGTGGAAAATTGAACAAAACTTTAAGAAAATTAATTTGTGGCCACTAGGTGCTGGTATGATTAACTATCACTTTGTTTATCATCCACCGCATCTAAACGTTAAAGTTCTTCCTAACTGGTTTAAGCAAATGACTGTTGCGAAGTATGATACATTTATCGAATGGTTAGAAGAAAACTGGCGTAAGTGTGATGGTCTTGGTAATGACGTAAAGTACGAAGAATGGCGTGACGCAGCATATGGGGTTAAACGACTTAAAGGCATGTTGTCATTTATGAATTCGGGTGACTGGTCACGTCAACGTATGCCAGAGTTCATTGAATATATTGAAAAGATGGATGCTATTCGTGATACGAAGTTTAGAGAAGTATTCCCTGAAATGGCACCGCTACTAGATTGGACACCAGAAGCAGGTGACGATTGGGATGGTGAGTTTGATGACAGATTGTTGAAAGAGTTGGAAGACAGTGGATTCCACGTTAATTCTCAGGAGTTAGACATAGATGCCGGAAATTCTTAAATCAGTAGATGTTGCAGGTGTAAACTTAGATATATATTCTGGTCCTGTCGGTGTAAGTTGTAGTGGTGGTGCAGATAGTGCAGTTCTTCTTTATAATATCATGAAGAATAAAACAGACGATAAAATCTTTATCTTCACTACTGGAAACAACCAACGTAATCGGCTTAATGTCGCAGTTGCAACAGATGTAGTAGAGCGTTGTATTCAATTGACAGGAAATACGAATATTGAACATCACATTTCTTATTGCGAGGTTCAAAGTTTTGAAACGCTATTTCCTAAATTAGAGTTTTATTTTAAACATGATATATTAGGTATAATTTATACTGGTATTACTGAGAACCCTCCAGTGAAAGTATCTAGTACTTTTAAATTGCCTATAACAGAAACTAAAAGAAATCCCGGAATACAAAAACCGTATCTACACTCAGATGATAGAATTTATACACCATGGACAAATGTAAATAAATCTGTTATTGCAAGCATGTATAACGAAGATAATTTAATTAATGAGTTATTTCCATTGACACGTAGTTGCGAGTATTGCCCAGAAGATAACTATTTTAATAATATAGAAGATCCGGGTCTTGGTCACTGTGGTAAATGTTGGTGGTGTGAAGAAAGAAAATGGGCATTCGGGAGATTAGAATAATGGATTATCCAAAAGCAATAGAAGAACATTTCAAAGATAGATATAGTTATAGCTTTGATACAATGCCAAGTGCATTTGTTGATGCTATGATGAATGAACCTGAATTCCCTCCAACAGCACGTTTTAGAAAGCAGAAATGGGTCACACATGAAGCAAGTCTTCCTTGGCTAGTATTAGACGTACCTGAGTTTGACTGGAAGAAATGCTACGATGAGGCGATGGCAGTATATGATGAAGCAATTCAGCATCGTTCAAATGACTATGATGAAAATGATCCAAATGATTATGGTCATCGCGGTTGGCGTTCATTGACGCTACACGGCTTACACAAACATGTCTCACAGCATTGGGATGCTAAAGATGTACGTGAAGCGGGATTTGTATTTGAAGATGAACGTGCAGCACGTGCAGCATATGGTTGGACTGAAATTGCTGATAAGTGCCCGACAACAGTTGAAATGATTAAATCTATTCCTGGCTATAAAACATTCGATAGAGTGCGCTTTATGTATCTTGAACCACGTGGTTACATCACTCCGCACACCGATTACGAACATGACAAATTAGGACCACTAAATATATCATTAAACAACCCAGAGCATTGTTACTTTAAAATGATTGATGACAATGCGTATGTTCCATGGAAACCAGGTCGAATGATTAAGATGAATGTAGGTCATCGTCATGCAGTAATGAATGATACTGATGAAGTACGAGTTCATATGATTGTTCATGGACAATACGGCGGAAAAGAGTTTGAAGATTTGATTTTAGATAGTTGGGAAAAAGCGAAGTAATATGGCGAAGAAATTAGAAGTACAGCGTTCATTAAATTTTGGTCCTGAAACAAGATGTGCTGTTTTGGACACTACCAGAACAATTAATGATTCTGAGATATCAGATTACATGCGTGGTATAACCTATAATTTTTTAAGAAACAATTATAGTTTTTACAAGTATAAAATTTATGAAAACAATACTGTAGATAAAATATTACATGATATAAAAACTCAGGATTCAAAAGAATCTGAAATTCAATTAGTAGTAGTTCAATCATATGGAAATGTACTGTACGATACTTGGAAGCCAGTAGAACAAGGTTTTAGTTTGTTTAGAGAATACTGTAACAATGATTTTCTGAATTATGCTAAAGAAAATAAGTTTCTTGTTATGGGACATATACTAGATGAACGAGAAAGTAAAAATCGTTGGTTTAGATTACATGAACAGTGTTTTGTTATCAACTATAAATTATGGAAAGAATTAGGAGAACCAGAATTTGGAAATTACAAGACTGGTGAAATTGAAACACGCCAAGCGATACGTAGCCGTGAAAACTTCCACGATGAGCATACTCCGATGTGGCTTGCACCAGGACCTGCGTTTGAAACCCATGAACGAGTGGGATTAGGTTGGAATTTTATAGATGTAAGTTTACGTAATAACATGGCGGTTCCTAATTTCAATGAGGATATCAGAGCAACTAAAACTTTTTTATATCCAGAAGATCCAAGTGAGCAAGCAGAGTTTAAAAAATATTTCAGGGAAGACTGTGCAAACTTTAAAAGGGAAGAAAGTAATCTTAAAGGATCTAAAGCAGACTTTTTACAGTATCAACAGTTTACTGTTGAGAGGTCGCCACAAGCTATGTGGATACTTAATACCGAAAGCGTACAAGATGTTAATTTTGTTCCAGCAAAAAAGCCGCTTAAAAATCTATATTCTGTATCAGCAGGGTTCAAAACTTTTGCATTTTTACGAAACTGGCATCCAGAAACAGTAGCAGAAAATGTTAATATCAACTATTTTGATATTTCACAGAATTCATTAGATGTGCGCAAGTGGTTACACGCTGAATGGGATCCAAGAAACTTTGATATGTATCTTGACTTTTTGTATGAAAACTATTATACTAAGAACAATGGGCTTATTACAATCTATGAAGATTTTGATTTTGCAGCACCAAATTGGAATACAGAAAGACAACGAGCAAAAGAAGCATATGAGAATTCTATACTAAGGATTTTCGATTCAATGGAAGAATTTTATGATTTGTTTGAACGAGTTAGAAACAACAATTTCACATTCACGCAAGCAAACTTGATTAGAAATTGGGATAATTTACTTACTAAAATTGAAAAACATGATTCTGAATATGATAGTGTAATATGGAGTAGTAATTACATAACAACACGCTATACTACATGGATTCTCTCATATGAGGAAAGAGAACAAGTATATAAAAAGTTCGTAAACGATGTTGCAAAAATCAACGATAATATAAGATTACATAGTGCTGATTGGGATGGTTCTCCAACAAGAGGTATGAGAATAAGAGAACTAGATTACGCATACCGTGAACTATCTGAGGAAGAATTTTTAAAATGGCGAAGCCAGAGAACTTAAAATATATTGACTTTAATATTGGAGTGTTGCACTTAGAACTTACATCTAGGTGTAATGCTCTTTGTCCTATGTGTGCTAGAACAACTGGATTAGATCACGACGGTGAACTATTAAAAAAACGTGACGATCTACCATTAATTGATACTGATCCAAATGTTCTTGCTAAGATGCTGGAAGAAATGAAACCATTTGTTCCAAATCATGTTTTTATTAACGGTAACTTTGGTGACCCTATTATGTATCCAAACTTACTTGAAGTAATTAAGATGTGTAAAGATTCAGGCGTACCACAGGTCACGTTAAGTACGAACGGGTCCGCACAAACAGAAGCATGGTGGATAGAACTTGCTACTATTATGCGCAAACCTGATAAAGTTATCTTTGCTATCGATGGTCTAGAAGACACGAACCATCTTTATCGTGTGAATACTAAGTGGTCTACTATTATGCGTAATGCAAAAGCATTTATTGCACACGGTGGTATTGCACGTTGGGACTACATAGGCTTCGCACACAATGAACATCAAATAGACGAAGCAAGACAACTAGCAGAAGACATGGGGTTTGTGAAGTTTAGATATAAGAAATCTAATCGTTATGTAATTCCAAAAGATTACAGTGCAGATCCAGATACGCCATTAGAAGAAGAAACACTTGTAAAGAAAACAGAGATTAAGTTTGTTGCTAAACAACATATTAAGAAACAAGAGAAAACAAGTACAGAAAAGAAAGCGGCATTAGAGACTATTCTTGCTGCACCTAAAAAGCAATCTAATACTAGTGAAAAAGTAGACGAAGTATTAAAGAAGCACAAAACATTTGACAACTACGTACAATCGACGGATATTGAGTGTCAGACAGCAAGAGATAAGAGTATTTTCGTAGATTATAAAGGGTATGTGTGGCCTTGTTGTTGGCAAGGTCATTATTACAGTTCTATTGGTGAAGACAAAGGTTCGCAACGTAGAATTGATGACCGTGTAGAATTAGAGAATAAATATGGGAAAGACTTTAATAACTTAAACAAATACAGTATCTTTGATATTCTACGCTCTCCCTATTATGCAAAAGATTTAGTTAATAGTTGGCAACAAGGCCAAGAACGTCTGTACATATGTGGCAAGACATGTGGTAAAGAATTAGATTTCAGAGGTAATGGCGAACAAAATTTCGAAGATACGGAGATGAATGAATATGCAGAGTAAGACATTTTGTATACTACCCTGGATCAATATCTCAACACGTGCAAACGGTGATTTGCGTGTATGTTGTCATGCTAATCAAGGACCTACACGTGGTATCTATAAAAAAGAAGACGGAACAAATTATAACCTGCACAACGATAAGATTACAGATGCTATTAACTCACCATTAGCAAAAGATATTCGTAAGACTATGTTAGACGGCGAATGGCATGAAGAATGTGTTCGTTGTCTACGTGAAGAAACAGCAGGTATGAAATCTCGCCGTATTAATGACGGTGAACGCTTTGCAGAACATATTACTTGGGAAGATGCAGTAGAACATACAGACGAAGATGGGACAATTGACTTGGATCATATCAAGCAAACTTATTATGATATTCGTCTAGGTAACTTTTGTAACTTAAAATGTCGTATGTGTTCACCAATGGATTCAAGTGCATGGTATGAAGACTATGTTAAGATGTGGGGAACAAATAAGTTTAAAGATACGCATGGCATAGTTGAAATGTACAAGAATAACAAAGGAAAGTTTGTTGCAGATGATTATGACTGGGTACACCGTGACCATTTCTGGGAAAACTTGGAAGACAATGTAGCGGGAATGCAGCATGTCTACTTAGTAGGTGGTGAACCTCTTATTATTGAGCGTCACTATGAGTTCTTACAGCATTGTGTTGAACAGGGATATGCAAAAGATATCACGCTAGAATATAATACAAACTTGACTAACATTCAACCTAGGGCGTTAGACTTGTGGACCAACTTTAAGCAAGTACAATTTGGTATCTCAATGGACGGTATAGGTAATACGTTGGAATATGTACGTAATCCGCTAAAGTCTACGCTAATCGAAAAGAATATGCAGCGATTAGATGAAGTTGGTACACAAACTATGAACTTTAGAGCATGGATTGCTTTTACTATCGGTGCATTAAATGCGTTTCATTTGCCTGAATTTTTAAAGTGGAAGATTGAACAGGATTTCTCAGTAATATCTCCTATGATGAAAAATAATCCTAAACCCTTTGCAAACGTACACCCTATTCACAGACCGTTTGAACTTAGCATTCGTTTCTTACCTAAAGAAGTAAAAGACCAAGTACGAGATAGTTGGGAAGAATTTAGAAAAGAGTTCAAAGAAGAAATAGTACATACGATTGATTTTCATAGTGCAGCTAAAAAGAATCCGAATGCTATGGGATTTATAAAGCCGGCAAATGCAGAGTGGGCTATTCAAAAAATGGATCATCTGTTAGATACAAATATCAAATTTATGTATGACGAAGATTGGTTCAACGAAGAAAATAATGAAAAGTTTTGGAAGTACAACGGAAAGCTAGATGAAATTCGTGGCGAGAGTATGGAAACGCAACTACCAGAACTTTACAACGCAATGAAAAAATATAAGGTATAAAGATGTCAGAGATTAATAAAGATTCCAACTACTGGTCACAGTATGATTTCACACAGATTCCATATGATGACTTAGTTAAGGTCGGGCAGAGAACACTTTTATACAGAGACTTGTTTTCAGTATCATGGTTATTAGGACGTTTCTGTAACTACAAGTGTTCTTACTGCTGGCCTTACGCACGTTCTGACAGAAAAGACCACAGACCAACAGAGTTGTGTCTAGCAACAATAGATGAGATTAAGAGGCAAGCACGTGATAACGGTTTTAATAGCTTTCATTTTTCTTTATCTGGTGGCGAGCCTACTTTTCACCCTGGTTACTTGGATATTCTTCGACATTTGGCCGATGATGTTCCTAATACTAATTATACTTCTGTTCATATGACATCAAACATGTCACGTAAACTGAACTGGCATCAGGAGTATTGTGATACAGTAGCAAAGTTCCACAGAGCAAGTATCACTGCGAGTTATCATAGTGAATACGCAAAGAAAGATGAATTCGCAGATAAATTATTGTTCTGTATGGAACATGATGTACAAGTAACAATCAACATGGTTCTTGTACCTGAATGGTTTGATAGAGATTGGGACAACGCAATGTACTTCCATGAACGTGGTATCAACGTTACTCTAAAGCCACAGTCAGACCCAACCGCGTCATTCGTTGTTAAAGGTTATACAGATAAACAGTTGAAAATGATGCAAAACGGTATGCCACAACGTGCGTACACTGATGAGATTCAAAAAGAAAAGGGTAAGAAAGTTATTAGACCTAAACCACGCACAGGTTCAATGTGGAAAATGGATATGCTTAATGGCGATGATAAGAACGTCCCACCTATTATGCAAGTAGAGTTTGAAGATAGCAAGGGTGAGAAGTATTACATGGACCAAGCAGAACGTTTTAATGCGTTTAACTTTAATAAGTTTAAGGGTTGGGAATGCACTAGTGGGTTCAAGGGTATTATCATTCGTGAACCTGACGGGTCTATCAAACGCTCATACAGTTGCGCAGATGAGCCTTTAGGTTATGTAGAGAGTGGCTTTAAATTGTTTGATGCACCTAAGGTGTGCATTTCAGATAGTTGTGTATCTAGTGCTGATAGCAAGATTCCAAAACGAGCACCGGGTGCCCAAGTGCCTATCTACCCAGGTGATACGAGCTACAAAAAATGAGTTACTATTGTTCTGCCATGAAACATCAACTAATGATTGATGTTAAACAAAAAAACAATGCTAGATATGCACCATGTTGCCATTTTAAGAAATCGTTGGATATTAATACGTTCTCAGTAGAAACTAAAAAATATGACAACTTACTTGAACAGGGTGTTAGGATACCAGAATGTGTACATTGCTGGGAAGTAGAAGATAAAGGTCTACGTAGTGTCAGACTGGCAGGAAAGAATCTATTCCAAAAAGGTTTAGAGCCTGCAATAAGAAGACTAGATATAAGAATACATAATAAATGTAATTTAGCATGTACAATGTGTTATTCTGGAGCAAGTAATCTTTGGGGTAAATTAGAAGGAAAAGACACGTTTTATAAAATAAATGATGACGAATTATCTATCATAAAAGAAAAATCTAGGAATGTAACACAAATTAGCTTTCAGGGTGGTGAACCATTTTACGGTAATGAATATGATGAATTTTTAATGTCATTAGATAACTTAGAAAATATAGATGTTGATATATTTACCAATGTCATATCCGTAAAACGTCACGTTTTAGAAAGATGGAATTCTAAACTAAAAAGTCTAAAAATAAATGCAAGTGTTGACGGTTATGGAGATGTATATGAGAGTATTAGGTGGCCTACCACTTGGAGTAAGTTTGAAAAAAATGCTAAAATGATTTACAATATTGTAGGTCGGGATATGTCATATTTTTGGGCAATGCAGGCAGAAAATGCATCTAATTTATTCAAGTTTTTAGAATGGAGAGATAAATTTACACCGAACTCAGCAGTTGAATTGTCATTATTAATGGGATCTGTTGAATTAGGAGTTGAAACTATCGATGAAGATGAAAAAAATAATTTTATTTCTTCTTATAACAACTATATATCGTTAAAAGATAAATCTTATCCCACTGGTATTTTCCAGAGTGAGTATGAACAGTTAAGAGCAATGTATAAAATAATAAAAAATATACAAGTAAAAGATGAATTAATATCTAAAAGAAAAGATAAATTAAAATACATTGTTGAATTGAGAAATAATTATAAAAAATGAAAAAGTTCTATATAAAAGATTGCCCAGATAGAAAAACAATGCATATGTGGATAGCAGAAACGCTAGATATGCAGAAGTATGTTGACGGTATGAAGCCAGAAAATGATGGCGTTCTTTTTGAATTCTCTGATGAGAAGTTAGACTTAGATAGAATGCACAAAGCGTGTACTGATGCATATGAAGAATTTGACTGGTATGGCTTTCTCAATATATATGGAACTAAGTTTGAAAGACAAGATGGGTACGGTGGTTTAAGTCTTGTATATAATCCAAACTATAGATATGAGAATATTCCACATAATGCTCAAACGCTAGGATACCCACGTAATAATATACCAGACGAATTATTCTGGGAAGACTTTTCTTTATTTGAAAAGATTATGGAGAAGCGTTTAGACAAAGATGTTTTTAGTGTATCACAAGAGTTTGGTACACATGCTGCATTTAAGTTACTTCTGGATAACGGTATCATTGATAATGTTAAGTATACACAACTTATAACTGAGAATGCTGATAGAAAAGATATCGGTGAACGTATCAATAAAGACACTTACACTGATACATGGGGTTTCAACCATTGGAGCGAACCTGCTATGTATGATTATATAGGAGAAGTGTCACGTAGAGTTAAGCGTACACCAGTGCGAAGTAGATTAGCACAGTTGCGCAACGTGAATACACAAGAAATTGCTGACATGGCAAACAAATATTTGTGGCATAGAGATGAAAGTTGGTTCTACGAACTACGTATCAACTTAGCATTAGAGAATCATAATGATGCATATGGTATTGAAATTGAAAATTATGGTCAAAAATCTTTTACTCCTGGGCACTGGTATGTTTGGGATACATATGTGACACATAGACCTTATGTTAATCAGGCGATGCCGGGAAAAAGTAGAATAAACTATATTCTAGCAGTTAACCCATGGTTTGATTTTAATTATGAAGAACAGTGTTGGGAACAAAATGAGTTCTACGGAGAAAAACACCCTGTAGATATGGTTGTTGATGGTGATGTAATTGAAGGTTTAAAATTATGCTAGATAAGATTACTATGTTAGGTGATTTTTACGCACTTGATATGTGGCATCCTCCGCATGAAATATTAGATGACTTAAAACAGTACGATGATAAATGGACACAGTATAATTCACATAAGCCATGGATTCCTCGACAGGGACTATGCATCATCAACGAAGATGGTATAAACAAAGCTGGTCCTGCACTAGACAGTCTATTAGAGTGGAACAAAGCACATGGGACAAATTATACTGAATTGGATTTTAATATCAGCACGCCAGTACTTACTGATACTGTATTGAATGATTTTCTTGCACCTATTAGACAATGGTGTTATAGAAGTCACTTCTTAAAGCTACCACCAGGTGGTTACTTCCCCCCGCATCGTGATAAATCATGGGAATCAATTAGGTTGATATTGCCTATATTCAACTGCAACGCTCCTCTCACACGTTTTATATTAGAGGATAAGACACTATCATTTGAGTTAGGAAGAATGTATTTTGTTAATACATTAAAAGAACATACACTATTCAATGCAAGTGCGGACCAAGATAGTGTGTGGTTAGTTCTCAATTATGAAGTTAATAATAATTCAGTAGATTGGATTCATAAAAATCTATCTATTCGTTAAACTGCCATATCTGCTTTAATATATGGTTCAGGATCATATTTTGATAGTTCAAAACTTTCCATTGTGAAATCATCGATAGTTTTGATACTACGCTTATCTTTAATCTTAATCTTTGGGAACGGCTTGCTTGTACGCTGTAGTTGTGTTTTTACAGCATCAACATGGTTGTTATAGATATGCGCATCGCCAATAGTATGCGTAAACGTGCCGGGTTTTAACTTACATACATGTGCAATCATGTGTGTTAGTAGAGCATACGAAGCAATGTTAAACGGAACACCCAGGAACAAATCTGCACTGCGCTGATATAGATTACAGTTTAGTTTGCCCTGATTAGTTACATAAAACTGTGCCATCATATGGCAAGGGGGCAAAGCCATATCATCGATATCTCCTACATTCCATGCTGACAAGATATGTCTACGTGATTGTGGGTTTGATTTGATGTTATCAATTAGATTTTGTAGTTGGTCTACTTTTTCACCTTTAGAGTTTTCCCAGAAACGCCATTGTTTGCCGTATACAGGACCCAAGTGTTTAGTCAAGTCAGTATTGATATAACCTAAATCTTTACCTTGTTTGTCTGCATTGGCAGTCCAGATAGTTGTTTTGCCTACTAGTTCACTGCGAGTCTCACCATAGTGAATTTCTGCTAGTCTGCGTTCATCAGTAGAACCCTCAATGAACCAAAGCAGTTCACTCAGTACAGACTTGAATGGGACTTTCTTTGTAGTGAGTAGCGGGAAACCTTCTTCTAAATCAAAAGTAAGCCAAGTCATAAACCACGACTTAGTTCCTACACCAGTGCGTTCATCGCCTCGGTCTTCGCCGCTGTTGATAACTGTATGTAAAAGGTCTAGATAATCGTCTTCTGCCCAGTTCATTTTCTTTCCCACCGTTCTAGGTAATACGCAGGTGAGTGCTGATTTCCACCCACGATACGTTGATAACGTCTTTCAAACTTTTCTGTATATTTGTCGATATCACAAACTGTATCTGTTTTGTAAGTATCTGCAACCCGTGTTAGATAAAGTGTATCACAGTAAGGGTATGCTAAGTCATAGACAGTCTTTCCGCCTACTATAATTGTTTCTTTTCCGGGATGTCTAAATTCAATCGCAATTAAGATATCTTCCATAGAATAGTCTTTATGATTATACGCATCAAACGCACCTGGGAAGTGACTTATATCTTTTGATGTAATCACATAGTTTGTTCTATTCTTTAATGGAGCAATACGACCTAGACTTTCCCATGTATTAGATCCCATAACAACGACATTATTTTCTGTTACTGCACGAAAATAACGCATGTCTTCGTCTAGTCTAGGCCATGGGAGTCCGTTTTTATATCCGATGCCGCCTTTATTGTCGGCGGCTAATATCATACTAATCATCTTTGTTCTGTTCGAAATGTGCTTTTAGAATATTCTTAACGTTAAGTACTACGTTCTGTTTAATTGCAGGGACATCAATTTGTACTTCAACATCATCGATTTTGTCAAATCGTTTTGCTAGTTGGTTCCAACCTACGTTTTCTACCATAGGTAATGGTTGAAGCAGTTCTTCTCCTGACAGAGTAATCTCTTGTCCGTTTTTCATCTTTACTACTACCTGCTTAACAAAGTGTGCAGGAATACTCATGGGAGAAATTTCTTCCATAATTCTATCGAATTCACCATCATAGTCGAATTCCATTACGATAGTTCTCCCTTATCTTTCATATTTTCCGAATGTTCCAAAGCAGCGACAATTACTGCCGCTGCCTTGATTAGTTCACTTTCGAAATCTGATTGGCGTGTTTGAATTGTAGTGGCACGGCGTGCTTCTTGTGAAAGATAATATCCAGCGATAGCAATCCAATCATTGACTGTATTGTTTGCGTCAAGTTCACTCCCGGGAAGGTCAAGTTGACGTTCACGTTCAGATTTAATTCTTTCCAAGATATCACTACGATTCATTTTATGCCTCTGATTTCTTTGGACGACCACGTTTCTTTGGTGCGTCTGTTTGTGCTTTAGTCACGCGAACTTTAGACTTCGTTTCCTTAGGACGCAATGAAGGATCATACTTATATGCTTCTTCACGTTTTGCAACAGCATCCTGTTCAAGTAGCTGTGCTTGGACCATCAAATTTTGTGCAATCTGTCTGTTTTCATCTTGCTTTGATTCTTCAACATTTGTATCTACTTGTGAAGGTTCTGGAGTCTGTGTTGTATCGTTGACAGGTACTTCTGCTGTACCTTCCTCACTCATTTGTTCAAGAATATCATTTAATGGTACACTTGTATTTGAGTTAGGAGTCATAATAATTGATGCGGTTGGTACTTTACGAAGGATATTCTCCTGATGTAGTGTTTGCAGCATAGGCGTACCATGCCAAAACACTTTACGAGTAAGAACTTCGTATAGACCTGTTGCAGCTTGTCCTTCTGGTGATTCGACAGCTTCCATAAGTGCATCATGGTAACGATCTGGTAGTGAATCACTGTAGACACATAGTGCATTTTCTTTTTCGTCTGGTAGCTGAAGGAACACAACAACTAAGCGTTGCCCTGTCCCTGCGTGTCTACCGACGTGTTTAAGAAAAGCCATATTAGCTTGCCGCTTCTTCCGCAGGTGCTTCTGCTTCTTGTGCTTCCGCTGCCTGTGCTTGGATATGATCTACGAACGCCTTTACTTTATTAGCAACACTACCTACTGCTGAAAGTTCTGACGCCTGGAATGCTCCACGCTTTGACGCAAGGTCAATAATTGCATAAACATTAGCAAGATCGTTAACAGTTACGTTCGGTGCTTCCGCTTGTGCTTCCGCAGCTGGCGCTGCTTGAGTTTCTTCTGACATAAAAATTCTCCTTTGTCATCTTCACTATTATATATAATATGAATAAAACTCTATTATTCATACCACTATTATACTAAATTATTTGATTAGTGTCAACACTTTTATGCTACCATACGAACATATTCTTCTGGCCATTTTAGGTAGTCTAGCCATTTTTCGTGACGAATACTAATTGTAAAGTTCTTATTTCCATACAGTTGATAAAAGTTTGGTTTTTGTGGCATGCGAATAGGTTTGATATCCATTCTATTGCCTTTTGCATGATTACATTTTTTACATGCGCTTACGATATTTTCCCAGTTTGTCTTACCTCCCTTAGATTTAGGTAGTACGTGATCCAAAGTAAGTTCGCTAGGTTTAAACACGTCTAAACAATATTGGCAACAATATTTATCCCTAACAAAGACATTAGTTCTGGTAAAATTAATCCCGCCATTGGTGTGCGGGATGTATTCACGTATGGCGATTACACTGGGTACTTTGAGGGTGTGATTAGGAGAATGAACTTCCCAATCCTCATGCCATTCTAGGACATTAATCTTATCCAACCAGATAAGTTTAATGCTCTCTTGCCAAGTTAGTGTAGAGAGTGGTGTAATGCTCAGAGGAGCACCATCTGCGTTAAGTAGAAGTGTATCGCTCATAATGATATTTATGCTTTTATGAATAGTAAGTGTAGTCACCAAAAGGTGGGACGATATGATTTTGACCGTGCATTACGAACAGTGTATCACAGAAAGATTCGATGCCCCATTCACCAAACGGATAACCATCTGTAAACATGATGAACTTGTCAGGATTGATATCGTTTTCTTCCATGAAATGCCAGTTGCACATAAAGTCAGTGCCACCACAACCGATGATTTCGTATTCTTTGATTTCCTCAGCATTCATAGGAGTGAATTCTTTGAATGATTCAGTATAGACTTGCGTATCGAAAGTCCAAATACGGAGACGAAAGTCCTGAAATTGTTGCATGATACCATAGACTTCACCCAAGAAATCTTTAAGCATCTGTTCATCAATAGAACCTGAAACGTCAAGACCGATAGCAGCATCAACTTGATAGTCATTATCAGTGCCAGGCAGATAGATGCCAAGTGAACGTGACTTGCGAGACTGACGCATCCATGTAAAGTCAGACTTTAGAGTAGACTGCATTGATAGATTAAGATGCTCACGCCAGTCCATTTTAGGTTCAGTCATATCTTTGATGATACGCTTAATATCGCCGGGAAGATTTCCAGCGCCTGCTGTTTGTGCAGCTTGCAGAACAGCTTGTTTCATCTGATCCTTGATTGCTTTAGCTTCTTCTTTAGAAATTTTGATAGGACCTTTGCGACCAGTAGGATCGTTCTGCATACCTTCGCCAGCATTGTTGCCGTCACCCATCATGTGTTCGTCAAGTGTGTTGACATCAGAGAAATCTTTACCTTGTTCCTCTTTTTGCTTCATCAAGTCAGCATAAATTTCTTCTGTATAAGACTTGTAGTATTTGCGATCATACAGCGCAGACTTAGGCATGTTGCCGATACGAGCCTCAACAGTTGCTTGATTCACTTTGTAGTCAGCAGCAATGTTCCACAATTTAGGATCACGCTTTTCTTCTGCGAAGTCAAATAGACGACCACCTTCACCGCAGTGATCATACACACAGTGAAAGACCTCATGTCCTACAACGAAGTCAATCTCCTCAGGAGTTAGAGTACGAAAGAAATCACAGTTGTAGTAGAAATGCTTACCGTCAACAGCAGCAGTAGGAAGCCACTCAGCTTCGACTAGCTTTAGACGTGTTGCAAGTGTACCAAAGAACGGGTGCTTAATTAGCATTCGTACACGACCTGATACAATCATTTCTTTGACTTCTAAATCAGTGTATTCAAACACAACAGGTTCATCAGAGTCTTCATCAACCTCGATGCCGTTTTCTTTCAACAGATCATCAAGAACTGCATTGAAGTCATCTTCTGTTTTGATTTCGTGCGGTTTGACTTGCATACGATTCGCTTCCTTTTTTCTAACTACTCTATTAATATAGCACAATTACGGATATTGTCAAGTTTTTCCGATACTTTTTTTAAAGTTATACCCATAGTCTTTGATAGTTGTATCTTTCAGTTTTTTGTCTGATGGGTTAACTTGTGTGATGTTGTATTCTTTTATTGCGGTATTTACTAATAATGTTATGCTTCTGATCCAAAATATATTTTCTAGTGCATCTGGATCTGTCAACTTGTCAATGATAATAGTGTCGTCATAACCTAAATCATATGCAAAATCTATATGGTGTTCATAGCAAAAGTCGCAGCCGTTTTCTTTAGAAAAGTATGCAAAAATATATTCACGTTCTGCACGTGTGAACCTATCATTTATACCTACTGTCAAAACATTGTCTAACAAGTCTGCTATAGGCATCCATATTTTGGGGTTATTTTTAAATAAATCTTGGAATGTCATTTTGTTAACAATATGCTTGCATTTGTCCCACCAAAACCAAAACTATTACATAGAACAGAATTTATATCATGTTCGATAGCTCTACTTACATACTTTGGCTCGTAGCCTTCTTCTAGTTCATTAATATTTAATGATGGTGTTACTATATTATGCATTAAACTCATAACGCTTAATGCTGTTTCAACCGCACCAGCAGCGCCCATCATGTGTCCTAATTGAGATTTGTTTGCTGTGATGTAAACATCTTTCATACCTAATCTATTAATTGCATCTAACTCTACTACATCCCCCATTGGAGTGCTAGTGGCATGTGCATTTATTAAGTCTGGCTTACCTTCGATACATTGAGCCATACATCTCTCAATATGTTTACCCTCTGGATGGGGCGCAACAACTTGGTACGCATCATTTGTCATTGCATACTTTGTTATTTCGCATAGTGTGTTTTCTGTTTTTTCTTTTGTTAAAAGAAATAATGCGCCACCTTCGCTTAGTACAAGTCCATCCCTGTTCTTATCCCAAGGCCTACTTGCTGTTTCGGGCGTATTATTAAATTGTGTTGATAGCGCACGTAGTTTACCCATCTGCTTAAATGCATCTTCGTTAATACATTGGTCAACTGAACCAGCGATTACATAGTCGGCTTGGCCTGTTTCGATAAGCATACATCCTAGAATAATACTGTAAATGCCAGTAGAACACGCACTCATAGTCATTGTACTGGGCCCTGTGTAACCATACTTGATGTTGATATTATGAGCAATCATATTAGGACAGAATGTGTAACTATTATCTGTGTTTTCTCTATTTGCTCTTAAACTTTCTAAGTACATCGAAAACCCAGGAGACACGATAACACTTGTTCTTTCGCTTGGTAACTCTCTATCACCGATCAAGTCGCTTGCTAGTGCCAATGCCCATTGCATATGTTCTGGTAGTCTATCACGTTCTGCTTCTGTGATAATAGGATAGTCTTCTGCATCAAAGTGAAACTCTCCTGCGACTTTACTTCTAGTATAACGACTTGCATTTGGATCAAATTTAGTTATAGGACCGTAAGCAATTTCATTGTTGGTAATAGATTTCCATGTTTGTTCTAAATTGCCAAACGGGGTAAAGGCTGATATGTTTTCAATATAAACAGTCATAGTGGTTCCATTGTTCTAAAGTCTTTATAGTTTAACTTCCATACGTCTTGATATCTATTGTATAATAGAAAGTCTTTGTGTAAAAGAGTATATTTACCTTCACGTGGGAATATAATTCTTGCTACTCTGGAGAACTTATAATCTAATCCATTTGGATCGTCAACTAGGTTTTTTTCAGTATTAACAGTGGTAACAATTGTATCTGCACCACGTGATAGGCACCAATCTACTGCAAACGGTTGTACTGCACCGTGATGAAATTCATTTAACATTCTATGGTCTTTTGTAGGAGATGCTGTATCTCTCCACTCTTTAAGAGTGTATACACGATATGCTATCATATAACATTTGGGAGATATATGAGGAAGATAATGTGCGCCACACATTGACACAATTTTGTCTTTGTGCTTTACAAACCACCATGCTTCTTCTGACCCCCATTTACCAAATTTTAGTTTTAGTAATGAAGCATTATTGGGACCACCGTCGTTTGCACAAACGGATAAAAATGTCTTGAATTCTTCTAAGTTATCATTGTCTACTTGGTGCAAAGAAAACTCTAAATCGTCTTTGCCTTTAAACTCTTTTAGTAACATCAGATACGCTTTAGCACCGCCCATATTAAAAAGCCTGCAGGATCAAACTCCCACCATTTGTGACCGAAATAGTATCTTCCTGGTTTAGCGTGATGATTATTATGCCACGCTTCGCCGCCACTCAACCACGCAAAAATAGGATTATTGTTCGATTGATCTTTAGTTTCAAACCAACGATATCCTAACCACTTGTAATGCGATAGAACACCGTCTAAAATGTGTCCCGCGATAGTAGCATTATAAAAACCACTAAAACAAATAAAGATTGCAAAGAATAGCGGTCCGCCTAAAACCAATGCAGTCAGATAAATGAATGCTTGGAATTTCCAATAATGTCTGTGAAAAAATACTACGCTCGGTTCTTTGAACATATCCCTACCAGAACTTAGATAACCGCCTGACTTTTGGAAACGCCCCGTTGCACCTCTGAACCAGCCAATAACATGTGGTGAATGTGGGTCGTCTTCTTGGTCACTGTGCTTATGGTGATATCTATGAAACAGTACAGTTACGAGAGGAGATCCAGGTGAACCAAACATAAACATAGTCATCATAAACCATTTCACTGGTTCACTTGGCTTCCAACTGTGGTGTGATGCCCACCTGTGAAATCCAGCATTGGCGCCGATACACATTACTAAGTATGCCCATAAAAATCCCCAACCTAAGATTGCATATTGTTCTGTGTAGATACAGTATGGTATCGCAATTGCTGTTACAATGGCGTTAAACGACCATTGAATATGCATTTTGTTTTCATAAGTTAATTTATCAAACAATGTTTCTAGAAATTTTAGCAAGTGCTTCCTCCAATATCTTTTCGTGTGATTTACCATCAAATAAGAATTTACGATGCCAATCATATGCGTGTGGTGCATAACGACCATTCTCTTTACTTGACTTATGAATGAAATCCCAAGTCATATTTGCCTTCTCTACCAGTTCAGGTCTAATGTTGTTTAGTTTTACACTATCATCAAACTTGTTCATATATACAGCAAGCATCGCCCACATAAAGTCTGGGTATACACCATTACCCACATAGTTTACAGGGCGACGGTAATGCTCCCAACACGCCTCTTTGTGATTGTGGTCAATACCGTATTGTTTCTGTTTGCGCCAGAACGGCGTGTCTTCACGGTCAGTTAGAGTAAAGTGATACGCAATAAAGTCTGCGATACCATCTTCTAGTTTACCCATGTTTTTGTTATATGCGTGAATTTGTGATGGTGTGATAACAGCATCTTCTTCTTTCGCACGATTGATAATACGGTTTGTTAACTGAATACAAGCCTGCGCAACGTATA
>Ga0255758_10001101_pt1 | contig 28710 bp, 29 predicted proteins | sample 011ome_24_FD_179958 | JGI IMG/M metagenome (GOLD analysis project Ga0255758, IMG submission 179958) | Coastal salt marsh microbial communities from the Groves Creek Marsh, Skidaway Island, Georgia - 011513CT metaG (version 2) | ecosystem: Environmental > Aquatic > Marine > Intertidal zone >... | reverse complement strand
AACTCCACATATGTTCTTCCCGGTCTAGCTTTCTCTAAAACTTTTGTTGTTTTTTCCTGTTTATAAAAAAGCAGAAAAATTATTGGAATAGATGTTAAAATTGCAAGTGCCAAATAAGAACCTACGAATGTATGCTCAGGTATTAAATTTTGACCATATACCGCTATGTTAGGACCAAGAACAGCTGAAACAATTCCCGCTAGCATTATTGCTGATATGGCCCTTGGAGCCATGTCTTTTTCAACTGTTTCTGCTGCAGCGAACCTATATTGATGAGTAAAAGAAAGACCATTACCAATCATGAAACATGCTAAGCAATAGATAACAAATTCACTAATGTAAATTGCGTATGCCGCAAGTAATGCAGATATAGTTGTATATAATGAAGCAATGATAAAACCTTTTTGTCTACCTATTTTACTCATTATCTTCGAGGCTAACATAGTGGCGCTTGCAAGACCAATAACCATCATTGCTGTTGGTAAAGTAGATAATGATAAGACTGGTGTCAGAGCAGAACCTATGATTCCACTCAAAAATATTGTGACGGGAGCTGCAGTAAATCCAAAGATCTGCGCAATAATGATTAGTATTAGATTTTTATTATACATGTTATTTAGATTTTTATTTTGAAAGTTTAATTAAAAAGGGAGGATGCACAAGAAATAATACTCTCTGCAACGATATCATTTTTAAGTAAAGCTCCAATTGCAGCATTTTCATTTCCAGAATTTTTCATTACTTCAATACCTACGCTCATCAGATCTTCAATATTTAGATTTTTTGAAATTTTATTAACAAAACATCCGCAATATTCATATTGTCCACCCACACTTGCTAGGTCTCCTAAATCTTCATCAACACATCCTAAAAAGACTTCGTTGAGTATTGATTTATTATTTATTTCGGAACTAACATCAGAAATTGAAACAAAATTTAGGATTAATATTAAAACAAAAAGTAAACGCATTTTCATTTTCTCATAATAACTTATTAAAGAACTAAAACCATTTATTTTTTTTAAAAATAAAAATTTGTATCATAACAATTACGAACAGTATTATGCAAAAAAAACCGAAAGCATAAGTCTTATCTACTCCTGGAATTCCTCCAATATTTACGCCCAAAAGCCCAGTTAAAAAACCCAAAGGTAAAAATATTGCTGCAATCACTGATAATAAATACATATTCCTATTCAATTTATCAGATAATATATTCGATAATTCATCCTTTATAATCTGTGCTCGTTCTCTAATAGTATCTAGGTCTTCTATGAATCTTGTAACATGGTTTATAGACTCTGTTATACTTTTTATATTGGAGCTATCAAACCATGATAAATTACTATTTCGCAAATTTATTATTGCATCTCTTTGTGGAGCCATATAACGTCTAAAAATAATCGCCTTTCTCCTAATATCTACAATCTCTTCTCTATGTTTACTGCTTGGATTACTTATTATATTTTCTTCAATATTATCTGTCATTTCATCAAGAGATGCTAAAACCGGTTCCATTCTTTTGAACAGAGCATTAACTAAAGTGCAAATGAACTCAGAAGTACTTTTAGGTCCAAGACCAACTTTAATACTTTCTTCTATGTCACCAACTGCCCTTAGCTTTCTTTTCCTCAATGAAATAATCCCTCTTTTATCCACCCATAGCCTAATAGACACCATATCTTCAGGTTGAGAATTGTCATTGAGATTTGCGCCCCTCAGTATAAGCAAGATCCCATCATTTATCTCCGTTATTCTTGGTCGGGTCTCATCTTCAAGAAGCGCATTTAAAACAATTGGATCCATATTAGGGAATTCTTTTCCTAGCCAAGTCTTTGTATCTGGATGATTAGCATCAAGATGGACCCAAGAAGGTTTTGGAGAATTTATAGAATTTGGTATTTCACTGACAGTAAGACTTTCTCCTCCACCATTACCATCAAATTCATAAGCCAGTAGGATATGTTCACTCATTTATCACCTGTTATGTTAAGCGTCAGATAGTAGTAATTTCTCAGTATAGATATATCTATTATTGATTTATTGAAATATAAAATTATCACCTATTAATAGATAATACTCTATTATAAATTATAATTATATTGATTGATAATCGTTTTTATATGCTTTTGAAATAGAATGAATAATATTAAAAAAAAATGAGCAAACAAATCAGAAAATTATTAGCAATTTCACCAATATTCAAATTACGTATCACAGGCGTTACAACCTCTACATTTAGCCTAATTAATGGTCTTCGAAACAAGGATTATGAAATTCAGATTTTGGGTCTAGGATCTACAGAAGGTATTCCAAAGATATCATTACTAAAAATATTTCAATTATATTTAAGCCCCATTAAAGCCGATTATAGAATCCTTCATGCTCGACGACACAATGAAATGATATTTGGAATAATACTAAAATATATTTTTCGACTAAAATTGAAATTAGTTTTCACGGCTGCCAAGCAACGCCCATATTCAAAATTTTCTCAATTATTAATTAAATCTATGGACCATATAATAGTCACAAGTACTAAGACTACCCCGTTTATAGAACCATTATTTAAAAAAACTAAAAAATTTACTAAATTTAGTGTAATAAATCATGGCGTAGACACTGACCGCTTCAAGCCATCCCATGATATTATAGCTTCAAAAACAAAATTAGATCTTGATCCAAAAAAACATTATATTGGTTGTTTTGGAAGAGTAAGACCAGAAAAAGGCACCCATTTATTCATTGATGCTGTGTGTAGAGTATTACCAAATGAAAAAAACTGGAATGCTATTGTTGTCGGAAGGGTAACTCGAGAATTTAGAGATTACTATGAGGAATTAAATACCATTATAGAAGAAAATAACTTACAAGATCGAATTACATTTATTAATGAAACCAGAATTATTGAGAATTATTATCAAATTCTTGATATATTTGTGGCACCTTCAATTTATGAGGGATTTGGACTTACTCCTCTAGAGGCGATGGCAAGTTGCGTACCAGTTATTGCAACAGATGCTGGTTACTATAAAGAAATTGTAACTAGTGATTGCGGTTATGTAGTAAAGAAATGTGGTCAGGATATTGCTAAACATATTAAACTCTACGTTGCAAAACCCGCACTACTGGACGTCCATTCACAAAGATCATTTGAGCGTATACAAAAACATTTTAGACATGAAGATGAAGTAAATAAAATATTGAGTTTATATAAAAATCTTCAAAATTATAGAAATTAAAATCGAATACCTTGATTAACTAATAAAAATTATTGTTGGCGGAGAGAGAGGGATTCGAACCCTCGATAGTATTGCTACTATACACGCGTTCCAGGCGTGCGCCTTCAACCACTCGGCCACCTCTCCATATATTTATTCGCTAAGAATGTTAATACATGATTTTGGTAATTCAGACAATAACATCCATTTTTTTATCCTCATAGAGTTAGACTCATATACTTTATCTTTTTTCAACCATGATTGAAGTTCGCTACCACATCCATCATCATAGTTCACTGGAGCTTGATTGATACAATCCTCTGAACCCTCAGGGCAGGTAAGTCTTACATGGAAATGTTTGTAATGCCCTCCCCATGGACGAATTTTATTTAACCAATCCATATCTCCTTTTCTAATGGCCATCTCGCAAATTTTATTTTTAATAAGGGGATTTATAAAAACTCTTGCAACTTTATCATTTTTTGAGATTATTTTTAGCAAATCGTATTGGTAACCAGTCCATAATTTATCATTAATTTCTCTTTGGTTTGGCGATAAGAGTGACTTTGGATTATATGTTTCAAGTTTAAATCTGTCCATTTGAAAGTCAGGTTTCTTCTCATAATATATATCGACATCTAAACCATTTTGATGACTTTTATGCCCATAAGGCATTGGTCCCCCTCTCGGCATTGAAAGATCACCAATAAGAAGTCCATTACCAAATTCATTGTAAATTTGTTCTGAAGTAAGTTCTATAAATTCAATTAAATCAGGGTGACCCCAAAACCTATTTCTAGATGGTTTTAGAACGTCATAATACTCGGTGTGACTGGGTAGATACTTGCCTCCCGATAAACATCCTTTTGAGTATGATCCAATACTTTCACTGGATGAATTAGACTCTGTTCTAATTTTGTAAAAGATTTCGCTGGCATATTCACTTGCAAATAAAGTTCCAGGGAATTGAGTTAACATCGCCAAAAAAATAAAGATGATTTTTAGGTAGGGTAAGGGATAATTCATTACATTACTTAAATAAGTTATACTAATAATCAGCTTTAAGAGCAGCTATAAATGCTTCTTGAGGAATTTCCACCTTCCCATACTTTCTCATTTTCTTCTTACCCTTTTTTTGCTTTTCAAGTAATTTTCTCTTACGTGTGACGTCACCACCGTAACATTTTGCAGTAACATCTTTCCTTACAGCTGAAATAGTTTCTCTTGCAATTACCCTACCACCAATTGCTGCTTGCAGTGGAATTTTGAATAAATGCCTTGGAATGAGTTCTTTTAATTTTTCTATAATTATTCTACCTCTATTTTCTGCAACACTTCTGTGTACAATCATTGCTAATGCATCCACAGATTCATCATTAACAAGGATTTGCATTTTTACAAGATCTGCTGATTGATAATTTGAAATTGTGTAATCAAAACTTGCATAACCTTTTGAAACTGATTTAAGTTTATCATAAAAATCAAATACAACTTCGTTAAGAGGTAATTCGTAGTTTAATACAGCCCTGTTTCCTGAAAAACTTAACTCTTTTTGTCTTCCTCTTCTTTCCTCACATAATTTTAATATAGCACCTAAATATTCATCAGGAACAATTATGGAAGCACTAATCCAAGGCTCTTCAATTCTTGATATTTTTTCTTGCTGTGGCAGATCTACCGGATTATGAAGTTCCATCTTATTGCCGTCAGTAGTATAAACGTCATATATAACGCTAGGAGCAGTAGTTACTAGATCAATATCATATTCTCGATCAATCCTTTCGCAGATTATTTCTAAGTGTAACAAGCCAAGAAAACCACACCTGTAACCTAACCCGAGTGCAGCTGATGTTTCTTTTTCATATTGAAAACTTGCATCGTTTAAACTTAACTTTTCAATAGCATCACGGAGACCTTCAAAATCTGATGTATCTTGAGGGTATAATCCACAAAAAACAACTGGTTGAGCTGGCTTAAATCCATCCAAAGCAATATCACAAGGTGTTTTTGCATCTGTAATCGTATCGCCGACTCTCATGTCTGAAACTTGCTTAATTGATGCAGTAAAAAAACCAATTTCTCCAGGACCAAATTGATCTTGCATTTTTTGTTTTGGTTGAAATATACCCATTCTTTCAATTTGGTATATAGCACCATTTGACATCAGTTTTATTTTTTGCCCCTTTTTTATTGTACCCTCATAAACTCTGATCAAAACAACAACACCAAGGTATGTATCATACCAGGAATCAACCAGTAGTGCTTTTAATGGCTTACTTGAATCACCTTTTGGTGATGGAAGATTTTCTACAATTTTTTCGAGTAAATTTTCAATACCAATACCGGTTTTAGCAGAGATTTCGATTGAGTCACTTGTATCAAGACCTATAACATCTTCAATTTGTGATTTTACTCTTTCTGGTTCAGCAGCAGGTAAATCAATTTTATTTAGTGCAATTAAAATCTCATGATTATTTGATATGGATTGATAAACGTTTGCCAAAGTCTGTGCTTCCACACCCTGACTTGCATCAACTACAAGAATTGAACCCTCACATGCTGCTAATGACCTGTTAACTTCATACGCAAAATCAACGTGACCCGGTGTATCAATTATGTTTAGTGTGTATTCTTTTCCATCCTTGGACTTATAATTAAGGGTTACAGCCTGGGCTTTGATTGTAATTCCTCTTTCCCTCTCAAGATCCATTGAGTCGAGAACCTGTTCTTTCATCTCACGTAAATCTAGGCCACCCGTAATTTGAATTAATCTATCAGCTAATGTTGATTTACCATGATCTATGTGCGCAATAATGGAGAAATTTCTTATCGTTGATAGATCTTTCATTTTAATTTAAATATTTCTATTCTTAGTTTCTTATTGTTGCAGAAAATTTCTTTGATATTTCATTTATAATTATAGCTGATAAATCATCTATTTCGGCTTCAGTTAGAGTTTTTTCATATGGTTGAATCTCTAGATTAATCCCAATAGATTTTTTGTCTTTTGGTATATTTTCTCCAGTATAAACATCAAATATTTTAATGTCACTAATTAGAGTATTCTTTAATTTTCTAATTGTAATAATTATTTCTTCAGCATGAACTTCCTTATCAAATATAAAAGCAAAATCTCTATGTAAAGGCATAAATTGACTAGAATTAAACCCAGGTCGCACTCGGGACTTTACCCGACGGTTTGTGATATATGAGCTAGGAAAGATCTCAAAAGCATATAAGGTTTGGTCAAGATCAAACAGACTTGCTATGGTTGGGTGCAGCTCACCAAAATATGCAAGAACCTTCTTTGGTCCCTGACAAAGAGCTCCAGATTTACCTGGATGGTAATATTTCGGCATATCCCCGATGGAAATTGTATAATTAGTATCTTCAATACCTTGAGCGCGTAGGACAGTTAACACATCTTCTTTTACATCAAATAAATTATAATTTTCTTTTTTTCCTCTCCAATCATCATTTCCTCCGTGAGAAATTGCTTTGCCAACACGAATACCAGCAGCGGTATCTACCTGTTGATCAGCTTCAACACCCATAAAACTATGGCTGACTTCAAATAAGGATATATCTTTATGCCCTCTATCAAGATTCTTTTTTATTGAATTTATGAGACTTGGTAACAGTGACTGTCTCAAGATATTTAGTTCTGATGATATAGGATTTATTAATCTAAGTTCATTATTTGCATCAATAAAATGTGCAGCATATTTGTCGGATATAAATGAATAGTTTACTGTTTCCATCATTCCTCTGCTGGCTAGTATTCTTTTTATTTGAGAACGGGCTTTTTGTATATTGGTAATTTTTCGAGAGGCTACACCAACTGATTTATTCATAGAAATAGACTTAATATTGTCCGTTCCCTTTATCCTCATTATTTCTTCTACAATACAAGCTTGTTCATAAATATCATTTCGCCATGAAGGTATTTCCAATTCAAGAGTTTGATTATTTTTTTTAACTAAAAAACCTAAACGAGATAAAATATCTGAAACTTCATTCTCTGCAATTTTTACTCCCAACAATCTCTCAATCTCTGATAATCTAAAATTAATTTTATTGTTTTCTTTGGTCCGTGTTCCTAGTGATATTACTTTTGAATTTTCACCACCACAGAGTGTATTTATCATATCTGTTGCAATATCAAGACCTATATCATTAAACGATTTATCTATACCTCTTTCATTCCTATACCTGGCATCTGAATTTATTCCTAAGTCACGTCCAGTCTGTGCAATATTTATTTTATCCCAAGTAACAGCCTCAACAAGAACATTTACTGTGCCCTCATCACTACCCGAGCTCTTTCCTCCAATAATTCCTGCAATTGACTCTGGCCCATTATCATCAGCTAATACAACATGGTTATTGTTTAGAATGTACTCTTTATCATCTAATGCTAACATCTTTTCTGCATCTTTTGCTTTTCTGATTTCAAGAAAGTTATTGATTTTATCATAATCAAATACATGAAGAGGTCTGCATAGATCAAATGTGAGATAGTTTGTGACATCAACCAATTTATTAATTGACCTCAACCCTATTGTCTCTAGCCTATCTTTTAGCCACTGGGGTGACTCACCATTTTTAACATTTCTTATTAATCTAAAACTTGCATAAACATTTTCTGATGCATCTTCATTCAAAATGATATTCTTTTCTATCTCAAAATCTTCTTTAATTTTTGGAATTTCTAAATTTTTTAACTCCCCTATACCTGCCGCAGATAAATCTCTAGCTATTCCTCTGACACCCAGGGCATCAGCTCTGTTTGGGGTTATGGCAATTTCAATCACAGGATCTGATTTCTTAATATAACCTAATATCTCATCGCCAATATTTGCATTTTTATCTAATTCCAAAATTCCATCATGATCATCTGATAACGACAGTTCTCTCTCAGATAAAAGCATACCATTTGATTTTACGCCGCGAATAGTTGTTGCCTGTAATTTTATTCCTGAACCTGGAATATATGAACCTTCTGGAGCAAATACAGCTTTCATCCCAACTCTCACATTTGGAGCTCCACAGATAACCTCGCTGTCACCAAATTTTGTATTCAATTTGCATAAATTTAATTTATCTGCGTTTGGATGTTTGTTAACTTCAATAATTTCACATACCGAAAAATCTCCATAAGTTTTTTGAGGGTTTTCAATATGCTCAACCTCAAGCCCAATCATGTTCAGTTGATGACAGATTTCATCAATACTTGCATTAGTTTCTAGATGATCCTTAAGCCATGATAATGTAAATTTCATTCTGATAGTCCTCTTGATAAAGATGGAATATCGAAAACTTTAAACCCATAATGGCGTAACCAATTTAAATCAGAGTCAAAAAAAGCTCTTAAATCTGTCATTCCATACTTTAGCATTGCTAGTCTATCTATCCCCAGTCCAAACGCAAAACCTTGATATTTATCTGGATCAAGATTAACGTTTCTGAGAACCTGCGGATGAACCATGCCACTGCCTAAAACCTCAAGCCATTCGTCTCCTTCACCAACAATTAATTTATTTTTTTCTTTCCGACATGCTATATCAACCTCTAATGATGGCTCAGTAAATGGGAAATAACTTGGTCTTAACCTCATTTTTATTTCTGATACCTCAAAGAACGCTTTGCAGAATTCCTCTAAACACCATTTTAACTGTCCCATATTTGCACTTTCATCTATAACAAGTCCTTCAACTTGATGAAACATTGGTGTATGGGTTTGATCTGAGTCAGATCTATAAGTTCTACCGGGAGCTATTATTCTTATTGGAGGCTTTTCATTAAGCATTGTTCTAATTTGGACAGGACTTGTATGAGTTCTTAGAAGTTTTGTCTCTCCATCTTTTTTAGGCAAATAAAATGTATCAACCATCTGTCTTGCAGGATGGCTGTCCGGAATATTTAGTAAATTAAAATTATGTAAGTCATCTTCAATATCTGGTCCTTCGGCTATTGAGAAATTCATATCTGAAAATATCTCAATAATCTCTTCCATCACTTGTGTAATGGGATGGATTCTTCCATTCTCAAGATTAGTATTCCTAATTGGGAGTGTTACGTCTATTTTTTCCTGATTGATTTTCTTTATGATATCTTTTTGAAGATAGTCTTCCCTTACTTTCTCAATTTCTTCAGTTATTTGTTTCTTTAAGATATTAACTTGTTCACCATATTCTTTTTTATCATCAGGCTTTTGCGAAGTAATATTTTTTAGAAGTAATGTAATAGAACCTTTTTTTCCTAAACTTGATATCCTAATATCTTCCAACTGACTTATATCTTGAGAGTTAGATATGTCGTTTATTAATTTTTCTTTCAGTTTAGTGATGTCTGAGAATTTACTCATCATTTATAACGAATCTTTTTTGTTTAATAATATGAATATTAAAACATACAAACGAATTAATAGTAAATGGAAACTATTTTATTTCTGCTTGTATTTTTGATAAAAGATCGTTGAAGACCTGTGGTTCATTTACAGCTAAATCAGCAAGTACTTTTCTGTCAATTTCTATCCCTGCTTTATTTAATCCATGAATAAAAGTAGAATAACGCATCCCATGTTCTCTTACAATGGCATTGATCCTCTGGATCCATAGGCTTCTGAAGTCTCTTTTTCTTACTTTTCTGTCTCTATACGCATATTGTGCAGCTTTCTCAACAGCTTGCTTTGCAACACGAATTGTATTTTTTCTTCTACCGTAATAACCCTTTGCACGTGATAGCACCTTATTGTGCTTTGCGTGTGATGTTACACCTCTTTTAACTCTTGCCATGTTTCTATACTCTAATTATAGGGTAAAAATTGTTTAATAATTTTTTGATCTGGTTCTGCAAGTACAGACATTCCTCTTGCATTTCTTATAAATTTATTTGTTCTTTTTATCATTCCATGCCTCTTCCCGGCTTGGGCACACATAATTTTACCACTTTTGGTAACTTTAAACCTCTTTTTTGCTCCAGATTTTGTTTTTAATTTTGGCATGTCTTTTACTATCTTATAAATTTATTAAAACTAAGACACTTTATAGGCTAGGTAGTAATTATTTACAATAAAAAAATATTTATTAATGGTATTTTATTTTGGTGCAATTACCATAATTATTTGACGACCTTCAAATTTTGGCTCTAACTCAATTTTTGCCGTTTCATCAATATCCAATTTTATTCTATTAAATAATTTCATTCCCAATTCTGAATGGGACATTTCTCGTCCTCGAAACATAAGAGATATCTTGACTTTATCACCAAATTCGATGAACTTTTTCATATTTTTTAATTTTACTTCATAGTCATGCGTATCAATATTTGGTCGCATTTTAATTTCTTTAATGCCAATTGTTTTTTGCTTTTTCTTTGCTTCAGCTGCTTTCTTTTGGGATTGATATTTAAACTTCCCATAATCCATTATTTTACAAACTGGCAAATCAGTGTTTGGAGAAATTTCAACAAGATCGAGAGAGAATTTTTCTGCCTCCTGTAGACCAACTTCGATAGTTACTTCACCATAATTTTCACTATTGGGCCCTATTAATCTTATTCTATCTGCATTTATAAGATCATTTATCTTATGCGCGGCTTCTGATTTCTTCTTTGAGAAATCTTCAATTCTTCTTACTATGGTAGTTCTCCTTTTATTAGTTAATATGTATGTATATATTTATATTTTTAACAAATCAAATGTTTAATATTAACTGCTAATCATTTAATTCCATATCAATGAGCCTCTTTAATCCAATTTTATAATTTGGGTATTCAAAGTTATAATTTAATGTTTTTTTTATTTTGTCATTATTAACAATTCTATTATTCAAATAAAAAACCCTCACTTTGTTAGATAACTCTGCGTTTTCAAATAACAAAGGTTCAGGTGGCTTAATTTTGAGGAGTTCTGCAGCATATTCAATAACAGTATTTGACGGAGACGGCAAATCATCGGATATATTAAATATCTCAGAGCCATGATTTAATTGTGTTAATTGATAGACAATCTTTGCTATGTCAGCTACATGGATACGATTAGATAAGTGACCCTCTTTAATAATTCTTCTTGCTGATCCATTTAATAAATACCTTATTTGGTTTCTACCCTTTCCATAGATGCCTGATAACCTTAATATATCTAGCGGGATTGAATATTTAAGTCCAAACTCTGTCCATTGTTCTTCTGCCTTACGCCTATTTAATGCCATTATCGACTGTGGATTAATTGCTGAGTGTTCATATACTACTCTTCCATCTGTATTTCCATAAACTGATGTTGATGAAAGGTAAATAATCCTCTTAATAGAGCTTAGCGAGCTAACCATATCTTGGTAATTATAATTTAAAACTATGTCTCCATCATCATTTGGTGAAATTGTAACGATAACGGTATGAACTCCCTCTAATTCATTTGATAAATCAATACGCGTTTGGATTGGATCATACTTGACTAGCCTAATATTATTTTGAAGTTCTTGTGTTGGATTACGCATTGTTCCTGTAACACTCCAATTTTCCTTAAGAAAGTACTTTGCTATTTCTATTCCAGAAAAACCAAGCCCAAAACAAAAAATTTTATTCACTATAATTCCACTCCTCCAAAACATATGGATCAAACTCATCCTGTATATAATTATCCCTCATAGTCTTAAATTTTTCAATTGATAAGAGTTTCTTTACAGCCCAGATAGCTGCAGATCTTACTATTGGTGAATTGTTTTTTAAATGTTTTTCGATTTTCTTCACTAACTTCTTTGAATTTGAATTACCTGCAGCAATTAAAATATTTCTTAAAAATCTATCTTTTCCGATTCTCTTTATTGGTGAATTCATGAAAAATGTCGTAAAATCATTGTAATCAAAATCAAGAAAAAAACCTAAATTAGGTAAATTTAACTCGTCACGACTTATAAGGTGACTATCACTTGTTACTTGGGCAAACTTATTCCATGGGCAAACTGCAAGGCAATCATCACAACCATATACTCTATTACCTATTTTATCTCTTAGATCCCTTGGCATATGACCTTTATATTCAATAGTAAGATAGGATATACATTTTCGAGCATCTAATTTATGTGGCGCAATGATTGCATTTGTTGGGCAAATATCTATGCATGATGTGCAACTTCCGCAATGATTTAGTTCTACTTTCGATGGCTCAATATGAATAGGTAATAGGACAACTCCAAGAAAAAACCATGAACCTAAGGTCTGACTCACCAAGTTTGTGTGCTTTCCTTGCCAACCAAGACCCGCAATTTGTGCAATTGGTTTTTCCATTAGAGGTGCCGTATCAACAAAGTACCTTGAGTCAATTCCGAAATCCTCTTTCAACCATGAGCTAAACTCTTTTAGCTGATCTTTAATGATTAAATGATAGTCATCGCCCCTGGCATAAACTGAGATATTTGCATCAGTTTTCCTAGATATATTTTGAATTGGGTTTTCAGCTGGTCCATAATTTTTCGACACCACAATAACTGATATTGAATCATCCCAAATCTTACTTGGATGGGATCTTCTGTCTTTATTCTTTTCAAGCCATATCATATCACCGTGAAATCCACCTGAAAGGAAACTTTCTAATTCTTCTTTCTGATCTGGAATATCATCTATATTTGCAATACCTACATCATCAAAACCTAGATCATAGATCTTTTTTAAGATGTCTTCTTTTTTAAGGTTCATATGTATTAGAAATCCGGATCTGAATAATGAGTTGGTGGTTGAAAACCTGGTAACCTGTCTGAGAGTATATCCGAAAAAGATAACCTTGATTTTATTCGAGCATACCAATTTCTCACTTCTTCCCACTTATCCCAATTGATTTTGTTCAGATAATCAAGACATGATATGTGCGAAGCAGCTGCAATATCCGCTTGGCTATATTTATCACCTGCAATCCATTTTCTTGAAGTTACAAGGTGATTCAAATAATTAAGATGATAGGTTAAGTTTTCTTGAGCAATTCTTATTGAGTCCATGTTTGGGCTTTTACTGACTGCTGGATCTTTAATATAATATTTATCAATTAGCTCTCTTAAAATAACTCCACTCACATCTTTGTAAAATTTTATGTCAAACCAATCAACAAGTCTTCTAATCTCGGCTCTTTCGCCGTACTCCCCTGGAATTAAAGATTCCTGAAGGTGATTAAAACAGAATTTTTCCTCGAGGAATTCTGTTATGGCGTAAATATTAATTACTGTTATATCTTCATCATCATCAATTATCACTGGAAGGGTACCAGCAGGATTTATGGATAAAAACTCCCTTCTTCGATCCCAAACTTTTTCATCTATAAGCAAGTGCTCTACCCTGAGCTCTAAAAGACTTACTCTTGCCCTTCTTGAGAATGGACAAAGTTTGAAATGAAATAGTTTTATCATGATAATAATTTTATTATTTATTATGTAAAAAAATTGTAAACATAAATATAATGTTTATGTTGTAGATTTTAAATCATAATAGATATTTATAGGACACTATCAGATGAGCTGGTTACCGACATCAAAAAATATTGGAAAAAATAACCCAAAAATAGACTCCATAATTTTACCCAGAATAAGTGATATAGGAGATTTTGAAGTAAAAAGAGCTTTACCATCAAAACAAAGGCAAATGGTTGGTCCTTTTATATTTTGGGATCAAATGGGTCCTGGTGAATTTATATCTGGAAGGGGCTTAGATGTTCGCCCTCATCCGCACATAGGCCTATCAACGATTACATATTTATTCAAGGGGACCATGGATCATAAAGACTCCCTTGGAAATGATGTTCGGATTAAGCCTGGAGAAATAAACCTTATGACGGCAGGAAATGGGATAGTGCATTCTGAGAGAACAGGTCAAGATATAAGACAATCGCCATCAGATTTATTTGGTATTCAGAGTTGGATTGCACAACCAAAAGAATATGAGGACTCGAATCCAAAATTTCAAAATTTCTCATCAAAACAAATAAAAATCATTGACAGTAATGAGGTTCGAGGGAGTGTGTTATTTGGTGAAATTGATGGACTAAAATCCTCAATTCAAAGCGAATGGGACACATTATATTTAGATCTCGAAATGAGTAAAGGAAGTAAATTTGAACTGAAGCCACTCTATCATGATCGAGCTTTGTATATTATAAGTGGAAATATTTTTATTATGGGTGAACAATGTCCAAATCAAACTCTTATTGTTCTCAAACCAAATGAAGATGTAATCTTAGAGGCTCATGACATCAGTAAGATGCTGGTTTTAGGGGGAGAACCTATGGATGGTCCAAGATATATTTATTGGAACTTCGTGTCTTCCAGAAAAGAAAAAATCGAAGAAGCAAAAAATAAATGGAAAAACTGGGAATTCCCAAAAATCCGAAATGATAATTCAGAATTTATTCCATTACCATAAACAACAGTTTAATTGCTCTTGATAGATGTAATTATTTTTAAAATTCTTAATCCATAATATACTCAAAAAATGTACTGGGATTATTTAATATTACTATCAATAGTTCAGGGAATAACAGAGTTCATTCCTGTAAGTTCATCAGCGCATCTAACGTTGATTCAATATTTTAGCCCACTAGAACAAAATATTGAGATTGATCTCAGTCTTCATATTGGGTCGTTAATTGCCCTTATTACCTATTTATATAGGAAAATAAGAATTCATGAAAACATCAGGATGAATGATGACTTCACCTTCTTGACAAAAAAAACTATTTTTGCACTAATAACTATTAGCGCAATTCCAACTCTAATACTTGCCTACTTTTTTCTAAATAATGAGTTGATGGGATCTATACGAGAGAATATTCAATTATTAGCGTGGCTGAATTTATTTTTTGCAGTTTTACTATTAATAGCTGATTTTAATAGAAAAATGCCACTCAAAATCATTAAATTTACAGATATCCTAGCACTAGCTATTTTCCAATGTCTATCATTATTTCCTGGTGTTAGCAGATCTGGGATTTGTATCACAATATCTAGATTCATTGGCTTTGGCAGAAAAGAGTCCTCAATTATTGCAGTCATTATGTCTCTGCCAATAATGATATCTAGCTCTATTTACTTAATATTTAAGATATTTGGAGGGATTGGTTTTGATTTAACAGCATCAATAATAATATCGATATTATTATCGTTTATTGCTTCATATTTATCAATTATTATAATTGTTGAATTTATTGAACGGATAAAAATATATCCATATGTTGCTTACAGAGTTTTTCTCAGCCTATTAATTCTTTTATTCATCAATTAGTAAAGCGTTTCAGATACAGCGGGGCAATATTTTGAATTGAGGTTGGTACTATGCCATAATCTTCCAGTCTACCTATTTCTGCATTATTTTTTGAGAGTACATTGTCACTGCGTAAAGACTCTAATTGATCAAAAGTTATTGGCTTCTTTGGAAGAATCTGCATTGGGGCAATAAAGATTTTAGATACCGAAAATGGAATGGGTAGAAGAATCCTCCTTCTATTGATGACTTTTAGAATGAATTGAATAATTTCTTTAAAAGTAAATATCTCCTTTCCACCCACCTCGTATATGTTTTTTTTATCATTATCATGTAAATGTAATGCAATTAAATCTACTAAATCTTGCACATATACTGGTTGGAATTTCGTTTTCCCATTTCCAAAGAGAGGAAAGGCTGGAAATTTATTCAATATTGATGCAAACTGATTAAAAAAATTATCATCAAATCCGAATATCAGTGAAGGCTTAATGATAGTTGAATTTGGATTCTCATTCAATACCTCATATTCTCCCATTGCCTTACTTTTTGAATAGTTAGAACTAGAGTTGATATCAGATCCTAGAGCAGAGATGTGGATAAATCTCTCTATCTTTAATTCCCTAGAATAAGCAGCAATTAATTTTGGAAAATGATGATGTATATATTGGTACTTATTTTTTTTTGACTCACTGAGTATGCCAATTAAATTAATCACATAATTTGAGCCCTTGATAAATTCTTTTATCTGATCGTTGTTGTGAATATTTAATTTAATTATTTCAATTTGCCCAACATTGCCTGAGACAAGTAAGTGATTTGCTGTGGTGGGATTTCTAGTACCAATTTTTAATCTATATCCTTCTTTTGCTAGCTTCCTAATTAGATTGCGGCCGAGGAAACCATTACCACCAAATACTGATATTATTTTACTATTTTTTGAAGAAATACTAATTTTACTGACCTAAGTAAGAATTTCAATTATATTATCTAATTTTATTAATTGAGAATATAATATATATTTAATATTAAAAAAGAGTTTTTTGCAGTTTAATTTGAAAAAAGGATGCTGAAGTGTTGGAAAAAGGAACAAAAATATTTATGCATGAAAATGACTTGCCTAGTAACCTAAAACTAGGCGATATTTTAGCAATAGATACAGAAACAATGGGACTTAATCCTCACCGTGATCGACTTTGCTTAATTCAGCTTAATGATGGAGGGGAAAACACACACTTGGTAAAAATATCAAAAAATTTAAACCCAGCTCCAAATATATGTAAGTTATTATCAGACCATAAAAAACAAAAGCTCTTTCATTTTGCTCGTTTTGATGTAGCAATACTATCTAAATCATTTGGCATAACAATAAATAATATATACTGCACAAAAATAGCGTCTAAGTTGGCGAGAACATATACTGATAAACATAGTTTAAAGTCATTATGCGAAGAATTACTTAGCTTACAATTATCAAAAGAAGAACAAAGTTCTGACTGGGGAAGTTCTACCTTGACCGAGAAACAAGAGAAATATGCTGCAAATGATGTTCTTTATTTGCACACAATTAAAGAAAAACTTGATTTAATACTTGAAAGAGAAGATAGAATGGAACTTGCAAAATCATGTTTTGATTTTATAAATACTCAAGTTTGTCTAGACCTCAATGGTTGGAATAATCAAAATATATTCGATCATTAATTCCATGCTCAGTTTGATAAAAAATGGCATATAAACAATCATCAGATCAAATAGACAAAGTTAAATCACACTCAAGAAATGTAAAAATCATAAATTTTCTTATATATTCATCATTAGTAATAATATCTATTCTAATATTAACTCAATACATCATAAAAACAGATACAAGTAATATTAATAATATTGTAGATTTACAGAATGCTGACACTAAAGATTATGTAAATATATCTGAAAAAAATATAGAAATTGAGAATTCTATAATTTCTGGTGTAGATGAATATAATCAGTTTTATGAAATAAAGTCAGAAAAAATAATAAATTCTTCTGCTAACACTGAAATCTTAGAACTTATAGGGATAAGTACAAAGTTAATTCTTAGAAATGAATACGAAATGAATATAATTGGTGATACAGCAATCTATGATAGTAAAAGAAAACATCTCAAACTAAACAGTAATATTGAAATATCTTCAGATCAAACACCCATAATGTACATAAAAAATTTAGACATTAATCTCTCTAAAAATATTATTAGCAGCCCTGGTCCAGTCTTGGTTAAGTATAATGATATTTGTATCAAAGGGAAAGAATTTGTAATAAGTGAGAACGGTAATAAAATAAAATTTACAAAAGGTGTAAATCTTAAACTCAAGGATACAATGTCGTGCCAATTATCTTAAAAAAATTATTAACTTTGTTAATTGTTATAATTATTTTTATTCCAAATTATTTACTTGCATCTCAACACAGCTCCCTAAAACTTACTGACTCTCCCATAAGCATCGAGGCGAGCTCTCTTGAGATTATTCATAATGAGAATAAGGTTATATTGGACGGTAAAGTAAGAGTCATAAATGAAAGCTTATCCCTTACTACTGATTATATGGAACTTTACTACAATTTGGTTGACTCAAATAATAATATTGAAATTACAAGAATATATTGTGATGGAAACGTTTTAATTGATTTTGATGATCAGCTTATAACAAGCCAGGTTGCAGAATATGATCTAAAATCAAATACATTGCTTTTAAAGAAAGATGTTTTAATTAGTAAAAATGAAGGAAATAATATTAAAGCCGAAGAAGTGCTTGTTGATCTTAATACAATGCGCATTACAATGAAATCAAATGAAAGAGTAAGGGCATTTATTACACCAAACAATTAATATGAGAATTTGATGACAAACCATGCACTCAGCATTGAAGATATTGCAAAAGATTATAAAAGTAAAAATGTAATCAATAATATATCAATGGCAATCAATCCCGGTGAGATTATTGGTTTATTAGGACCAAATGGTGCTGGTAAGACAACATTGTTTTATATAATTATGGGACTGATTAAACCAAATAGTGGGCAAATAAAATTAGATGGGTATGACATTACCAAACTAGCTATGTATAGTAGGGCTCGATTAGGTATAAGTTATTTACCTCAAGAGCCTTCGATATTTAGAGGCATGAATGTTACGGATAATATAAATTGTGTTCTAGAAATCACCGAGAAAAATAGTAAACTTAGAAAAATAAAGCTAGAAAAATTAATTGAAATATTTGGACTTGAAAAAATACAAAAAAGTCCAGCAAGGGTCCTTTCAGGTGGTGAAAGGAGAAGAGTAGAAATTGCAAGGGCTATTGCTAGTCAACCTAAGTATATTTTAATGGACGAACCTTTTTCTGGTGTTGACCCAATAGCAATCGAAGAAATTAAGAAAATTATAAGATCGTTAAGTGATAACAATATCGGAATAATAATAACAGATCATAATGTTAGGGATACACTTAGTTTAATTGATAGAGCTTATCTGATTTATGAGGGTAGAATTTTGATTAGTGGGTCATCTGATGAAATATTAAAAAGCAATGACGCAAAGAAGGTTTATTTAGGTAATGACTTTAATATTTAGTTGGATATTATGAGCCTTGGACTAATAAATTTAACTAAATTAAACCAAGTTCAAAGTCTTTCCCCACAGGCTCAGCTTACAATAAGATTATTGAGTCTGAACAATGCTGAACTTGAAAACTTTCTTGAAAAAAAAATAGAAGATAACCCACTTCTTATTGAAAAAGAATCTTCAACAAAGGACGATTTTCAAGTCCAACCATTTACCGATAAATACACTAGAAATTCTATGAATTTAGACATGATAAATAATGTCAGTTATTCCAAGTCATTAAGAGAACATCTAATTGATCAACTTACTATTTCTAATCTAAATATAAGAGAAAAGATTGTTTCAAATTATTTAATAAATACACTCGATGATGCAGGTTATATTACTGAAGAAGAGGAAAGAATTTGTCAAACACTTGGTATTGATCTGAATTTTTATAACTCAGTTGTTACTAAACTTCAAAGTTTTGAACCGACAGGAGTCTTTTCAAGATCACTTAAAGAATGTCTCACATTACAACTTACCGAGAAAGGTCTAATAAATAAACAACTAGTCCTATTACTTAATCATATCCAATTACTCGCAGATGATAATTTTAAGAAATTACTGCAAATAATGAATATTACAAAAGAAGAACTTTTTGACTTAATAAGAATAATTAGAAAATGTAATCCTAAACCAGGACTTAATTACTCAAAGGATACGCTAGAAGTAATTACTCCCGATATAGTGATTAAAAGAAACGAAAGTGGTATGTATTCTATAAAATTAACTCAGAATTATTTTTCCAATATAATAATTGATGAAACATATAAAGATATAGTTCAAAATAAAGTTAAAAATAATGATGCTTTATACGGTCATTTCACAGAAGCTAAAATGATACTTGCCAGTATCGCTCAAAGACAAAAAACATTATTGAAGGTTGCATACGAAGTTATGCTTCAACAACGTAATTTTCTTGAAAATGGTATTAATTTTATGAAGCCATTAAATTTAGATAAAATTGCCAAAATTACCAATCTACATATTTCAACAATAAGTAGATCAATTCAAAATAAATTTATTGAAACACCCCGAGGAACTTTTGAAATGAAATATTTCTTTGACTCAGGTCTTTCTAAGAAAAACTCCGATGAAGAAATATCATCCAAAACTATAGAAAACAGAATAAAAGAATTGATAAAGAATGAAAAAAAAGATGATATTTTATCTGATGATAAGATAGTAAGATTATTGGAGGGTTTTGACATAAGAATTGCCAGAAGAACTGTTGCTAAATACAGAACGAAGCTGAATATTTTACCATCGTCAAAAAGAAAGAATAAGTTTTTGTGATAATCTATTTAAATTTTAAGGGAGTTTTTAAACAATGGTTACTAAGATTGATATGCACACTCATGTTGCACCAAGAGAGGCTGTAAAAATTGCAGATAAAGGCGGGAATTGGCATGGTGTAGAGTTTTATCGAGATCAAAATGATAAACTCACAACATCCTTTGGAGGGGAAACAATGGCTTTACCATGGCCCAGAAAAATGGAAACTCCGCAAGATAGATTAAAATCTATGAGTGAAAGAGATGTTGATGTTCATGTTCTAAGTATGAGCCCACTCATGCATTGGCATAAACTTGATAATAAGAATGCTAAGTCATATGCTATAGATGTAAATGATGATATTTCAGACTATGCGAATATTGATAACAAAAGGTTCCAGGCTCTTTGTTTTTTACCATTACAGAATACAGATGCATCAATTTATGAATTAGAAAGATGTGTCCAATCAAAAAAAATGATGGGAGCCATGGTTGCAACAAATATCAATGGAATGGATTGGGATAACGATAAATTATATCCTATCTTAGAGGCTGCCAATAAATTAAAATGTTTAGTTTTTTTTCACCCCACTAGGGGCAGGGCGAATTCATGGCTAAAAAATTATCATCTAAGAAATCTCATAGGGAACCCACTTGAAACAACTGTTGCTATGGCAAATATCATTTTTGGAGGCGTGTTGGATAAATTGCCAGAATTAAAATTATGTTTTGCCCACGGGGGTGGCTTTATAAGACAAGGAGTTGGACGCTTTGATCATGGATATAACGTAAGAGATGAAGCTAAAATGAATATTTCATCGCTCCCATCCAAATATTTAAAAAATTTCTACTACGATACCATAACACATTCTGAGGATGGATTGAGAAACTTAATAGATGTCGTTGGTATAGATAGGATTTTTCTTGGAAGTGACTTCCCCGCAGACATGGGGGAGCCATACCCAGTTGATTTTGTTAATAATTCAACTCTGCTGACTAAGGTGGAAAAAGAAAAAATATTAAGTAAAAATATTATACCTTTCTTAAAATAATAAGGATGACAGATGACAAATAATAAAAAACAAAATGACTTATCAAAAACTTTTGCGGAAAGGCGCAGTCATGTATACCCAGCACACAAGTGGCTAGCTGAAAAATTTCCTGAATATGTGCAAATAATGCTAGATTTAGACTATGAAATAAGACAGAAAACAAAAATATTTGATGAAAAAATGCATGAATTATTTCATATAATTGCACTTGCTGTAAAAGGATCAAATCCTCATAACCAACAACACTTAAAAGCACACATAAAAAAAGGCCTACAATTAGGATTGGCTCCAGAAGAAATTGCTGAAGCTTTAATGGTTTGCGTCAATCCAGGTGGGGCCATGGTTCTCACATATAGCGTAACTTGTATGCTTGAAGCAATAGATGAATTAAAAGAAGAAGGCTGGGAAGAACCAAAATAAAGTAAATTATCTATCTATTTAGATATTAGCTAATGGAACTGGCTGACCCGTTTCTGATGCTTCAGCCATCGCTAAAGTTACAGCTAATGTCTGTCTTGCTTCTTTAGCTGTTGTTAGGTGGCATTTAGACCCTGTTGACTGTGCATCTAGCCATTCTTTGGTTTCATCAGCTATTCTTCCGAACATAATCCCATCAGCCCACTCACCCGATGATCTGCTTCCCAAAAAAGCAAGTTTTAACTTTTGGTCTTCAGCATAAGCATTACTATAACCATGCTCTGAATATAAAATTTGGTCCCTATGATCGTCATCAATTAAAATTACGCCATCTCGACCCATAATTTCAAGTCTTACACTCTGTCCAGTTGTTGGAAAACCTCCGGGCAGCGCATAACAGATATCAAATGAGAATACAGCGCCTGTTGAATATTTTACCATGGTCAAGCTTATGTCATCTACATCATATCCTTGATCACGAAAAATAGTCCCATGCCCCATGGCTTGGACTTCTACAGGTGACACATCTGGACCTAAACACCATCCTATATAATCAACATTATATGTTATTATATCAAGTATAGGCGTTGCCTCCGGACATCTTTTGAGTATTTCAAGCATATTTGTTCTTGTATTATAAACGCGTGTCATTCCTCCAAGGATAGGACCTAATTTTCCTCTTGAAATCTCATCATGAGCTACAAAATATTTTTGAAGAAATCTTTGTGAATAGCCAATCCTTAGATCAACTCCTTTTTCTTCTGCGAGTTTTGATAGCCTGTCACCATCTTCAATTGTTAATGCAAGTGGTTTTTCAACCAGAACAGACTTGCCTGCATTAATGGCAGCCTCTACAGAATCTCGGTGCTCATCCTCTGGGGTTGAAACAATTACAACATCAACATTAGGATCATTAATTACTTCATAGTTATCCGTTGTAAATCCATTTGCATTAGTTGCTTTAGCTAACTTTTCTGCAAATGATTCATTTATATCGGATACCACGAGATATTTTACTGCTGAATGAAGAGCAGCAAGTTTTGCTCTATGTGTTCCAATTCTACCCGAACCAATAACACCGACACCTATCTGTCTTTTCTTATAACTGTTTCCTGATATTATCATGCTACTGCTCTTTTAGGTATTCCACCCCTTTCTACATATGAGTATCTTTCCATAAGCTCAGGAGCTAAGCTTCTCCTGTATTCTGCTGGAAATGATATCCACATGCGGAGTAAGTGTCTTTTCAATTTTGGATCATCATAATCTTCATAATCCTCTCTTGCATGCAATATTTGGTGATTATTAATAAACTGAATATCTCCTTGTTGAAATCCCATGGACAATCTAAGAGATTCCCTTTCACTTATTTCTTGAACAACATCCAGTGCTTCTCTTTGGAGGTCTGTTAGTGCCAGATGCTCGCCATGCCTGATAACAGATTCAAAAAATGCCCTTGAAGTAATTCTTGATGTTAGTTTACCATCATGGTAACTGAACATAGGGCACGTATACCATGGTTGTTCACCTTCCGGGTTCTCCCCTCTCCAATCAAGATTGAATGGCTGATGTAATACTTCAATTAGATCAGGCCTTTCTTTCCTCAAAACATTATGAATGGTAAGTGCTGATACTAAATAGCTTGCCCCTCCTTTTTTAGCTTTTCTTTGACAAAATAAACCAACCACATCCACTGGTAACTGGTCGGAATGGAAATCCATTTTGAGTTTGGTCTGATACATTCTCGTTGTAGGATCTGATATAGATTTTCCTTCATCTGTAACATGTCCAAGTAAGTGACCTCTTGTATTTTGAGACACAGGTTTACCCAAATGGATACCAATTCCCCAATAAATTAGTTCACACTCCTCGTCAGTGTATTTATCTCTATCAATTCCTCTTAGCAAGACAAAACCAAGTTGGTTTTCTAAAACATCATATAATGAATGAATTTTTTTTGATAATGATGGCAGTACAAACTCTTCTTTATTAAATGGGATTTTAATGCCATTTTTTTTGATATTTTTTAGCGCAAGATCTATTTCTTGCAGTTCTATTTCAGTGAGATGCAAGAGCCATTCATTTGAGTTTTGGATATCAGGTCCTATCCAAGCCGCTCTCTCAACTACATCATTATTAAATACCATATCTAAATCTCCTTTTTTCTTACTTTTGTTAATGTGCGTGCTGTTACGATAACAAGAACTGCGCACGCAATAGATCCAATGAAACCATTTTCTTCATTCATAAATGCAAATATAGCTTGAGTGCCTATATCTGTAAATAATAGATGACCAGAAATCCAACCTAATAGCCCTCCACCAAACCAAATAAGTATTGGATACTTCGTAAAAACACCTAATAGGAAAGAACTTCCAATAAATAAAAGAGGGATTGCTAAAACTATACCAAAAATAATAAGTGGAATTGATCCATGCGCTGCAGCTGCAACTGCAAGGACATTATCTAAACTCATTGCGGCATCAGCAACCGCAATTGTAAATATTACTTTTATTAATGTTTTTGCTTCACCATTTTCTTGATGATGATCTTCTTCTTCAGGTAAAATTAATTTTATTGCAATCCATATTAAAAGAACTCCACCAACAGTCCTGATGTATGGCACATCTAAGATTAGTGTTACTATACTTGCAAAAATAATCCTTAGTAAAATTGCAGTAGCTACACCAAAAACCATACCAATTCTTTTTTGGTGTTCAGGCAATCCTCTACAAGCAAGAGCTATTACAATTGCATTATCGCCACTTAGTATTAGATCGACCCAGACAATTTGAAGGATAACAACCCAATCAATTGTACTTAAGAATGAAGTCATTTAATGATTTATCCTTTTCAGAGTCATACAAAATCATTCCTTGGTAGAGAAACTGGTTCACCAAGCTCAACAGATAAGTCCGCAGCTTGATATACTTGCATCACTAATTTGGCTTCTTCTGCCGTCACCATAACTGGGGTATCAAAAACTATTGAATTTATGAAATGATTTATCTCTTCGTGCATTGAACCTGCAAAAACATGGTCTATTTGTTCGCCTGGCATTGATGATAGAGGATACCTGATACCATCCTTTGTTGTATTTAGCTGAATATCCTTATGTGAGTCATCAATTGTGAGCGTGCCATCAGTGCCAACAATTTCTATGAATGCTTGTACATAGTTAGGGTAACCAATTGGAAGAATCCAACCAATTCCAATTGTGATTGTGGTTCCATCATCCATTGTAATCATTACCCATTGATGATCTGGAGTCTCACTTTTTCTTGAAAATAATTTCCCTGAAGTTTGAGAGTATACTCTAATTGGCTTTCTTGGTTGCATTGCCCACAGAACAAAATCTAAATCATGCACTCCAGCAATTGAGGTAGGTGACATTTTTGATCTTCCAGTAATCTTTTCACCTAGTTCTCTTGTTGAGTTCCTTGAAATAAGACATGTAACAGGATCACCTATAAGCCCACCCTTTAACGCTTTATTGATATATGCATACCTGGGGTCAAACCTTCTTGAATAACCCACGGTCATTTTTAGGTTATTTCTATTTGCAAGTTCAAGCGCTTGATCAGTTTCTGCAATTGTTGGCGCAATTGGCTTTTCGACAAAAACATGTTTTCCTTTCTTCAAACATTCCATCACGATTGGGAAACGAACTGTTTCTGGTGTCATGGAAATGACAATAGCATCAACATCTGGGTCATCTGCAAGTTCTCTCCAATCATTAGTTATGAGATCAGGCTTTAACTCATTTTTGAGTTCTTCCGCTCTCCGCTGGTCTATTTCAGCAATAGATAACCTGTCAATTAGAGGATTTTTACGACAAGCTGCTGCTCTTATACCCCCAACCCATCCAGCACCAATTACGGCTACATTTATCTGATTTAATTTTGCCATGTTAGAAAAAATTTAGTTTCCAAAAAACAAAGTCACTTTAGCATAGAGAAATTAGTTTTCATTAAAAAAATTTAATAAAAGAGAAATTTTTTAGAGAGAAAATTGGGTTCTATTGACAAGTGGTTTAATTGTTGTAAAAATTCAATACTTATAATTTTAAGGGTCTATGGAGGAATTACTATATGGATATAGCTCAAACATACGCAAAGTACACAAAAGAATTAACATATGATGATCTACCCGATGATGTGGTTGAGCATGTCAAAAAATTAATTCTTGATATAATGGGAAACGATATTGGTGGCTATGAATGGATGGAATCCGGACCCTCAATACTTGATGGCATTAGAACAATCAACAGAAGTGCGAAAGGTGCGACTGTATTGGCTACTGGTGAACAAATGGCCCCCGAATGGGCATCGTTTGCAAATGCGTCAATGGCACATAGTTTGGATTACGATAATCACCATGCGAAAGGTGTAATTCATGCAGGTGGAAGTGTTGTAAATTGTGCCCTAGCTGCAGGAGAAGAAAATAACCTTACAGGCAAAGAATTAATAACCTCTGTTGTAATTGGTTATGAAATTGCATGCAGGTTAGCAATGGCATTAGGACCTCATTCATCACATGAAATGGGTTTCCACCCAACAGGAACATGCGCAACTTTCTCGGGTTCTGCAATAATTGGTCGTGCTAGAAAAATGTCAGAAGAACAAATTGTAAATGCTATGGGATTAAATGGATCCCAAGCTGCGGGATCTATGCAATATGTTGTAAATGGAGCGTGGAACAAAAGGACTCACCCAGGAATTAATACCCACTCAAGTTTTATTGCGGCTACACTTGCTCAGTCAGGTTTTATTGGAGCAGCAGAGGTATTTGAAGGTAAACAAGGTTTCCTCCAGGGTTATGCATTAAGACCAATACCAGAGAATGCAACCAAAACACTTGGTAAAAGTTATGAAACACTCGAAAATGCCATTAAGCCGTTTCCATTATGTCGCTATAACCACCAAACTCTTGATCTGGTAATTGATTATCAAAAAGAACATAACATTGACACCAAAAGGATTAGTAAAATTGTTATTGATATGCCTACATATGGTGTGCAACTATGTGGCTCTCCTATTGAGCTCAAACGTAACCCAAAATCTCCAGTTGATGCGCAATTTTCAGGTTGTTTTGCAGCTGCTTTAGCTTTAACTGAAAAAAGAGCAGATATGCAAACCTTTACATCAGTCCTGGAAAAAGGTATGACCGATGAATTCAGAAGATTATTATCAATAACTGACATTAAACAAGCTGACGATCTGGATGCAATTCATCCTGAATTCTGGCCTGGTAGGATTACGATGACAATAGATGATAAAGATGTTGAACTATACGGGAAGCACATGCGAGGTGAAAAAGAACGTCCAATGTCTATTGAAGAAGTACAAAATAAATTTAGAGATTTAAGCCCAAACCATGATAGTAAAAAATTAGATGAAGTGTTCAGTGTTATCAATGATCTTGAAAACGCTGATATTGATGACTTATTATCACCACTTAGAAAATGATAACATAACTGGAGTTATATGAATGTTTAAGATTGCAAAAATTGAAGCTTGTGCCGTTGCTATTCCACTAAAAATGCCGATTAAAATGTCTGGGATACTTATTGAAACATGTGATAATTTAGTCGTAAAAGTAACAGATTCAGATGGAAATATTGGCTGGGGTGAAGCTTCATCAGCACCAACAATGACAGGTGAAACTGTTGAAGGGCTTGTTGCTGCAACAAAATTTATGGCCGACAGACTCAAAGGAACTGAAGTCAGAAGTAATGATGAGCTAGTCAATCTGATTGAACCTCTTATGGTAGCGAACCATAGCGCAAAATCGGCGATTGATGGCGCATTATATGATCTGATTGGTAAACATTTAAATAAACCGATGTATGAAATTCTTGGTGGAAAAAACCGTGAAAATGCTCCAATGTTTTGGATGATCGCAGGAAGCAATGATGAACTTGAATTAGCAAAGGCAAGAATTGACGAGGGATATGTCGCATTTAAAGTTAAAGTTGGGATGAATGAACCATCACATGACCTTGATAGATCAGAGAAATCAAGAAAAATTTGTGGTGATAATGTCCATGTATCCGCGGATGCAAACCAAGGATATCGTCCAGAAGATGCGTTCACCTTCGCAAAAGGAGCAGGTAAAGCTGGGCTAGACTTCTTTGAACAACCTGTTCATGGTCATGATATAAAATCAATGGCAAGATGCGCAGAGTTATGTGAAGTCCCAATTGGAGCTGATGAAGGAATTCACTCAATAGAAGATATTCAGAAACACTATGACCATAATGCCGCAATGGGCGGCAGCCTCAAATTAATAAAATTAGGAAGTGCACAAGGGGTAATGGAAGGAGCAAAATTAATGCAGAAATTATCAATGTCTGTAAATCTTGCTGGCAAAACTGCGGACACAAGCATTGCAAGTGCAGCAATTTCTCATTTAGCAGTATCTCTTCCTACACTTGAATGGGATGCAAGTGTTACCAATCAATATCTAGTTGATGACGTAGCCAAGAACCCGATCCAAGTTATCAATGGAAGAATAATTACGCCCGATGGACCTGGACTTGGTATTGAAGTTGATGAACAAAAAATTGAACAATATAAGCGTGCAGTATAAATAAATATGGCTGTTGTTAACCTCGGTATTCTTGGAGTTGGTAATTGGAGTAAAAAACTAGCAAGTACGATTCAAAATATCGATAATATAAATTTGTTAACATGCTTCAGCAGAACAAGTCGCACAAGAGAGGAATTTGCTCAAAATTTTGGTTGTGAACCTTCAATATCCTTTGATAAATTTATCAATGATAAAAGGATCGACGGAATAATAATTGCCACACCTCATACAACACATGTAGATCTGATTTGTTCAATTGCCAAGTGTAAA
>Ga0255758_10001079_pt1 | contig 29019 bp, 29 predicted proteins | sample 011ome_24_FD_179958 | JGI IMG/M metagenome (GOLD analysis project Ga0255758, IMG submission 179958) | Coastal salt marsh microbial communities from the Groves Creek Marsh, Skidaway Island, Georgia - 011513CT metaG (version 2) | ecosystem: Environmental > Aquatic > Marine > Intertidal zone >... | reverse complement strand
CAATACAATTGCTTGACCTAAATGGAAAATTAATCATGGAACGATTAGTTAATAAAAACAGAACAGAACTTAATTTGAGAAAATTAGAAAGAGGAGAGTATATGATTTTTTATCAATCAAAGAACCAATCAGTCATCAAGAAAATAATTTTGCAATAATTCAATATATTGAGAAGAAAGCCCACATTGACTAGCAGTGTTTATTATCATTTCCTCCTTGTAATTTATCGCGAATCAAAGTGGCTAGTGATTAAATAAAAAGGATTTTCACTGCTTAGTTTTGATAACATTAATCTAGAAGTTTTTACTTTTAGTTATAATGTTAATTACTTTCATAGAGAATATTTATTGTTCAATATTGCTTTCATCATGAAAATGTTATAACTATTTTGTACCTTTATAGTTCCTTTGGAAAAGACATAGGAATTATGTGCATAATAACGGAATATATATTTAAAAAAAAATCAGAGCTGAAAAGAAATCCTGAGTGACTTTTTTGTGCCTATACCCCTCTAATTTTTACTTTTCTACGACAGTAGAAAACCATCAATTTATTTTAAACACATTATATGTCAAGATATCATTCTTTGGGGTCAATACCCCCTAAAAGACACACTACTTTTGAAAAACCTGGAGGAGGTCTTTATCAAGAAGAACTTTTTGGAACAGCAGGATTTGTTGGTATGTCCTCTTTAATTTATCATGTGCATCCACCAACTGTGGTGAGCGAAGTGCGTCAGGTTAAAGACTTATCAGCAAAAATTGGGATTGAAAAAAACATGAAAGCACTTAGCTTTAAGGGATTTTCATTGCCGCAAGTCGAGGACTATATTGAAAGTCGAAAAATTCTTTTTGTAAATAATGATTTAAAAATTGGGTTAGCTGCCCCAAAATCATTTTCAAAAGATTATTTCTATAGAAATAGCGATTCAGATGAAATGCTTTTTATTCACGTTGGGTCAGGAAAACTCAGGACAATGTACGGAAGCATTGATTTTAAATATGGAGATTACCTGATTATTCCAAGAGGCACCACTTATCAAATTGATTTTGATTCTGAGGATAATAGGATTCTCTTTATCGAATCAGCAAGTGCCATTACAACCCCGAAAAGGTACAGAAATAACTATGGTCAATTATTAGAACATTCTCCTTTTTGTGAAAGAGACATTAGACTGCCGAAAGACTTGAAAACGCATAACGAAAAAGGACAGTTTAAAGTGCTTTCTAAAAAACAAGATATTCTTTGGGAATATACGCATGAAAATCACCCTTTTGATGTCGTTGGTTGGGACGGGTTTAATTATCCTTATGCATTTTCGATACATGATTTTGAGCCAATTACAGGTCGTATTCACATGCCTCCCCCTATCCACCAGACCTGGGAAGCTGCAGGCTTTGTTGTGTGTTCTTTTGTGCCAAGAATGTATGATTATCACCCCAAATCGATACCATCTCCCTATCACCATAGTAATATTGATTCGGAGGAATTATTATATTATGTAGATGGAGATTTTATGAGTCGAAATAATATTGAAAAAGGACAATTGACCTTGCATCCAGGGGGCATACCTCATGGCCCTCATCCTGGAGCAATTGAAAGGAGTGTCGGAAAAAAAGAAACAGGAGAATTGGCTGTAATGATAGACCCATTTTCTCCTTTAATGATTACGGAAGATGCAATGAATTTGCAAGTTGATGATTACTATAAATCATGGATGATTGATTAAAAAAAACAAACTATGTCAGATATAAAAAATGTAAATTACGGATTAGAAAAGATATTTAAAGATGCAAAGGATTTTCTTCCTCTATTGGGGACAGACTATATTGAATTCTATGTCGGAAATGCCAAGCAAGCTGCTCATTATTATAAAACGGCTTTTGGTTTTCAGTCTGCAGCCTATAAAGGATTGGAAACAGGATGTAAGGAATTTGCATCATATGTTTTAAAACAAGACAAAATAAGACTTGTGTTAACCACACCATTAAACTCAAGTTCACCTATTAATCAGCATCTCGCGAAGCATGGTGATGGTGTAAAAGTAGTGGCATTGTGGGTGGAAGATGCAAAGAAATCCTGGGAAGAAACAACCAAGCGCGGAGCAAAATCTTTTATGAAACCAACGGTTGAAAAGGATGAACATGGAGAAGTTGTAAGAGCAGGAATATATACATACGGAGAAACGGTTCACATGTTTGTGGAGAGAAAAAATTATAACGGGGTATTTTTACCTGGTTATGAAAAATGGGAATCAGATTATAATCCAAGTTCGGTAGGCCTTAAGTATGTGGATCATATGGTAGGAAATGTGGGCTGGAATGAGATGAATACCTGGGTAAAATGGTATGAGGATGTGATGGGGTTTGTAAATTTCCTATCCTTCGATGATAAACAAATTCATACTGAATATTCAGCCCTAATGAGTAAGGTAATGAGTAATGGGAATGGTCGAATCAAATTTCCCATAAATGAACCTGCAGAGGGTAAAAAGCGTTCACAAATAGAAGAATATTTAGATTATTACGAAGGCCCTGGAGTTCAGCACATTGCAGTGGCTACGGATGACATAATCAAAACAGTTGCCCAATTGAGAGAAAGAGGAATAGAATTCCTATCTACTCCTCCGGAGGAATATTATAATGCTGCTCCAGGAAGACTAGAAGAGCACAATCACGAGCTTCAAGAGGATTTAAAAGTTTTAATGAGTTTAGGAATCATGATAGATGCGGATGAAGAAGGGTATTTATTGCAAATTTTCACCAAGCCTGTGGAGGATAGGCCGACTTTATTCTTCGAAATAATTCAAAGAATGGGTGCTAAAGGATTTGGAGCAGGTAATTTCAAGGCACTTTTTGAATCGATTGAAAGAGAGCAAGCAAAAAGAGGAACTCTTTAAATTCAATTTTCATGGAAAGGGAAGAGATATTGCAAAAAATAGAGTCAAAATATCAGGATTTGGGAATCCCGGTAGATACAATGCTAGAAGGACTTCTTTACAGTAAGCCTATGGTTTACTGGGATTATATTCAGGCAGATGCCTTACTGGGATTACAAACACAAAGAACAACCCTTCCAGACGAAATGATTTTTATTATGTATCATCAGGTAAATGAATTGTTATTTAAAATGATTCTCCTGGAAATTGATCAAATAGCGAATTATGAATCGTTAAATGCAGAGTTATTTAGCAAACATCTAATGCGAATTAGTAGATATTTTGATATGTTATCCTCTTCATTTGATATTATGGGGGATGGAATGGATAAGGATCAATATATGAAGTTTCGAAATACACTTGCCCCAGCCAGCGGTTTTCAGAGCGCACAGTATAGAATGATTGAATTTGCATCTACAGAACTTATAAACTTGATTGATATAAGGTTTCGCTCTACAATTGACAGGAACACGCCTTTTGAACATGCTTATGAACATTTATATTGGCAGGCTGCTGGGAAAAATTACAATACGGGTCAAAAATCTACGTTACTTGATAAGTTTGAGAAGAAATACATGGGAGATTTTATCGATTTTATGAAAGATTACAATACAACCAATATCTCGATGAAATTCAAGTCGCTTCCAGAGTCTGAAAGAAACAACCTGGATTTAGTAAATACAATGAGGCATTATGATCATACGGTAAATGTTAAATGGGTTATGTCTCATTACAAAGCTGCTGCGAAGTATATTGGTGGCGGGGCTGCAACAGGAGGAAGTGATTGGACAAAGTATATGCTGCCAAAGTATCAAAAAAGAATTTTTTATCCTGAACTTTGGAGTGAAGAAGAAATAGAGAATTGGGGAATTACAAATCTCGAATCCTATAAAGTATTAACGGAATTATAAACGCAAATGATATGGAAAATGCTAAAAATCTGGAAGAATTTCAAGCCAAAATTGATGCTGAAATTAAAATTGAACCAAAAGATTGGATGCCCGAAGAATACCGTCAGCATTTGATTCGACAAATGTCTCAACATGCACATTCAGAAGTGATCGGAATGCAACCGGAAGGTAACTGGATAACCCGTTCTCCTAGTTTGAGGGCAAGAAAAATTCTTATGGCAAAGGTTCAAGACGAAGGAGGTCATGGACTATATTTATATTGTGCGACAGAAACCTTAGGAGTTAGTAGAGAGCAGCTGATCAAATGGCTACATGAAGGGAAAGCAAAATATGCAAGTGTATTTAACTACCCTTCTCCAACTTGGGCGGATATGGGAGCAATTGGTTGGCTTGTTGATGGCGCTGCCATTGTAAACCAGGTTTCGCTTCAAAGGACATCTTATGGGCCATATTCTAGAGCTATGGTCAGAATATGTAAAGAGGAGAGCTTTCACCAGCGCCAGGGTTATGAAATTATGTCGACCTTAATGGAAGGAACAGCAGAGCAGAAAAAAATGGCACAAGAGGCGTTTGAAAGATGGTGGTGGCCATCATTAATGATGTTTGGTCCGCATGACGGTGATTCTCCCCGAAGTTCTAATGCGATGAAATGGAAGATTAAAAGGGAAACTAACGATGATTTGCGTCAGCAGTTTATTGATAAAACAATTCCACAAGCTGAATTAATAGGGTTAAAAGTTCCAGATGCTAACTATAAATTATTAGAAAACGGTTCGTATGAAACTTCTGACATTGACTGGGATGAATTTTGGAATGTAATAAAAGGAAATGGTCCATGTAATACACAAAGAATCAAACATCATGCTGCAGCTCATGATAATGGTCAATGGGTGCGAGAGGCAGCAATCGCCTACAATGAGAAGAAAGAACAGAGTTTAAAATCAGCGTAATAATATAAATACAATGAGTACAGATAATCAAGGTCCTATTTGGGAAGTATTTGTTCAATCAAAACCTGGTAAGCCCTACAAGCATGTGGGTAGCTTGCATGCTTATGATAAGGAAATGGCTATTGAGAATGCCAGAGATTTATATACTAGAAGAAATGAAGGAACCGGACTTTGGCTTGTTAAAGCCGAAGAAATTGTTTCTGTTAAACCTGGAGATGAGGAGTCGTATTTCGAGCCAGCAGATGACAAAATATATCGTCATCCTACTTTTTACAACATGCCAGAAGGCTCTAAGCACATTTAATTATGGAGAGTAATTTGTATAAATTCTGCTTAAGGCTAGCAGACACGAGTTTTATATTAAGTTATCGTTTAGGTGAATATGTGAGCCACGGACCTTTTTTAGAAGAGGACCTCTCCATAACGAATGTAGGTCTAGATTTAATAGGTCAAGCAGAAAGTCTCTTTAAGTATGCAGCTGAAATCAAAGGAGGGGGTACCACCGATGACGATATTGCTTATAAACGGGAAGAAAGTGAGTATCTAAATTTTCATTTGGTTGAGTACCCTAACGAAGACTTCGCATTTATAACCGTTCGACAATTTTTTATGGACGTATATAACTATCATTTATTTACGGGTTTAATGAACAGCTCGGATCCTACAATTGCTGCAGTTGCAGCTAAATCAATTAAAGAAGTTAACTACCATTTAAAAAGAAGTCGAAAATGGATGTTGCGCCTTGGTGACGGAACGGAAGTAAGCCATAATAAAATGCAGTATGCTGTAAATGAATTATGGAAGTATACAGATGAACTTTTTGACATGGACGATGTTCATAAAAGCTTGGTCGAAGAAGGGGTTGCAATTGACTTAAAGGAGGTTCAAGAAAAATGGATAAAAGATGTTGAGGACGCTTTAACCGAGGCCACAGTTGCCAAACCAGACCACGTAAAACACTCTTTAGTTTATGGAAAAAATGGTGGGCACACAGACTTTATGGGGTATATATTAACGGAGTTACAATATTTAACGAATCGCTATCCAGATGCTACTTGGTAACTAGGGTTGTAAGTTGCTAAATAAAAGGATTACTTAATTTAGAATAACTAAACGGCAGGTATGAAAAATCCATTAATAGTATTTGCAGTAGGGATATATTTAGTGTCTTGCGGCGATAATTCTATAGATATTGATGCTTTGTATATCGATGTGCATGAATTGACAAGTTCCTGCGACTGCATAGAAGCTCGTATTGCTATTACAGACGTTTTTATTGCTCAACAAAAGGATGTTAGAGATCGTGCAAAAAACATGGGCTATCAAACGAGAAAAGAGCGAGCGAGTGCCCATCAAATAAACCGAGACCTTCATGAATTAATTCAGAACAAACATGCCGAAATTAATGAAAAGTGTATTGGTGATTTAGCGCCTGAAAATGCAGGTGAAGATTGCGAAGCAGTTATATTGTTGGATCAGAAAAGAAAAGAGGCCTACGACGCGGTAAACTACTAAGTGTTTATGACTAAAAGACACTTTTTTCATGGAGATATTCCATTTTTAATTCATTTTGGACCATTTATGCCAAGAAACAGATAACCCGATTGTATTTTCTGTTTTAATACATCTTTAACTAATTTATTTTACTCAAGATGGTGTTATAAATTTCTAGGTATTGTTCCGCGGCTTTTTCCCAACTAAACAAAGAAGCTCTGTTCTTTAGCAGTTTTTGACGTTCGGGTGAATCATTTTTTATTGAAATTTCGATTTTATTTGCTATTTCTTCGGGTAAAAAATTATCTAGGTAGATAGCCTCATCTCCTCCAATTTCTGGCAGAGAAGTTAGTTTAGAAAGAATAACAGGTTTTCCAAAATGCATGGCCTCAACCACGGGTAATCCAAAACCCTCACTCAAAGAAGGAAAAACAAACGCTTTACAGTTTTCAAACATCCAATTCTTCTCTGCCTCAGAAATTTCTCCCGGAAGAAAGACTCTTTTTCCCAGATCGTGTTTAGCAATTAAAGTTCTTATTTTATCTGCATACTTTGAGGTTGCGTTTCCACATAAATAAAGGTTTAAATCTGGAAGGTTTTTCATCGCTTCAATGAGAACGTGAAAATTTTTCTTTTCCCCAATAATTCCGATTGAAAAAAGAAAAGCTTTACTGTCGTCAACAAATTCCGGTTTTATTGGATTTGCATTTGAAACCGAAACACCATTGTAAACAACTTTTTGCAAGACATCTGGTAGCTCCAAGTTTTGTTCAGCAATCTTTTTGGTAAACTCCGATATGTATGCAATACCACTGGCTTTATTTACTAGCTTTTGAAGATTCTTTAACTTTCTTTCTTTTTTAGCACCTGTATATTTATCCAAAAAATTCAAATCATGAATTGTCAGCAGAATTTTTGTTGTTTTATCTATTGGGAAATATTTAGCTTCTTGATGCATGCAGTGCCATAAGTCTGCCTTAACTGATACTCCAAAGTATTGATGGCTTCTTTTCCATATAATTTTATTGTTGGACAGGAAAAAGTCATAGTGTTTTTTATCTATGTAAAAACCTATTGGTTCATTTGCTTCATTTTCAATCGCTTTTCCAAGGTGAGCACAAAACTGACCTAACCCACTATTAGGGCTTTTCAGTTTTTCCGTATCCAAAAATATTCGTGACATTTATCTTCCCTTTTGTAGTTCTCGTATTTTAGAATATTTAAGGAAAGTTGCATGAGCAGAATTTTTACTAATAATCCAACCGTAGTAACCATCTAATATTCCAAGCTTCAAAAAGTACGTTTTGAAAAACATAAATTTGGAGCTCATAAACACTTTGAATAAACTTGGCTTCGCTCCTTTTAGATCATATGCTTTTGCAGCAATATCTGTAAAATAGTTAATCTGCTTTATGTGTTCTTCGATTGTATAATAGCTATAATGCAATAAATCACCCTTTAAATGAATAGGTTTTATTCCCTTTTCCATTTCAAAACAATCGTGCGGGTTTATTCCCTTCCAGGCTCCTTTACGTCTATCCCAAAGTCGCAATTTCATATCTGGATACCAACCACAGTGTTTGATCCATTTTCCACAATAATTGTTTAAACGATTGAACGTATACCCGTCATTTTTCCAATTATTTTTAACAGCGAGGATACTTTTTTTCAATTCCTCAGATAATGCTTCATCTGCATCCAAAGAAAGAACATGGTTATTTTTGGCTTGCGTGTAAGCCCAGTTTTTTTGTTCAATATGACCTTTAAACGCATGTTCAATAAAAACCACGTTATGCGCTAAACAGATTTCTTTGGTTTTGTCTTTAGAAAAAGAATCAACAACAACAATTTCATCAACTACATTTTTTAAAGATAGAATACATCGCTCAATGTTCTTCTCTTCGTTAAATGCAATAATTACAGCTGAAATATTTACTTTCATTCTTCGGTAAAGATATTAATTTTGTAGGATAAAGAATTTAATTCCGATGAAATACAACCTAAGCGAAATCACGGAGGTGATAAAAAACAGAAGGACTATTTATCCAGAAATGTATAGTTCTAGAAAAGTACATAAGGAAATTATAGAAGATATATTAAACAACGCCATTTGGGCACCTACCCATGGAAACACGCAGCCTTGGAGGTTTAAGGTTTTTATGGACAATGGTTTAAATAAATTGAGCACATTTCAAAGTAGCTTATATCAAGAGTTAAATTCAGGAAGTGATTTTAAGGAGCTGAAGTTTAAGAAACTCAAAGAAAGGCCGTTAAGAGCTTCAGCTGTAATTGCTGTTTGTATGAAACGTGATGAGCGCTTAAAAATATTAGAGATTGAAGAAATTGAAGCGGTAGCATGTGCAATTCAGAATATGCATTTAACATGCACTGCTTATGGAATAGGAGGTTTTTGGTCTACTTCAAAGCTAATCTATTCGCAAAAAACCAATGCCTTTTTAGAAATCGATCAGATGGATAAGTGCCTTGGGCTTTTCTATGTTGGGTATCCTGAAGTTCCTTGGCCAAAAGGGCAGCGAAAACCCATTGAATACGTAACTGAATGGGTAGAAAGTTGAATTATGAAAGACTTTGAAGAAATAGAAAGGAGAATGAATATTACCAATTCTCATGATCACCCTACAAACGAGATGTATAAGGTATATCATTTTAAAACAAAAGAACAGGCCCGATATTTCGAAGATTTGTTATTAGAAAAAAATATTCAGTATGAGTCTGATGAGGAACTAGCTCATGGCAAGACTATGTATTTGTTCGGGATTCGAAAAAATGATATTGACAAGGTAACAGCATTAAATTATTTGGCAGTCGGTAAATTCAGAAAACCGTTTATTTCCAATCCAGTATTTAGATGGTTTGTTATTTTATTAGGTGTATCTGCTTTAGCCCTTGCCATTACCGGATTTTTCTTAAAAAAATAAAACCTTTTTTTATAGTTGCCGTAACACGAACTTCAAATTAACATTTAAGGTGAGCGCAAAGACAGTTCTAATAACTTTTGTAATTCTGGTAAGCTATTCTTTTTCTATATCCAAGGGTAGAGTTGAGCCAATAAGAAATGGCAAAACAAATAGAAAAGATACGGTATCAGCAGTTGTGGGATACGGTCAGGGGTGTCTGTTTGAATCTTCACAAGATCTTTCTGCTGCTGAATTTGAGTTGCTCCTAGATTCTATTCTTAAAGATGGGTTTTCTTCAAAAGAACTAATTCATGAAATTAACTTTTATAAATCCTTAAAAAGCAAGTCTCATTTAGCAATTTGTGCGATGACTGATTCGCTGTTATTGTTGGATTCAATACCTTATAATTTAATAAACCCATTAAACCTTTATATGGCCCTACATCCATACGATTCAGTCAGAAAACCTACATACTCTTTTGTTAATAGCGATACATCTTTTTACCCTGCAACCGCATATTATAATAAATGGAGCAATAGAGCGGCTTGGGATTATTCGAAAGCTATTTCTGAAAACGATTCTACTGAGGTATTGTTGCTAAAAGAAAATGAGAACGAATATCACCATCCAATTGGAGCTAAGACGCTTCGTCGATATTTTGGATGGGTAACCTCTCCTTTTGGTTGGAGAGATGGCAGAGCGCACAATGGAGTAGACCTAGAATTGCATTATTGGGACTCAATTTACTGCATGTTTCCGGGAAAAATAAGAATGGCAAGAACGTATTCCGATTATGGTAAAGTGGTTGTTGTCAGACACAATAATGGACTAGAAACGCTATACGCACACATGTCGAAAACAGCTGTAAAGGAAGGTCAATTAGTAAAGGCAGGCGAGCTATTAGGTCATGGCGGGCAAACAGGGAACGCTACCGGAACACATTTACATTTAGAAATGCGATTTAAAGGACTCCCAATAAACCCTTCGCATATTGTCTCATTTAAAAATAAAGAGGTTCATGCAGATACGGTAGTTCTCAAAAAAATGAAGCATACCTACATTGCTTTTCCTGCTGGCACCGAGTTTCACACGGTAAAAAGAGGTGAATATCCTTCCAAAGTTGCAAAAAGATATGGAATTACTACCGAGAAACTATGTCTAATGAATCAGATAACCAGAAAAACAAGACTTTCCGTTGGTCAAAAACTAAGAATTAAAGACAGTTGATACAACCTTTAAATGCCGCATTTGTACCGTTATAGATTAAGGTGAGCGCTGTCAACAACTATTTGATTTTTGAAGATTAATCTTTCTTATTTTTGTATTCAATACAAGCACATCCTCCAGTTATGAGAAGCATCACATTTCTATCCCTATTTCTAATAAGCAGTTTTAGTTTTGCTCAAAAAGGATTGACAAGTTTTGGACTTCAATTTAAGCCAATTGTTCCAGTAAGTTATTTCAATGCAGGCCCGGTTAACTTAAGTGATTCGATTGTAAATATTGAGATCAAACAGAAGCTTGGCTATAGCATGGGAATGATTATTCGCCACAATGTTACAAACTTAATTTCATTTGAGACGGGAATTAACTATGTAAGAAGAAACTATTCTATAGAGGCCAAATCAAAGATAAACAAACAGGACGACCAATTAGAATTTGGATTTGTAAATTATGAAATTCCGCTTCAAGCTCTTGTCTATGTTCAACTATCAAGAAGCTTATTTATGAATGTTTCAAGTGGTATAGGCTTAAACGCTTACCCTTCGCATGTTATTAGCTTTGGGGAAAACCTATTGTTGGAGCAGCTTTCTCTAAGAGGAAGAATAATTGGATTGAGTTATTTGGCAAATATTGGCTTTGAATACAAGACAGAGGAAAAAGGAAATTTTTATTTAGGAGCTTCACTTGTAACGCCGCTCACGCCGCTCACACAAACCCAAATAAAATACGAATATCAAAACACAAGTTTTACTGAGTTTACCTCTTTCCTAAACGGGAATTATATTACTATAGATCTACGTTATTTTTTCGCTGGAGAGAAAGAATGATTACCACCCCTTTATTATAGCCACATCGTTTGGAAATCAAACTACAACGTTTGGAAAAAATAATTCTATACTTTGTGAAAACAAGCAACCATTTTTTCTCAATCTGCGTTAATATAGATATATTTACATCTTACAGGATTAATCTATTGACTTATGAAGCATTTTTTACTTTTACTTTTTATTGGCTCTACTTCGTTCTTGTTTGGTCAAGCACCAGATGGAAATCCATCTACGTTTACGAGTAATGGTAATGGAAACTGGAATGTTACTGGTACCTGGAGCTATACTGGCTCTGATACTGATGGTATACCAGATGGTGATGATTATGTTACCATTAGTAACCACGACGTTACTGTTACTGCAAATGCTGGATTTGGACATCTGGAGTTTAGTGCCTCTGGTACCATTGAGCCAATATTAACCATTAATTCAGGAATTAGTTTAGTTGGCTATACGGATGTAGAAGATGGGGCAATAACATTTGAAGCGGAAGGAGGGAAAGTTTTTGCCGGAACGAAAACATTGACATGTAATATTCTAGGAACTGTTGAATGCTTGCACCTAACCATGGAAACTATTACTTCGCTTGGAAATATTGTTTGTAATCTTGAGAATGGCGGCACATTAACAATTGACAATGATTTAACGCTAATTTGTGCTGGAATAGCAGCAGATACGGACGTTATGCTTGATGCCGGAACAACCACTGGCACTAGTAATGTGCTTAACCTGGGAGGCTCGTTAATAGGTGCTGATGGGGTTGATGGAGTTATTGACATGGGTACAGCTGGGAAAAGTACTTTCAACTTTAACGGCACTGCGCCTCAAATAATTGTAATGGGCGATCCCTCGGATTTGCGATATTCTGATATAAAGGTTTCTAACACTTCCAATGCAAGTTTAGGCTCAAATGTATCCACGACCAATTTAACTGGAGATTTAACAATTTTAGCTGGAGGGGTTTTTAACGATGGTGGATTTAGCAATGTATTTATTGGAGACTTAACCAATTCAGGAACAATAAACGCCTCTGGTTCAATTGATTTGACTGGAGATTTTACCAATAGCGGAACATTCACTTCCACAGGTTGCAATATTAACATATCAGGGGATTGGAACAATACAGGAACCTACACCTATTTTTCTGGAGACAACGTTACTTTTGATGGTGCTGGAACTAGCACGATAACAGGAGCAACAGACTGGTATGAATTAACTGCAGATAAAGCTATCGGAGTTTCAGTTAGCAGCGGAGCACAAAATATTCATGGTATTTTGGATTTAGATCAAGGGACTTTCACCTCAGGAGGTCTGGTAACGTTGATTTCTGACGCTACTAGTACGGGTCAAATGGACGATATTGGAACAGCAACATTTTCAGGGGATTTAACGGTTCAAAGGCGAATTGCTAAAACTGGGCAATCATGGTCTTCTATCACATCTCCGGTTGAAGGTACCACTTTAGCTACTTGGCAAGGAAATGGAGTCTTATTTAGTGGTTTTCCTTCCTCTGATTTTCCTAGTTTCCCTTTTGTAAACTGTTTTGAGTATGATGAGCCTAGCCACGGATCAGATAAAGACGACGGTTGGGATGAAGCCAATGGAATGACAGATCCAACGGGCCCAGATAATAATTATAGAGCTCACTATGTGTATATGGATGCAACAACTTTTAACCTGTCGGTGACAGGAGCACCAATTACAGGCCCTAAAACTGTGCCTTTAGATTTTAATTCAAGTGGAAACACGGCGCTAGACTCGTTGCAAGATGGCTGGAACCTAATTGGAAATCCATACCCTTGTAGTATCGATTTTGATGAAATATATAGTAGTAATTCCGGAAATATACTTAATGGATATCTAGTGTATTCGGGTGAATACGGAAATTACGGTTGGTATGATGGTGCTGTTGGAGCGGGTTCTGGAGGGGCAACAAAAGATATACCTCATAGCCAAGGAATTTGGTTGCAATCGCTTAACGGAGTAGACCTTTCTGTTACGGAAGCGCATAAAGTTGCTTCATCTGATCCTACTTTCTTAAAAAGTGCCGATCCTGAATTTATGCGAATTCATTTAACGGGCAATGTCAATACATTTCAAGACGAAGCATTAATTTTTTCTCATCAAAGTTACAGTGATAATTATGATGGAGATGATATAATTAAATGGACAACGATGAATCCGGACAATGCACCTACTCTCTTCACGCAGTCTTTGGATGGAGTTGATTTGTCTTTCAACAAAATTGGGATTAATAGCATTTCGATTCCTGTAATGGCAATTGCCGGAACAATTGCCCAAGGAGATTACACATTAAACTTTGATATTCCTTCCGAATTTATGTTAGGGGCTTGTATGACGCTAGAAGATTTACATTCAGGAAACACTGTTGATTTAAGAGCGGATACTTCCTATACTTATTCTACTAGCGATACAACAACACTTCCTCGCTTCATAATTCACATAGTTAAAGATTTTAATACTCAGGTTAGTGATTTAACTTGTTTTGGAACATCAGATGGAACGGTAACTATTGATGGTACAGGAATTTCAGGATCGGTATTTGAGCTTTTAGATGGGGCAGGAAATGTTGTTTTTAGTGGTTATCCAGTGAACGATTCTATTGAAGTCACAAATTTACCCTTTGGAAACTACGATATAATTACAAACCATGTGGGCGTTTGTTCAATTGGAAACTTCTCTGTATCAGTTAATGAACCGGCACAAGTAATTGCTAATTTTGATTTGGTAGAAGACACTGTATACCTTAGCCAAGGAGGCTTGTTAGAAGTTAGCAACTTGTCATCAGGAACGAACTATGCTTGGGACTTTGGTGACGGAAACACGAGTATAGATGAAAATCCTACGCATATTTATACTGCTCCAGGAGTGTATCAAGTAATGCTGTCAGCAGATAATGACAATGTTGGTCAGTGTACTGAAGTAACAAGCAGAAATGTTGTTGTAATGAACGAACCTTTGTCAATTCTTGCTATGCAATGGGAAGATAATGCCAATGCTTTTGTAAACAACGGAAAAGTGGTAGTTGATTTTGACTTAGAAGACCATTCTAACCTAGAGGTATCGCTAGTTGACGTCAATGGAAAGCTGATTCTTTCTAAGGAGTATGCTATTTCCAATGGTAGAATAAACCTTGTCAATACAGATGAGGTTGCTAGCGGCGTTTATTTTGTGAACATTACTATTGAAGGGAAAAGGAAAAGTCAAAAACTATTTGTGGATTAGGCCGTGAATTGTAAAAAAGGCTTTCTAAGTTGTGAGCTTTTTTCTTTTTTAGATAGAGACTCATCTAGACTTGTTCCAGAATTAAATAACTTAATATGTCCAAAATATTATTCATTACTATATTCACAATAGCTTTTTGTAACCTTTCTGAAAATCAAATTAATGCTCAAACGGACTCTACCGAATTTGTGAAACCAAGATTGTTTTTGATAACTACTATGGGTGGGGGAGAATTTGTTGGAACCATAATTTCAGATGATTCAAAGGAAGTGGTGATTAAAACAAAAGACAGAGGAGAAGTTTCCATTCCAAAATACCAAGTTAAAAGCATGAAAGAGCTTGAAGAGGGGCAGCTTAACAAGGATGGAGATTACGTTAGTGACCCTTTATTCGCTACTCGCTACTTTATTACAACAAACTCATTTCCATTGAAGAAAGGAGATAATTATACTTCTTTAAACTTATTTGGACCTGAGTTTCATTTTGGTGTAGGGGAAAAATTTGGAATTGGTGTAATGACATCGTGGTTTGGAATTCCTATTATCGGCACAGCAAAATATAGCATTAATTTAAGCGAAACAGCTAATATAGGAATTGGAGCTCTTGTGGGCACAGGATCATGGGCTGTGCCAGACTTTTTTGGAGCACTTCCTTTCGGAACATTGACTTTCGGAACGCGTAAATCAAACATTAATTTTTCAGCGGGTTACGGGGCTATTTCAGTTGGAAATGGTGCTGATGGTACCGCACTTTTTTCAGTTGCAGGAGCTATTGGAAACGGAGGCAAAGTTAGTTTTGTATTCGACAGCTTTATTGTTCCTATTAATCAAAGCCAATCGACTTATAATCCCAACACTGGTAATTATACAGCTTCAACATATAAAGCGATATTTGCATTAATTATTCCCGGTGTGAGGTTACAAACGAATGATGATAAGGCGTTTCAAATTGGGTTTGCTGGAGCCTATTTTGATGGTGATGTTGTTCCGTTGCCAATTCCGATGGTAACTTGGTTTAGACGTTTATAATTTGCAGGTATTCACAGAAACAAAAAAGGAGGCTATTTAGCCTCCTTTTTTGTTTGCCGAAAGATTAGTTGAACTAATCTGTAAGTTCAAATGTGCCAAAGAATGTATCCACTCTATCTTGTGTAACGTAACTTCCGTCTCTAATAACACCAATTTGGTACAACCTATTTCCCACTAAATACATTTGGTATTCGATGTGCATCGTTTCTGCAACTCCTTTAAAGTGTAAACCAGAGTTTCCATCTAAACTTACCTCTTCTTCTAAATCGAAATGTGTAACCCCCATGCTGTTTATTACACCTTCTTTTCCTCCTGCTAACATATCAGCAGCAGAGACCGCTTCAACTATGGCGCTCGGGGAATCATTATATCCTATAATATAAGGTTCCGTAAGGCTTTTTTCATATAAAAACATTGTGTGATCTCAATATCTCCAAGTTCAGTAGGAACTGATTCAGAGGATATCTCTGGAGTTGCGCCTAGAAAGTTTACTTTAAAACGCCCGTCTTCAGATTCATATATTTCTGAGGAAATTGCAGTTCGTCTGTTACATTATCACTAGACTCACATGCGGAGAATAGAATTTAAGCTGCAACACATGTTATTATTTTTAATTTCATTTTTTGTTTTTCTGGATTGTTTATAATAAAAAAGCCCACTGATTAAAGCGGGCTTTCAGGTTTTAAATTAGTAATCTCTAAAATTAATCAATCATTGCTTTGAAATCAGCATTTAAGAAGTATTTCACAAACTCTCTATCTTTAGAAACTTTTGCTTTAAAATCAGCATCTTTTTCAATAGCTGTTTTTAGGTTACTAAATACTAGGTCAGAGTTATTTGTTCTTGCTCCTACAATTGCCTTCAAATAATATGCTAGCGCTGAATCATTGTTGTCAGCAGCTTCAATTATTTCCAGGGCTCCAGCAGCATCTCCAGAAACAATCTTTGCAATAGCAATATTTAACGTGCTGTAACCATCCATGTTAGCTAAAGCCTCCGCATAATCAGCCGATTGAATTTTTATTAAGCCCATGTTGTACTTGGTTTCGTTTGCAGTTCCTGCTTCAGTAAATAATTCTAAAGCTTTTTCGCGTCCTGCTTTATCGTTTCCTGCTTTTACATGCATAACAGCCCCAATATTATTTGTTGAAATTGGGTTAGCTTCGATTCCGTTTGCTTTTTCAAATTGAACGCCGGCACCATCAAGATCGCCCTGTAAGTATAATACGTATCCTACGTTGTTGGCACCTCTATAATCATCGACAAAGTTTTTCTCAGCTATTTTATAGATTCTTAGTTTTTCATTTAAGTCTTCAGTTAATGTAGCAGCAAAAAGAACTTCTTCAATTGTTAAGGTATCAGGATTAGTTGTAGTAAGAGCAGTTAATTCTTCATCGCTCCAACCAATTTGATCGTAAGTTAAAGTAATAACAGACCTTCTAAGCTGCGGCAAAACATCTTTCTCTAAGAATTTATATGTCTTAGCCATGTTCCTAATGTCTTGCTCTCTTTTGTTCGGGTCTTGAGTCATTTCAAGAACTCTTAAAATAAGATCTTTGTCTTCGTGCGCTGTTTTTTGAACTTCAGCACTGAAACCATCCCAATCTTCACCTTTAGGGGTTTTGGAGATAAAAGCTTCTTCCATTCCTGGAGCAAAATTTAACTTCTTCATCAATTTAGAAACATATGCAGAAGCAGAAGTAGCACGATCCCCGGCTAGATTTGCATTCTTATCAATCTCTCCTTCAGGAGAAGCGTAAGACATAACATTAACTCCTTTCATTTCCTTTCTAATATTAATGGCAGCATCTGTAGCAAATATTTCAAAGTCTTTAATGTCTTGGTCTTTTAATTCAGCCCCATTTACATTGAATTTCCCTTTTTTGTAATTGATTACGGCATTAATACTTTCTTCAGTAGTTCTAACAAATTTGTCATTTGCCATAATTACTTTATCATCAAATTCCATTAGATACGGAGTAATAATTGTACCATCTGCAATTTTTTCAGTTGTAAACTCTTCTTTAACCGTTTCTTTTTTCCCTTTCTTTACCACAAGTTTAACAACTAATTCTCCCTCTTGCATGCAAGGGTTATAAGGAAGGGTAGAGTTATAGACAACTGTTTTGCCGTATTTTGGTATAACTGTACCGTTTCCAGCAGCTTTTGCTCCTTGGTATACGGCCATTTCAAAAGGAATTTCAGTTCCATCTTTACAAATGAAAGTAGGCGTCACTTCTACAATTGCCTTTGCGTTTAAACCTTTTTCTACAAAAGTAGCGTTGATTTGTAAATCAACCTCATCTCCGTGCATTTCCAATGGATTTTCTTTTACCTTATAATCAAGGTCTTTTATTAAATCACAACTTCCCAATAGTACCCCTGTAGAAACTATAGAGGTAAGGGCGATGTTTTTAAGTGTGCTTCTTTTCATTTTTATTGTATTTAAACCTTTTGGTTTTATTTTCTAAATATCGTGCAAGTATAAGTAAGTTTTTTTGTTTATAAAAGGATGTATGACATCAATAAGCAAAAACTGATGTTTTTAAAGCGAATTGCAGAAGGTATCTTCCTTAAAAGCAGAATAATACATCTGGTATTCAGTGTGTCATTCAGCCCTTTCTATTTTATTAAATTAATGCGCTTAATCCCTGCAGAATGTTGATGTGAGAGTAATTCTTTAAATGATTTTTCTAACCATTCAGGTTTTTCAAGGTTTATTTCGTTTGCGTTGATGTAAAGTATTGGTATGCCATCAATTCTTTTTAAGAAATTTTCATAGCCCTTGCTTAAAGTAAATAAATAGTCTGGAGAGATTTCTTTTTCGTATAACCTACCCCTTGAGATAATGTTTTTTTGTAATTCGTCAAGTGGTCTGTTTAAAAACAAAAGGATATCTGGTTTTGGCACTGTTTTATAAAGGGAACCTATTAATTCATTTATAAGTTCAAACTCTTTGGAGCTCAAGTTCATTTTTGAAAAGATTAAACTTTTCAATGGGTAATAATCTGAAAAAATTAAATTATGCGGCTGCGAATGAAACTGAAACAATTGTTTACTTCTGTCCAGCACAAATTGTACTTCAGCATGGAGAGCATAACTATTGTCATCGTAGAAGTCCTTGAGAAATTCATTTTCTTCAAACTCTTCCAGCAAGAGGTCACCATTAAATTTTTTTGCTAGGAAATTTACCAATGTAGTTTTTCCAGCTCCAATGTTTCCTTCGATAGCTATATGTTTGTAATTAAGCATTTAAAGTAGAAATTTTGGAAGGATCTGAACATAGTGCTAAAACCTGACTTGTTGTTTTTTGAAATGTTGGCACAACCCAGTTGGGAGCGATTTCGGCTAAAGGTTCCATACAAAACCTTCTTTGGTGCATTCTTGGGTGCGGAATTTCCAAATTGTCCGTACAGATAATCAACTCTTCATAAAGCAAGACATCAATGTCGATATTTCTGTCTGCATACGTCTTATTCTTGAGCCTTGTTCTTCCTAGCTTAGCTTCTATTGAAAGACAGGTTTCCAATACTTTTTCTGGACTAAAATTTGTTTTAATAAGTACTGCTTGATTTAAAAAACTGTTTTTAGAGTCGTACCCCCAAGGATCAGATTCGTAAATTGACGAAGCGGCTACCAATGGTCCAATTTGCGCGATGATTAAGGAACTCGCACTTGCCAATAAATTCAATCGATTATCGATATTACTTCCTAAAAGCAAAACGGTTTGTTTCATTCCACAAAAGTAAATTTATTCTACTCAAAATTTTAATTTCGACAGCCTCTATCTTAGATAGTTATTCACACCTAAAATGAGGGGTAAGATAGATTGAAAGCAAGATCTATCCGCTGGTAGGATTAATTTGCCATTAGTGTAGATAAAAATTTAGAATACCTTTGTCTTTTTAACTTTACATTTACATCCATGAAAAAGGGGAGTGTTTAATAAAAATCAAAAATTATGAAACCATTTTGGAGGTCGTTTTGGTCAGCATCTTTAGCAATATTTTTAATAGGAGGAACGCTAATTGCTCTGCTTTTAGTAGGTGTCGGTGGAGCTATTTCAGGATTGTCAGAAACAACACCTTTTGTCGTAAAAGAAAACGCGGTGTTACATATGAAGTTGGATACTAAAATTAGCGAAGTATCTTATGCCGAATTTGATCAAACTTCTTTCTCATTGGATCAAGGTTTTGGATTGAGGGAAATTAAAATCGGATTAGAGGCTGCAAAATCAGACGACAAAATAAAAGGAGTTTTCTTAAATATTACAAATCTTTCCGCTGGAATGGCGACAACAGAGGAAATTAGAGATGCAATAATTGACTTTAAATCTTCGGGAAAGTTTGTTTATGCTTACAGTGAGTTTTACTCGCAAAAAGCATATTACCTCTGCACTGCTGCAGATAAGGTTTATTTATTTCCTGCAGGAATGTTGGAGTTTAAAGGATTGGGGGCAGAATTAATGTTTTTGAAAGGTGCAATCGATAAAATGGGTGTTGATGTCCAAATAATAAGAGGAAGTAATAATAAATTTAAGAGTGCGGTAGAGCCTTTAATGTATGACAGTATGAGTGTCGCAAATAGAGAGCAAACGATGACTTACATAAATGCTCTTTGGAATCAAATGCTAATTGGGGTTAACGAAAAAACAGGGGTGAGTGCAAATATGTTAAACGAAATTGCAGATTCGATGTATGTGCGTTCCTCTGAAACCGCATTAGAATATAAACTTGTAGATGAATTAATTTATGAGGATGAACTTTTAACAGTTTTAAAAGAGGAGTCAGGAACAAAAAAAGAGAAGGATTTAAACTTGGTTTCATTTAAAAAGTATGCCTCGAAAAAAGCAAAGAAATACGACCGTAAAAATAAAAACAGCAATATTGCAGTAGTTTATGCTGTGGGAGGAATTGAAAGCGGAAAAGGAAACGCAGCAACTATTGGTTCAGAAACGATTGCAGGAGCGATACGTGAAGCGAGAGAGGATGATGAAATAAAAGCAGTTGTTTTAAGAGTTAATTCTCCAGGAGGAAGCGCGCTCGCTTCTGATGTTATTTGGAGAGAAGTGGTATTAACACAAAAAGCAAAGCCAATTATTGTCTCAATGGGAGATGTAGCTGCTTCAGGGGGTTATTATATTGCTTGTGCTGCGGATAAAATTTATGCGCAACCCAATACCATTACAGGTTCAATAGGAGTTTTTGGTATAATCCCTAATATTGGCCCCGCGTTAAAAAAGAACTTTGGAATTACATTTGACAGAGTGCAAACAAACCACCATTCGGTATTGTCCTTAAACAAGGCTTTAACAGATGAAGAAAAGCACTTAATGCAATTAGGGGTAGATGATATTTACAATGATTTTACGCAAAAAGTAGCGGATGGAAGAGAAGGGTTAGAACAAGCTGATGTTGACAGCATTGGGCAAGGTAGAGTTTGGTCTGGAACAGACGCTTTAAGAATTGGGCTGGTTGATGAGTTAGGCGGCATAGATGCTGCAGTTGCCTATGCTGCTCAGCAGGTTAATATAGGTGCTGAGGATATTAAATTAGGGGTTTACCCAGAACAAAAAGAGAATAAGTTACTGGAATTAATGGAGTCTTTAGGAGATGAAGAAGTTAGCGCGGAAACATCTTTGCGATTAAAATTAGAGGCATTTATTCAGTCAGTGGATAAAATAATATCTACCCAAGGAATTCAAGCTAGAATGCCTTTCGACATTGTGGTTGAGTAGTATATTAATGGGAAACGATAAATCCCCCCTTTATTACTTTCCCCCCGCTAGACAGCTCTAGTTGATAAAACCCATTTGTTAAAGCTGAAATTTGTATCGTATTATTTTCCAACCCCCCTTTTAGTACAATTTTTCCGGTTGTGGAAAGTACTCTATACGTAGCGTTTTTGTATTCCCCATCCAGCAAAATATAATCTGACGATGGATTTGGGTATAGCGTAATGCTTTCTTTTAAGCTTTCTCCAATTCCGCCTACTTGTGGGTCAAAGTCCAATAAAAAAGCCTTGTTGGTAACAGCTTGTCCGGTTTCCATTCCGCCGCAAATAATCCATGATGTTGGAGTAATTTGAGCAATTCCTCTTAAATCCATTATTCCGTATGGAGAGCCTAGGCCCTCAAACCACATGTTCCAATCCTTTTGATAAGTTATAATTCGAGAATGCGGTTCAACTCCTCCTGAACCATTGTAGGCTATTCCATCAAAATTGTAAGCAGTTCCTGAACCTCCTATCCAGAAACAACGATTGTTGTATTTAGCCGCGGCCATTCTATATCCATTTCCTCCTGGGTTATCTTGCAACTGACTCCAGGTTATTACTGTTGGGTCAATGGGGTTAATTATGCCCATTCTTAAATAGGATGTTGCATTAAAACTAAGACCTGAAGTAACCCCTCCATTGTAGAAAATGGTGTCTCCAATTATTACTCCTGAAGCTCCAAACATTTTGTATTGAGTTATATTAGGGGTGGCGGTTCCAACGAGCCAATTATCATTTGCTGGGTCGTAAATTTGCACGTTTGGCACATTGTTATTGTTGCTCCAACCCGTTATTACATATATCAAACTATCTCTCCAAACCGCTTGCACGTGGTCATCAATAGCAATCGGTATATCTGACCCATCAGGCAAATAATGATTCGTTACAGGGTCATAAATATGAATTTTAGTAGAAGAAACTTCGCTCCCATTTGCATTAACATGGTAACCTCCTATGATGTATATTTTATTCTTAATTGTGCTTGCACCGGCAGCTATTTTTCCTAAACCATCGGGAAGTGGTGCGATTGTGTCCCAAATGGCTGTCGTTACATTATACCGATAGGATTTGAGATTAATTCCTGAATAAAGTTTAGTACTATCTATACCCGAGAAGGAATAAACATTTACGTTCCCAGATCCATCGACTCCTTGCGTAACTGCATTGTTGGAAATTCTTTCTGGCATGCTGTTGAGCTCGGTCCAAGTCCACCCTGTTTGCGAAAAAGTGATGGGCGAATAGCAGAGAAACAAGATTAAATATTTAAAATACATATACATTGTTTTATATGAAAGTAGTATTTTTGCTTAAAATTAAGTAAAAATGGGAGACAGTAATTTTCACGGGGATACCGCAGGAGTTGGATACATATATGCTGGAATTGTAATTTTAGCAATTTTCGGATTCGTATTCTTCGGATAGACCGGTATAATCCCTTCGGATATAATTCTTTTTTATGGCAAGGAAAATTGGCGTCCCGTTCAATTCAATTTTTTCGTGGCTCATAAAGAAACGAATTCATCAAATTGACTTATTTAAGCAATATCCCATTGACGTGCAATTTGACGTCTTTGAACAATTAATTGCCACAGCTAAGGATACGGAATTTGGCAAACACCACAAATTTAAATCCATTCATTCTTATAAAGAATTCAAGAATAATATTCCTCTTCAATCATATGAGGATATTAAGCCCTACGTAAACAGGTTAAAACAAGGTGAGCAAAACTTATTGTGGCCAACAGAAATAAAATGGTTTGCAAAATCCTCGGGAACTTCAGGAGATAAAAGTAAGTTTATTCCTGTTTCAAAAGAAGCACTTACAGAAAGCCATTATCAAGGAGGCAAAGATCTCTTAGCATTGTATTATTCGAACCATCCTAAAACAAAATTATTTAATGGAAAACACCTTATTCTTGGTGGCAGTGCGCAAATAAACTATATTAACAATAAGTCATATTTTGGGGACTTATCTGCAATAATTGTTAAAAATTTGCCTTGGTGGTGTGAACTCAGAAGGACTCCCAAAAAGGAAATTACATTAATGGAAGAATGGGAGGAAAAGTTGGATAAAATGGCTGAATCTACTGTCAAAGAAGACGTGCATATTCTTGCAGGAATTCCCTCCTGGACATTGGTTCTTTTGAAAAAGATCCTTGAAAAAAACAACACAGACAATATAATTGATATTTGGCCAAACCTTGAATTATATATGCACGGAGGCGTTAGTTTTGAGCCCTATGAAGAACAATTTAAAGCGATAATCCAAAAAAGTAATATGAATTATGTTCAAACTTATAATGCCAGTGAAGGGTGTTTTGGAATTCAAGATCGAGTTGTTGCAGACGATATGCTCCTGATGTTGGATTATGGGATTTTTTATGAGTTTATAACCATGGATGAATTTGAAAGCGATTCGCCAACAGTAATTTGCATTGAAGATGTTGAACTTAATGTTAACTACGCTTTAGTTATCTCAACAAATGCTGGTTTATGGCGATATGTTATAGGCGATACAATAATATTCACATCGCTTAAACCTTATCGATTTAAGGTTTCGGGGAGAACTAAAAACTATATCAATGCCTTTGGCGAAGAAATGATAATCGACAATGCTGAAAAAGCAATAAAAATAGCTTGTGAAAAAGCAAAAGCACAAGTAAAGGAATACACTGCTTGTCCTATTTATATCGACAAATCAAGCACAGGAGGGCATCAATGGTTAATTGAGTTTGAATATGAACCCGAAAATCTAGACTACTTCGCACAGTCTTTAGATATGGCATTGAAGTCCATAAATAGTGATTATGAAGCTAAAAGATCAAATAACTTAACTTTACAGGCTCCGGTTATACAAAAAGTACAAAAAGGAACGTTTTATGCATGGTTGAAAAGCAAAGGAAAAGCGGGAGGGCAGAATAAAATCCCAAGGCTTTCAAATGACCGTAAAATTGTTGATGAGATATTGGAATTGGTTAAATGAAGATGAAGTTGTTTATACTCGTATTTAGTTTTTGCGTTGTTATTTCAGGTAACGGACAAATAAAATTTGAATTGATTAATGCTTTTTCAACAACAACTAAAGATTTTACAACAGATCATTTGAATAGAATTTATTTGATTGATAATAATCAAATCTTTAAGTTAAATTACGCTGGAGATACCTTATACGTTTATAGTAATAAAACATTAGGGAATATTAATTGTTTGGACGTAAACAACACACTTCGCCCAATTTTATTTTTCAAAGAAAATGCACGAATTGTAGTCACGGACAATACATTGTCTGCACAACAAAACCCATATTCCTTGGAAGATTTGGACTTATACCAAGCTCAATTAATTGCGACGAGTTTGGTTGATAATGGAATTTGGATTTACGATCAGGAACTGTTTCAATTAATAAAGGTAAACAAGGAATTCGAGCGAATCTACGAATCTGGAAATTTAGAGCAAATTCTCCAAAAAGATAATTTAAATCCATCACAAATTCTTGAGCACCAAGATAAGGTTTATATGGTTTGTCCTGAGCAGGGTATTTTGGTGTTTGACATATATGGGTCGTATATTAAAACTATTCCATTATTAGATGTAGGTGAGATTCAGATTGATGATAATATTATATATTATCAAAAAGAGGGAAATTATTATGGCTATGGTTTAATAGGTTTTCAAGAGGTAAAAATTCAACTTCCTTTTCATGCTTTTGAAAAAATAAGGCTAGAAAAAGACCGTTTAATTGTTCTTTCAAAAAACAAAATCTCAATATATTCTATTGGAAACAAATAAATGAAATGTGTGTTTCATTCAAATAATTGAAAATATTCTAAATTTTTAGACTTATCAACAAGCAGCGAATAGAAATAATTGTACTTTAGGAGCTCTTAAAACTTAGCGGAATGCATATAGCCATAGCAGGAAATATTGGAGCGGGTAAAACAACCTTAACAGAGTTGCTTTCGAAGCACTATAAATGGGACACACATTATGAAGATGTGGATGAAAACCCTTATTTGTTAGATTTCTATGATGATATGCAACGCTGGTCATTTAACTTGCAAGTATATTATTTGAATAGTAGATTTACACAAATTCAAGACATTAAAGAGAGCAAAAACACGATAATTCAAGACAGAACGATACACGAGGATGCTTATATATTTGCCCCTAACTTGCATTCAATGGGCCTAATGTCTACGAGAGATTTTGAAAATTATTTTTCATTATTCAATCTTATGGAGTCATTTATTTCTGCCCCTGATCTACTAATTTATCTTCGAGCGAGTGTTCCAAAGTTGGTTAATAATATTCAGAAAAGAGGCAGAGAATACGAAGAGAGTATTCGCTTAGATTACTTAAAAAGGTTGAACGAGCGCTACGAAGCTTGGATTTCGACTTATGATAGTGGAAAGTTGCTGATTATTGATATTGATGAGAATTCGTTTCACGATAATCCAGAAGACCTAGGAAAGATTGTTAGCCAAATAGACGCTGAGCTACACGGGTTATTTTAATGTATTTTTTATGATGTAGATTGATAAGGGATACTAATCTCAACTTTGGTTCCAGTTGTTCCATTGTTCAAGTCCATTACCCGAAACTGCATGTGGGCTATAGTAAAACTTGCTTTATGAATAAATATTCTCTTGTTATTATAAGTTTTTTTGATTTTATTTAGCTGTGTCAGCTCTGTAGATTATGATATTATTTGCAATACCGAACTCTCGGAAGAAACTGAAACACTCTATTTCGAGGTAGATTATGGAGACATAGAAAATTTCTTTGAATTTGAAATTTACAAACATAAATACAATGTAGAAATTTCTTTTGATCAAGAAATAATCGACAGCTATAAGAATGCCGTTAGAACACTTTCGCATTATGTTAATGAAACTCCTCCAAGTACAAAAGACTTTTACAATGTTTTCTTAAATGACGACCAAGATCTTTACCTGCTACAAGGCATAATTGAAACCCTAAGAAATAGAACCATTGGTACCGATTACGACATTGTTCAAATGATCGTAGGGTTTGTACAAACCATTCCTTACGATAAATATGCCGCAGATGTAAACTACCCTACGAAACAATGGCTTTTAATAAAGTAGATTGCGATGAAAAGTCCATTCTTCTTTGTAAACTTTTAAATCTAGAGGGATACAATTCTTGTCTTTTTGTTTATGAGAAAGAAAAACATATGGCGGTTGGATTAAAAGTAGCAGATGCGGGATATTATAAAAACGGTTATGTTTTTATTGAGTCTACAAACACATTTCCTATTGGCAAAAGGGGAACATCTTTAGATAGCAAAGAATCTTCGGAGGAACCTTTAACTATTCTCCTAAGAGAGAATGACCAGGGGTACTACGAGCAGTTTTTAGATGTTGAAGATTGCTACAAGGAAATTGCAAAGGTTCATGGTGAGCTGTATCTGGAAACTCTAATGGACCTCACCTTCATTTTGAAATAATTGAGAATAAAAAGAAGATCAACCCTTTGGAATACCTTTTATGACAGTGTTGACTATCTTACTTGTTGTTGAATTCGTTCATGGTTCTGTCCAGGCCAATTGTAACAAATGACTTGATAGCATTTCCAATTGTTTCGACCCTTTCTTCAAGCGCTTTTTCCTCTTCTTTTGACCACTCACCAAGCACATAGTTGACTTGGTTTCCTGGATTGAATTCACTCCCTACACCAAATCGAAGACGGCTGTATTTATTCGAGCTTAATACGAGTTGAATATCTTTTAAACCATTATGACCTCCATCACTTCCTTTTGCTTTAATTCTAATTTTACCAAAAGGGAGAGCAATGTCATCTGTAATGACTAAAATATTATTGACAGGTACTTTTTCTTTTTGAAGCCAATAGTTAACAGCTTTACCACTTAAGTTCATAAAAGTGTTTGGCTTGATTAAAATAAGCGTTCTTCCTTTAAATTTTAGAACAGCTTTATCTGCTAAACGGTCTGGCTCAAAACAAATATTGGACGCATTAGCTAATGCGTCCAATACTGTAAATCCTATATTATGTCGGGTGTTTTTATACTTTTCACCCGGATTACCCAATCCAACGATTAGATACTTCATAATCTATTCTGCTGCTGCTTCTTCAGTTGAAGCTTCTGCTCCTTCTTCTTCTCCTTCTCCTTCTTCTTCTTCTTTTTCTTCAGAAGCCCCTCTTGCCATTGCAACACTAACTACAACTGCTTCAGCTGGATCTAAAAATCGAAGTCCAGAGACATTCATTTCAGAAACTCTTATTTTATGACCAATTCTAACATTAGTAATATCAACTTCGATAGCATCTGGTAAATCAGAAATTTTCCCTTCAACCAATAGCGATCTAAAGTTTTGGCTCAATTTACCACCGTTTCTAACACCAACCGAAAACCCGTTAGTTTTTACTGGTATTTTAATTTTAACAGGCGCTCCATCTAAAACTTCTAAAAAGTCAATATGAACAACTTTATCTGTAACAGGATGAATTTGCACATCTTTAACGATAGCGTTTACTTTATTTCCATTAAGTTCTAACTCAACGACATAAACGTTTGGAGTAAAAACTAATTTTTTAGCGTCATTTTCAGAAATGTGAAAATGAACTTGTTCTTTTCCTCCGTACAATACAGATGGAATTTTACCTTCTCTTCTGAGAAGAGTAGCATCTTTTTTCCCTACGTTCTCTCTAGTAGAACCGCTCAATGATACTGTTTTCATAATTATATATTTATTTATTGATTTGCAAATACAAAATGATCGCTTATGGACTCAAAAGAAATCGTTTTTTTCATTACGTCAGCAAACATATTCGCGACGCTTAATACTTTTATTTTATTACTTTCCCTTTTTGCAGGAATCGTATTCGTTACTATTAACTCTTCTAAAACTGAAGCTTCAATTCTTTCGTAAGCTGGCCCAGACAATATAGCATGTGTGCAAATAGCTCTTACGCTTTTTGCTCCATATTCCATAAACTGTTCAGCAGATTTACACAGTGTTCCTGCTGTATCTACCATATCATCTATGATTACTACATCTTTTCCTTTCACATCACCAATAATCGTCATCGACGCTATTTCGTTTGCTTTTTTTCTCTGCTTGTAACAAAGGGCTAAATCAACCTTTAGATATTTAGCATAAGCATTGGCTCTTTTAGATCCTCCAGCATCTGGTGCTGCGATTATTAAATCTGTTAAGTTCAACGCTTTTAGGTAAGGAGCAAAAACACTTGATGCATATAAATGATCCACAGGAACTTCGAAAAATCCTTGAATCTGATCAGCATGCAAATCCATAGTCATTACGCGATCAACACCAGAAGCCTCCAATAGATTTGCCATTAATTTAGCACCAATTGCAACTCTTGGCTGATCTTTTCTGTCTTGACGAGCCCAGCCAAAGTAAGGAATCACTACATTAATTTTCTTAGCTGATGCTCTTTTGGCAGCATCTACCATTAGTAAAAGTTCCATCAAATTATCCGATGGTGGACACGTAGATTGAATAATAAAAACATCGCACCCTCTTACAGTTTCGTTATAGACTGAAGTAAACTCACCATCACTAAATTTCTGTAGTTCAACATCTCCAAGCTCTTGACCGTAAGCTGCAGCGATGTTTGTAGCAATTTCAGTAGATGCAGAACATGCGAATATTTTAACTCTGTTTTCCATACCTTATTAAAAATGGACTGCGAAAGTAA
>Ga0255758_10001078_pt1 | contig 29031 bp, 25 predicted proteins | sample 011ome_24_FD_179958 | JGI IMG/M metagenome (GOLD analysis project Ga0255758, IMG submission 179958) | Coastal salt marsh microbial communities from the Groves Creek Marsh, Skidaway Island, Georgia - 011513CT metaG (version 2) | ecosystem: Environmental > Aquatic > Marine > Intertidal zone >... | reverse complement strand
AGGGTGAGCCTGATATTGAAATTCCCGCATTGTTCATTTCCGTGCCCTTCCCCGGCATTTCCGCAGGGGACAGTGAAACGCTGTTGGTGCGTCCAATGGAAACGGAATTGGGCGATATTGACGGCCTCAAGAAAATGACCGCCACTGCATCGGAAAATTATGCGGGTGTCGCGCTTGAATTTGAATTTGGCTGGGACAAAACCAAAACCATGGCAGACGTACGCGACGCCATGAACGCAGCCGAGGCGAATTTCCCATCGGGTGCTGAAAAATATTCGATCAACGAAATCAACTTTTCCGAATTTCCGATCATCATTGTGAACCTAACGGGCCAAGTGCCTGAACGCACGATGACCAAGATCGCCAAGGATCTGCAGGAAAAGATCGAAGGCATGGATGCGGTTCTGGAAGCCGCCATTTCAGGCCAGCGCGATGAAATGGTCGAGGTCACAATCGACCCCTTGCGCCTTGAAAGCTATAACGTCACTGCAGGCGAATTGATCAATGTTGTGCGCAACAACAACCAATTGATCGCCGCAGGCGAAGTGGACAGCGCACAGGGCACATTTGCGGTTAAAATCCCATCCAGCTTTGATGAGGTGCAAGATATCTACGACCTGCCCGTCAAAACAAACGGGGACCGCGTGATCACATTGGGCGATTTGGCGGAAATCAAACTGACCTTTGAAGATCGTGAAGGAACCGCGCGTTTTAACGGCGAAACAACCGTTGCCCTGCAGGTCGTGAAACGCAAAGGTTTCAACCTAATCGACACAGCAACAGCCGTGCGCGAAATGGTCGAAGCAGAAGTTGACGCATGGCCCCAAGATTTACGCGCAGCCGTGCACATGGGCACCTCAAACGACCAAAGCCGCGTTGTGGATTCCATGGTCAGCCAATTGGAAGGATCGGTTTTAACCGCGATTGCCTTGGTGATGATCGTTGTTTTGACATCCCTCGGGACGCGGGCGGCCTTGCTGGTGGGTTTTTCAATTCCAACGTCATTCTTGTTGTGTTTCGTCCTGTTGGGCGTGATGGGGATCACCATTTCAAACATTGTGATGTTCGGTCTGATCCTTGCGGTGGGCATGTTGGTGGATGGGGCGATTGTTGTGGTGGAATACGCCGACAAACGCATTCAAGAGGGCAGCGGCCCGATGAGCGCCTATGTCGAAGCGGCCAAGCGGATGTTTTGGCCCATCGTCAGTTCAACCGCAACAACCCTATGTGCCTTTTTGCCCATGCTGTTCTGGCCGGGTGTTCCGGGGCAATTCATGGGCATGCTGCCTGTCACGCTGATCTTTGTTCTTAGCGCATCTTTGGTGGTTGCGTTGATTTTCCTACCCATCATGGGCGGCGTGTCGGGGCGTGTGTCCCGCGCATTCGCCACAGGCTCAAACGCTCTGCGGGCAACGCTGCCTTGGGTGGTGCGTGCGGCATTGGTGCCTGTTGCGATCTATGGCCTATTTTTGGCCGCAATGCAGGCATTGAACCCCAGCTATCTGTTGGGATTGGACGCCGCTGATGGCCTGATGGCAACGGCCCCTGGCATTACGATGTTTATCGCAGCGGCCGCATTTGCATCCATGGTTTTGGGCGCGGTTAAAATCGAACGTCAGGCCAAGCGCGTGACATATGGATACCAACGCACCTTCTTTGGCTGGATCATCAAATTGATTGCAGGCAACCCGATCATGCCCTTGGTCAGTATTGCAGGCGTTATTGGATTTTCCATGGCCGTCTTTTCCTATTTCGGTGAAAACAATTTGGGCGTAGAATTCTTTGTGGAATCCGAACCTGAACAGGCCATCGTCTATGTCAAGGCACGCGGAAACCTATCGCTGCATGAAAAAGACGAACTGGTGCGCCAAGCCGAAGAAATTGTTTTGCAGCATCCGGGCATCTCATCTGTCTTTGCCTTTGCGGGTGCGGGGGGACTAAACCAAAACACCGCAGGGGCCAGCGCGCCCAAGGATACAATCGGACAAATCCAATTGGAAACCGTCCCGTGGGAGGATCGCAAGGATCGCCCCGAATTGGATGGTGATATAGTGATTGACGAACTGTCTGCCGCGCTGCAGGAAATTCCGGGCATTCAGATCGAAGTGTTGGAATTGGGCCGCGGCCCTGCAACGGCAAAACCTGTGCACCTGCGCCTGAAAGGCGACAATTGGGAAGATTTGCTGGCAACCACGGCGGATATGCGTGCCCTCTTTGATAAGACTGAGGCCTTGACCCAGATCGAAGATACACGCCCCCTTCCTGGTATTGATTGGCAAATTGACGTCGATGTTCAAAAGGCGGGCCGTTATGGGGCTAATGTGGCCACCGTGGGGGCCATGGTGCAATTGGTGACACGGGGTATCTTGCTTGACACCATGCGCGTTGATAGCAGCGATGAAGAGGTCGAAATCCGCGTCCGCATGCCCGAGGAATATCGCCTGCTTAGCACGCTGGATACCCTAAAGGTACGCACAAGCGATGGTTTGGTGCCGCTGTCAAACTTTATCACGCGCAAGCCCGTTGAAAAATTGGCCGAGATCAATCGCATCGATAAAAAGCGGTATTTCGACATCAAGGCAGGCGTGGCATCGGACGCAAAACGCACTGTCATTGATGAAAACGGCGAAGAAAGCGACGTCATCATCAACGCAAATGAACGTATCGAATATCTGACGGAACAGATCAATGCCAAGTCCCTGCCCGCAGGCATTTCATGGGAATGGACGGGTGATCAGGACGAACAAAACGAAAGCCAAGCCTTTTTGATGAGCGCGTTTTCAGCGGCCCTTGCATTGATGTTCATCATCCTGCTGGCGCAGTTCAACAGTTTCTATAACTCATTCGTGGTTTTGATCGCGGTGGTTTTGTCCACAGTGGGCGTGTTGATTGGGATGCTGGTGATGCAACAACCTTTCTCGGTCATTATGACAGGAACGGGGATTGTTGCGCTGGCGGGGATTGTTGTGAACAACAACATCGTTTTGATCGACACCTATCAGGAATTTAGCCAAACAATGCCGCGGATCGAGGCGATTATTCGCACGGCTGAACAACGTATTCGCCCCGTATTGCTGACCACCATCACAACAATGGCGGGCCTTGCGCCGATGATGTTCGGGCTAAGCCTTGATTTCATCAGCGGCGGCTATTCCATCGACAGCCCCACGGCGCTGTGGTGGAAACAGTTGGCCACAGCAGTGGTGTTTGGTTTGGGAATTGCGACGGTTCTGACCTTGGTGTTTACCCCTTCGCTTTTGGCGGTGCGGGTATGGATTGAAACCTATGTGATGTGGATTGGCCGCCTGTTGGTCCGCCTTGGGGCATCGCGCCATGGTAAAGCTGCCAAGGATTGGTCCCTACGCCGCCAAGCACGCCGCACAAAGACCACGGAAATCATCTGGGATGAGGATCACCTTAATCCTGCAAACCCCGTGATCATGCCCCTGCCCGACGCAGCGGAATAAATAAATGGTCGGCGCATGCAACAAGGCGCCGACTAGTTTGTGAATTGGTAAAAGTCATCGCCACGAGAAATCAGTGTAGTCTGTTCTTTCCCAAGCGCTCTTGGGGAGGCGCGAAAGCGCGTTCTTTGAAGCAGCTCGGCGATTAACACCACATTCCGAAGACCTCTGCATAATGCGCAAATCCAACAATCTTGTCCCACCCTACGGCACCGCCAGGTAGCGCCTACTTAGGTAGGCGCTACCCTGATCGTGTAAAATACCCGTTACGATGAAGTGGTCTTTTCTGGTTGGTCAACATAGTTGCGCGACACCTAGTCCTCGCCTGATTGCTGCATCGACCATAGCGCGTGATAGCGACCATTGCGGGCCAAAAGGTCGTCGTGTTTACCCTCTTCCACAACCAAACCTTTTTCCAAAACAATGATGCGATCCGCATCCGCAATGGTGGACAGACGGTGGGCAATGGTGATCACGGTGCGCCCCTCGCCCGCGCGGGCCAGTGCGTCTTGGATTTCATGCTCTGTCTCAGTATCCAGCGCCGATGTCGCCTCATCCAACAACAGGATCGGTGGGTTTTTCAACAGGGTGCGCGCAATCCCCACACGTTGCTTTTCCCCACCTGATAATTTCAGGCCACGCTCCCCCACTTGGGTTTGATACCCTTCGGGCAGCGACATGATGAAATCGTGGATTTGGGCGTCTTTGGCGGCCTGCTCAACCTCGGCACGGGTGGCGTGATCGCGACCATAGGCGATGTTGTAATAAATCGTGTCGTTAAACAAAACCGTGTCCTGCGGCACCACGCCAATCGCGCGATGCAGGCTGGTTTGGGTTACATCCCGCACGTCCTGATCATCAATGCTGAGCCCGCCTTGTCCCACATCATAGAAACGGAACAACAGCCGCCCAATCGTGGATTTCCCTGATCCTGAGGGGCCAACAATCGCCACGGTTTGACCCGCGGGAACATCAATATCCACGCCTTGCAAAATGGGACGCGCAGGATCATAGCCGAAATGCACATCCCTAAGGCGCACATGCCCGCCTGTGACGGTCAAATCCTTGGCATTTGGCGCATCTTTGATTTCGGCGGGTTGATCCAATAGATCAAACATATCCCCCATATCAACCAAGCTTTGGCGGATTTCGCGATAAACTGTTCCAAGGAAATTCAACGGCATCGTGATCTGGATCATATAGGCATTGACGATCACAAAATCCCCAACACTCATCGTGCCGGCCTGAACAGCGTTGGCCGCCATGACCAAAACGGCAATCAAACCCAACGTAATGATCAGCGATTGGCCAAAATTCAGGAAGGCCAAGGAATAGCTGGTTTTCAGTGCCGCTTCTTCATAGCCGCGCATCGCCCCGTCATACCGATCCGCCTCGCGTTGTTCGGCGCTGAAATATTTGACGGTTTCAAAGTTAAGCAGGCTATCAATCGCCTTTTGGTTGGCATCTGTGTCCTGTTCGTTCATCTTGCGGCGCAGTTTTACGCGCCATTCGGTGACCGCGAATGTGAACCACACATAAATTCCGATGGTGATGAAAATTGTCACCATATATTCGGGGCCAAAGACAAACAGCATCACTGTCGCAATCCCCAAGAGTTCCAACACCAATGGGCCCATTGAAAACAACAAAAAGCGTAGCAGGAATTCAACGCCCTTAACGCCGCGTTCCACGATGCGGCTAAGCCCACCCGTTTTGCGCGTGATGTGATAGCGCATCGACAGGCGGTGAATATGCACAAAAGTCTCCAATGCCAATCGACGCAAGGCCCGTTGCCCAACCACGGCAAAGACCACATCGCGCAATTGTTCAAATCCACGCAGCATAATGCGCGCGCCCCCATAGGCCACGATCAACCCAACAGCCCCCAGCGCGAATAGCGGCATGCCCCCATCGGACAAGGCATCAACCGCCGCACCATAAAGGAAGGGCGAATAAATCGACAAAACCTTGGACAGGATCAAAAACAACAATGATCCAACCACGCGCAAACGAATGTCCATGCGATCCTTGGGCCACAAATAGGGCGCCACACGCATGATGGTGCGCATGCCAGAACGGCGTTCATCCGCGGCGGATTTATCGTTGAGTGTCGGTTGGTTCGGCTGCTGCAATGCTGCAGATTGGGCTTTGGCGGACATGAGACCTCATTTCATCAATAGCTCTCAGTTAACCCTCGCGGCACCGAAGTTCCAGTGCCCCGAGGAAAATTTACGCCTTATTGTTCTTCTGCTGCATCATCAGGCAGATTGAAAATCTGACCTGGATAAATCAAATCCGGATCACGGATTTTATCGCGGTTCGCTTCAAACACCTGCACATAAAGAATACCCTGACCATATCGTTCGCGCGAAATGCCCCACAGGGTATTGCCCGGTTGCACCGTCACCACATTGATACGTGCGGGGCTTTCCGCGGCAGAGAGTTGTTCTTGCAGTTTTGAACGCGCTTCGCGTTTGAACGGGGTTTCCATACGCGCCAGAACCTTGGACGCATCTGCGTTCAACTGATCAATGCGCAGCGTATAGACACCCGGTTCAAGCGCAGATGCATCATAACTCCACGCGCCCAGCGCATCGGTTGTTGTTTCCCCAATCACCGCGTTGTTTAGATAAAGCCGCAACAGACCGCTTGGCACACCACGCCCAGCGAGTGTCAGCGCCCCTTCCTCATCATAGCTGATTGCATCAAGGGAGATTTCGGGGTTTTCCCCGCTTGCGGGGGCTTTGGAAACGATCTTAACGCCTGATACATCCGCAATCATGACCGTTGGTGTTTCTTCTTTCTGTACCCCTTCCTCTTGGATGGGCTGTTCGGGCGCTTTGGCGATCTCAACGTCGGCTGCATCTTCGATGGAATTCTTAGGGGCCGCTTCAGCAAACTCAATCGCGTCCTCAACGGCCTCTCCCACAGCTGGGGTTTCTGAAACTTCGGCAGGTACATTAGCTTGCGTGGTTTCAACGCTTTCTTCTGTCGGTTCATCTACGTTCTGAGTGCTGATGCGCGCGACAGTGTCGCCGTCGCTTTCAGTGGCCTCCGCGACCTGTTTGACAGGTTCTTGGGATACAACGCTTTCTGTTTCCTCTGTCTTTGCGTCTTCGACAGCGGCAACAGTGACGTCCTCGGCGATCTCTTCAACTGCGGCTACAGGCGCTTCTGCTGCGGGCTCTGGTTCGGGTTCAGGCGCCTCTTCTGCCACAGCAACGGCAATCGGTGCCTTGATCTGACCAGGTGCAACAATCACCTCTTGTTCGGAATAGATAAATTCATCATCCTCGACACGGCGCAGTGAAATGATGCGCGGTTGATCGCTGGGCTCGATATCAAAGAACAGGACAAAGTTTTCATCCCCATCGATTTCACCACTGGCCGCAACGGCATCATCCACCAACGCCTCGATCACAGCCTTGGCGGTGCCTTGCCCCGCGAGCAACACTTCGCCTGATGGGTCAACACGCGCCACTTCGATCACGGGGCGGCGGATGACGGGGGTTTCGACGACTTCGGGAGTCGGTTCAGCCTCTACTTCTGCTTCTGCCTCTTGCACCTCCTCGACAACGGGTTCCTCTGGCGCGGCGGGTTCTTCTTCAACAACGGGTTCAGGTGCGGCTTCTTCGGTGTCGACAACAGGGGCGGTTTCCGCCTTGGGTGCCGCAGTGGCCACCTGTTCAACAGCAGCGGCTTCTTTGGGCGCTGTCCCCTGCCCCGAGATCCAGATATACGCACCCAGCCCTGCCGCCACCACAACGGCGATCACAGCCCATAGGCCCTGTGATAGTTTCATGCCTCGTCCCCCATATGACCCAGCGGTCAAAAACTTTATTTCCAGTTGAGCGTTCATAGCAACCAAAGTAGACAAGGTCAAAAGGAAGCTTTCATCGTAAGGGGTTAGGTCATGGGATCACGTTCAATTTGCATTTATTGCGGATCACGCGTTGGGGATCGCGCGGCATATGTTGAACAGGCAACCGCATTGGGTCAGGCCATTGCGGACAATGGATGGCGCTTGGTCTATGGCGCGGGTGACATTGGATTGATGGGCACAGTGGCCCGCGCAGCCCAAGGCGCAGGTGCCGAAACCTTTGGCGTGATCCCTACCCATTTGGTGAAGGCCGAGGTTGGGAAAACCGATCTGACCCGCTATGTGGTGACCGAAAATATGCATGAACGCAAAAAGGTGATGTTCATGAACGCAGACGCCATTGTTGTGATGCCGGGGGGCGCGGGTTCAATGGATGAATTTTTCGAAGTTCTGACATGGGCGCAATTGGGTTTGCACACCAAACCCATCGTTTTGATGAATGTCGAGGGGTATTGGGACCCGCTGATCGCCCTGATGGATCACATGATCAACAGCGGTTTTGCTGATGCATCCCTGCGGGATCTATTTACAGTGCAGGCGGACGCCGCAGGTGCGGTCGCGTATTTAAGCCGCGAAAATGCATCGGTGAGTTAAGGCCCACGAAGAATCAAGATCGCAAGCCGACCGCGGGTGGCGCTTGCCAATCTATCGATTGGCGGAGAATTAGAATTCACCACGCAGATATTTGCAAACCTTTAAAAACCGCCGAAAACAAAAGAACCCTGCCAACAATGCTGCCAGCAGGGTCCGAACTTAATCGTCATCTAGCGCCCAAGGATTACATGCGGCTTGCGACGTTTTCCCAGTTCACCAAGTTATCTAGGAAGTTTGTCAAATACGCAGGGCGTTTGTTGCGGAAATCGATGTAGTAAGAGTGTTCCCAAACATCACAGCCCAGCAATGCTGTTTGACCAAAACATAGTGGGTTCACGCCGTTTTCTGTTTTTGTCACTTTAAGGCTGCCATCGGTGTCCTTGACCAACCAGCACCAGCCAGAGCCAAACTGACCTGCGCCTGCGGCTGAGAAGTCTGCTTTGAACTGATCGACAGAGCCAAAGCTTTCAACGATTGCTTTTTCCAACTCACCTGGCATGTCGCGGCCTGTTGGGCCCATCATTTCCCAGAACTGAACGTGGTTCCAGTGTTGGGATGCGTTGTTAAAGATACCGTTTTGTGCGACTGCACCGGCCTGGTATGTTCCTGCGATGATGTCTTCAACTGATTTGCCTTCCCACTCGGTGCCAGCGATCAATTTGTTGCCGTTGTCCACGTAGGCTTTGTGGTGCAGATCGTGGTGATACTCAAGTGTTTCTTGAGACATCCCAAGATCCGCAAGCGCATCATGTGAATATGGAAGATCAGGAAGTTCAAAAGCCATTTAGGGCCCCCTTTTTATGAAAGTGGTTTCTGCCTTTACATGTTGCCTAAATTGGTAAATCGTCAAGTCCCCTAGCCCGATCTGGTGCGATTTTTTTTATCAAAAGGCCTTGGGCGTTTCAGGTTTTTTGGATCGTGATCAGGCTAGGCGACGATTTTCCCATCACTGACCACCCGTCTGATCACGCCCATGTCGCCAATCGGTTCGTAACACACCACATCGGCGCGTTGTCCAATCGCAATCTGCCCCCTATCCTGCAATCCTGCGGCAGCGGCGGGATTTGTTGACACGGTGCGCATGGCGCGTGGCAAATCCCCCCACAGGTTGGCCAACATCAATGCCGATTGCAGCAAGGCGGCAGGTACATAATCCGATGATATTACGTCCAACAAATCCTGCTGAGCCAACTCCAACGCGGAAACATTCCCTGAATGTGATCCACCGCGCATCAGATTTGGCGCCCCCATCATAATCGCAATGCCCCTTTCGCGACAGGCGCGCGCGGCCTCAACCGTTGTGGGGAATTCGGCAAGCCTCATGCCGCGGTTTGTCGAATTTTCAACGTGTTCAACTGTGGTGTCATCATGGCTGGCCATAACGGCACCCAACCGCACGGCCGCCGCGCAGGCGGCGTTTTCGTTTGAGACGCCCAAGTCTTCCCGCGCCTTGATCGATACATCGACCAATGTTTGAAACGCCGCTTCATCAATGCCGCGTTTGCCCATGATATAGGTTTTGTATTTTTTAAAATCGCGAAACTGACGTTGACCGGGCGTGTGATCCATGACGCTGACAATGCCAACGCGGTCCTGCTCCGAAAACGCGGCAAGTTCATCGACCAGAGTGTGCGCACAGATTTCTGCGCGCAGATGGATGAGATGTTTAATCTTTAGCTTATCATCATGGATGAAGGACAACAGATGATCGGCCAATCCACGGGCAAAGGGGGCGTATTTTCCCCGTCCCGTCGACAAGGACCCAACGCGCATCGCATCAAACACAGTCGTTACCCCACACCCCGCCATTTCCGCATCATGCGCCAACACCGCGGGTCCTGTTGGCCAATGCACGCCGGGGCGCGGTTCCAAATGCCGTTCCAAATTATCGGTATGAAGCTCAATCAAACCCGCCGCAACAAACCCTCCGCCCAGATCCTCGGCCATGGTCACGGACGTTCCTGACAGGTCAATTTCCGCGATTTTTCCATCCCGCAGGACCAATGTGCCGCGCACAACCTCATCCTCTAGGATGATTTGCGCATTGCTCAGGATCGTCTCAGAGAGGGTGTTGTGTGCGGGCATCGCGGTAAAAATCTTTGTTTTTGTTCCCCGCAGTTAAAAATGGGTTTGCCCCAAGGGTCAAGTCGCGCGTTTGGGCGCCAAATTCATGCCAATGTCCAGCGCAGGGGTTTCCCAATGATACGGATGATTTGTCCCTTGGCTTCTAAATCCAGCTGAACTGTTTTCATCCACCATCCAGATTTCGCGCCATTCGGGAACAGCGTTTGATCAATCTGAACCTTGATCGCAGCCATCATTTCAGTTTGCGTTAACCCCTGTTCTTGCCCCGATAAAATGGCAAGCAAGGCCATTTTCGCCGCCGCGTATTTCACCGCATCCAACCGTGTGATGTGCTCAGGGTGATTAACGTTTTCAACTTCTAATTTGTCCGACATCACGCTCCCTTTCCCCAAGAAGCGTAAAAGCAAATGTGGCGTTTGTACAATGAAAAAAGAGGCGCAAGAGCGCCTCTTTTCTAAGTCATTTTCTATTTGCCTTGTTTACCAATCGCCGACTTCAAATCCCGCTTGGGCAGAATTGCGCAATTGGTTGAACATATATTCGGCCACCGACCGGAAACAGATGATCCGCGCACTGTCGTTTGATGTCATCCAAAACGCCGCTGGAATTTGTGCAAAACGCGTGCGGCGCACAGTTCCAGCCTGCATGGATTTCATGTCAATTGGCGCAAGTTTTGCGATGATTTCGAACGTCGCGGATCCATTTAGATCAAACACCGCACGCGCATCGGATACATTCACAACCATGCTGTGTGTCTCGCCAAGCGCCGCAATCAAATCGGCAACAACCTGATCCGCTTGATCATAGGCGCAGACGATCATCAATTCATCTGGCGACATCCACAGGATTTGGCCCACATCTGCGTCCGTCACGGCCAATGTCGCAGGCACGCCTGCCCCCATCACGGATTTCACGGCCTTTTGCACGCCCGCATCCGCCAGATCACCGCGCAGGGTGATCATGCCCGTTGCGGGGGCCTCTGACACATCAACATAGCCTGTCGCACGTGCCCCATTCATTGCAGTTTGGATATTAGACATTTTGCTTTGCCCCTTCTGCATCATAAAAGACCTGATCAACGATTTTCGCCTTCACCAATGATCCATCGACCTTATTAAATTCAATCACCTCACCCATGCGATCAGGACCATTGTGGACAAGCCCCATGGCGATCCCACGCCCCAAGGTTGGCGAATAATAGGTTGAGGTCACGCGCCCTTGGGTATTGCGTTGACCATTGGCATTGTTTCCAGGTGCAACCGCGTAGGACCCATCAGGCAGGACAGACCCATCCAGTGTTTCCAGACCGACCAATTTCCAACGATCTGGGGATACCATATGGCTGCGCTCTTGGGCGCGTTTGCCAAGGAAGTCCTCTTTCTTTTTTGAAATGGCCCATTGCATGTTCAAATCTTGGGGGATGACCGTACCATCGGTTTCATCGCCAATCATGATGAACCCTTTTTCGGCACGCATCACGTGCAGCGCCTCGGTTCCATAGGGCATGACGTCAAACTCAGCGCCCGCCTCAAGCAAGGCATCCCAAAACGCGCGCCCCTCATTCGCAGGGACCGCTATTTCATAGGACAACTCGCCCGAGAAGGAGATGCGATACACCCGCGCCTTGAACCCGCCAAGCGTACCATCGGCCCATTGCATGAACCCAAGCGCTTCTTTGGACACATCCATGCCGCCCAGTTTTTCCAACACTTTACGTGCGTTCGGACCCACAACGGCAACTTGGGCGAATTGTTCGGTCATGTTCGCAACATAGACTTTCCAATCCCACCATTCGGTTTGCAGCCATTCTTCCATGTGCGCATGGATGCGGTCCGCCCCACCTGTCGTTGTGTGGCACAGCCATGTATCCTCATCAATGCGGGCAACAACACCGTCATCCATCAGGAACCCGTTTTCAGAACACATCAACCCATAGCGGCATTTGCCGACGGCCAGATTGCTCATCATATTGGTGTACATCATATCAAGGAATTTGCCTGCATCAGGCCCCTTGACCACCAATTTACCCAAAGTCGATGCATCAAGCAGACCCAAAGATTTGCGCGTTTGCAGGATTTCACGCTCAACTGCTTGGGCACGGGTTTCTGATCCGCGGCGATAGCAATAGGCACGGCGCCAATGACCCACGGGTTCGTAATCGGCCCCGTTTTCATCGTGCCATCCCTGCATGGGTGTTTGACGCAGCGGTTGGAACACCTCGTCCCGCGCAGCGCCTGCAATGGCACCCATCGAAATCGGTGTGTAAGGCGGACGGAAGGTTGTTGTTCCCACATTTGGAATATCTGCATTCAACGCATCAGAAAGGGTCGCTAAGCCATTGATATTCGACAATTTACCCTGATCCGTTGCCATACCCAATGTTGTGTAACGTTTGGTATGTTCAACGCTTTCATACCCTTCGCGCGCGGCCAGTTGAACATCACTAACCTTAACGTCGTTTTGGAAATCCAACCAGGTTTTCATGCGCAGTTTATCACCGGCCCCTTGGGGCATCAGCCACACGGGTTCAACCGCGTTTTCACCCGCTTCACTTGCCTCTGGTATACGGGTGCTTGGCGCTTTGTGACCCAAGGCTTTGACCGCCTCTTTGGCGCGTGCTGTGGCATCAGCCAGAACCGCAGAAAGGGCCAATTCCCCGTTCGCCGATCCCGCAGGTGTCACAAAGCCTTCACCGTTTTGATCCGTTGGGCGGCGGTTCAAATCAGGGCGGAACATCACCGCCTGATCATCCCAGTTCAACTTGCCACCGCAATGCGAATAGAGGTGAACAACAGGCGACCAACCGCCCGACATGGCGACGGCGTCACATGCGATTTCCTCAAGCACACCGCCAGAACCCGCCTGCGCACAGATGGCAACCCCTGTCACACGCTTGCCACCCTTGACCTTGGCAATCGCTTTACCATACTCAACGCGGATGCCCATTTCGCGGGCTGTGTCGCCCAAACTGCCTGCGCCATTTGCGCGGGCGTCCAGAATTACAGGCACGTCCAATCCCGCCTGTTTCAGTGTAATCGCCGTGCGATAGGCATCATCGTTGTTTGTGACAACAATAGTGCGGTCCCCAACCGCAACACCCCAGTTCACAACGTAATCACGCACGGCAGAGGCCAACATGACCCCCGGAATGTCATTGCCCGCAAAACTCAGTGGGCGTTCAATCGCCCCTGTGGCGGTAATGATCTGACCCGCACGAATGCGCCATAGGCGGTGACGTGGGCCTGTGGTCTTGGGTGCATGATCGCTGACGCGTTCATAGCCCAACACATATCCATGATCATATACCCCTGCCCCCATCATGCGGGTTTTCAGGGTGACATTGTCCATCGTGGCCAGTTTTTCCAAACTGTCGTTGACGAAATCCTCGGTGCTTTGCCCACCAATTTCGCCACCATCCACAACGGCGCGCCCCCCCCAATGGGCGGTTTGTTCCATGACCAAAACGGATGCCCCACTGGCGGCTGCCGTACGCGCGGCCTGTAGGCCCGCGATCCCGCCACCGATCACCACAACGTCGTAAAACGCATAAAGGTGTTCATAGGTGTCCGCATCCTTTTCCGTCGGCGCCTTACCCAGACCCGCGGATTGACGGATAAAGGGTTCATAGATGTGTTTCCAGAATGGGCGGGGATGAATGAACATCTTGTAATAAAAACCCGCACTTAGGAACCGCGCGAACAATCCGTTCACCGCCCCAATATCATATTCCAATGATGGCCAGTGGTTTTGTGATCCAACGCTTAGGCCCTCAAACAATTCTGTTGTTGTGGCGCGTTGGTTGGGTTCAAATTTTGCGCCCTCGCCCATGTTCATCAGGGCATTGGGTTCCTCGGCGCCTGATGCGACGATGCCGCGGGGACGGTGATATTTGAACGAACGGCCCACCAACATTTGGTCATTTGCCAACAAGGCAGAGGCAAGCATATCGCCCTCATGCCCGAAAAGGCGTTTGCCATTGAAATTGAATTCGACTTGGCTTGCGCGGTTGACCAATCGGCCGCCTGTTTTCAAACGCATGCTCATGAGAAATCCCTCCATGACCAACCAGGGCGTTTTGCGCTGATTTTGTCTTTGATCTCTTGTGGGGGTTCAAAGGTTTGGGCCGCATAGGTGCCGAAAACCTCAAGGCTTTGGGTGCAGCGTGCGGCGTGGAACCACTTGCCACAGCCATAGACATGACGCCAACGTTCAAAATGCACGCCTTTTGGGTTTTCGCGCATGAACAAATAGGCCTCAAAATCCTGATCTGATGACCCCGGACCATAGCGTTTGATATGCGCCTCGCCCCCTGGGCTAAGCTCGGTTTCTTCACATTTCGCGCCGCAATAAGGGCATTCCAATAATAACATCTCAAACCCTCCTTAGTGCGCCACGCCTGCGGCAACGCTTTCGTCGATGAATTTGCCTTCACCGAAACGCCACATGGTAAATTCATCGGCCAATGGGGATGCACCTTTGGCCATCAATTCGGCCATGGCCCACCCTGATCCTGGGATCGCCTTAAACCCGCCTGTGCCCCAACCACAGTTGATGAACATGTTTTCAACGGGTGTTTTTGAAATGATGGGCGAACGGTCCCCTGTCATATCCACAATGCCGCCCCACTGGCGCAGCATTTTCAAACGGCTGATCATTGGGAATGTTTCAACCAAGGCACGCACGGTTTCCTCGATATGATGGAAGGATCCGCGCTGGGTATAGTTGTTGTACCCATCCGCACCGCCACCGATGACCATTTCACCCTTGTCCGATTGGGACATATAGCCATGCACCGTATTGGCCATCACAACCACATCCATGCAGGGTTTGATCGGTTCGGACACCAACGCCTGAAGTGCGACAGATTCAATTGGCAAACGGAAGCCCGCCATATCGGCCAAAACGCCCGAATGGCCCGCAACCACAACGCCCAGTTTATCGCAATCAATCGGGCCCTTGGTCGTGTCAACGCCGATCACCTTGTCCCCGTCACGGCGCACGCCCGTGACTTCGCATTGTTGGATGATGTCCATGCCCATATCAGAACAGGCGCGCGCATACCCCCAGGCCACCGCATCGTGACGCGCGGTGCCCCCGCGTGGCTGCCACAGTGCGCCCAAAACCGGATAGCGCGGACCGTGGATGTTGATGATTGGAACCAACTCTTTCACACGCTGGGGCGAAATGAATTCTGTGGCCACACCCTGTAGCGCGTTTGCATGCGCTGTGCGTTCATAGCCGCGGATTTCATGTTCCGTCTGCGCCAGCATCATCACCCCACGAGGCGAAAACATGACGTTATAGTTTAAATCCTGGCTCATCGTTTCATAGAGGCTGCGCGCCTTTTCATAAATCGCGGCCGATGGATCCTGAAGATAGTTGGACCGAATGATTGTCGTGTTGCGGCCTGTGTTACCGCCGCCCAACCAACCCTTTTCTAGGATCGCAACATTTTTAATGCCGTGGTTTTTGCCCAAATAATAGGCCGTGGCCAAACCATGCCCCCCCGCGCCCACGATGATCGCATCATAGCGTTTTTTGGGTTCAGGGGATTTCCATGCGCGCTCCCAACCTGTGTGATAACGGGCCCCTTCGCGCGCGATTGCAAATGCAGAATAACGTCTCATGTGATTTCGAATCCGGTTTTTCGACTGTGCGTTCGGTATGCCCTTATCTTGTTCATTTCCTACGATCCAGTGCGTCACAACACAGCCGACTTGCGACATCTGGGCCTGCTTGTTGTTTTCCTCTTTATAACCAACGGCATGATCGTTACATATGTCGCAATTGATATGGAGGGGACATGACGTTCTGGCTCATCGCAGCGGGTGCTGCACTTATCCTTGCCTTTTTCTTATTTCGCACGCTGATTTCGCCCGTGCCGACGGACGAAAGCGAAACGCAACTGGCCATTTACAAAGACCAGTTAAGCGAAATTGAGCGTGATGAGGCGCGTGGCACCCTAACGGCAGATGAGGCAAAGCGCCTGCGCACCGAAGTGTCCCGCCGCATTTTGGCAGCAGATGACGCACAAAAAATCGCCCCCAAATCCATGTCCGCAACCGAAGTCGCCGTTGTTGTTGCGATTGTTGTTGTCACATTGTTGGGCGGTGGTTTGTGGACCTATTCGAAATTGGGTGTTCCGGGATATGACGACCTGCCCCGCGCCGAACGCTTTGCCCGCGCGGCAGAGATGCGCGAAAACCGCGCCACCCAAGAGGATGTTTGGAACAGATTACCAGCAGAAGTGCTGAACGAGGCCGAAGGGCAATATGCCGATTTGGTCAAGAAACTGCGCGAAACGGTCGAAAAACGCCCTGATGACATAGAAGGGCATCGCATTTTGGTGGGCGTTGAAACGGGATTGGAAAACTACCGCGCGGCCCTGCGTGCCCAAAAACGGATCTTGGACATCTTGGGCGGTCAGGCCGGTGCAGAAGATTTCTTTGAATACGCTCAGTTGATGATTTTCGCCTCTGGCATGTATGTTTCACCCGAGGCAGAGGATGCCCTGCGCGCCGCATTAGCCCGCGATCCTGCAAACGAAGGAGCGCTCTATTACATGGGTTTGATGATGCTGCAAAATGATCGCGCGGATGTGGCCTTCAGCACATGGCGGCGTTTGTTGAATGAGGGCGATCCGGAAGCCCCGTGGCAACAATTCATCCGCCAAGATATCGAAGAAGTCGCCGCAATGGCGGGTGCGGTGAATTTTGAACTGCCTGCCCCGCGCCTAAAAGGACCCAGTGCCGCAGATATCGAGGCAGCCTCGGATATGTCCGCTGACGATCGCGAAGACTTCATCCGTTCGATGGTGGCGCAATTGTCAGATCGCTTGGCAACCGAGGGCGGCAGCGCCGCAGAATGGGCACGCCTGATTTCGTCCTATGGCATTTTGGGCGAAGTCGAAAACGCGAAAATCATCTGGACCGAGGCCCAAGCCGTCTTTGGCAGCGATCAGGGCGCGATGGAGCAACTGCGCGCCGCCGCAAAAAGCGCAGGGGCGATCGAGTGATCACAGACGACATAACCGAATTCGCACAGGCATTGCCTCCTCTTTCCCCGCTAATTGGTTTGGATTTAGGCACGAAAACCATCGGCATCGCGGTCAGTGACACGTTCCTATCGGTTGCAACCCCATTGGAAACGATCAAACGCAAAAAGTTTTCAATAGATGCCGAGGCGGTGATTGCGATCATCAACACGCGCGGGATCGCGGGCATGGTTCTGGGTCTGCCCCGCAATATGGACGGCAGCGAAGGCCCCAGATGTCAGGCGACCCGCGCATTTGCCCGCAATTTTGAACGCCTGCATGACATGCCAATCGCCTTTTGGGACGAACGTTTGTCCACGGTTGCGGCGGAAAAGGCCTTGCTTGAGGCGGATACGACACGAAAACGTCGCTCTGAAGTTATTGATCATGTGGCCGCGTCGTATATCCTTCAGGGGACGCTAGATCGAATTCAGCACATAAACCGAGCAGACACATAAAATGAACACACCCCTTTGGAAACGTGATGAAATTGAATCACCCTGTGTGCAGATTTGTATCGTGCATCCTGAAACGCGCATTTGCACAGGCTGTTACCGCACCATTGATGAAATCACCGATTGGTCACGCATGACACCCGAGGCCCGCCGCACCATCATGGACGATCTGCCCGCACGCGCCGATCAATTCAAAGTGCGCCGCGGCGGCCGCGCTGCGCGTTTGAAGCGCAGATAGGTCGACGTAAGTCTGAACCGCTGCAGAGCTAGCGAATATCCAACCAATCCAATGCGGACCGCACCATTGGGCGGAAATAGGCGATAATGCGTCCCTCTGGCAGGGCCGTGGCTGTGTGGGCCCATGGGGCAACCCCATGCAAACACATCGGATGCAGGACATAGGCCTCGCCCACATTGGCATGCACCTCGACCCGTTCACAGGTGTCAAACACATGTTTACGCACCTCTTTATACAGATCGGTGATGTCTGTTTCGCGGATTTGGGCGTCGGTCATACCGGCAAATGCATCCTGAAACGCGGCTTGCATAATCAGATGTGATCCTTCCCAAAGCACCATCGGACTGGCTCCTGCGTCAACGTCATTCAGGGGCATGCCCAAAATATAGGCGTGGGGTTCGCAGACAAAGCGCCGCTTAGGTGTTCCAATGCCCAATATGCCATCCACGTGGGCGGCATCCCGATTTTTGCGAAACTGAAACGCAGTATTACTTTCGCCTTCGCGCGGTTTTGGATAGCCGGGATAGGTGATGGACACCTGCGCCTTATGATAGGGACCGGGACACATGCTGCGCAAACGTGCGGGAAATTCGGCCCCTGGCACATCCCCATTCGCTGCGTTTGGCAATGCATCAACCCCAACAAACCACGTGCCCTCGCAGACCAACCAGTTTGCCTGCATTTTGGGGTCTTGGGCCACGCCAATCGCGATGTGACACGCACGTTTCGCCCATTGGGCAAGGCGCGGATCATAGGCTACGCGCCGCCATCCTGTGACCCCAAACATCGCGTTAATATCCCATGGCCTTGCGCAGCATATTGGCCGCAACAAAGACCAAGAATATCGCAAAAAATCGCTTCAACTTTGCCGCCTCCATCTTATGCGCTAGGGCCACACCCAATGGCGTTGTCACAAGTGTCATTGCAATGATCAGGCCAAAGGCCGCCAAATTGACGGCCCCCGCGGTCATCGGGGGACGCAGCATGGGATCAAGCGAAACAAAGAAAAACCCCAAAACAGACGGCACCGCAATCAGCAATCCAAACCCCGAGGATGTCGCAACAGCGCGATGAATTGTCATGCCATGTAATGTCATGGTCGGCACGCCCAATGACCCGCCACCAATGCCCATAAGTACAGAAAAGAACCCCAAAAGTGGGGAATAAATCGCGCGTAGCAACCCCGTTGGCATATCATCTGCAACGCGCCATCCAGTTTTGCCAAAAGCCATATAAAGCCCAATGCACATCCCCAAACCGCCAAATATCCATTGCAAGGTTGAGGATCGCAATTGCGCCGCAAAGGCAACGGAAACCAAGGCGCCAATCATGATGCCAGGAGCCCATGTGCGCAGAACATCCCAATCCACGCCCCCACGTTTGTTATGGGCACTCAGCGAACGCAAGGATGTCACAACAATCGTGGCAAGCGATGTGGCAAGGCAAATTTGCATCAAATCCTGATGTGCGTAGCCCAAGGTGGTAAAGGCATAATAAAACGCAGGCACCAAAATCATACCGCCCCCAACACCAAACAGCCCCGCAATGACGCCTGCAACAGCACCCACAATTGCCAAAGCAATCACCATTTCGATCATTGCGAAATCCCCCTTCCTGTCCCTATGCAGTTTAGGGCCAGTCCACTGACGTTCAACGAATTTTTTGGGCTACAGCCCTTTTCGCAGCGCATCGAAATCACGCAGTTGTGCGATCAATGCGGGCATGTCGTCGATCTGGATCATGTTGGGTCCATCACAGGGCGCATTATCGGGGTCCTGATGGGTTTCAATGAACAAACCCGCCACACCAACCGCACAGGCCGCGCGTGCAAGGGCGGCCACGAATTTACGCTCGCCCCCCGATGAATTGCCCCGCCCACCCGGTTGTTGCACCGAATGTGTTGCATCAAAAATCACCGGGTATCCCGTTTCACCCATGGTTTCCAACCCACGGAAATCATTGACCAATGTGTTGTATCCGAAGGATGTTCCGCGTTCGCACAACATGATCTGGGTATTTCCCGTGCTGGCGATTTTTTCGGCGACATTGTGCATTTCCCATGGGGCCAAAAACTGACCCTTTTTCACATTGATGGGTTTGCCCGTGTTCCCCGCCGCCAGTAACAGATCCGTCTGACGCGATAGGAAGGCTGGAATTTGGATCACGTCCACCACCTCGGCCGCGGGGGCGCAATGGCTGATCTCATGAACATCTGTGATGACTGGACAGCCAAAGGTGTCGCGCACCTCTGCCAGAATACGCAGGCCTTCGTCCATGCCGATGCCACGCGCCGATGTGATTGAGGATCTGTTCGCCTTATCGTAGCTGGTTTTAAAGACAAATTTTGATCCCGTAGGCGCACAGGCATTGGCAACCCGTTCGGCCATCATCATGGCGTGATCGCGATTTTCTAACTGACACGGCCCCACGACAAAAGCGATCGGGTTGTCCCCGCCAAAGGGAACATCCCCAACCATCACTGTTTTTTGCGTGCTCATTGCTCAATCACTCCTTCGATACGGGCCACATCTTCGGGGTTATTTAATTCCCAAAAGACACGGCCGCGCCCCTCAACCTCGACACATTTGACGGTTTCGCCGTTTTCCAAAAACCGCAACTGCTCTAACCCTTCTATGCGTTCGAGCGTCCCCTCGGGCCAGGACATATAGGCGCTTAGCGCTGTGGGGCGATAGGCGTAGACCCCAACATGGTGGAACACAGGCAATTCCGCATCCGCAGGCCATTTTTCGAGATCCATGAACGGCACCACCTCTTTGGAAAAATAAAGGGCGTGGTTGTTTTTATCAAAAATCGCTGTGGTGCCCCCAACCCGACCTTCGCGGCGGTCAGTGGTAAAGTGGCCGTATGTCAACCGATCAAGGCGCAGCACTGGGGTTGCCATTTGCGCAGCCTCATCCTGTTTCATAGCGGCGATCAAATCCTCGACAAACCAATGGGGTGTCAGAGGGGCATCGCCCTGTAAATTCACAATCAAATCCGCGTCTAGGGTCGCATTTGCCAGCGCCTCGGCGCAACGTTCGGTGCCATTGCGGCAGGTTTCAGATGTCATGATCACATCCGCCCCAAACGCATTTGAAGCGTCGCGAATGCGCACATCATCGGTAGCCACATAAACTCCATCGACACCCGTCACGCGACAGGCCGCCTCCCAGCTAAGCTGGATCAGGGATTTGCGCGCCCCATCTGGCAGGGTTAATTCCACCAGTGGCTTTCCTGGATATCTGGTTGAGGCATAGCGGGCAGGAATAATAATAACGGTTTTCATACAACACCTGCGCGCAATAGATCGTGGATATGAAGGATGCCAATGGGCATATTGTTTTGATCCACCGCCAATAACACACTGATTTTTTTCGTGTTCATAATATTCAACGCCTCGGCTGCGAACATATCGGGGGTGACTGTCACGGGATTTTGCCCCGCAATATCCCCCGCCGTTGCCTGCATCAACGTATCCATATGGCGGCGCAAATCGCCATCGGTGATCACCCCTAATAATGCACCCTCTTGGATCACAACGGCAATGCCAAATCCCTTGGACGTCATGGTAATGAGGGCGTCTTGCATCGGGGTTTTATGATCAACGATAGGCAGCGCATCGCCGTGGTGCATCAGTTGCGCAACCGTTGCCATTTGCGCCCCAAGTTTGCCGCCCGGGTGGAACACCTTGAAATCTTCGGGTTGAAAATCGCGCCGTTCCATAAGCGCCACGGCCAATGCATCACCCAACGCCAGCGTCAGTGTGGTGGATGTGGTCGGCGCCATGCCGATGGAACAGGCCTCAGGCGCCTGCGTCAGGGTTAATTTGTAATCGGCCGCCTGCATCAGCGTGCTGTTCGACTTTGAGGAAATCGCAGCCATGGGAATGCCAAAACGGCGCGTATGGGCCACAATATCGCGCAATTCAGAAGTTTCGCCCGAATTGGAAATCAACAAACAAAAATCGGCCGCTGTCACCATGCCCAAATCACCATGGCTTGCCTCGGTTGCGTGAACGAAACTGGCTGGCGTGCCCGTACTGGCCAAAGTTGCGGCAATCTTATTTCCGATATGCCCCGACTTGCCGACGCCCGACACGATCACGCGGCCTTTGGTTTGCAAAATGGTATCGACCGCACCTGCAAAATCAGTGGGCAAATCCCCCGCCATTTTATATAGCGCATCCGCCTCAATCGAAATCACACGTGCAGCGATTGCATTTATATCATCTTGGGTCATATCTGCGCCCTAAACTTAGCTTCGGGAGCCAGATACGCGGAAGTAGTCATCGAAAGCAACTTCTTTTCAGCAAATATTGATTATTCAACAAACAGTTCGCATAGACGCACTGTCGTACAATGCTAGACCTGTGATGGCAGCCACAACACGATTTGAGGAAATGCTACCAAGCCTGCGATAGTTATCGCATCCGCAATAAAAAATGGAGTAACGCCCTTGAACACATCCTGAACCGACAGATCGTCACGGACTCCCGCAACCACAAAGCAGTTCAGGCCGATCGGAGGAGTTATCAAACAAAACTCAGCCATTTTGACAACCAAAATCCCAAACCATATAGCACACATTTCACCTGACATTCCGAACGCACTTTCTGCCGCGCTCACATCTTCCCCACCATTGAGCGCCATCACCGCAGGATAGACAACAGGCAGCGTTAGCAACAACATCCCAATTGCATCCATGAACATACCCAAGACTGCGTACGCTAATAAGATACACACCAATATCAGAAGTGGTGATGCATTCAGACTAGTTATCCAATCTGAAAATGCTCCAGGCAAATCCGCAAAACCCAAAAACCGTACAAAGATCAACACGCCCCAAATGATCGTAAATATCATCACTGTTAGTTTCGCGGTTTCTATTAAGGCGTCCTTGAACTCGTTAAGGCGCATTTTACGCCAAATCGCCATGCAAAATACGATGAAGGCCCCAATCGCGCCACCTTCAGTTGGAGTGCCCCAGGCATCTTCGCCAAAGGGGTTATAAACAAAGCAAATGATAATCAAAATTACTGCAACGATAGGTAGCGCACCCGGCAGGGACTCAAATCTCTGTTGCCACGTAAAACCGGTTACAGGGGGTCCAACTGACTTAAAAATAACTGCGATCCCTATAATCAACAGACCATACACTACGGCAGAAAATGCTCCAGGGATGAAACCTGCAAGCAATAGCTTCCCAACATTTTGTTCAACAATTATGGCATAAATTACCAAAATGGCGGACGGTGGTATAAGTGATGCTAATGTACCACCAGCAGCAACTACCCCAGCAGCAAATTGCTTGCGATAACCTACTTTTAACATTTCAGGAATCGCTATCCGAGCAAACACGGCGGCTGTGGCAACTGACGCACCTGAAACAGCTGCAAAGCCCGCCGTGGCAAAGACTGTTGAAACCGCCAATCCACCCGGCAACCAAGCGATCCAGCGTTTTGCGGCCTCAAACAACGATTGTGTTAATCCTGCATAATAAGCAAGGTAACCAATCAAGATAAATGTCGGGATCAGACTAAGCTCGTGGCTTGCAACCTTAGAATGAGGAACTTGTCCGGCTTGCTTTACAGCGACAGTCAGCGCCCATCCAAATTTATCCGGATCAAAATCTTTTTTCGCCCAAAAGATTAATACCAGACCGACTACCCCAGCCAAGGCGGCTGCAAAAGCCACTCTCATACCGGAAACTACAAGCACTAGCAGCCCAGCGGTGACCCAAAGTCCAATTTCTATTTGTTCCATTAGTGTTCCCTAGATCCCACAGCTTTTGCTTCTGCTGCCGCTTGTGCAGCAACGTCCACAACCAGAGGCACCGCACTGGGGGCGACTTCGTCAAAGTATAATGCCTTACCAAAACCAACTGCCTGAAAAAATAGCCTTATGCTAATTAAGCCAAAACCAATTGGGACTAATATTTTTGCAGGCCAAATTGGCAAGCCTATATCGATTGTGCTGTCTCGGCTGAATAACGGTGCATTCCAGTCGAACGCACGATCGAAGTGCGCCCAGCTTCCCCACGTCAACAAGATCATCAACCCTAAAATTATCAGAGTGTTCACGAGTTCAAATGTCCATAAAACGCGGCCACGTAAGCGACTCACCAAGAGATCCATACGAATGTGTGTACCGTCTCTCATTGCGAAGCTTACGGCTAGGATGGCAATTAACGGCATCAGCTGCATAATCCAATCGACGTAGCCACTGAGGGGTCTTTCGAAGAATTCCCTACCGCCCACTGATCTCACAGCAAGCAAAATAAGTATAAATATCGCAATTCCCGAAATAAGCGCGAAAAATCTCTCCACAATTAATATCGCACGATCAATGCGACTCAATACAGAGCTGTCTTCAATAATCGAAGTTGTGTTGGCCATGAAATCTGGTCACAATTCAAAAAAAGGTATGAGGGAACGTTTCCGTCCCCTCATGTTTTTGATTATTTTGACGCAGCTAGCGTCGACTGAACGAGGTCGTATAGCTCTTGAGCTGGCAACCCTTGCGCTGTCATGTCAGAAATCCAAGCGTCTCTTGCCGGTACAGCCGCTGCTGCTTTGAATTCTTCGATTACTGAGTCAGCGATCATGACCTTTTGAACATTTTTCTCAACGAGGATTTGATCCCACTTCGCGAGAAGTTCTCCATAGTTCGCAAGATAGTGATCGATCGCTTCATCGATTGAACTATCAAATGCTTCTTTGTGCGCATCTGACAATCCTTCGTAAGCGTCAATGTTTACCACGACTGGGCAGTTAACCGTGCCTGGGTTCAGGTTGGCCGTCCACCAATCAGCCTGATTAATTGTGCCAAATGATAAGTGCGCATGCTGAGCAAAAGCAACAGTATCTACAACTCCACTTTCCATCGCCTGATACGCCTCTGTTGCCGTCACAGAAGTTGGCGTGCCGCCCACGGCTTTAAACGCAGCACCAAGACCGCCAGTAGCCCTAACACGCATGCCCTCAAAATCCGCCAGTTCATCACGCGGTTCACCAGTACCTACCAAGTTATATTGAGGCATTGGCGATGTCATGACGATCCGCGCATTCCACTGCTCCATTTCTTTTTTCACCGCAGGGTGATCATACACCGCGTGGCTTACCGCAACTTCTTGCTCAAGAGTTTCAACTCCTAAAAACGGTAATTCCAAAACGGTGATTGCGCGGTTCTTGTCGCGGTGATACCCAGCACAGAATTGCGCCATTTCAAATGCGCCAATTGAAATACCATCCAGGTTTTCACGGTTCTTTGAAAGCCCGCCATAGCTAACATTCATCGTGAATTCACCATTGGTTTTTTCCGAAACTAATTCAGCCAACTTTTCAATGTGTTCAGTGAAAGCTCTGCGCTTTCCCCAAGTTGAAACGTTCCATTCTTCCGCTACCGCTTCGCTTGCAAATGATGCAATAATTGCTGAAGCAGCTAGTTTCGCCATAGTTTTCATATGATTTCCTCCCAATTATGTGGTTGGTAAGGTAACCTTGAATGCTGCAGAAGCAAGAGGTTTTTGATTTACGCCGATGGGATTGGAAGGCGCAGATGAGCCATTGCGACGCCTGGGTTGCGTACATAGAATTCAAGATTGGATCGATAAGCCATAGACATTTTGAAAAGGAAAATGAAACTTGGTAGCGCTGCAAAAATATATCCTGGTTTAGAAGGGATCTGCATAAAATGAAGTTTCACAAATGACTCAGATTGCTTAACCCGCAAGCTCGCACTTTTTAAGCCTGACTCTTGAGAAAAATTCAAGCTCATATTCAGAGCGCCTAACCTAATAATTTCTAATGCAAAAAACTCCCTTCAAGGAAATTCCGCAAGACAACGGCGATCCAAAATAGATCGCCGTAAATATTTGCTTAAAAAGCGTTGATGCAAAATTTCATCAGTAACGGTGGGTAAGCTTTACACCAAATGAAGTTACGGAACTTCCGGTAAGTTTCGCTGCGAAGTTACCAGTCGTAGCGTCACCTCGTTCCGACTGGCTCAGACCAAAGCTTACATCAGTACCTTCATTTAGAGTATACTTAGCGCCAAGACTGACGGTTTTCGTTTCACCATAAGGGGAAAGTTCTGAGGCCCCATTTCCATCACCATCTGAGAAGTAATAAGAAATCGATCCAGACAGCTTGTCACTAAACTTTCTACCGATACCGATTGTAAAGTTTTCTCCATCCTTGAAGCTTGTAACTTGCGCTAGCCCTGCAGCGGTTGGCACACTAACTTGATTATCAGCCCAATTCGATTGACGCACGCTTCCAAACAGTAGGGTATTCTCAGCTATACCCGTTTGAAAGCTAAGGGTTGTCGCATCCCCAATACTAGCTGTCGAGTTTCCATTCGCTGCCGCACCACCGCCGGTGGTCGTCGGGACAGAGAGCGCGATGTCTCCCTCAGCAACCAGCGACACTCTAAGTGCAATTTCAGGGATCTCGTATGCCACACCAAATACTGTTCCAGTGCCATCTTTGCTCCCTAAATTCCAAACAGACGTGGTATCGATGAACGCATCACCGACTCCGGGGGCAGCAGGATCAGCAACTCCCAACTCCGACGGTAACATCAATTGACCGCCCGACACACTTACATATTTCGCGCCCGCGAGAATTGACAGGCTTTCATTAATCGAATACCGCGCAGCAACCATCGTCGTTGGAATTGACACATCCGCCTTTATCTGAGCCGAATTTGTAACAGCAGTGAATGTTGAATTAAAAGCTCCGGTCATTCCCGGCCCTGTAACTGCGCCGTAGTCCACATGCACACCATTTCCTGAGTTGGTGTACCAAAACCCTAAATCTAAATTGTCATTAATTGCAGCTTTAAAATTGCCAGTGATCACTGAAAAGCTTGGCGCGATATTCTTACCGGCTTCGAAGGCAAAAGCTCCACCTTGGCTGGCGGTAAATGAAGGCGACACTGAGCCAACACCCAAATCGACAACCATTCCATCTGCAAACAAAAAGTCAGTGTCTATATTTCTGCGCTCCAGTCCCGCTGCGTTACTAAGCTGCGCCGAAGCCACACAAACGACAAACGCTATTTTAATTACATTCAACTTCAAACCCTCCCCGGTCAGTCGCACTCCCTAATGCTATCTGACGGTAATCAATTAAATGAGTCTGAAACAAGTTAAAAATTAAGAGATAAGTACTTTTTTTCGTCGTCATAATAAATTAAACGACGAATAGACCAATAAACACTTGAATTGTCAGAGACAGAACATGCGCAGCGCCACGATCACTCGAAACACAGCCGAAACGCAAATTTCGGTCACCATTAATCTAGATGGTAAAGGACAGTATGACAATCAGACGGGCGTGGGGTTCTTTGATCACATGCTGGATCAGCTGTCGCGCCATTCGCTGATCGACATGACCATTCGCGCCGTGGGTGATTATCACATTGACGATCACCACACTGTTGAGGATACAGGCATCGCTTTGGGTCAGGCCTTTGTTCAGGCGGTGGGCGACAAAAAGGGCATCAATCGCTATGGCAGCTGCTTATTGCCAATGGATGATGCATTGGTTCGCGCGGCTTTGGATATTTCGGCGCGTCCGTTTTTGGTGTTCAATTTGGATATGCCAACGCAGAAAATCGGGGGTTTTGATACCGAGTTGGTGCGTGAATTTTTTCAGGCGCTGTCAACACATGCGGGCCTTACCCTGCACATTGATCTGTTGCATGGCCTAAATTCGCACCACATCGCCGAGGCGGCATTTAAATCGGTGGCGCGTGCCTTGCGTCAGGCGGTTGAAATTGATCCCCGCATGTCGCAGGCCCTGCCCTCGACCAAAGGGGCGCTTTGATCCGCCATGCTGACCGCACTAATCGATTATGAAAGTGGGAATTTGCATTCCGCTCTGAAGGCATTTGAAAAAATGGCCGCTGAACTGGATGCGGGCGATGTTGTGGTGACATCCGATCCTGATGTGGTGGCGCAGGCTGATCGTCTGGTTTTACCAGGGGATGGCGCCTTTCCCGCCTGTCGTGCTGCCCTGATCAACAGTGCCATTTATAATGCCCTATGTGAGGCGGTGGAACATCAAGCACGCCCCTTTATGGGGATCTGTGTGGGTATGCAGTTGATGGCGAAGGAAGGCCATGAATATACGCAGACACCGGGTTTGGGATGGATTGATGGGGCAGTGCATAAAATTGCACCTACCAATCCCAAATTGAAAATCCCGCATATGGGGTGGAACAATTTGGTTATCGACCACCCCCACCCTATTTTTAATGGGATCGAAACGGGAGATCACGCATATTTCGTGCATTCCTATCAAATGCAAGTTGCAACTCCAGAGCAACGCATTGCGCATGTGGATTATGCGGGCGATGTGACCGCCGTTGTGGCACGCGACACCATGATCGGCCTACAGTTCCACCCAGAAAAAAGCGCTTCCCAGGGCTTGCGCATGATTGGGAACTTCCTTAACTGGCGCCCATAGGTTGAGGAAACTTAGTTTACTCGTGTCCATGTTCCGCCGTCACGACATATGATTGCAACACATCCTTTAACTTTCAGGCTATTGCCATCGTCTACCAATTCCATTTTTGAGTTGTAAGTTTTGTCGCGATCTGGTGACCAAATTTTACCACCGCTATATTTACCGTCTTTTTTAGGTGCCATATCCCAAACGATATTTTTTCCCAAATTATCAGATTTATATTTTTTGCCGTCCGCCTCAAAACTTGCAACCATTTTACCACAAATGGTCTCACCACACTGTTTAATTTCAATATGTCCGAAGCGACCGTTATCGTCTGGTATAGTTTTCCATATCCCAAAGACAGGGTCCGCCAATGCAGGAACCGCCATAATCACACCGAATGTGGCAGCAACCAAAGTGTTTTTCATATCAACCTCCCATGTTTCGCGCTTAGACTGCCGTGAAGTCGAAATTTTAGCAAGCCTCACTTCAGGTCACGTTGCATTTTTGAACGCTCCATGTCACAAGGCCGCGACACATGAAATGAGGTAGCCCCATGATCCTATATCCCGCAATTGACCTAAAAGATGGCAATGCCGTGCGCCTGTTGCGTGGGGATATGGACAAATCAACCGTCTTTAACACAGACCCCGCCGCGCAGGCGCGGGAATTTGTGGATGCTGGATGCGAATGGCTGCATCTGGTTGACCTTAACGGCGCGTTTGAGGGCGAACCCGTCAATGCCGCCCCTGTCGAGGCGATTTTGTCTAGGTGCAAGGTGCCCGCGCAATTGGGCGGCGGCATCCGCGACATGGCAACAATCGAAAAC
>Ga0255758_10001077_pt1 | contig 29033 bp, 28 predicted proteins | sample 011ome_24_FD_179958 | JGI IMG/M metagenome (GOLD analysis project Ga0255758, IMG submission 179958) | Coastal salt marsh microbial communities from the Groves Creek Marsh, Skidaway Island, Georgia - 011513CT metaG (version 2) | ecosystem: Environmental > Aquatic > Marine > Intertidal zone >... | reverse complement strand
ACTGGGGAAGAGACCCAAACTAAGGTTAGACGACCGGGTGACTATGCTTGCAAGCTTCCAGGTGATATTCACATGGAAAAGGGCGGGCCAGATGGGGCGTTGGTGCTCTTCAATCTCTTTACCAAGGATGGTTCACTCGCTGAAACACTGGGTAACGAGGGGCAGGTATTATCCGAGTCCACCATTGATCAGATACTCCGTGGTAAAAAATCGCGTTAACGCATTACTAATACTGCGATCGTCTCGCTAAAAACAACAAAACTAAAAAAAGAAATGGCAGTAGAGTGGGAGGTCCTATGTCTGATTCATTTGGCGGCATCATTAAGCGCGAGGTAAAAGATTCGACACCCTGGTGGCCAGAGCCAAATTTGCCTGACAAAAACCTGCCGAATATTGTGACCGTTTTGTTAGATGATACCGGGTTTGCTCATCTTGGGTGCTTCGGATCTCCCATCGATACACCAAATTTTGATGCCCTTGCTGCAAAGGGGCTTCGGTACAACAACTTTCACACCACAGCGCTGTGCTCGCCGTCTCGAGCGTGCTTGCTGACCGGTCGCAATCATCATTCTGTTGGTATGCGGGCGGTATCCAATTTTGATACCGGATTCCCCAATATGCGGGGACGCATCAGTCCCTCAGCGGCGACTACGGCCGAATTGCTTCAGCACCATGGTTGGGCGACCTATTGCGTGGGCAAGTGGCATCTCGCACCAATGCGAGAGGCATCGGCTGTCGGTCCATTCACTGACTGGCCATTGCAACGTGGCTTTGATCGCTTTTATGGGTTTATGCAGGGTGAGACAGATCAGTTTCATCCCGAGTTATACGCAGACAACCATATGATCGCGCCGCCGGCGCGGCCAGAAGAGGGCTATCACCTGTCTGAAGATCTCGTTGACCAGTCGATTGCTATGATTCGAAATCAGGTGTCTCTCGTTCCGGAGCGTCCTTTTTATCTTTATCTGCCCTTTGGCGCGACCCATGCGCCTCATCAAGCGCCGGATGCCTATCTTGCTAAGTACAAAGGTCGCTTTGACGAAGGCTGGGATATCTGGCGTGAGCGCATTCACGTAAAACAACTTGAGATGGGCATTATTCCTGCTGGCACTCAGCTTGCACCTCGTAATCCCGGTGTGCGGCCTTGGGTCGAACTTAGTGACCGCGAGCAAGCCTTTGCGATCAAACTGCAGGAGGCTTTCGCAGCATTTTTAGATCATACCGATGCGCAGTTAGGCCGGTTGCTAGCGGCACTTACTGAACTCGGGCTCAACGACAACACGTTGGTCATTGCAACAAGTGATAATGGCGCTTCGCAAGAGGGCAATGAAACTGGCGTGTTGGATGAATTCAGACACTTCAATGGCTTACCAGAGGATATGGCCGCTGCTTCGAATCGCCTGGAGGAGATTGGTACAAGGCGAAGCTTTACCAATTACCCTTGGGGCTGGGCCCAAGTGGGCAACACGCCAGCTAAACGGTACAAGCAGAATACCCACGGCGGGGGAGTGCGGGATCCGCTCATTATTTCTTGGCCGAAAGGCATCGATCCTGCCTGTAATGGTCAGATCAGACGCCAGTTTCACCACATTACTGACATTATGCCGACGATCATGGAGATTTGTGGCTACAGCATGCCGGATACCTTCAAGGGAATTACCCAACAGCCGATCGAAGGCGTCTCCCTGCGGTATACCTTTGCCCCTGAAGCTGAGGACGTTGAAGCACAACCCACGCGTAAGCCTGCGCAATATTTCGAAATGTTCGGCCATCGAGGCATCTGGGCAGATGGCTGGAAGGCAGTCACCTATCATCGAGCGCGTCATAGCTTGGATGAAGATGTCTGGGAGCTTTATCACTTAGACGAGGACTTCTCGGAGTGCCATGATCTTGCTGAGTCACAACCTGAAAAATTGACCGCGATGATTGAGCTGTTTTGGTCAGAGGCCGAGAAATATGGCGTTTTGCCGATTGAGACCAATCAAAATACCGGCCTATTTGCGGGTAAACCTCAGCCCGGAACTCCAAGAGCCAGGGAGCATTTCGTCTATTTTCCGCCGCTGGACAGGATACCAACCGACAGCACACCGCCGTTTGGCGCTAGATCCTGGAATCTTCGAGCCCAGCTGAGATGTAACACGCTTGCAGAGGGCGCTCTGCTTGCGGTTGGCACCGTTAATAATGGTCTTTGTATCTACTTTAAAGACGGGCAACTCATCTACGATCACAACGCATTTACCGAGCACACGGTGATTACTTCCTCTCAGCCAGTACCGGTAGGCGATGTGCTCATTTCAGTGAGCCAGCAGCGTGTCTCGAGAGGGCCTGCTCGGGTCACACTTAAAATCAATGACGAGACGGTGGGCGAGGGCATGGTGCCGAATGTTCCGGTCATGATCAGTTCGGTTGGGATGGATATTGGTAGCAATCCAACCGGCGTTTCCGAAGCCTTTACGGCTCCGTTTCCATTTACGGGCATCATCCAGAGAATCGATATCGAGACGACTCGAGCCCTACGGCCAGATGATGAGCAAGCAATAGAGTTTGAACAAGCCTTGCGCACCCAATGACGGGTAGGGCAAGGCTAACGCGTTAACAAGTATCTAGGGTAGAAAACAGGTTTACCCTGCTTCGCCTAGCCATCGGTCAACTCGCCAGCGCTAGCTGGGAGAAAGTTGGTTCGAGATCCGGCGCGCTCTGGAGGCCGTGGACTGTGAGCTGATCTTTAAATGCGATCCGAGCTTCAACGCCTTCAAAAAATGAATGCATAACGCGCTTTAACCAAGCGCATGATCCGAGGCTGGGTTTTGGCCTCCTGTAGCAAGAATTGCTTAGGTTGCTTCGATCGAGGATCTCTGGCTCTCGGACAGGTTACGGCTGTCCGTCGTCTTCATAGCCTGTCAGCTCCATATATCCTCGGCCCAAACGCGCTCCTGTAGGGCTGACGACTTCGACTAACCCCTCCCAATACCGAACGGACAGATCGATGGTTTGGTCATCGAGTAGGGCGTTGATGAGCAAAATCTCGCCGTTGATGTCCATCGACCAAGCAATTGGCCATTGCACTCCGAGTTTGTCCTGATAATAACGCTGAGGGTTAAGGGTAAAGTCGCTGGCGTTCAGGATCTTAACCCCGGGATCGCCTTGGCCAATAACAGGGCGCCCATCGAGGGCTTTGGGATCCAGCACTAAGCCGTGATCGTATGCGTCGCGACTGCCGTCATATCTGCGAAGTCGAAAAGCCATGATGCTGCGCCCGTCGTCTAACTGAAGCGAAAACCAATCCCAGCCTGCCAAGGCCTCATCAAGAACTGATGTGCTCCACTCTCGATCAAGCCAGCCGAGTCCGTTAACGTCGATAGGGCGACCGTTCAAATGTAGTGTGCCCCCAATCTGTAGACGCGGCATGGAGTAGTAGTAACTTGCTGAATCTGGGCCCTTCGCAGATAGGCCACGGTCACCCTGTAACACAATCGGTCCTCTTTGGTTGATGCTCAAATCAACCCCAAAAAGACCGGCTTCACCGGCCTCTAAGGTCAGGCTAAGCGCGCCGTTTGTGGTGCCGCTGAGTGTCCAATCTTCGATCTTCGCGGTAAACACTGCACCGGATCTGACGCCCGCCAGATCTGGATGGCCGCGGGCAAATCGCTCTGCTTCGAGATGGATGCCTGATGTAGTATCCGTGATCGCTAAATGCGCGAGATAGGCTTGGCCTGTGTGCCAGGGACCCTGACCGGTTGGAGCAGGTGTTAAAGCCTGGCGGAACTGAGTGAAGTGCAATCCATACTCTTGGCCTTGGTTATCGACAAGCACGGCTGTGAGGTACCACCACTCGCTACGATATTGATTGTGGGGCCCGTGGTCATTTGGGAAAACAAAGTTTCTAGCGGTTTCGGCGCGCACAAAGCCGTCACTGTTGGGCGCGCCGAGTAGGTTGTTGAGTCGCAGGCCTGCTATCGTCCCTGTAGCTGGGGGTGCCTCTGGCTGGCATCCACTGATGGCAACACTGATCATTATCATTAGTGCGGCGGCAAGGTTCAGAGAGGTGATTCGTTTATCGACCATAGGAGGCACCTTCTTCTTTGCCGCCGATCTGCAGCATGCCCGCAAGGATTGCTGCCAGCATGCCCCAAGCGCAAGGCCATAAAACGGCGCTTGCAGACACCTGTAACTCAATCGTCCAACCGAAGGCCCTCGGGTTAATCACATTGCATAGGATCCAGCCAAACATCACCCCAAGCGGCACCGCCACGCTCATCGCGACACTCCCCATGCCAACCCCTAGGGCGAGGTTAGTAAGACTTTGTTCGACTCGTTTTACCCCGAGGGTGTCGAGCAATAACCGCCCGGTCTGCCGATTAAGGCGGAGCGTAGTGACGGCTATATAAACGCTGATGGCGGCGACAAGCAGCGCAATCGTAATTAAAACCGTGGTAATCGCAAAGGTTTGATCAAATACCTCAAGGGCGATGCGACGAATGTCCGATTGAAGGCGGATTTCAAGGCCTAAAGATGAACGCGTCAAGGCGCTGGCGAGCGTTTGCGGTGCGCTGCTGCTCAGTGCCACCGAAGACGTCTTCGTCGCGTCACTGATGGCCTGTGCGATGACGCTTTGATCGTCTGCAATGACTCTAGGCTTTAAGTCCCCAAAGGCAGAGAAGATGCCGACGACTGTCACCGTATTTCCGAGGATCTTCAGCGTTTCTTGAGGCAATACATCAAAGGTCTTAGCTGCCTGCTCACTCAGCAGGACTTCGCTTTGGCCCAACCCCTTGCGATAGGCGTAGCGCGCCGATTCGAAGGCGTCCATTCGGGTAAGGTTTAGTTCTACTAAGGCACCCTCGACCCGAATATCGGCGGTACGATAGCGCTGAACTCGGATCGCTTGGTTGGCCAATTCAGGTGTTTTGACCAGGGCGTCAAGCGCTGCAGGGTCGCCCTCTGTAACCACGTCATACTTCAATCGATGGTCGAGCATTTGAGTGAAATCAAGCCGAAAACTGTCGATCATCAAGCCGACCCCAATAGCTGTAGCAATCGATAGTGCCAAACCAGCTAGGGCTACGCTTAACTCGGCAGGATGCCAAAGAGCCTCTCTGATCCCTATGCGGATTAAGTACGGTCCACCAATGCTGGCTGACCATCGCCTTAATAAGGTCAGTAGAGGGCCGATGGTTTGACCCGCCGCAAGACTCAGTACAGCGATTGCAAAGAAGCCTCCCGCAAGCCCAGTATCAGGCTGTGAGACACAAAATAGTCCGCAGGTGAGCAAAACCAGGGTAGTGATGAATGCCAAAAGAGATCCTGATCCGCCGCGTTGGGATCTGCTAAATGCCCAAGCGCCGCCTAGGCAACTCACCACTAATGCAGAGCTGAAGGCTTTGAGCACAACCCAAGCGTCAAGGTCCAGCGCGACCACATCATTGGGTAAAGACATGGCCAGCAGTTTTGTAGCAAGCCACCAGCCAAGCATGAGCCCAAGTGCTGCGGCGATACTTGCAAGCAACCCGATCGCCCCTAAAAAGTAGTTGCGCAGGTGCTGCCACTCAACCCCCAATACATGCAGGCGATCAAACACGGGCCAGAGCCTGCGCAACCAAGACACGGCAACTTGATAGATCAGCAGCCAAGCGACAAGCAGTGCCAACATACCTAAGGCTGCGATATTGAACAAAACGGATTTACCAAATGCGCGTGCAGGGTACTGCCCGGCGGTATTGACCAGTTGCCAACCGGGGCCAATCTCAAGTGTGGGTTCAGAGACCGGCAGTCCGGCCCCAAATCCGGGTAGTAAATTTTCTGCTAGCTCGAGGCTTTGATCTAAAGCTTGCTCGATCACGAGGCCAATATAAGATAGTTGATGATCGGGCCAGTCCAGCAGGTCATGCGCTATCGAAATGTCGGCAAGTAATGTGCCCTCCGGGGCCTCAATAATTCCGTTGATGGGTAGCGGAATAGTGTGCTTGAGAGTCTCATCGACCCAAACACCATTGAACACAAACTGTCCTGGCTCAGTTTGTGTTTCTCCTGAAGGGATATGCGACAGCAGGTCTGTGCCGAGTACGCGAACGCTCTGACCGGCTATTTGCGCACTCTCATCAACCACAGGTGATACTCGGTTAACCCTTGGCAGTTCGCCGGATCGCCACAGTCGCCGTAATTCGAAGTAGTCATCTGTATGTAGGTTGTCTCTATATAAATAGTAGCTAAAGTCTGCAAGGCTGCTCGGTACCAAGCCATCAAGCCGGCTCGATATGCTAGCGCTGACTAGGTGAACACTCACAATAGATGCAACTCCGAGTGCCATGCCAACGAGCGCCATCGCGGTTGACCAGGGCGTGCGCTTGAGGAATCGCAGGAGTGATCGCGTAATCATTCAGCGGCGAGGATAGCGGTTGATCGTGCGTCTAAATGTAATCTTGTATCCGCCATAGCGGCAATCTCATGGCTATGGGTGGCTAGAACCAACATAATATTTTGATCTCTGCAGTTAGAAAAAAGCAGATCGGCAATCTGCGCAGAATTTTCTCCATCGAGATTGCCTGTTGGCTCATCCGCCAACAGCAGGGGCGGTTTTAGCAAAACAGCACGGGCCACAGCGACACGCTGTTGCTCTCCGCCGGAGAGTTTTTCGGGAAAGTCGTGCAGTCGGTCCGATAAGCCAAAATCAGCGAGCAGCGAAGACGCGAGCGCCTCAAGATCGGAACGTCGATTCAAACGTGCTGGGAGCTGAACGTTCTCTAAAACGGTAAGGGTTGGTACTAGATTAAAGAATTGATAAACATAACCTATGTGCTGACGGCGAAATGCGGTCCTTGCCCTCTCAGTAGCAGCGCGATAGGAAAAGTTGCTGTCGTCGATCGCCAGCGTGATCTCACCGTCATCAATCTCAACAAGGCCCGCTAACGCATTCAGCAGCGTCGATTTGCCTGAGCCACTGGGACCGGTCACTGACATCGATTTGCCAGCGGCGACGTTAAAGGACAGGTTGCGGATAACATTAATCTGCTGACCACCGTCTTGATAATGTTTGCTGATGTTATCAACCGTCAGCGCTGAGTGATGCTTCATGACAAGAACGATCCGTTGCAGTAGAACAGTCGCTAGAATAAAACAGTAAGGTGTTTAGAAATAGAGTAGCAGGGGCTTCGGAAAGTGCGCATTACAGGGTTACCTTCAATTCGGAAGGGTGATTGTCTTGATTTGTCAGTTGCGCATGCTCACTATTTTCAGCCGCTCATGTTTAATTAAGATAATGCTCTGCGCTTATAAGGTCGTCAGGGAATGCGGAAGTCGCCCAAATTGTTCGCGCAATGGCCACATTTGTCGCAGCACAAGGCGCGCGATGGGCGCATGGAAGTCTTCAGCTTGCAAAGAATCTGGGTTAACGGTGTGGCCCAAGTCCTTCTTCACAAGCCATCATGCCCATCACGCGCGCAATCCTGGGATCCGCGTGTAGATCATCTTGGAAAAATACTTTAGGGTTATCTAATCGGCCTGGCAGGTTCATTTGGTCCATTTCTTCGAATTCTATTACTTGCCGTCGACCGTCAATTTAGACGGAAGGATAGCAAGTTCAAATCCCACTGATGACAAAGTTGAAAAGTATCGACAGTGAAGTTTTAGGATCTGACTGTTCGCCTCACCCTTTAATATTGGTAGGCTCCGAAAATGTGCCATTGTGTTGGGCTTAAGCGGCCAATGACTACGAGGGCATTCGGTTCCATTAAATCTACTGGGAAAAGGCTATAGGCAAACAACTATCGACGACTGCCATTACGGCGCAAATAGCTAAGTCCAGCCTTGCTTGCTGAATTCGGTGACCAAATGGTCGACAAAGAGTCGGGTTTTAGCCGAAAGATTGCGGCGGCTGAGGTAAACTGCGTAGATGCCAAAGTCGAGATCAGAAACTGTTGTTTCGTATTCCGATAAGACGCGCTCCAGGCTTCCGGTTTTTAGATGATCCTTCACGGACCAGGCTGGCAGCATCGCGACACCAAGACCAGATAACGCAGCCACTCGCAAGGCTTCGCCATTATTGGTCTGAAAGTTACCGTTAACTTGAATATTCATTGATTGGCCCTCGTCCGTACGAAACTGCCAGAGTGTCGCAGCGGTGCCGAATTCGAAACGGTAAGTCAGGCAATTGTGGTCGATGATGGCTTCTGGTGTTTCCGGCTTGCCATGCTCTGACCAATATTCTGGACTGGCGCAGATCACTCGCGGACTGGATGCAAGGCGCCTGCCGATGAGTGTCGAATCTGAAAGATCCCCTGTCCGAATCGCGAGATCAATCCCGTGCTCAGTCAGGTCGAGATCGTTATCGGTCAGCCATAAATCGACCTTAAGATCAGGGTATTGAGCCAAGAACAGGGGAATCATTGGAGCCACGTGCTGTGTGCCGAGTGATATGCGCGATTGAATGCGGAGAGTTCCACGGGGCTTTAATGCCATTTGACTGACTGAATCACGCAGCTCGTCGATGTCCTGAAGCAGGCGCTCAGCGCGTTCCAGGTAGACCTGTCCGGCCTCCGTGAGAGAGAGTCTTCTGCTGGTTCGGTTCAATAGTCGCACGCCAAGATCGTCTTCGAGCGCGGTAATCTGCCGAGACACACTGGCAGGGGATAGGCCCGACTGTCTACCGGCACCCGATAAGCTACCGGTCTGCACAACGGTTAAAAAGAGCCTCATAGCCTTAATATGGTCCATTTATTTCCCCAAACTTATCTTTTCAAATTTTGTAAAGGTGGCGCCCATTTTTTATGTATTATCGCCACACAATGATTGTAATACCATCCTATTGAACAGCCATGGCGGCGCTTTATGCTCACACGTGCGCAAAAGGAAAAAGTTGCCAGAAACAGCAACACTTCGGGTTAAAACCTACAGCTGGCCTCATCAAAAGTCGTTAACCATTGCGGATAGATCAAGGAGACTCCGCTCAACCTTGTCGCCAAGTGCACCTTCGGTTCGCCTGATTCGTCATAGGACCGGGTCGCGTTTTTTTGAAAATTGCCAGATCAACTTAATACCAATACAGCGAACCGAACGCATGACAGCACAGAATGTATCAGCCAGTGAGAACAACGATTCGCACCTCGATTATCAGGTAGTCATCATAGGAGCGGGCTTGTCGGGTATCTACCAAATCAAGCGACTGACCGATCTTGGCATTCGCGCAACGGTGCTGGATACCAACGCTGATCTTGGTGGCACCTGGTACAACAATCGATATCCGGGTGCGCGGTTTGATTCGGAGAGTTATACCTATGGTTACTCCTTTTCCAAGGAGGTACTCGATGAGTGGTATTGGACCGAAAAGTTTTCGCCGCAGTCCGAGACCTTGTCGTATCTGAATTTCGTGGTGGACAAATTTGGATTGCGTAAATATATGCAGTTTGGCTGCAAGGTTGATTCGATGGTTTTCGATGAAGATTCAGATAACTGGACCATAGAATTCGACGGCGGCCGAAAAATGACGACCCGTTTCGTTATTACTGCGATGGGAACCTTATCGACGCCATCATTACCAAAGTTTGAGGGCATGGACAGTTTCAAGGGTGCTTCTTTTCATGCAGCGAACTGGCCTCATGAACCGCTTGATTTAACAGACAAACGTGTCGCCGTCATCGGAGCTGGAGCGACGGCGATTCAAATCATTCCGGAGGTAGCCAAGGTCGCGCGACAACTCACCGTCTTCCAACGCCGTCCAAACTGGGCGGCACCTTTGAACAACGCGTCCATCTCAGAATTGGAGATGGCGGTGATACGTGAGCGTTATCAAGAGATCTTTGCCACCTGCGACCGTAGTCCGGGCGGGTTTGAGCATGAGTTTGATAGTCGTAGCTTTTATGACGTCACACCAGAGGAACGGCGCGAATTATGGGACAGGCTTTATGACGAGCCGGGCTTTGGTATCTGGCTTGAAAATTTCCAGGAGATATTTTTCGACGAAAAAGCCAATGCAGAGATATCCGACTACATCGCTGACCGTATTCGCCAACGCGTCAAAGACCCTGAGCTTGCCGAGCGTTTGATTCCGAAAGATCACGGCTTCGGTGTTCAGCGACTACCCCTTGAAACCGGCTATTTCGAAACCTATAACCGTTCGAATGTCGAGCTTGTGAATGCAGCTGACACGCCAATCGTTCGCGTCACGCCTGGAGGGATTGAAACCACTGAGAGAGCGTTTGACTTTGACGTCATTGTCTACGCCACCGGTTTCGATTCCTTCACAGGAGCCTTTGATAAGATTGAAATCCAGGGTGTCGGCGGTAAGCGGCTGCGCGATAAGTGGTCCGCGGGACCCGTCACTTATCTTGGAGTAATGATCGGGGGCTTTCCGAACCTACTCATGGTTATGGGGCCGCAGACCGCTGCCGCAAACTTCCCGCGCAGCGCAGAACAGAGTGTCAACTGGATCACACCTTTTCTTGAACATATGCGGATCCATGGCTACCAACGATTCGATGTTGATGATGCGGCCGAAGCAAAGTGGTTTGAACACGTTAAGGAAATGTATAAGGGAGCGCTGTTACGCAAAGCCAAGAGTTTTTTCACTGGATACAACTCGAACATCGAGGGTCATGAATACGGCAAAATACGCTACAACATTTATAACGGTGGTGTTCCGAGATATGCCATGATTCTGAGCGAAGTGGCGGACAACGATTACGAGGGGATTCAGTTTCGCTAAGCACATCGAGAGATAGGCGAAAGGATGGGATATGTCAACGACTGCCATGACGGCGCCAAAAGGAGGCGAAGTGAGTTTGGACAACAAAATAATATTGGTTACCGGTGGAGCCAGCGGTATTGGACGCGCGACGGTCAATCGCTTAGCGTCGGACGGGGCGCATGTAGTCGTAGCAGACACACAAGCTGAGCTTGCTGCCGAGGCTGTTGCCGAGGTAAAGAGGGCTGGCGGTAGCGCGGAAGTATCGGAATTTGATGTTGCAGAACCAGGCGCTGCGGCAAATGCCGTTAAAACAATAGTCACCACACATGGTCGGCTCGATGGCGCCTTCAACAATGCCGGAATTACAGGCCCGACCGTAAAGTTGCTCGACATTGATCCCATGGAATGGGCCAGCGTGCTGGCGGTCAATCTCACCGGTGTATTTAGCTGCGTGCAAGCTGAAATCGCGCAGATGATTCAGCAGGAATCCGGTGGCAGTATCGTCAATACCGCTTCTATCTGCGGCTTGGTAGCGTTACCTCATGCAACCGCCTATAACTCAGCAAAACATGGCGTTGTGGGGCTGACGAAATCAGCCGCGCTTGAGTACGGGCCAAAGAACATCCGGGTCAATGCAGTCTGCCCGGGATTCATCGATACGCCAATGCTCGCTAAGGGCGCAGGTGCGAGTGAAGCGGTGCTTAACGGTGTGATCAATTCGCTACCCATGCGCCGGATTGCCAGTCCGGAGGAGGTCGCGGAAGCGGTCGCCTGGTTGTTGTCACCGCAGTCGAGTTACCTCACAGGCGTTGCGATGCCGGTTGATGGCGGTTGGACTGTCCAGTAAACACAAGCAGATAAGTGCGGGAGTAATCTATGGCTGCTAATACGGGTCAGTCGGCGCCGGATGATCACTGGCTAGGGCTGTTGCAAGAAGACATCCTGGAACCGGATCTACCCATCATCGATCCGCATCACCACTTATGGCTACGCAACGGATATACCTACCTGCTGCCGGAGCTCGCTGCTGATCTGGCCAGTGGACACAACATCGTGGCCACTGTCTTTGCAGAGTGCCATTCGATGTACCGTAGGGATGGCGTCAAAGCACTTCGCTCCTTGGGAGAGACTGAATTTGTTCGAGGCCAGGCGGCGATGAGTGCCAGTGGAACGTTTGGTTCCACTCGTGCGTGCGATGTCATGTTTGGTAACGTTGATCTCACGCTGGGCGGCGCTGTTGAGCCGCTACTTGAGCAACATCTTGAGGCCTCCGGCGGTCGCTTTCGTGGCGTCAGACTTTCCAGTGGTTGGCATCCGGATGACAAGGTAGGAAATGTTGCCGCACAGGCTCATTTGCTGATAGATCCTCAGGTTAAGGATGCCATTGCTGTCCTTAGCCGCCTGGGAATGTCGCTGGATTGCTGGCTTTATCACCCGCAACTCAATGAAGTTGCGCAGATTGCAGATGCTTACCCGGATCTGATGATCATTCTCAATCATGTCGGCACTCCGATTCTGGGTGGCCCATACCGAGGTAAAGCGGACGAGGTTTTCAAGGAATGGAAGGCGGCTATTGGCGATGTCAGCAAGCGTGAAAACGTTTTTATAAAACTCGGCGCATTGCCGATTCGTATGCCGGGCTATGTCGGGGACCGCAGTCTGCCACCGGGTTCAGAGGAGGTGGCTGCGGCCTGGCGCCCATGGTTGGAAACCTGTATTGAAGCCTTTAGTCCTGCCAGATCCATGTATGAGTCAAACTTTCCGGTACAAAAACGATGGTGTAGTTATCAGGTCTGCTGGAATGCTTTCAAACGGATTTCTGCTGGCGCATCAGCCATTGAAAAGACGGACCTCTTTGCGGGCTCCGCAGCAAGGGCCTATCGCATCGAGCAGGCTCTCTAGGATTGTTGAGCTGCCCTTCCCGAAGAGATAGGGACGCCTCGTCGCAGCCGATCAACGCTGGCTTATCGCTCAACCATGACGTGTTTGAGTGCTTAGGTGATTCAGTCCTTTCTGACGCAATTGGCTTTGATGCAGCGCGTGATATCGCTGATACAGTTGATGCCGATATCTAGGCGCGAATATCGGCTGAGTGAACTTGCCCGCAGGTACCCTAGACGCGCTGGCATGCCCCGGCCCGCGCTATCCTCGTACCCTGGACATTCATGAGTGACAGGTGCCAATACGAAGCGTCTCCGCTGATAACACTTGGAGTGTTGCGAAGTAAGGTGCTGGTGGGCCTGAAATTGGAGGGTCCCCGGGATAAAACCCCGTCACTAGCGTTGTAATTCGACTTGCCGCATTAATTTCTGGTACTCATGGTAGCAAGAAGGCACGATTGGGGCCTGCGGGGGTTAGACCTTGCTGGCAAGAGCTTTTAGACGGATGTTTTTCTTAGATAATTGCTTTTTAGATTGATGAGAAAGTCTATTTGCGTCTACGAACAGAGGCTAAACTGGCGGTGTTAAGTTGGTTGGAGCGTGGGGGTTTGGGTAGGCGGATGTCCTGATTTAAATAGGTTCGTTCAGTCCCCTGAGCCTTGCTTGCAAATGGCGCGTTTTGAGGCGGAAACATGGAGCAAAGAGGCGCCCTTGGGGGTAAGATCTCCAACAAGTAGTCAGATGGCAAGAAGTGGGACCCTGAGCTTAACAGTGTTTTGAATGTAGAGTAATGATCACTCAGACAAGTATCATGGAGGATGCAGTGTCAAAGGTCAGTATTAGCGCTGAGTCTCGGCCGAGGCAATGGCTTGCGTCTCTCAAGTTAGAGGTCGAGACGCGTGATGGTCGCAGCGTACTCGCGCGAAATGAACGGCTGGGCCCGCTCCAGGTTCAGCGACCTTTCCTACAGCCCCATGGCGGCCTTCACGTCTATATCCTCCATCCCCCTGGCGGGATAGCGGGCGGAGATCAAATTGAAATCGATGCCCGATCGGCGTCTGGTAGTCGGGTGTTGTTCACTACGCCCTCGGCGACAAAGTTTTATCGCGTGGATGATCCCGATTTAGTGCAGCGCCAGGTAACACGGCTGTATTGCGGTGAAGATACTGTGCTCGAATGGCTGCCGCTTGACACCATCGTGTTCAAAGGCGCCGAACCTCGGATGACAACCCACGTACAGTTGGCTGGATGTAAGAGTTTTGTTGGTTGGGAAGTGATTGCGTTGGGAAGAGTCGCCTCTGGCGAGCAATTTGATCAAGGATCGGTACAATCGCTTTGGCAGATTGAAAGAAACGAACAGCTCCTGCACCGAGAATATTTTCACGTAGATGCGTCCGAAACAGATTTTCGCACGGCAGCTTGGGGTCTTAACGGCTGCTCAACCATAGGATCAATGTTCATTTGCGGCTGTCCTGAGGACGATCTGTTCGAAGACAAAAAGCATGCGCTTCGGGCTCAACTCCAGAGGTTGCTTCAACACCAAGGTGAGGCGCATAAGGCTAGGGTCGAAATGACCCAAAAGGGCGAGCTGCTGATTGTTCGCTATTTGGGGCCCTCCGGTCAGACTTGTCATCGTTTGCTCAATACAGCAAGGCACGAAGTGCTCAGCTCGTTTGGGATCGTTGGCGATAACGCAAGAATTTGGAATACATAATCGATAAAGGTACCACCGATGGATTTGACACCCAGAGAAAAAGACAAACTTCTCATTTTTACTGCCGGATTGCTGGCTGAGCGACGGTTAGCCAAAGGCCTAAAGCTGAACCACCCAGAAGCGATAGCGTACATTTCGTCGGCTATTTTAGAGGGTGCCAGAGAGGGGCAGTCGGTTGCGCAGCTCATGTCTAGCGGCAGAAGCATACTGCGGCGAGACCAAGTTATGGAGGGCGTTCCCGAAATGATCCATGACGTTCAGGTTGAAGCCACCTTTCCTGACGGCACTAAATTAGTGACCGTCCACGACCCCATTAATTAGGAGATAGCCTGTGATACCAGGAGAACGCGCGTTGCGTGACGAAGACATAGAGCTCAATGCTGGCCGAGAGGAACGCACCATGGATGTTGCAAATACTGGGGACCGACCGATCCAAGTGGGATCCCATTATCATTTTGCCGAGACGAATCCTGCATTGCATTTCGATCGAGCCCAGGCGCGAGGATATCGTTTGAATATTCCTGCTGGTACAGCGGTGCGTTTTGAGCCGGGGCAAACTAGAACCGTTACTTTAATTGCCTACCTTGGGAACCGACGGGTGTTTGGTTTTCGAGGCGATGTGATGGGCGAATTGGAGGCGCAGTCATGAAGATCTCAAGGAAAGCCTACGCGGACATGTACGGGCCGACGACAGGGGACCGGATTCGGCTTGCCGATACTGAGCTTTGGATCGAGGTCGAGGCAGATCGCACGGTTTACGGCGAAGAAGTCAAGTTTGGCGGAGGTAAGGTGATTCGTGATGGTATGGGCCAAAGCCAAGCGTCTCGTAGCGTCGCTGTCGATACAGTGATTACCAATGCGGTTATTTTGGATCACTGGGGTATTATCAAGGCGGATGTGGGGCTCAAAGATGGCCGGATCGCCGCCATCGGTAAAGCTGGCAACCCGGATATCCAGCCCGATGTAGATTTTATCATCGGGCCGGGTACCGAGGTCATTGCCGGAGAAAACCACATTCTCACTGCGGGCGGAATCGACGCCCATGTTCACTTTATTTGTCCTCAACAGATCGAAGAAGCATTAATGAGTGGCGTGACAACGATGCTTGGCGGTGGCACTGGTCCTGCCACTGGTACCAATGCCACGACCTGCACACCTGGGTCCTGGCACATCGCGCGAATGATGGAGTCGACCGATGCCTTTCCAATGAATATAGGATTGTTGGGTAAAGGAAATGCTAGCTTGCCGGACGCCCTTGATGAACAAGTCGCAGCGGGAGTGATGGGGCTGAAGTTGCACGAGGATTGGGGCACAACGCCAGCCGCCATAGATAATTGTCTAAGTGTGGCCGACCGGTTTGATATTCAGGTCGCGATCCACACGGACACGCTGAATGAATCTGGCTTCGTTGAGGATACCTTAGCGGCCTTTAAGGGGCGTGCGATTCATACCTACCACACCGAGGGTGCCGGCGGAGGGCACGCGCCTGATATTATTAAAGCGTGTGGCTATGCCAATGTCCTGCCTTCTTCAACAAACCCGACCCGGCCTTATACCGTCAACACCGTTGATGAACACTTGGATATGTTGATGGTCTGTCATCACCTAGATCCTAATATTCCAGAGGATGTGGCGTTTGCCGACTCTCGTATTCGCAAGGAAACCATTGCAGCAGAGGATATCCTCCATGATTTAGGCGCCTTTTCGATGATCGCATCTGATTCTCAGGCGATGGGTAGAGTGGGTGAGGTCATCATCAGAACCTGGCAAACAGCACATAAAATGCGCGTTCAGCGAGGTTTGCTTCGGTCCGGGGAATCCCATGATAACGCTCGCGCGAAACGGTATGTTGCAAAATACACGATAAATCCAGCGATCACCCATGGCATTAGCCACGAGGTCGGTTCGATAGAACCGAACAAACTTGCAGATCTGGTGCTCTGGCGGCCAGAGTTCTTTGGGGTAAAACCCGCTATGATCATCAAGGGTGGCATGATCGCAGCCGCTCCCATGGGTGATCCCAACGCTTCTATCCCAACGCCCCAGCCTGTGCATTATCGACCGATGTTTGGCGCGTATGGCGGCGGGCCAAGTCAGAACTCATTGCTCTTTGTTTCCGGTCTCTCGATCGAGAACGGGATGCTTGAACAGCTTCGGATCGGTAAGTCCTTGAGCCCAGTCTCAGGCTGTCGCAGGGTCCGAAAGTCCGACATGGTGCACAACGATTGGTTGCCTGAGATCGAGGTTGACCCTGAGACGTACGTCGTTCGAGCGAATGGCGAGATCCTGACCTGTGAACCTATGGCTGTGCTGCCGATGGCTCAGCGATACAGCTTATTTTGAGAAAAACCAGATGATTAATTCCTGTTTTCGATTTGACCTCGGTCCGAGCGATGAGACCCTTCCCGAAGTTGCGCTTGACTACGATCAGCGTAAGAAAAGCCGGTTCAGAGCGACGGATTCGCAAGATGAAATACTTGAGGTTTGCTTGCCTAGAGGCACGGTGCTTCGACATGGCATGATTTTAATTGATGAGACTGGACGTCGAGTTCGGGTGGTCGCACGGCCACAGTCTCTGTCGGAGGTTCGCGCGGAAGCGTCGGCGCTATTGCCGCTAGCTTATCATTTAGGTAACCGGCATCTCCCGCTGGAAGTGGAATCAACGGCGCTCCGCTATGAAAGTGATCACGTCATCGATGACATGGTCCGTCAGTTAGGGTTGACACCTACCCGGGTCGAGGCGCCCTTTCAGCCTTTAGACGGCGCCTATAAACACGCGCATCATGAACATTAGACTCCTGCGTCTAGCCAGTAATGCGCTACCGATCGGTAGTTTTGCGCACTCGCAAGGTATCGAAAGTGCGAATCAACAAGGACTGATCTCAGATGAAGACAGCGTCTGCGCATGGCTTGAGGGCGTATATCGTGGGGGCCTTAGTAAAACTGAGCTGCCGATATTAAAGCGTCTTTATGGCGCCTGGTTGGATGGTGATGACATGAAGATAGCGCACCTAAATGCATTGATGCTTGCCAGTCGGGAATCCAAAGAGTTGTGGCTGGAGGATCAAAGACTAGGTGCTGCGCTTAAGAAAATCCTTGATGAGGATGCACCTCAGTCGCAGGAGGGTGGCTTAAATGGGCCGCAGTCTCTGGTAAGCCAGTGGGCGAGGGCAGCGATTATGTGGCATATCGAGGAGCCCTCTATGGTTCAGGCCTTCGCGTTTAGTTGGTTAGAGAATGCATGCCTAGCCTCAGCAAAATTGTTGCCCATGGGGCAACGCCAAGTCCATCGAGTGATGAACCATATGTTTGAGGTGATCGGCAAAACCGCGATTCCGCCTTTTACGGAAGATCAATGGGGGCCGTCTTTGCCGGGTCTAGCGGTGCTTTCGAGTCAACATGAATATCAGCAGAATCGATTATTTTTATCTTAAGGAACGAGTACGATGAAAAAACCCGCGCTTCGAGTCGGTATTGGCGGTCCCGTGGGATCGGGAAAGACAGCACTTGTAAAGCAGTTGTGTTTAGCACTTAGGCGCAGCGCAAGCGTTGCGGTCATCACCAATGATATCTACACGAGAGAAGACGCTGATTTTTTGTTGCGCAATCAGGCCTTATCCCCAGATCGTATCGTTGGCGTTGAGACAGGGGGATGCCCCCACACGGCAATTAGAGAGGATGCGAGCATGAATCTACTCGCCGTTGACGAATTGAATCAAAAATTTCCCGACCTCGACCTCATCATGATTGAAAGCGGCGGTGATAACTTGGCAGCAACTTTTAGTCCAGAGTTGTCTGATCTTACCCTTTATGTGATCGATGTCTCCGCTGGAGACAAAATTCCAAGAAAGGGCGGACCAGGCATCACCAAGTCTGACCTTTTGATTATCAATAAAATTGACTTGGCGCCGCATGTCGAGGCTGATCTTGATGTTATGGATCGAGATGCCCGGGCACAGCGGGTCGATCGCCCCTTCGTCTTTACCAATATGAAACAGGGTCTCGGTGTCGATAAAATTGTGGACTTTATTGGTGAGGAAGGAATGGTGGATGCTATTCGCAAGCGTTGAGCCGAGCCGCCCCTAGTGTACTGGCTACCTGATTCAGCGAACATCTCGTCGATATCGCCCGAGTTGAACGAAAATCAAGTAATAGGACATGATGGTTTTGAAGAGAGAGAAGACGTGCATCAGCCGATTCTTTGAGGGGCCCCTGAGCGCCTGACATCGCTGTTAGTTGACCACCTTCAAGCACATACTATGTAGAAAACCCAATAGCGACCTCGGGAACCAGCATTAGTATTCCAGCGAGTCGCCCCCCGAGATTCTATATCTGTTTGTTCGTTTATATAAAAAATGCATTGACTTGGACTGCCCTAACGCGAGGCAGATGATGAGGAGTTATCGGTGCTTGTACTGGGTGGCGCAGTAGCCTCGACTGACCCCCTTTGCGCGAAGATGGAGGTGTTTGGTTTTTCGACGGCTAACTCTTTTGCGCCAAGATCTAAAGGCGCTGGGGTTCAATTGGGAACGCATGATCTGAATGACAGTACCTTCGTTCGTCCCAAAGTTTGTTTCAATGGCTTCAAACGGGGTACGGTCTTCCCAGGCCATCTCAATGATCCGAGACAGATCTTCTGTACTGAATAGTTCAATGGCGTTTCGCATATAAAGGGACCGATTAAAATAGAACTTTACGGTCTTCTCGATATTTTGTATTGCTGGGATGATGTTACCCATAAACAACTTGTCTGGGTTTGATGACAACCTATCAGTTAGTCCGCCAGCAGGTTCGTTCGCTTCAGCATGAAAAAGGCAGCCGCCTGGCTGCCTCTTCAAGAGCAACATACAATTATCGCTACCAAATGGTGCTTTATTGTTATTAACCGTTATAAAGGGCTAGTTTGGACTCGTGACGACAGACTGCAGATAGGCATTTGAGCCGGCGCAATCAGCGTAGTTGTCAAAGTAATCTTCCCTCGGTCGCCAGCCTCCTTCGTTGGCGATTTGATTTTGCACCGCGAGTAGGGTGGCCGCGTCTTTGTAAACGCGCAGGTGACCAAATTCTCCTGGGTAGTCACCATCTCTGATGCCAAGTGCCGGGACAATCATGCCCGCATAACCGGTCATGTCATCGAACTCCCATGACCGGTGCACAGCATTTAGGTCGTCCCAACTCACGCCGTCGTGACGGGTGCACCAATTGACCACCAGAACACGGTCATCATCTTCGGCAATGCTATCAGCGGCGTGGAACGGAAAGTAATGTGCAAGCGCCCGCTGACAAGATGCAGCTGCATCCACCGCTGCCAGCATCTCGGCGCCGGTCTGACCGATCTTATCCCAGCCTGTCCCCATGTTTTCGTAGCTAGTGAATTCGAGCATCAGGATGTCAATGTCGGTGCCGCCGCCGATGTATAAGGGCGTATTCACCGTCATTAACGTATTGTAGTCATTATTTTTTGCCCACGTTTTAAAAGTCTCGATGGCACCATTAAAGTCATCCATCGACTGGCCGGAATTCAGCTGACAGATCGCCGATTCCATCGCGACTGCTTGCGTGGGCGCAGCGTGGTGATCGGCTTGCAGTGGCGCCCAATTCAGCAGTAGCGCGAGGGTTATGAGTTTGAGTGAGGTTTTCATAAGCTTTTCCTTATAAGTTAACAAACTGGCTGATCATTGATCGAGGTCTTCGAGGCTGATCTGATGGTCGTAAACCGAGACAAATCGAACCAACTCACGATTGATGAGGGTCATTTTGCTCTGAATGCTCTTCTGAAATTTTTCCCACGCTTTGGTCTGCATGAAACCATCATTCCAAGCCTCCATCTCGGCCATTGACTCATAGCCGACCGTTATTACGTGGGTGGCCACGCCGCCTTGGCTTTCGTTGCCATAGTCGACAGCGGACAACCAAATTTCCCCAGGGAAAGCTTGTGCTTCGTTACTGCCCATCATCGTGTCAAAAGCTTTAACCACGCCCGCGGGGTCTGTCACATTGACGCGGATAGCTTCCCAGACGACGTCTTCGTTTGACACGGTTCCCCAGCCTGTAATGGTTTGCATGGCAGAATTACCGACGGCTTCCGTGTGTTTGGACATTGCCCGTTGGAATGCCCGCCATTCGGGAGTTCCCGCCAAACTTTGACTGGCGCGTTCAAATTCGGCCCGGCTCGGATAAATAGCCACGATTGAATGAGTTGTACCATTTGTGCCACCAAAGATCGAAGCCTGCAGATGAACGGATGCCATCCGATTTTTACCGACCTCACTTTCTTGAAGCCGGTTAAATGCATTAACGACCTGAGCGACGTTTTCCGCTTTGACTTTGAAGTTGTACAAGTCCCATACCTGTGCGGCGTGCAACGGGATTGTGGTCAGAAGTGTGGCGACAAAGACGGCAATGATTGAGCTTGTGGTTTTCATGAGGGCTCCTAGTTGTTCCAGTACTTTTTTTTATCTGGTCCAAGCAATCATTGTCAATATTGGTTCGAGAATGGTCGAATTGGAATGAGCTCCCCCTTTAACGACGAATAGTGCGACAGGCTAGTACCTCAAGCGATTTCCCTTGCGGCATCGCACAAGCAATACTGCTGGCAAGACATTCTTTGTACCTTGGGTGTTACGCCTGAGGCTGTTGAGGCTTAGATCAAAAAGTGAGTTGCGAGCGACTCGTTGACACTTTGAGGGTCTTTAAAATGTTTAAAACCGTCTAAGCACGCCGATATCAAAGGGGAGGGGTTTCATATCGGTCTATAGGTATGCGGATACATCAGCAGGCTAAGCCCTGAATTTGACTGACATAGCTCAAGATCTGTGATCTGTGATCACTGGCGGTTAAATTCTGGCCTAGACGGCTTCATGATAACGTATGGCTTTCGCTGAACGGTCCGTTTTAAAGGATTGTGCGAAGCTTTACATTTGCCTTCTCAATGCTTTTTATAATCCTCATGGAACCCTTAAAAAGTATGGGCAAAATGGGGGTAAAGATGCCAATGGCACTTTAAAAAATTACAGCGACCGCTTGCCGGAAAGGCTATACCTGACCAAATAGATATCTGCTTTCGGGTCCGTGAAGTCTCAAAGACACCGTACAGGCAATAGCGCTAACGATTTATAATCAAGGGGAAATTGGACGATTTAGGAGGCATAACCAGATGGTGAGGCTGCTGATCTCGATAGGGCTACTTGTGGCGTTTTTAACAGGATGCGTCATCTCAATTGACATCAATGAAAATGACGTCGCAACCAGTCCGGCTTACAAAATTGATAAGTACGTCGTGCCAGAAGTGCTGAAGATTCAAGACAATGTTGAGCGTACGATGCTCGATTACTCACCGAATGATGAATTGGGCATTTATCAATTGATCGCCCCAGCTGGCTGGACAGAACCTGTAAGGTCGATCGGATTCGATATTCGAGGAATCGTTCTTAGCGGCACCTTGGGTTTAGACTTTGAAAATGAGACTTTGAAGATTGATTCGGATGACGGGTTCTTTATCCCGAAAAACACGAAAGTAAGGATTTACAACGCGGGTGCTATGGAATTGCGTATGGTTGAGGTATTTACGCCCAACTACAAGCCCAGCCTTGTTACAGACTTCGATGGTTTTTAATGAAAAAGCTTTCGGCCTATTAATATTTCTGTCTTCGTATGTTCACCCTAGCTAGGCTACTCCTCTGAGGCGCGAGAGCGCGAGCTCCCGGCCACAGATGCTTCCCAACTTAGTGATACCGTTGAAAGAAATAGCCTCGATCAAAGGTATCGCAGCTATAGGTTGACTCAGTGATATCGAACCAGGTGGCATTTGCTTCTGGTTTCGTGAGAAAGCTCAACGTCTCGCCAACATCAGCAAAATCGCCACCCCAAAGAAACTTAAAAGTTCCAGTGGCTTCCTCTGTCGCCCCTGAGCTTGGAAAGATCGCAGAGACACCATGATCAATATTTTCCTTGTCTAAATAACGATTCCATTTTTGAAAAACCTCAGCAACATCTTGCGGTCCCTTGTTTGCCTCAAGAGCGCAATCAAACATAAAACCGAAACCTTGTTGTCTTGTTTCTTCTCCTGATTCGCTACGAACACGCACTGAGTTGAAGTGGCGCATGCTAGTGCAGTCGAGCACGCTGTTGAGCGTCTGACCGATTTCCTGGCCTTTCTTTGTTGTATAAAAGGCTTTCAGGCCACGCATTTGCTCTGCGTGATTGGTCCAGAAACCCATCCATAGCATATCGAAGTCGTAACCCTCGTTTGGCTTGAAGTGGGGCGTTGCCGACCATAATTCATAGCCATGCTCGTCTTCTTTTAACCAATTGACGACGGTTGACATCGCCGTGTTCAAATCATTCATGGACGCGCCCTCTGCCAATTTACATCCACGCATCTCACCCGGTACCATCATAAGATCGTCAGCACTTGCCATGGGGCTGGTGCTCAACGCAAGCGCAAGCCAACCCGTCGTCATTATTTTTTTAATCATGAGATATTCCCTGTAGGTTAATTGTTTGGTGTTCTTTTGGGCACAACCCCTATGTGCTTCAGGTTGGTCGCGCTTACCCTAGAGCTTATCTTGGCGCAGCACGTGTGCTTTGCCCACGATAGTTCGATTTTGGATTGGACGATCGGATTGATGTGCTAACAGCGGCGCAGCTTTCATGGGTGAACGGTAGTTAGAAATCCTGGTTTCCCAAGCGCCAAACGGATGCCAAAGCGATACCTAGTTAAGGCTGCTGTCTTTGTTTGTAAGACGGGGTACAAAAAAGGGGGGTTGTTTAGTTGGAGAATGGATGCTCACAAAGCCTTGTTCGCAATTCTCCGCTCAGGCGTTGCAAGGCTCGTATCCCTAGCAGGCTTATCATTCGTACCCTACAGCTTTCCCCTTAATAGAGTTTTTTCCGACTAACACCGAATGTTATTGCATGTTCGTCGTTGATGCTGGGTTGTAGTTTTCTGTCAATACATGGCTGGGTAGATTGCTCACCGCAATTAAGGCTGTAATCTTTTGGTAGTGCTGCTGAGGGGCAAGGGGTAGTCCAAAGCAGCGCCATCAGGATGACCTTTTTATCACTGATGGCTTCTAATTTAATGATCGCTCTTGGCGTCCATCAGGCTGAATGGGTGCAGGTCCTGGCATGCTGGTTAATTGTTTCGGTTGTGAGCGTAATATCACGTCGCCGAAACTCGGTGGTAGCCTGTCCGCAAATGGCAACCCGTCTAAACATTATAGTGAATATCCCTACGATTCCTGCAGTAAAAAAAGCTGTAACCAAAATCGAACTAACCTTGATGACGATTAAAATCGATCTAGAGTAGGGGGGAGAATTTATCGCCGATAAAAGGAGAGTTTGACATGAGAGTTGTTCGAGTTTTTAGTGTTTTATTATTTTTGAGCGGCACCTTTTTTGCTACGGCTGACGACCATATGCCGCCAGCTTTTTTCCCAATAGAGACTTATGCATGTAGCTATACTGAGGCCAATGGGTTGGCCGAAATGCTCGCGACCGCAAAAAAATGGAATAAATGGACGAGTAAAGAAATTCCCGAAGCGGGTTTTGCTGCGGTATTGACGCCATATCTTGCCGACAGAAGTGCAGTGTCTAGTGACGTCTTCTGGGTCAACATGGCCCCAAATTTTGAGGCTATGGGTAGTGTTCAAGATCAATGGGTCGCGAAGGGGTCAAAGCTGGCAGCAGAGTTTGATGAAATTTGCAGCAACGATAGCCATTCAATGTTCGCAGGTCAGATGGTAAGGCGACCCGCTGCTGATGGCCCGCAGAGCGGCTATATTGGTTTCGAGTCTTGCACGTTAAAAGAGGGAGCTTCTATGCAAAAAATGCTTGCTGCTGATGCTAAGTTTGTAGCCAGGCAGGCATCTATTGGAAACACGGGCATGACAATGCGCTGGTGGCCAATGGCAGGTGTATCCCCTCAGATGGAAGGTGACTTTTATTTGGTTTCAGGAGTCGATTCCATGCAAAGTCTTGGCCAGAATATCGACCGCTCGATTGCCAACATGACGGGTGAACCAGATCCTTATGACGATCTTATCGAGTGCTCAGGTCGCACGATATTCGCATGGCAGTCAGTGCGCTCACCAAACTAAAGAGGGAACTAGGGCAGAACCGCTTGATAAGAGGTTCTGCTCGATGACCGCTTGTAGTTACCTTGCATTAACAGTGCTGAGTATCTTGCCCGCCTCAAGAAACCCCGATGCGCGTGAGCCATAGTTGCTAACGGGCGGAGGCTTAGCTTCAACGTAAGCATACAACCTGGCCGTTTTGTCTCTGGCTGCTTATTCGTTTTTAGGATGGATCCTGTGATTCAGGGAAGTTTCCACGAGCAAGACGATCTAGCAATGAAAGTTCCTCTCTTAGGACAAATGCCCCGTTGATCGCGATTGCAGTTTTGATGGTAAATAGACCGGCAAAGAACACTTGCACGTGCAGCCCACTGCCATCATCTTTACCCGTCTCGAGTGCGGGCTCCTTGGGTTTAGTCACCAAGGCCTGAGATTGCGCTTTCATTTTCCCGTTAATAAGAAGAGCGCAGCCCCCAACCGAATTTTTTAGGGAATGCCAGTTTGTGACCTTTATCTCTCTGCCATCAAAGGTCGTGTTCCACGTCTTCAAGTTGGGTTGTTCACTTTCAATCTGTTTATACTTTGCGTCATGATTTCAAATGGATTGTCCTTAGGCGCTTTCCAAAAGATTGAAATGACCAGTGAGCAGGCAGAAACTAATACAAGTAGGGGGCCTAGGATCTCGCTGGCTGTTTCGGATTCGATGATAAAAAAGTTGATCGCCCAAGCCGCCAAAACGATCCAAAATAAACGATTAAGAAATCTTCTAGTAGTTGCCATCAAGGAGCCTAGCTTTTGCAATGATCGTACCACTGCCGGCCAAGGAGCCCGCTAGAGAAGGGTGGTTAACGACTCGTCCGCAATTGCCTGAGACGCGCAGTGATGCGCGAGGCAGCTCTATACCTGCGCCAGTCGTCTGCAAAGGTAATACATGCCAATGGCAGGAGTCCCATCTGGTGACGCGGGATACCCTAGGGGTGGGGTGCTGGTATGCCGAAAATAGACTCTGGGTAGGATGGCCGGCCCTTCGTAGCTAATTTTTAGCTATTTTTGGAGAACGATGGCACGATTGTGGCCACAAAAAAACGGATGTAAAAGTATCATTTTATTTAACAATTGGCGGAGTGGTAGTAATGGTTAGATTAAGCGATCTCCCAGACTATGAGCGCGAGCACCTGCTTGCGAAGAGTCTGCCTCCATTAGGGCCGCCTGTTTGGGTGACGGCTCAAAAGCCGCTTAAGGATATGCGGGTCGCCCTCATCACTACGGCTGGGCTCCACTATCGTGATGACCCTGCGTTTGCCTTCGCCGATGCGACTTTCAGGCCCATCGATAATGAAGAAGATGCCGGCAATCTAGTGATGTCGCACAGCTCGGTTAATTTTGATCGCACGGGTTTTGCTGAAGACGTCAATGTTGTATTTCCTCTCGATCGTTTTAAAGAGCTTGAGCAGCAAGGGAAGGTGGGCAGCCTTGCGGCTGTCCACTTCAGTTTTATGGGCGCCGGCCTGCCGCCCGCTGCCTATGAGCAGGGGGCAGAGCAGGTCGTTGGTTTGCTCAAACAAGATGAGGTTGATGCCGTTTTCTTGACTCCAGTCTGACCCAACTGCACGCTCGCCGTTGGCGCGCTGAGTTACTTCCTTGAGCGAGGAGGGATTATGACTACTGGAATTAGTCTCGTGCGGGAGAATACAGAAAGTATGCAGCCCCCTCGCGCATTGTGGGTGCCATTTCCCCTTGGTCGTCCGTTAGGGAAGGCAGGGGATGCGAGTTTTCAGAACCAGGTTATTCTTCATGGACTTGAATTGTTAAGCAGACCTGAAGGCCCGGTACTAGAGGATTTTCCGCTCGATGTGCCACGCACTGATCAAGAAGTCCTGCAAGTTTGTCCCGTCTCCTTTCCCCCAAAGCAGCCAGGGAAGGGCGCTTGGGAGGCTCGCTTGCTTGCTGAATTCAATTTACTGCAACCTTGGTATCAATTGTCCCTTCGCAGAAGAAAAGGCCGGACTCTGGTGGGCATCGCGCCCGAGCCGCTGGAGGAGAATTTAAAGCAGTTGGCATCGCTCTTGGACACTGCCAATCTGCCGCAAACTATTGATTGGCTCAAGCCAGCAACGGACGACTTGAAGGCATTTTATATCGAAGCGATGACGGCGCAGCCGGGTCAGTATGATGCTGCTGAGATAACCAGTCAGTTTTGGCAGGCAACGGAGTTGGGCGCCGCGTTGATTGTTATCTGCAAACACTTTCAAAATGCTGAGTCCAACCAACTCAAACTCTTCGCTCGCATCCTAGCGCCCCGCGAGGTAGTAAGCACACCCTGAGCGACGCAATCCTTCAGATTTTGATCGACCATTGGCGTTTAAACGGGGCGGAGGCGGTTGATCGTACTTTTCGAGAGAGGACTGAGGTCTATTTGAAGATCGTATAGAGTATCTCTCCTAAGCAAAATAAGATCGCGCTTATCGAAGCGGTGGTTAGTTATGTGATTGAATTCGTTTGATCTTTGATGTTTTAGTTTTGACGCTCAAAACGGGTAAAAGCCAAAGACAATTGCCATTCAAAGAGGGGTTAAAAGTAGCATATTAAAGGCCTGTCGCGTTTTCTTTGGGCTTGTCTTTCTGCCGAATCTAGGTAGGGGGTGGGGCTGACTCCTGCGTGCCCCTTTGTATATAGCCAAACAAACTTAATCTGTAGCCTTCTCAGGCAGTTAGAATAACGAGCAGCTTCAATGTCGCTTGAAACTGTAGACACATTAAGAGATCTCGTGGTCTTGAATTCTCAGCAATTTACAGTAGCGCTAAGGTATTGGTTTTACAGCTGAAACCCAATTGAATTAAAACTGCAATGTGGGACAATTATGCCCTTAAATCGGGAGTCAGTCTTATGCGTAAAGTGCTAGTTCAAAAGATATTGGTGAAGTTGTTTTCAATTAACATTCGCATGGTTTGCCTGTTCTTCTTTGGTTTGAGTGGCAAATTAGTTGCAGAAGAAAATGTTCCTTTTGTTTTTGCAGAGGGAGAGATCATCCGTGCAGATGAAATTAATGAAAATTATCAATCGCTTCTGGAACGCTTGGTTGAGTTAGAGGGCAGACTTGCAGGGCTGGAGCAAGATTTAGGTATCCAAGGAAAGTACGTGGGCTTAGGTGCAGGTAGTCGTTTTAAGTCTTATCAAGAAGGCTCCTTCGTTGATGAATATGTTGAAAGCACAATTTGGTCTGACGTAGTTATTGCTGAGGATCTATTACTTTATGGACTTCGTCAAAATCAGTACGCAAAGCTGCTTAATAGTAATCCCTCAAGTGAGCTCTCGCTTAGCAAAGAGACTGATGAAGATGGAGGTAGCAACGAGTCAAGTGGTCAAGGGCTGGTTCAATTATCTCTAATCAGTGGAACAGGTGGTATTGGTAGCGTCTACCAAGGTGAAATATTTGGTTATGACGAAGGCGAAGCAAAGGTGATATCAAGCATGATGTTGAAAATGTTTAGGGCAACTAAAGACGTTCTAGTCTATCAGGTTCAATATTCAGCGGATTCGGCCACAGATCTTGAAGACCATGGTCTTGGTTACGAGCAAGGCGTGTTTATCCGTTCAAACGACGATTCGTGAAGCCAGTGTTAAAAGCTAAGCTGCTTATTGGAGTGTTACTCCTATTAACCCTGCCAGTTAGCGATGCCTCCGTAGTTGGCAGGTTTGGGGAAAACGCTTTTGGGCAAGCTACGTGGGCTGGGCCGAAAGCTGAGGACCCAGACTTAGATGGCTTGAGTAATCTTTTTGACGATGACGACGACGGCGATGGAGTGAAAGATGATGACGACAAATTTCCTCTTGATACGAATGAGGCTTTTGATACAGATAATGATGGCATTGGTAATAACACTGATTTAGACGATGATAACGACGGCTTCACCGACGAAGAAGAACTAGCCGACGGCACAGATCCCCTTAGCCGTTTCTCCTGCAGGACAGGCTGTTTCAGCTTTGATGTAGATGAAAACCTACAAGCTCAACCCCTCACTGACGGCCTATTAGTTATCCGACATCTGTTTGGTTTTAGCGGAGACTCGTTAACCTCTGGCGCAGTATCAAGCGGTGCAAGCAGGGACGGTTCTGACGCCATTGCAAGCTATCTGACCGATGCTGATTCACAACTAGACATAGATGGGGATGGCGAGTCTAAACCGCTTACAGATGGCTTGTTGCTCATACGTTACTTGTTTGGCTTCTCAGGCGATTCATTGATCTCTGGCGCTATCGGCGACGGTGCTGGACGGGATACGGCTGAAGAAGTTGAGGCTTATATCAGGGAGCGTGTGCCTAGCGACTAGTTGACAGTCTAAAAACCTCTAAAAATGTCTAAGCACTCCTATATCTAGGGAGGGGGGTGCGGTGGCCTCCTGCCCCCGGGTCAGAGTGTCTGACATTAATTTAGAGCGTTTGTTTGATTGAGCAAAGAAGTTCAAAAAGAGGTGGTACAAGAAGTGGTACAAGATAACGACTGAGTGTTAGGTTATTCGTAACAAGTTGTTATTTATCAACATGATGGAGTGATTAAATGGCGGAGGGACAGTCCTCCGTACTTTAGTATATTCAAGACTCTGTAAATCTAAAAAACATCGTAATAGCCTATATATAAAGCATTTAATTAGACTTTACGTCTTTCTACGTCTCCATTAGACTAA
>Ga0255758_10001075_pt1 | contig 29058 bp, 22 predicted proteins | sample 011ome_24_FD_179958 | JGI IMG/M metagenome (GOLD analysis project Ga0255758, IMG submission 179958) | Coastal salt marsh microbial communities from the Groves Creek Marsh, Skidaway Island, Georgia - 011513CT metaG (version 2) | ecosystem: Environmental > Aquatic > Marine > Intertidal zone >... | reverse complement strand
CGATGGGCGTTTGGGCGAGAACCCCGCGCGCTATATGAACCACTCCTGTGATGGGAATTGCGAAGCGCTGAATTGCGAAGGGGAAATCTGGATTGTCGCACGTAAAGATATCAAGCAGGGCGAAGAACTTGTGTATGATTACGGCTATGACATGGAGCATTTTTTGGATCACCCCTGTGGCTGTGGTGCCGACCAATGCGTCGGTTACATTGTACGCGAGGACCAACGCAAGAAGGTGAAGAAGCTGATTAAAGGGCTGAAAAAGAAGTCGAAGGAACTCGCGAAGTCAGGCTAGGCTGCGTCAGCATTTTTAGGCGCTACGGACTATCAGTGGCTGTGGATCTGGCCTGGGATGTCACGCTAGCCTAGCAATCACGGCCTAATTAAATTTGGTTCTGGGCATTTCGATCGATTCCAATATCACACTATTGCATTAATTAATCCGGGTGGCGGACTGGATCAATTCTTGCTTATGCCTAATGCCAGCAGGCAACGATCGATCCAGATGCTTAATATGGGCAACTAAGACTTATTAATGAAAACAGCGACCAATCAAAAATTTCTCAAACTTGTCGAACAAGGCCTCAATCAGGTCGAAGAGGAGCACACCTTTCTAGTCGATGCGTTCGTTGATGTGCTGCAGTCGATGGGCCAGGCGCAGGCTGCGAGTTTGATCAAAGGCCGTCTTAAGCGTGTCTCACCCGAGAATCTGGACGATGCTTGTGTGCAAGCGGTTTCTTTCTATTTTCAGCTACTCAACCTAGCCGAAGAGCATGTCGCCAACAGTATGCGCCGCACCCGTGAAGCCACGCTCGGCATGGCTTGTGAGCCGGGGCACTGGGGGCACTATTTGAGCCGTCTCAAAGAGGCGCGTATCAAACCAGCAACGGTGCGCAAACAAATTAGCAAGCTGTGGGTCGAGCCTGTCTTTACTAAACACCCGACCGAAGCGAAGCGCTGGTCAGTACTCGGGATTCACCGCGAAATCGTGCGCTTACTGCGCCATCGCGAAGGCGAACGCACGCCGCGTGAAGCCGAACAAAATGCCAACGAAGTGCGCGCCATTATCGAGCGCCTGTGGTTGACCGGTGAGATTTACATGCACAAGCCGCAGGTCAAAGATGAACTGGAGAATCTACTCTACTATCTGCGTGAAGTATTCCCTTCGATGTTCAATCGTCTCGACGAAAACCTCGAATACGCTTGGCGCGAGACATGGCCTAAGGAAGCGCCACTACAGCTTGATGAGCTGCCACATCTGCAATTCGGCTCATGGGTCGGAGGGGATCGCGATGGTCACCCGCTCGTCACTGCCAAAGTCACTGCCGAGACTCTCGTCGCGATGCGCAGCACCGCAGTGCAGATTATTCGTACCCGACTGCAGGGACTCGCGCAGAGGCTGACTTTCTCCGAGGTGCGTAGCAAAGTGCCAAAGCCCTTGTTGAAACAGCTCAAGGCTTGGGGCGGTGACGCTCGCACGCAAGAGCCGTGGCTCAGTTATGTATCACTGCTTTCTGAGCAACTTGACACGCTGACCGAACAAGCGCTGCGCGATCATCTCAATCAACTCTTCGCTTGGTTGGAAGACGCCAGCGCGACACGTACTGCCAACAGCTGTGTGCGCCCGCTGCTGCGTTTATTCGACAGCATCGGCTTGCACCTAGCACGCATCGACATTCGCCAGAATAGCGATTTCTATGAGACGGCACTCAGCCAAATGATGGCTGCGGCTGGTGTCGAAGACGCTAAAAATTTTAGCACATGGTCGGAAGCGGACAGGCTCGCCTTCCTCAATCATGAGCTCTCGACGCCACGGCCGCTGACGCACGCCTCGATGTCGCTACCGAAGGAAGCGACTGAAGCACGTGACACCCTCGCAGTGGTAGCTCAGCACATTCGTCAACATGGTCCCGCTGGAGTGGGTGCACTGATCGTCAGTATGACGCGCAACTTGGTCGACCTCTTGACAGTTTACGTACTCGCGAAAGAAGTCGGCCTTACCTACCAAGAGGATGGTCAACTCCGCTGTATGCTGCCGGTCGTGCCACTCTTCGAAACGTACGAAGACCTCGAACGCGCACCTGGTATTTCAGATGCATTCCTCGCGCACCCTTGCACGCGTCATAGTCTACGTATTGGCGATCCGGATACGAAGCCTCGCTTCATCATTATGCTCGGCTATAGCGATAGTAATAAGGACACTGGCATCCTCGCCAGCCAATGGATATTAAAAAGCGCTCAGAGTAAGCTGTTCGACGTCGGCGAAGATCACGGTGTCAAAATCGCGTTTTTCCACGGTCGTGGCGGCACTGTCGGTCGCGGCGCTGGCCCAACACACCGTTTCCTTGAAGCGTTGCCCGAGGGCTCTCTCGATGGTGGTATCCGTGTGACTGAACAAGGCGAAGTAATCGCACAGAAATACAACACGCCAGCCACTGCCACTGCCAATCTCGAATGGTTGCTCGCGGGTAGCCTCGGAGCGCAATTGCTCGCTGCCAAGCAGACCACTAACAAAGTGATTGATGACGCGATGGAGACTTTGGCAAAGCGCTCTAGGAGTGCCTATCGCGAGTTGCTGGAAGCACCAGGATTTATTGATTTTTACCGACAAGCCACCCCGATCGACGCCATTGAGCAAAGTCGGATCGGTTCGCGCCCATCGCGCCGCACTGGCAAGGCTAGTATCGAAGACCTACGCGCGATTCCCTGGGTCTTTAGCTGGAATCAATCCCGCTTCTACGTCCCCGGTTGGTATGGCGTCGGCAGTGCCTTGGATGCGCTTGAAGCTGAAGCACCCGAAGCTTACAAAGCGCTGCAAGACAACCTACAAGCCACTCCGTTTTTACGCTACGTGTTCTATAATATCGAAAGTAGCATCAGTAGTTCCGATGAGAAATGGATGCGCACCTATGCTGATTTGGTAACAGACGTGGCTCTGCGTAAACGCATTCTCGGCCAGATTCTCGACGAGCGCTCGCGGACCGTGCAACATTTGGGTAAGTTGTTCACTCGATCGCTGCCAGAACGTCGCCCGCGCTTTTACAAGACCCTGACTGAACGCGACGTGCCACTCGCCGCCTTGCATAAAAAGCAAATCGATCTGTTGCAACAGGCACGATCCAGCGACCAGTTCGACCCCGCGACCACCGACAATCTGTTGCGCGTGGTCAATGCGATCGCTGCAGGCCTACGTACGACTGGCTAGCAATATGGTTCGATTCAGGCAAGGCCTGAGAGCGTACTTGGGTCAGAGGCAATTCGTCCTCAGGTCGTTGTATGATTTAGTCACTTCTACTAGTTTTTTAATAAAAAACGAATTTTAGATTTGAATTATTCGTTACTTAAATTAGTGATGAATCCGTGCGAAATTTGATAATAAGTATAATATTTTTGGGAATCGTCGGGTATTTGGGATCAACCCTCTATGGGCGATTGAGTAGCAGGGAAAATCTCAGCAAGACAGTAATTTTACTAGATCATTTTTAGCACTTTAATATATGGATAAAGTGCCCACTGCTGGATCATGAATAGGAATGACGGGGACTTGTAAAGAGCTTCGAATTTTGCCCATTGTGCACTGCGTCTTGCTTGCATACGTTCGGCCACGATTTTCATGTTCTTATCCATGTTGATGACATTTACGTTATTAAGCTCGTGAGGGCTTAAGTAGAGTTGGAAATACGGTTTCCATTGATTGCGAGGCATCTCTTTAAACATGCTTTGATAGCGACTGATGCTCACTGAGGTGTAGGTGCTTGGGTTAATGCCACGGCAAGTGTTTAATTCATATGCAATTAGAGCCTCAGTCATATCCTTGGGCTCCCAGGCTCCTTGTCCAGTAGCGCTTGTGCCTGTCTGGGTCGCGACATGTAGCACGTTGACATTCCAAATGGCTAAGCCTCCTGCGATGCAAATTCCGGTCAGCATGAGTGATATGCTATGTCTTTTAGTTAAAAATTGATATGACTTTACCAATGCTGCCACTGAAGTTACGACGGATATGACAAATGGTAGATACCAATTCGTTGGTTCCAATTGTGGCCATTGCTTCCATACGTGGGCGTATGCGTAGGTGAGATAAGCCGATAGCGCAAAGAGTGTCGCAACTATGCTGATCGATGTGAGGCACTTTGATCGCCTCGCCCGCTTGAGCCGTTTATGATCTGGGGCATATGCATCTTCTAGTATCTGCTCGACTTTGAGCTTGGGGGCGTTCGATGTGCATTGAGGGTGCGCTAACGCGTCCACCTCTCGCAAAGTCAAAGGCTTCTTGGGGGGAGTTGAACTCGATTCGGTTGAACGAAGGGCAGTATCTTTCGTTTCGTCTGTTCGTTTTACTAACTTGAATTTTGGGAGCTTCTTTTTGTCGGGCATAATCGTGTCATTATCAACTCGACTGACGCCCGTCGTCGAACATGAATTTTCTTCCATTTGTGTAATTCTATGGGAAGTGAGTTCCTTCGTTAGGCGAGTATGAAAATATGGAAGGATAGCTATTATAAAGGCAACAAGACCTTTGATCCTAAAAAGGGTAGTCAGAATCCAGAAGACATAGATCAGGATTGAGCAGCAAAGAGTTATGAATCATCACGCTTCGCCAAAATGGCGAGAGGCAGTATTGCTGTAAGTTTCTGAGTCTCACAGTGGCTGGCTAGTGTTCCCTGACCTCCAACTTTTGAATTTAGGTAGATGGCAGCGGACCATTTAGAATGAAAAAGCGTTCGCTCTACGAATGCGGCATTGGTGGGCCGATGGTCGCTTACTGGCCAGCGACGTGAATACCTCTATTTTGATTTGTGTGATGCCTCCAAACTTTGAGGTGCGTTGGCATCGCTGGTTTGTTAGCTAACTTAATAGGCTGGCATCGTGTGAGGATTTGGCTAGAATCATCGGCGTGGACTCTGCGCTGCGCGACCAATGGCGGGGAACGAATGAATGCGAATGCTTTCTGGCATTGAACCAGCAATGGCAGCGTATGTGTGGCCGCGTGATCTGCAGCCGATGATGGCAATTTTTAGAGGAGGTATTGAGTATTCGATCGTCTGGTGCTTGAGTTACAATTTTTGAGCTACTACGGTTCCACGTAGATCGGCATGTTTACGTGCACGGCGTCGAGCAGGGTTTGGACATTCCAGTTAGCGAGGCGAAAGCAGCCGCTGGATTCGGTGCGGCCGACTTTCTCGGGTTCGGGGGTGCCGTGGATGCCATAGCTAGGCAGATTTAGACCGATCCAGACGGTGCCAACGGGATTGTTGGGCCCTGGCTGAATCATGAATTTTTGGGTAATGCCTTCGCGCTGTGCGGTGCCGGTGAGGATGGCGGGATTGAAGGTATAGTTGGGCTGATCGACGCGGACTTTAACGCGGAGTTCGCCGCTGGGGCGTTTGTCAACGCGACGGGCGATGCTGACGGGGCAATGGAAAAGCAGGCGATGGTCAGCGCTGAAAACGCGCAGTGTACGCTGGGCAAGGGCGATTTGTATATAGCTAGCGGCTGGTTGGATGCGAAAAGGCGGGACGTGGGGGATGCGCACCATGTCGCCTGTGTCGAGTTGCTGCCAGTTCATCCCGGGGTTGAGGCTGGCGATGTAGTCGGGGTCGCATTGAGCTTGCTCGGCAACCATTTCCAGTAGTGAGTTGTAGCGCATTCGGTCGAGCTCGCCGCGGGCGCGCCAGCTTTGTGGCTTACGGCCAACTGCGGCAAAATCCTCCGTTCCGAGTCGGCGCGTGGTGAACACTGGCTCTTGGATTTGTAGGAATTGCGCGGTGTCGGCATCGAATGCGCCGGAGCGTGGTAAGCCGTGACTGGTTTGATAGGCGAATAGGGCGGCTTGGGTCTGCGTACCGGAGACACCATCAATGGAGCCAGGGGAGAATCCTGCGCGGGCCAGTGCGATCTGTAGTTCGGCGGTGCCGTTGATTACGCGTACTGATGAGTACTTGCTGACGTCGGTGAGATTGCGCAGCTGTGGCCAGAAGTGGCTGACAAGCCCCGCAGTGATGAACGCCACGATGATTCGCGACAGCCAGTGCTTGGTCCAATGTGTTTGTTGTGGTGACTTGCGCCTGCTGGATTTTGAGGCGCGCTTGGATGTCGGTTTCTTCGGCACAGCAAAGAGAATTAGAGAATTAGAAATTAGCAGGTAGCGCGAGTCGTCAGGAGAGCGTCAGCAACCATTAGAATATCAGTCTGTGGAGCTCTTGGTAGAGCGCGCGTTGATTAAACGTCAAGTAACTCAGCTCACGGTTAAAGTAAGGCAATACTAGCGACGCTATTTTTATTTCTTCAGACATGATTGGAGTGAATGAGCTTCTTAGTTAACTTGGTCACTTTGGCCCTTAAGGCAAGCGGCCTGTCGTAACCGTAATTAAGCGGTTAACGAATTTAAGTAAAACTAATGTATGAAATTTGCAATTTTATTTAAAATCATAAGATAGTTATTTAATTTAACTAATATTTAAATTATGACATTTATAAAATTCCTCTTACTTCTTGGTGCCACTTTATTTTTGATTGCTTGTGCTGCCATCGATGACGCGGGGCCTACCTCGGACGAAGGAAGCGCGGCACACACGAAGGCAGCAACGGACATGGCTGGGTCTCATGGCGCCCGCAATGAAGGCTTGTTGATGGACCAATACAAGTCTGGTGAAATCCCTGGTTACCGCGATTAATCCACAGTTTGCCGAGTAGTTATAAAAACGCCGCCTTTTGGCTGAAAGGCGGCGTTTTGTTGCAAGCATTTATATAGTGTTCTTGGCTGAGTCCAGAGATCGCGGGATAAATCGCACTGCCACTGCACACTAGGATTTATTAAACCATGCGGTTTGCGACCATGCACAATTAATGGCGTGTGGGCGACTCGCCCACGGCAAGCAGTCACGAGGGCGGGTCGCCCTCACTCCATTGCAAAACACATGCATCAAAGCATTTATTTCGAGCTGAGTTGCTCGAGAATCTTATAGTTACGCTGAATCATGGCAGACGGATCTTCGAGGAGCCCTGCTGCGACGCGTGCATTATCGAGGAGTTGCTCACTGATCAAACCCGCGAGTTCTTGGTTGGAGCCGCGCAGCTCGGCGAGGTTTTTCACCAATGCGTGGCGTGGGTTAATCTGTAGTTTGACGGGTGGCTCTGCACCCATCGCGCTGGCATCGCCGCCTTGCTGTTGCTGCATCGCCTTCATCATCTTGCGCATCTGAGCAGTCATCATCTTGTCGCCGTTGACGATCATCGCGGGGCTACCCACGAGGCGGTCGCTGGCTGCGACTTCGCTGACGTCGTTGGCAAGCTTTTCTTTGATAAATGCGCAGAGTCCTTCGACGGCGTCGGTTGCCAAGGCTTCTTCCTTGTCGGTGTCTGTCTCTGGCGCAATGGCTTCGAGGTCGATACCGTCCGCGTCGGCTGAGATGAAGCTCTTCTCTTCAAAGGCGCGGGCGTGGTTCATGACGAACTCGTCAATCGGCTCATAGAGGTACAGCACTTCGACATTACGCGCTTTGAAGGCTTCGAAGTAAGGCCCTGTCTCGATCGCGCTACGGCTGGCTCCAGACAGATAATAGATCTCTTTTTGCCCTTCGGGCGCACGTGAGAGGTAATCGCTCAAGCTGGTGGTGCTGCCTGCTTCGGTATAGGAGGACTCGTAGCGAAGTAGTTTGAGCAGTTGATCGCGGTGCGTGAAGTCGGTGGTCACACCTTCCTTGAGGAAGATGCCGAAGGATTTCCAGAAATCGTTGAACACTTCGGGCTCTTTCTTCGCCTTTTCCTCGAGTGTCTTGAGGAAGCGCTTAGTGATGACCTTGTTAAGTTTCTGAATCAACGCGCTGTCTTGCATTGATTCGCGCGAGATGTTGAGCGGTAGGTCGGCGCTATCGACGACGCCACGTAGGAAGCGGAGCCAATCGGGGAGCAGACCTTTAGGATCATTGTCAATCAGAACCTTGCGGCAATACAGTGCGACGCCAGGCTCCATACGACCAAAGCCGAAGCCTTCCATGTTTTCAGTGGGAGCGAAGAGTAGGGTGTTGATCGAGATCGGTGCGTCGGCCGCGAAGTGCAGCCAGAAGCGTGGATCATCAAAGGCGTTAGCCTGGAATTTGTAGAACTCTTTGTATTCCTCGTCAGTGATGTCACTTTTGCCTTTGAGCCAGAGCGCTTGGACGGTTTTAAATTCGTCGCCATCGACCTTGATTGGGAACTGCACAAAGCTGGAGTAGCGTTTGATGATACCTTCGAGTTTATCCTTCTGGGCAAACTCCTTATACTCGTCCTTAAGGGTGAAGACGATGCGTGTGCCGCGCCGCTCGCCTTCGACTTGCTCGATCTCGTAAGCGCCATCGCCGTTGCTAGACCAGCAGAGGCACTCGCCTTCGAGTTGCCATGTGCGGGTGTAGACCTTGACGGAGTCGGCCACCATGAACACGGAGTAGAAGCCTACGCCGAACTGGCCGATTAAGTTTTCGTTGCGCTCGCCGCCTTCTTTCAAAGCGTTGAGGAAGGCTTTGGAGCCAGAGTGAGCAATGGTGCCGAGGTTTTCAATGAGTTCGCCGTGGGTCATGCCGATCCCGAAGTCTTGGATTGTGATAGTACCGGCTTCTTCGTCGGAGGTGACTTGGATCTCTAGGTCCAGATCCGCATCGAAGATGTCTGTCTCGGAGAGTTGCGTGTGACGTAGCTTCTCGGTGGCATCGGAGGCGTTCGAGATTAGCTCACGGACGAAGATTTCCTTATCCGTGTAGAGGGAGTGCACCACGATATCAAGGACTTGTTTGACCTCCGCTTGGAATTCGTGGCGTTCGGGTGTGTGTGTGCTCATGATTTGTGTTGGATTTGTTTGAAATTGAAAGACGGAACGCTAACGGCATTTTTGCAAAAATCAAGTGCCCTCCTGTTAGATTGATCGGTAACCGAAAAGCCCACCGCGCGGGTGGGCTTTGAGAGCTGAGGGCTGAGACCTGAGGGCTGAGACTTCAGGGCTGAGACCTGAGAGGAATTAGTCTTTGTCGCTGAAGTCGAGGGCTTCGAGGTCGAAGTCCATTGCAGCCACGCGGGTGGCAGGGCCTGTCATACGCACTGCGTAGTCGTCGCCGATTTCAATCGCGATCTTACCGCCAGGCATGTGCACGGTGATGGCGCGATCACAGAGGCCGATGCGATGAGCCACTGCTGCGGAGGCACTGCTACTGGAGCCGGAGGCGAGGGTGTAGCCGGCGCCGCGTTCCCAGATCTCGATCTGGATGTTGTTGCGGTCGAGGATTTTGAGGAACTGCACGTTGGTGCGGTTGGGGAAAGTGGGATCGACTTCGATTGCCGCGCCGTCTGTGCAGGCGAGTTTCTCGGAGATTTCGGAGAGTGGCACCACGCAGTGAGGGTTGCCGATGTCGGCCAGATAAACGGTGTAGTCGGTGCCGTTGATGCTGAGTTGCTGGCCGATGTTGTGATCGGCTTGTTCGGGGCCATCGACGGGTATGTGGTCGATCGCGAAGCGTACTTTGCCCATATCAACCGTAATTGAGGCTGCGTCGTCACTAATTTTACAGGTGACGACGCCTCCAAGTGTATCAACGGTGAAAGCGTCGTTGCGGACTTTGCCAATGTCGTAGAGGTAGCGGGCGAAGATTCGCAGTCCGTTGCCGCTCTTTTCGGCTTCGCTACCGTCTGGATTCATGATCCGCAGGCCGAAGTTGGCTTTGTCGCTGGCAAGCGGGCCGTAGAGGATGCCATCCGAGCCGAGGCCGAAGTTACGGTGGCAAATGCGCACGGTGTCTGGTTGGCTAGGCAGTTTGCTGGCGTCTTTAGGGTCGAGGACGAGATAGTCGTTTCCGAGAGCGTGGTATTTAGAGAATTTCATAGTGATTAGAGTATAGCCCAAGGTGGCGACGTCTCAGTCTAGTCTGGGTAGTCGAATGGCAGAGCAAATGGGATTGTGCGAAAAGTCGTTGTGTCGCTAAAGGCTTGCGGAATCTTCGCCCGTCTTGAATGCTTTATTGTCGGTTAAATTTGTCAAGATCAGCGAATAGAATGAAGCGAATAAAGGCGCCAGAATCGATCTCTTTGGGTCAAATAAATACTCGTTGTTGGCGTTATGTCGAGTGGTCGATCAGCTTAGCGGTGTTTGCTGTATTTTTAATCCTAACGCTTCATTCGAGTGGTGCTGGAGTACTGGAGCCACTATTTTTGCCCTTTGTAATGGCGCTGGCGATTGGCGCGGGACTGCGCTACCAAATGACAGGCGCGCTAGGGATCTCAGGGTTATTGGTGTTGATCGTCGCTTATTCGTGGTTGTCTGGGGTCGGCGTCTTTGCGCAGGGTTCTTTCGGTGAGCATCTGTTGTTTGCGGTCGGGTTGTTGGTTTTATTCATTTCGATTACATTCTTCTGTGCGATTATTGTAGGCTATCATTTACGCACAGTAGACCTGGCCGACGAGCGTGAGCATTTAATCCATCGGGTGTTGGATGCCTTGCCGATCGGTATTTGGGTGCGATCGCGCGATGGTCGTACTGTTTTTATCAATGAGCGCTGGGCGAGTTTCTCTCCGAGAAGCGTACCCGAGATTATGAGTTCAGGATTGCAGGCTCCCCCAATTGATCTTGGCGAACAGTGGGAGGCAGATCGAGAGGCCCTGTTCAGCTCGGATGATGGTACGATACGTTACCAGCATGTTGATTTAATCGATAATACTGGACGGTCTAGCTCGATGACCTTGTTAACTTTGAAAGTCTTTATTAACGAGTCTGAAGGAGAGGGCACCTTATCGTTGCTGGTTGATGAGACCGCATTGCGCCTCTATGAGGAGCAGATTCGATTGAGTGAGCACCGATTACGTATGGCGCTGGATACTGTGGAGATGGGCTTCTGGGAGCAGGACCTTGGCAGCGGTGAGATTTTTCGTGATGTAAATTGGTCCCGTATTCTGGAATTAGACTCGATGGATGTACAGGATCATAAAAAGGAATGGCAGGGGCGGATTCATCCGGATGATCGTGATCGAGTATTGGCCGCGTATGTGAGGTTCATTGATAATGGATCGGAGCCACTGGAGATCGATTATCGTATCTTTAAGGGCGCCGCTGAATCCATCTGGGTGCAAGATCGGGTCGTGGTGCAAGAGCGCGATGCCTTCGGTCGTGCGACTAGAATCATGGGTACGATGCAGGACATCTCTGTTCGAAAGCGTATTGAGATCGATCTAAAGCAGGCAAAGGATCGTGCAGAGGCGGGTAATCGGGCAAAGGGGTATTTCATCGCGACGATTTCTCATGAGATTCGCACGCCTTTGAATGCAATCATTGGATTGTCGAGTTTCTTGAACGAAAGTGAGCTGAATGAGGAACAACTGGACCTATCGCAGATGATCTATTCGAGCGCTAAGAGTCTGCTCTTTCTGGTGAATGACATCTTAGATTTCTCGAAGATCGAGGCTGGACGTTTGGATTTGGAGATGCAGGAATTTCCGTTGCATCTGTGCTTTGAGGATTGTGTAAAGCTCTTCAAGATTCGAGCGGCCGAACTTAATGTTTCGCTTCGGCTGAGTTTAGATCCGGCACTTACAGAGTTTGCGCTCGGTGACATGGAACGATTGCGACAGATCGTGCAAAATCTGTTGGCAAACGCACTGAAGTTTACAGATGCGGGCGAAGTAGGAATCACGGTGCGTCCTGTTAAGTTAAGCGAATTGCCCTTGGAGCGCCGTCCCGATGCCTTGGAGCCAATCGGATATCTTGACCAACTCGATCATGACTATCTTGAGGTATTAGTCAGTGATAGCGGAATTGGCATTCCGAAAGATCGGCAACATGTACTGTTTGAGGCATTTAGCCAAGTGGATGCCTCGACGACTCGTAAGTATGGTGGCACTGGGCTCGGGTTGGCGATCTGCAAGCGCTTGGTGCATGCGATGGGAGGGCGAATTTGGCTGGAAAGTCGCGAGGGCAAAGGGGCTGTATTTGGTTTTGTGGTGCGGACCAAGCTGATCGAGGAATTTCCTGTAATACCTTCTTTGCCAGCTCGTTTAGCTGAGGTGGTGGAGCGTATCGTCGAACAGCACCCTTGCGATATTTTGGTGGTCGGAGATCGAGATGAGGTGGAGCAGCTGTTACTGGCCTGTCGCCAGTTGGGTTACGCGCCGCACCACGCCCCGAGTTATGACTTAAGTGCAGATGCCTTTCAGCGCCGTCGTTATAATGTGGTTTTTATCGGAATGGGAAAAGAGGCCGCTGGTCTCGAATTAGCCAGACAGATTTGTGCCGTAGCTGGATCAAAGTCTTCGCAAGTGTTGCTAGGGGTGGTTCCAGCTGGGCACGCAATCTCGAAGGAGCGCTGTAAGTTGGTGGGGATACAGCGACTGATCGAAGGAAGCCTAGACGCCGCGACTATCCAAGATGTGATTCTGGATGTGCTGCATGAGCGCGGTTAAACGCGCTCACTAGGGCGTGCAAGCCAGCGAGTTCGATATTCGCGTTGATTCCGCACCCGTAGTAAATCGAGCCGCTTTCATGCTGGATTTGAATGTAGGCCGCGGCATCTGTTGCCGAGCCACTGCCGATCGAGTGTTGGCGATAGTCGAGGAGCGTAAAGTGCTTCCAGCCTTGGCTATCAAGTGCCTTAGCAAAGGCGCTGATCGGGCCGTTGCCGCGACCAGAGATCGTAAGCAGCTCACCGTTGAAGTTAATTTGAGCGTCGATGCTGACCTCGCCAGTCTCGAAGAAGTCTTTACGTTGAACCGAAAGCAATTCAAGTGGACTGCTTAAATTCACGTATTCGCGTTGAAAGATTTCGTGTATTTCGGCAGATTTTAATTCGCAGTTGTCTTGATCGGCGGCATCATTGATCACGAGGCCGACTTCGGGATGCATGACCTTCGGTAAATCGAGCCCGAACTCACGAGATAAAATATATGCGACGCCGCCTTTGCCGCTTTGGCTGTTAATACGGATGATTGCTTCGTAGTCGCGGCCTAGGTCGGCTGGGTCGATTAACAGGTAGGGGACCTGCCAGTGTGCACCTGGTTCGCCATCTTTTTGGCGTAAATCCATGCCTTTCTTGATCGCATCCTGATGCGAGCCAGAAAATGCAGTGAAAACCAAGTCACCAGCATAAGGATGGCGGTCGGGCACATGCATACGCGTAACACGCTCATATGTAGCGCGCGTATGCTCCAAATTGCTAAAGTCGAGTTGGGGGTCGATGCCTTGTGTGTAGAGGTTCAACGCAACGGTTACGATGTCGAGATTTCCAGTACGCTCGCCGTTGCCGAACAGCGTGCCTTCGACGCGATCCGCGCCTGCCATTAATCCAAGTTCAGTGGCCGCGACCCCAGTCCCGCGGTCATTGTGCGTGTGTAAGGAAATAATCGCGGTATTGCGCTCTCTCAAGTTGCGGCAGAACCATTCGATTTGGTCGGCGTGTACATTCGGTGTTGCCATTTCAACAGTGGCGGGAAGATTCAGGATAATTTTGTTCGCAGTGGTCGGTTGCCAGACGTCGATCACAGCTTCGCAAATTTCCAAGGCATAATCGACTTCGGTGTCAGAAAAACTCTCAGGGGAATACTCTAGGCGAACTTTGGTGCCTGGTAGAGTGGAAACGAGACTTTTGATCAATTGAGTACCTTTGGTGGCGATCTGTTTGATCTCTTCTTTACTCATATTGAAAGTGACGCGGCGCTGTAATGGCGAAGTTGAGTTATATAAATGTACGATAGCTTTGGGCACGCCCTCCAAACTTTCGAAGGTGCGGCGGATTAAATGTTCACGCGCTTGCACCAGCACCTGCAAAGTGACGTCTGCTGGGATGCGGTCCTCTTTGACTAGGCGGCGGATAAAGTTGAACTCGGTATCGCTGGCAGAGGGAAAGCCGACCTCAATTTCTTTGAATCCGGTGGCGACCAGTAATTCGAAGAACTCGACCTTCTCGTCTACGTTCATTGGTATCGCAAGGGCTTGATTGCCGTCGCGAAGATCGACACTTGCCCAAATCGGGGCGGTGGTGATCGTCTTGTCCGGCCATGTGCGGTCGGGCAAATTAATTTGCTGAAAGGGCCGGTACTTGGTGATGGTGCCTTTTTGCATGCTGAAAATGGGTTCGCTACTTGAGTGTTTGTTTCGGGTTTCGAGGCGCGATCTTGTACGTTGCGTCACTGTGTCGCGGTGGGAGCATTGGCTCGCTTGATTATTATGCGCGGGCATTGAGCCCGCAGGCGTAATACTTTATGTCCCCTAGGGGAGAAATTGTAGTGCTCCTGTTAGGCTTATCGCCTTTACCAATAATACGTGCATCGATTTAGCATTCATCCGATTTAGCGACTGTCAAGCGCGTGCTTGAATCAAGCAAGGTCGAGCGTATCTTACTTAAGTCTTGTTTGTGGACTGTATTCATCTCAAATTAAATAACTGTGGCAGAAATTAATTTAGACTTAAAAGATCGCACCATTATTTTGGGCATTACCGGATCGATTGCAGCCTACAAGGCTGCGGATATCACTAGTCGCTTAGCCGACGCGGGCGCGCAGGTGTATCCGGTGATGACTGCAGAGGCCTGTCGATTTGTACAGCCGCTTACTTTGCAAGTGCTTTCACGTAATCCAGTCGTATCGGACCTATGGAAGGAGGGGGAGGGCTGGCAACCTGGCCACATTGAGTTGGCGGATCGGGCAGACCTCGTGCTCGTAGCTCCAGCGACGGCACATTGCCTCGCATTATTTGCGCAGGGACTCGCGCCCGACCTTCTCTCGTCGATTCATTTGGCGACGCCTGCACCAGTTATGCTGGCGCCTGCGATGAATGGTAAGATGTTGGCACATGCGGCGACACAGGAAAATATTAGAACGCTCCGTTCGCGCGGTTATCATTTTATTGAACCGCAGAGTGGTATGCTCGCTTGTGGTTATGAGGGCGAAGGCAAGCTGGCTGCCGTTGAGACGATCGTACAAGCGGTCCACGATTTTTTTGCAAACGCTTAATTATACGGAATGGATAAAAGGAACACGCAGTCCGAATCGGTTTCTCCTGATTCTAGTAAAGAGCGCTTGAATAATCGTCTACTTAAGCCAGGAGAAAGCTTTGGGAATTTTCGTGTGGTTAAATGTATTAGTTCGAGCTTGTTGGCGAATTACTATCATATGCAGCACGTGCGTGATTTGCGTGATGTGACGCTCTGTGTGTTTCACCCGCGAACTATTGAGGATGCGAAATGCTTAAAGCGCCTAGAGGGCTTACAGGCCGCACTTAAGGCGATTAATCATGAGGGCATTCCACAGATTCAGGATTGTGCGTTGATCAATCAACGGCACTGCATCTTTATGGATGCAGTCAAGGGGCAAAGCTTGAGCCAATATTTCGCTGAGCATGCCAAGCCGGGAGTGGCGGGGGTCGATGCTGAAGACGTTGGGCGTATCGTGGCTTTGCTGTTAGGTATTTTAGGGTATGCGCATGCGCAAGGTGTGGACCATCGTGACCTGGATACGGACCTCATTTTCATCCAGAGCGATGGCTCTATACAGGTGCTCGGTTTGGGTGTGAAGGCGACTTTGGGTATTGAGTTGTTTGAGTCGATCGTTTCGGCATCGGTCTGTCCGCTGGGTGCAAATGTGGCACCCGAGCGACTTAATTCGTTCGATGTGATGAGTCCTGAGTATCGTCACGGGATCGTTGAAGATGCGCGAGTGGATATTTTTGCTTCGGGTAATATTGCGTATTGGCTTTTGACAGGGCAGAAAGCGGACCTGTCTAAGTACAAGGCTCCATCAACCATCGTGGATGATCTCCCGAAGGTTTGGGATGCGCTAATTGAGACGACGCTTAAGCGAAACCGTGATGAGCGGTATCAATCCTGCAGGAGTATGCTACTGGCTTTGAAGGGGACGGCGGACGAACTGGTGCCAGAACGTGGCGGCTTGATTCAACGGCAGATTGATCGAATCCCAGTGCCCAAGAGAATTGAGGCGCGTGGCGAACTAGCGACTCGAATCTATCGTCTGGCGGTGATTGGTTTGGTGGGTCTGAGTTTGACGGGCTTAGCCTCATCCTTCTTGCATTCAATATTTGGCGAGCACTTAGAAAATACGCAAGTGGTGTCAGTGGCGGCCGATGGTGAATCGCCGAATTTACAACTTAATGTGACGCCGGTGGGGGCGCAGGTCCGGTTCGTTGGTATCGATGCTGTCTTTAGCACCAGAGAGGGTGGGCTTGATTTGGTTGTGCAGCCTGGGGATTATGATGTGCGTATTACTGCTCCGCAGTATTTAGAGCAGCAGTTGCCGGTGTCTATTGGGAATGTTGCCTTGCCTAGAATTAATATTGAGTTGCAGTCAGCGTCGGAGAATTTGCAAATTCAGACTGAACCCAGAGCGGTAATTGCCCTGCTGGATGAAGACGATCTAGAAAACGAACTCGGCACCACGGATGCGAATGGACAGTTTGATTTAAAGCGGGAAGTTTTTGGCGAGTTTGATCGTATTGTTATCCGGAAGATGGGATACTTGCCCGCAATTCTAGAAGACCTGAGTGGTGAGCTGCTGCAGGTCGTATTGGCGGAGTTGCCGTCTAGTGTGACTGTGCGGACTCACCCTGTGGGAGCTCGTGTCTTGGTAAATAGTATCTATGTGGGACGTTCACCTGTAACAATCGATGCATCTGAGGGCAGTGGAAACTACATTGTGGCCGTGCAATCTCAAGGCTATCGCTCCGTTAGCCGCCGTGTTAAGGTGAAATCTGGCGAGCATGAAGTGGTTGATTTTGGCGCATTGATCGATCGATCGGCGGAGCTTAGTTTTGCAGTTACTTTTGCAGGTGCCCCAAGTAGTGAGATCTCCGGATTAATGGATGACCTAACCGTGGAGCTAGATGGGCAGCCACTCGCACATGATTCAGAGGTATTGAAGGCGGTCCCTGAGGGGACTCATGTGGTGCGCTTACTACATCCGCTATATGTGTCAGAATTACAAACTGTTAAGGTCGAGGATCGAGTGGATCAAATGCTGACTTATTTAATGCAGCCAGTTCCTGGTCAGATTGAGTTGATAATCCCGTCGGAGTTGGAAGTTGAAGTGCGGGTGGCAGGAGTGGCGGTCAATGATTTAGATGGTATTGTTTCTTTGGCCGCCAATCAACGTATTGAGCTCGAACTGCGAATTAAGGATTACCTTACGATGGTGCGACGCTTTAAGTTGAAGCCCGATGAACGTATTACATGGGAGGTTGAACCAGTACAAATACCAGGGCCGGAGCCAGGGGCCGAGTGGACGATGCCTTATTTAGCTTTGAAGCTCTGTTGGGTTGAGGCTGGGCAATTCCTAATGGGTAGTCCGATTGAGGAAGTAGGTCGCTTGCCGAATGAGGGACCGCAGACGGCGGTTCGTTTTAATCAGGGGTTCTGGATTGGAAAATATGAGGTGACCCAGGCGCAGTATTCTGAGTTGATGGATCAAAATCCTTCGTCGTTGACTAGTGGGAGCTTGCCGGTAGACAACGTTTCATGGGAAGATGTAAGGCTATATTGCCAAGTTTTGACAAATATTGAAAGAGGAGCTGGACGCTTACCGGATGGCTATGTGTATCGATTGCCGACAGAAGCAGAGTGGGAGTATGCCGCTCGCTCGGGCTCTGCAGCGCCGTTTACCTTTGGAGATCAAGCTGATGTTTCGAATGGTAATTTCAGTGGAGTCTATCCAGTCGATGCCGAGTACCAGGTAAGTAACCTGGATCATTATGGCACTTTGCCGGTGGGTTCGTATCCACCAAATGATTTCGGGCTACACGATACGCACGGTAATCTCGCCGAATGGACTTTGGATCGATATAATGGTCGTCTTTATGGTGGTTCGCTAGTGGACCCACGTCCGAGAGATGAAGGGCTCCGTGTGGTCGTCCGTGGAGGCAGCTGGCAGGATTTTGCAGTTCGCGTGCGTAGTGCCGCGCGCGATGAACTTCGCGGTGATACGAAGAGTAATGCGGTCGGATTTAGAGTGGCGTTGGCACCCGCTTTCTAGTGCCGTACATTTTAGCCATTCGCGCGACCTTCGCTGGGGCAGTGCTGAATCCGGATTAATTATGTGGATCGTGACTGCCTAGGCTTGTCGTCTAGTTAGAGCTGCAGGCAGAATGCAACGCTTGGACCGATGAGTAAGGCGCTGTCTGTAAGAACTCGAAATGTCTCTACAGAGAGTTGCTCTTGGTAGGCGGCGATGATCCAGAGCGCACCTAGCGATAGGCCTATTGGCAGAGCCCACGCTTGATTTAAAAAACACAGTGAGAGCGCGCAGGTAATCTTCAGGGCGGTGATAAATAGAGTGGGCAATCGAGAGAGTGAGCGCACTTGCAGGGCGGTGTCGATGCACTGCTCTTTCGCTCCGATCATTAAGCAATTGATCAAGCACAGCAGCGCTAGCGCACGCGCCGGCGGCCAGAGGCTCGCGCTGGGGAGCAGGAAGATGATCACACCAGCAGTGTAGATCAATGCGACGCAGAGTTCTTTAGGGAAGAAGCGCCGAGAGAGTCTTTGGTTTAAGGCAGTGTATAGTAAGCAGAGCGTTAGCAGTGCTGCGCCGTTTTTCAGCTGAGAGGTTGTCAGCCCTGTGAACGCGATTCCGATATTGCTTAATAAAATGCACCACCAGCAGCGCCAGAGTGTGTTGCGGTATTGCTTCGCAAAGCGGTGTCGAGCCGAGTGCAATTTTTGGAGTGGGCGCTTTGCGACATCGAACAGACGATCCGCGATGTAGGTCAACCAGACGGATAGGCCCAGTACGATTTGGGCCGCCGCGCTGACTTCATTTACGAGTGCGGTAGCAAATGCCGCCTGCCAGGCCAGCGCGATCAGCGCCGCATCCACTGCAAGAAGGTTCGGCCATTGCCAGAGTCGAATGCGTAACATGCTCCGATCATGAGCGCGAGGCCATCCACAGCGCAAACCTTGAAGCGATACATCAAGATGAATTCAAGCCGCACGGTGTTTTTTGCCGAATGACTATTTTCTATTGACGGACACCAAGGTATATCCATTTTCCCAACTTTCCCTTGGGGGCATTAGCTCAGTTGGTAGAGCGCTTGCATGGCATGCAAGAGGTCAGGAGTTCGACTCTCCTATGCTCCACCACTCTTTTTAGGCGTGAAAGTCGCTCAGAGTCTAAGGTGTTTGCATGTTGAACTTAATTTGGCTAACCGAGCCGGTAAAATGGAATGAATGTGCAGCTGATATTATTCATCTGAGCTATGTGTTGGATATGATATTTCATCTTCAGAAAAGCAGACAATTAATTCTACAGCTCGGAGCATAAAAAAGGGGCCTCCGTTATGGGGCCCCTTGGATTAATTTAGAAGCAGACGCTACTTATTGAGCACACTCAAAACAATGATGAGTGTTACAATGCTCGAGAGGCTTGCACCACTGCCAATGAAACTATCGACAAGACCTTTAATGTTGCCGATCACATTCATACTTGCGCCTTGGCCGAAAACAACAGAGGCAACGATGAGAAGGCCGATAGCTGCAACGAGTACACCAGAGATTCCTCCGATAGCTGACTTGATTTGATTAATTGTATTTTCCATAGTATTTTTTTATTTTTGGGTTTTTTTTGTTTAGGGTTCTGCTATGCGCGATTGCGCAGCAGAGCGAAGATTAGAATGATGGCAACTAAGCCAACGAAGCCGTTTTCTCCGCCAATAGCGGTAACAATTCCAGATAGGTTTGCGACCACGCTGGCACCAAAAATAGCGCCTTGGCCGAAGACGATCTCAGCAATAATACCGAGAGCAATCAGCCCTATTCCGAGTTCGGATATACTTTTGATTATACTAGTTAGCTGTGAGGTTACTTTTTCCATTTATCTCCTTTGTTGGGGTGAACCAGTAGTTATTAGCGATGATTCACATGAACCATCAGCACTACTAGAAAAGCAAAGCGGCGCATCAATACGCCAAAAGAGGGGAAGACTCACTGGGCTCAGACAACACTGCCTCGCCGATTTCCAGTTTTCATGTACTATACACGTCACTGGAAAGCTGAGACTAACAATAAATTGACGTATGGGAAGTATAAAATTAGCTAAAATATTTTTTAAAAAACAGCGGTAATAATTTATCTAGTATAATGTTATTTTAGAATGTAAATAGATTCATATTTAACCCTAAAATAGATTGTAAATCATTAATTATTATATACTTATGGATTAAGTACTGTTTTCTCGTGGTGCTAGGTGTATCAGTTCGGCAAGACTTGGGACAAGCCGCGTAGTTAAAGGTGCCTCGCTTGCATGGCACGCAAGTTACCAGGAATTCAGGGTCTCCGATGCTCCAGTACCCTTTTAGGCCGTAAGCGGCTTATTTAAAGCCTTTCGGCTTTTGCGTACTTAGGTGTCTGGTTCTGATGGATTTAGCTTATTGTTTCCCAGGGTGAGCCAACAATGGCGCCGATGTAATGCCATCCACTGTGCGGCAAGAATGAATCGCGAACGCATTCGAAAACGCAGGGTGGCACAGCGGATAGGTCGATTCCACGGTCGATTTCAAATCGTCGAAGGCATCGGCCTGAATTAAGGCACCGCTAGCGCCCTTATCGCCGCCACCGAGCATGCGCTCACCCAACACGCCTGGTACACTGCGTGCGATGTCGCACATCGTCTCCAGCTCAGGGCCGCTGATCACATAATCATCCCGTAGTCCAATGCCATCTGCGCGGAAATTCTGGCCCACCTTCTCGACGTTGCCACTACGCCATGCCTCTAGCGTATCGGCAAAGCGGGTCTGCGCTTCATACAGGTATTTTAAGCGTCCCACGCTCGCGGGCGCGACTGCCTGTATATAGGCCGCGGCCGCAGTAAATTTTTCAGAGGTAGAGACCTCAGCCAGTGATGCATATCCGAATTTTTTATTCAGTAATGCCTTCATCTGATCGCATTCATCGCGACGAATCTTATAAGTCGATTTTTCAAGTCCTGGGCGCTTTGTTCCTGTATCCAAACTTACGATACGAAAGTCATCGGGATCGCCACCAAATGGGATATGGTCGATCGTTCCTTTGTTGGGATTGTAGTATGTGCCCATGCCTGCTTTTGCAAAATAAATCATGATCTGATCTAACTTGCCGCAAGGCGAACCGATGTAGTCAGTCTCCACCATTTGGGCAAGATCGACGATGCGCATGCCGTCTTCGACCGCTGTTTCGTTCACTTCGAAGAACGTCAGGATCAAATTCAGGGCTAGCGACGCTGAGCGCGACATGCCACCACCAGGGATGTTGCCATATAGCACTGCATCGAACCCTGTAGCCAACTCGTAACCCTCACGGCGTAGAATAAATTCCACTCCATGAGGAAAACGTGCCCAGCTATCCCTCAACTCTGCTGGCTCTGCGGCTTCGCCTAGTGCGAAGTCGACAATGCCGTCTTCGGGGAAGTTTTCGCTGAAAATACGCACACGGCCTAAAGAATTAGGTTTAAACGCCAACCAGATAAAGCGATCAGTGCCGACACCGAAGAGTTCCATGCCGTTGTAATCACCATGTTCGACGCCGAAACAGAAGCGAGATGAACTGCGGCGCACTTGTCCGCCTTCAATGTCGAGGCCGTAGTTGTCTGCTGCCGCGGAGAGTTTGTTATGAACGTCTTGTTCCATGTGATACCTATTGGAATGCTATAGTGATTAGTTTTCGTAGCCGTTCGGATTGGCCTGATGCCATGCCCATGCACTGGTGATGATTGATTTCAAATTAGGAAACTTGGGATCCCATTTGAGTTCGCTGGTGATCTTGCCGCTGGCAGCAATTAATGTAGCTGGATCGCCGGTACGGCGTGGTTTTAGATCGGCAGGGATCGCGTGGCCTGTCACTTCGCGTGCAGTCTCGATCACTTGCTTGACTGAGTAACCTTGGCCGTTGCCGAGGTTGTAGATCTTATCTTCGTTCTCGATCGCCCCGAGCGCGAGGATGTGTGCCTGTGCCAAATCAATCACGTGAATGTAGTCTCGCACGCACGTGCCGTCTGGTGTGTTGTAGTCGTCGCCGAACATGTATATCTGCTCGCGTTGACCGAGTGCTACTTGTAGTACGAGTGGGATAAGGTGTAGCTCGGGAGTGTGATCTTCGCCGCGCTCGAGACTTGCGCCAGCAGCATTAAAGTAGCGCAGTGCTGCGTAGTTAAAAAACGGATATATACGAGACATCCAGTGTAGGTAGCGCTCGATGATATATTTTGATTCGCCGTAAGGGCTGCCTGGGATGATGCGCTCATCTTCGGCGATAGGTATACGCTCTGGATCGTCAAACAAGTTGGCAGTGGAAGACAGGATGAAGCGAGGCACTTCAAATTCGACCACACACTTCAATAGGTTGAGCGCATTGGACACATTATTGCCAAGGTAAATGAATGGATCTTCCATCGATTCGCCGACCAGCGACTTGGCGGCAAAGTGCATGATCGCTTCGGGCTTGAATCGACCCATCGCCTCGCGAATTGACTCGATGTTGGCCAGATCGCCAACGACCAGCTCTGCACTGGGATGCACCGCTAAGCTGTGCCCGAGTGATAGGTTATCAAAGACCATTACGTCGTGACCTGCGTGGACGAGTTGTTCGACTGCGACACTACCGATATAACCGGCACCTCCTGTTACAAATACTTTCATATGCGGTGTTTAATTTGTTAGTGTAATGAATTTCTGAGTGTGCAGGCAACTGTGTCGCTGCTTGTTATCGGCTCAAATCGCGTTGTGAGTTGGTGAGTCTTGCTAAGCCGACCATGATTTTTCAACTGTAGCCGTGCGCAGCAGCTGCTAATGAAATGCGCGAGTAGTTGCCAATGCTGGGCAGTCGTGGCAAGTCTGAACTGCGAATATGGAAATTACCCGACCACGCTGGAGAGCTGGAAGATCGGTAGGAACATAGCCATGACGATGCCGCCGACGACAATACCGAGAAAGCAGATCAAGAGCGGTTCCATTAGCGAGGTCAGTGCGGAGACAAGGGTATCGACTTCATTATCGTAAAAGTCGGCTACTTTAACCATCATGCCATCGACGTTACCAGTTTGTTCCCCGGCACGGGTCATGTGTTTAACCATCGGCGGAAAGTACGGGTCGATTGCGAGCACTTCAGAAACCTGTCCGCCTTGACTGATGTGCTTGGAAACCTCGTTGCAGGCGGATTCAATATAGGTGTTGTCGGATGCCTTACGGACGATTTCGAGCGTGCGCAGGATGGGCACTCCGGCTCGCATCAAGATGGCGTAGGTACGGCAAAAGCGTGACAGGCAGACTTTTCGTGTGAGTTCGCCAATAACCGGTAGCTTGAGCATAGTCTGGTCTTTGATCCTGCGTCCTTTCGGTGTCGAGACGACGCGCTTGAATACCCAAATAAAAGCGGCAAAGCCAATGATGAGAAAGACGATATAAGATTTGAGGAATTCGCTGAGGTCGATCAGTATTTGGGTTGGTTTTGGCAAATCTTGGCCGAAATCTGCAAACATCTCGGCAAATACGGGAATAACAAAGATCAGCAGGATATTGACGAGGCCGACCGAGAGGCCGATGACGGCGATCGGGTAGGTCATGGCACCTTTGATCTGTTTGATCAACTTGACGGTCTCTTCAAAGTAGACCGACGTTTTATCTAGAATTTCGGCGAGGCCGCCACTGGCTTCACCAGCCTCGACCATAGAGATGAAGAGATTTGGAAAGGCGCGCGGATAGGCGGCACAAGATTCGGAGAAGGATTTGCCCGCCGACACGTCGGTGCGAACATTACGGATGATGACTTGGAAAACCGGGTTTTCAGTCTGATCCTCGAGCGCTTCGAGTGAGGTGACCAAGGGCAGGCCAGCTTCGAGCATGGCAGCCAGCTGCTGGGTGAAGACGGTAAGCTCCTGCAGTTTGATTTTCTTGCGCGGGGCTTGCTTCTCGTAGGACTTTCGTTTGGCGAGTCTTTGCCCCTCGGCGAAACTGAGTTTCTTTTTCTTTGAAGCGTTGAGCGATGCGGGAGTCAATGTAGCCATAGTATTTATGTCTCGGATAATTAGTTGTCTGATCTTTCTATGTCTTGATCTAACTTGCAAGTATTCGAAGTGCGAATGTGTCTTTTTTTGATATTATCGACGGTTTCTCGGGTATCGACCTAAGCGGTTCGAGGGATTTTAGTGCAGAAATCTACTAGATCATGCCTTGACAGCGACGGAAACTGAGGTTTTTCTCCACCGCTTTTCTCTAATTTTCACAGCACAATATCATGGGACCAACATATAGACCTTCAAAACTTCGCCGCGCTCGTAAATTCGGGTTTCGTGCACGTAATGCAACCCGCGGTGGCCGCAAGATTCTCGCTGCACGCCGAGCGAAGGGCCGTCACAGCCTCTCTGCTTCCGTCTAAGACGGAGCGTAATGAGGTCTCGGAGCCATGGGCATCCCGACTTCTAAGCGTCTGCGCAAACCGCGCGAATTTGAAGAGGTCCGCAATCAGGGTAAACGTATCCTGTGCGGACCTTTTATTTTTCAATGCCGTCGGCTCGCTCCAGATGAGGGCGCAGCACGCCGTTTCGGTGTGATTGCATCTCGACGCGTCGGGAATGCGGTGAAGCGCAACCTTGGCAAGCGGACGTTCCGTGAGCTTTTTCGGCAGCATGAATCGGCGTTGCCGCAAGGTAGCGAGATCGTGATCGTGTTACGGGCCAGCTTTGATCGGCATAGTTTCAGTGACTTAGAGTCTCGCTACTTACGCGCCTGTACTGCAATCTTAACCGAGGTAGCGGTTGATCAAGCAGCGCAACAATAAGATGAACGACGAACTGAAACAGGTCCACTCGGCACGACATCTAGCGGGGCGTAGGCCGTCGCTACTTGCGCAGTTGGCAGCGTTGCTGGTACGCATTTATCAATTAACACTTTCGCCGATGAAGCAGGTCTTCTTTGGCTCCAATTGTAGCTGCCGCTTCCAGCCGACCTGCTCTTGCTACGCGCGTGCCGCGTTCTTGCAATATGGGTTTTGGCGTGGGTGGTGGTATGTATTTCGACGTATTTTACGTTGCCACCCTTGGCACCCCGGCGGATATGATCCGCTTCCGTGCTTGAACAAGCCGCAGAAAGAAGACATCTCAGCACACCACAACTCACTTTTAGATGGATAAGAAAAATACAATTTTAGGAATCATCTGCATCGTAGCTGGTATCGGCTTCATGTATAAGCAGACGAACGATTTAAAGAACCAGCAGCTTCAACAACAGCAGCAGGAAGCTGCGGCGCTTGAGCAAGCGAGAATCGAAGCCCCTATAGGCGATGTGATCGTCGCGGACCCTGCAGGCGCCGCGGGTGACGACATCTTGGATCTGCTGACTCAACCTCAAGAGCTTGCCGCAGCGGTCGTCGCTCAGCCCAAGATGGTCGCTGCCGAACAAGTCGTTACACTCTCAAATGACTTTATCGAGGTGGAGTTTACGACCCTTGGCGGTGCGATTCGCACAGTCGAGTTTTTACAAACGAAGACAGGCAAGCGTGACGATTATGTCTTCAATACAAATGGTCGTCTGCCTGCACTGAGCCTGAGCCTCGCTGGCCGCGATGGGGGTATGCAGGAATTTGCGCTGCCCTATACGATCGAGCAACAGTCCGCCGATTCGATCACGTTCGCCTTTAACTCTGGTGATGGGCTGGCGCTGCGCCGCACCTATTCGCTCGCGCAAGATGGTTCTGAGCAAGACCCTTACATTATCCGCCACAGCACGACTTTTAATAATCAAGCTGCCACACCGCAGGCGCTGTCGACGATTTATTTGAATCTAGGGACCTCTCGACCAATTACAGAAAAGCAACTGCCTGCGTTCTTGAATGTTGGGTATTTTGACGGCGAAGATGCTGAGTTTATCGCGATTAACAAACTCACTGGCGGCAAAGGATTTTTAGGTATAGGTGCCAGTGCTCCAGTCGAACAGCTAGAGCAAGCTGTTCGCTGTGAGTGGGCGTCGGTCAAGAATCAGTTTTTCGCTGCAGTACTGAGTTCGGAAACAATGGGTCGCGATTTGTTTATTTATCCAGTCGAGGCGCCTGAAGCTGAAGACGGCACACGTGGTCGGCCAGGTATCTCCGGCAGTGTTGGTTATGAGCTTGGCATCGTCCCTGCAGGCAGTGCCAAAACCCTAGATTTTGATTTCTATGTCGGGCCAAAAGAATTTAAGCGTCTGCAAGCGCTGGGTAATCAGCAGGACGAAGTCATGCAGTTCGGCTTTCTTAGCTTTATCAGTAAGTTACTGCTTTCTTTTATGTATGCGATTCATGCGGTCGTTCCTAGTTGGGGTTGGTCGATTGTAATTATGACGATCTGCATTAAGACACTCTTCTGGCCCCTTTCAGCTAAGGCGAGCCGCTCGCAGAAGCGCATGGCAAAGATCCAAGGGCCAATGGCTGAGCTTAAAGAGAAATATAAGGATAACCCACAGAAACTTCAACAGGAGACTCTCAAGGTCTTTAAGGAACACCAGGTTAATCCGGTCGCGGGTTGCTTGCCGATGCTTGTCCAGATGCCGATCTTCCTCGGCCTGTTCTATATGCTCCGTTCTGCCTCAGAACTGCGCCACGAGTCGTTCCTGTGGGTGAGTGACCTGTCGATGCCGGATACCTTGACGTATATTGCCGGCTTTCCAATAAACATTCTTCCATTGATCATGGGCCTGACAATGTTCTTTCAAATGCGTATGATGCCTGTTTCGCCAACTGCGGACCCTGCCCAGCAAAAGATATTTAAGTTCTTGCCTTTCATCTTCCTAGTCTTCCTTTACAATTTCTCGTCTGGCCTAGTCCTTTACTGGACCGTACAAAATCTTTTGACCATTCTTCAACAGAAGATCATTAATAATAGTCCGGATGAAGAACTGAAGCCCGTCGTCGCTGGCAAAGCTGCGACATCAACTGGCAAAGGTGGTTCGCCAAGTACGAAGCCACGTAAGAAAAATAAATAACCCCAACCCCTTGAATTTCGTGATGCGCGCTGCGCGATTTTCAGTATTTCAGTATTTCAGCGTTTCATCATTCAGCTTTTTTTAGATATGTCAGGACACAGTAAATGGGCTACCATCAAACGCGCAAAAGGTGCTACAGACGCTAAGCGCGGTAAGATTTTCAGCGTGATTAGTAAAGACATCACGCTCGCTGCTCGCGCTGGTGGCGGTGATCCTTCGATGAATCCGCGCTTGCGCACCGTCGTGGCGAAGGCGAAGGAGGCGAATATGCCTAATGATAATGTCGAGCGTGCGATTAAAAAAGGTACCGGCGAATTGCCGGGCGTCGTCTACGAAGAGATCGTTTACGAGGGCTATGCGCCGAGTGGTGTCGGGCTAATTGTCGAGATTACCACTGATAATAAGAATCGATCGGCCTCTGAAGTTCGGAGCACGATGGGCAAGAACGGCGGTAATCTTGCCGGTGTCGGTGCGGTGTCGTTTCAGTTTGATCACGTCGGGCAGTTCATTATCGATGCGAAGCAGACCGATGAAGAAACACTGATGGATGTAGCGCTCGAAGCAGGCGCTGAGGATATTAAGAACGAAGGCGATCACTTCGAGGTGATATGCCCAATGTCCGCGTATGACGCAGTTTCGCAGGCCTTGAGTTCCAAGGGGATCGAGTCTGAGCAGTCGGACCTGGTTTATTTGCCCAATATTACGGTGCCGATCAGTGATAAGGAGACCGCACGTAAAGTGCTGCATCTAATTGAGATTTTGGATGCTCTGGAGGATGTTAAAGCCGTCCATTCCAACCTAGATCTCGTCGATGGCGTGCTCGACGATGAGGAGTAACAATCCTTAGCGCCATTGTAAAAAACCTCTTGCCAAGTCCATCGAGGCTTTGCAACTTCAGCTTCTTAAACAATCACCCCTAAATAAACATGCGTTGTAAAACTCTCACTCTTCTTTCCCTTGCCGCTGCGGTACTCGTATTCACTGGCTGTGATGGTGGTAAAGCACAAATGGCTCCAGGGGAAACAAATGTCCTCGGCTTCTATCAAAATGCTCAGGAAAGCTACGCGCCTACTGGCCCGAATTCGTTCACAATTAATACCGACGAACTTTACACTCGTAAGAATTTTTCTGGTGATAAGACCACGCTTCTATGGGGCTTGATCACGATCGAGGACTATTAGGCCATATCGGTTTAAAGGTTTAAATATTTCTGAAAGCCGCTGCCATTTGGGAGCGGCTTTTTTCTTGGCAATCGCGCTGTCCTGGCACGGGATGCTTTTTAACTTATGCCGCACAACGTCGCTTACTTTCTGGCTCAACAAGCTGCTCAGCATCCTCATGTCGCTGCGGTACGTGCACCTGGCGGGCGTGAAGCTGATGGTGCGATTCGCTATGTCGAACGCAGCTTCTCGCAGCTAGATGCGGAGGCGTCAGGGACGGCGCATTACTTCGTTGCACGCGGTATTAAGCGCGGCACGCGTGTGCTGCTGATGGTCAAGCCAGGCTTGGATTTGATTCGTATTGTGTTTGCGTTGTTTCGTATCGGGGCAGTGCCGATTGTGATTGATCCGGGCATGGGGCTAAAGCGCTTCTTGCGCTGTGTGCGGCATTCGCAACCAGAGGCGGTGGTTGGTATTCCTGCCGCGATCTGGGTGGCGCGACTGTTTAGGCCTAGTTTTCGTGGGGTGTCGGTGAAGCTCTCGGTTGGCTCTGAATTTGAAAAAAAAATTGCTCAATATAACGCGCAGGGGGATTTCTCAGTCGTCGATTCCGCGGAGGACGAATTGGCCGCAGTCTTGTTTACCTCTGGTTCGACTGGACCGGCGAAGGGGGTGTGCTACGCACACGGCATATTTGTCGCGCAGGTGGAGGCGATTCGTGCGCAATATGGCATTGCGCCTGGCGAAGTGGATTTACCGATGTTGCCCGTGTTTGCTTTATTTAATCCAGCGCTGGGGATGTGCACTGTGGTACCAGAAATGAACCCGAGCCGGCCTGCGACGGTCGATCCGGAAAAGATCGTTCGGGCAATACAGCAGAACTCGGTGACCAATAGTTTTGGTTCGCCAGCGTTGTGGACTAAGATCGCGCGTTACTGTGAGGCGCATGCAGTGACGCTGCCG